>OLPX01000200.1_pt1 | contig 67959 bp, 62 predicted proteins | sample 1672491 | NCBI WGS metagenome assembly OLPX01 (sample SAMEA3136692, study PRJEB25190) | human gut metagenome | biome: human gut; feature: human-associated habitat; material: faeces | place: Austria | collected 2013
AAAGACCGCGCCCCGGACGATAAGGCGGTGGCCGGCTGCCGTGCAGTCCTGCCATCGGGCGGGAAAACGATGTCTTTTGGCGCTGCCCCATATTTACCGAAGCCACGCGGAAGCATTTTTCAAGAAGAACGGAAAATGGCTGCGGGAGGCGGGATTTGACGGCGCATTGGTGCGCAGCCCGGAGGAAGTGATGTGGCTGCGGGAGATGAAACCGGAGCTTCGGCAGGTGTTCGACGCGTCCGTGTACTGCTGGAACCGTGAGACGGTGAGGCTGTTTGCCGGGCTGGGAGCCTCCCGCCTGACCATGCCCTGGGAGCTGAACAGCCGGGAGCTGGAGCCGGTGATGGAGGAACTGCACCGGGAGGAACTGGACGGAGAGCTTGTGGTCTACGGCCGGATTCCCATGATGGTCAGCGCGCAGTGCATCCGGCGTACCACCACAGGCTGCGTTAAAAAGCGGGAGGTGCTGACGCTGAAGGACCGCACGGGAGCGCTGATTCCGGTGAAGAATCACTGCGCGTTCTGCTACAACACCATCTACAACGCAAGCCCGCTGTCCCTGCTGGGACTGGAGTCCGCGGTCAGGCGGCTGGGGCCTGCGGTGATCCGGTTGAATTTCACCACCGAGAATCAGGAGGAGACGGCCCGGACGATTCGGGCATTTGCAGATGGATTCCTGCGCGGACAGGAAGTTTCGCAGCCATGCAGGGATTTCACGAGAGGGCACTTCAAGCGGGGCGTGCAGTAGCTGAACTGGATGGGACATGTGCCGCCGCGCCGGACAAGCTGCGCGCAGCAACTGCGCCTGCCCCCGCTCCCCGGCAGTAAATCCGCAATACCGTTTCGCATATTTAAGAAACCCGGCAATAGGAGGACTATGGTAAATCTGATCGTTGAGACATCCAAATACCTGATGATATTTTTGATGGCAGTCTACACCTACGCCAATTTCCGCTTCTTCTCCTTCGCGGACCTGCGCAGGAAACAGAAGGTGTGCGGACGCCAGAACCGGTGCATGTTCCTGATTCATTTCCTGGCGTACCTGGTTTTGACGCTGAAGGCGGGGGACGAGCTGCTGAAAATGCAGCTGTGGGCGTTCTATGCGGCCCAGGTGGTATTTTTCCTGTGCTACATTTACCTGTACCGCCTGATTTACTGCAATGTGTCACGGCTGCTGGTGAACAATACCTGCATGCTTTTGTGCGTGGGTTTTATCATGCTGACGCGGCTGTCGCTGGACAAGGCGGTCAAACAGTTTGCCATTGTGGTGATCAGCGCCGCAGTCACCTGGCTGATCCCCTGGGTGATGGAACGGGTGTGGCAGCTCTGCAAATTGCAGTGGGTTTACGCCGCCGCGGGTCTGGCGGTGCTGCTGCTGGTCTGCGTGGCGGGCAACGAGAGCTTCGGCGCGCAGCTGTCCCTGACCGTGGGCGGCATCTCCATCCAGCCGTCGGAATTTGTAAAGATCACCTTTGTGTTTTTTGTGGCCGCCATGTTCTACCAGTCCCTGGAATTTAAAACCATCCTGGTCACCACCGCGGTGGCCGCTCTCCACGTGGTGATCATGGTAGCCTCCAAGGATCTGGGAGGCGCGCTGATTTTCTTTATCACCTACGTGGCCATGCTGTTTATCGCCACGGGACGGTGGTCCTACCTGTTAGCCGGGGCCGGCTGCGGGGCCGGGGCGGCCGTGCTGGCTTACCAGCTGTTCGACCATGTGCGCCGACGGGTCTTTGCCTGGAGCAATCCCTGGGCGGACATCGACAACACGGGCTATCAGATCACCCAGTCCCTCTTTGCCATCGGCACGGGCGGCTGGTTCGGCATGGGGCTGTCCCAGGGACTTCCGAGGAAAATCCCGGTGGTGGAGAAGGATTTCATCTTTGCCGCCATTTCCGAGGAGATGGGAGCCATTTTCGCCATCTGCGTGCTCCTCATCTGCCTGGGCTGCTTTCTCCAGTTCATGATGATCGCAACGCGGATGCAGGCGGTATTTTACAAACTGATCGCCCTGGGGCTGGGGCTTGAGTACATCATCCAGGTGTTCCTGACCGTGGGCGGCGTGACGAAATTCATCCCGTCCACCGGCGTGACCCTGCCCTTTGTCAGCTACGGCGGCAGCTCGATTCTCGGCACCTTCATTCTGTTCGGGATTATCCAGGGATTGTATATCCTCAAACGCAACGATGAGGAAGAGATGGAAATGGAAGAGGAGGCGTAGGCGGAATGAAAAAAGCGGACCCAAATCCGAAGGCAAACCGGAACATTCTCAAGCTGGTCTACGTCATTGTGGCCCTGTTTCTGGGCCTGATCGCCTATATGGCTTATTTTCTGCAGGTCAGGGGCGAGGATGTGATCAACAATTCCTATAACGCCAGGCTGGACAGCTTCGCGGACCGGATTATCCGCGGCAAAATTCTGGCCTCCGACGGTACTGTGCTGGCGGAGACACAGATTGACGGGGAGGGAAACGAGACCCGGGTTTACCCCTACGGCAGCGTATTCGACCACGCGGTGGGCTATTCCACCAAGGGTAAGACCGGCATCGAATCCCTGGCCAATTTCTTCCTGCTGACAAGCCACGTCAATTTGATGGAGCAGGCCCTAAACCAGATGTCCGGTGAGAAAAATCTGGGGGATAATGTGTACACCACCCTGGACCCGCAGCTCCAGCAGGCGGCCTGGGATGCTTTGGGAGACCGCCGGGGCGCGGTGATCGCCATGGAGCCGGACACGGGAAAAATACTGGCCATGGTATCCAAGCCGGGCTACGACCCCAACACCATCTCCGCCGATTGGGAGACCCTGACCAGCGAGGAGAACGACCAGGGCCAGCTGTTAAACCGGGTCACCCAGGGAATGTATCCGCCGGGCTCCACCTTCAAGATCGTGACGGCCCTGGAGTACATGAGGGAACGGCCGGAAGATTACAAAAATTTCCAGTTTGACTGCAGCGGTCTGTATGTAAACGGCGACTACCAGATCCGCTGTTACCACGGAAATGCCCACGGCCACCAGGATTTCACTTTGGCCTTCGCCAATTCCTGTAACGGGGCCTTCGCCAGCCTCGGGCTGGATCTGGACCTGGGCCGGTTTGCCAAAACGGCTCAGGACGTGCTGTTCAACTCGCCGCTGCCCCTGTCCGGGCTGCCCTACAAGCAGAGTTCCTTTGCCATGAAGCCCGGGGCCGGGACCTGGGAAATCCTTCAGACCTCCATGGGCCAGGGCGTCACCCAGGTCACGCCATTGCACAACGCGCTGATCACGGCAGCGATTGCCAACGGGGGCACGCTGATGCGCCCCTATCTGCTGGACCGCGTGGAAAACGTGGGGGGCGAGGAGATTCGCAAGTTTCTGCCAACGGCCCACGGGAACCTGATGACCGCGGAGGAAGCGGCCAATTTGACCGAGCTTATGCGGGCGGTGGTCACCGAGGGCACCGGTTCCGCGGTGCGCACCGACGCCTACACCGTGGCGGCTAAAACCGGATCGGCGGAATTTGAGACCGGGAAGGAAACGCACGCCTGGTTCACCGGTTTCGCCCCGGCCGAATCCCCGAAGATCGTGGTCACCGTCGTGGTGGAGGAAGCGGGCAGCGGAGGCCGTGAGGCGGCGCCGATTGCGCGGCAGCTGTTTGATCTTTATATGAGCCGGTGATGGGACCGGCGCACCCGCCGCATACCGGCAATGTGACCCACCGAATACAAAAAACGTTCCGTATTTCCTTTCATGGGAAGTTCGGAACGTTTTTTGCATGTTACGGCCCGGCGGGGTCCGCCTATCCGCAGTAAACGGCGGATGAGCTTCTTTTTACACTGCGCTGCGCAGGAACGCATTCCTTATGTTCCAGAGAAACCGCTGAAAACATCGGCACACCGCCCACAAAATCCACGCGCACATTCATACCGCGCCCGATAAAGTTCTGCATCATCTCAAAAATCGTCTTCATAATTGTATTCTCCTTTTGATCTCCAAATAGCAATCCAAATTCTACGCCCTGAATATAGCACTTGTGCATAAAAAAGTAAACTAATAATATGCAGAATAGCCAAAAAACATGATTGTAAACAAAGATTGTCAACTTAGAAGAGCTTTGATCAAGCCCTATTTAATCCGGGAATCGCTGTGAAACCGGATGGTACTGTAATGTTGCATGGAAAACAAGGTGTCTGCTACCGGCATTTTGTACAAATTAAATTGAATAACTTAGTTTAAAAAGTATGTTTACAAACTAGAATTACAATAGTATAATAAGGTCAGTTAAAAGATAAACGATCCGGGAGGGAGATGGGAGAATGGAAGGCCGGCGCAAAGCCATGACATACCGCCTGCTGGCGGTGAACACATTCGTATGGACCACAACGGCGCTGTATATGCCATTTATCGGAGCCTACTACACGCAGCAGGGGATCACCCCTCTCCAGATCGGGATTCTGACCTCCATCGGGCCGGTGGTTTCCATCCTGATCCAGCCCATGTGGGCGTACATAAGCGACCGGAGCGGCCGGCACAGATTGGTGCTCATCATCGTCTCCATCGGCAGCGGGGCCGCGATCTTAAGCTATCTGGTCCGCGTCAGCTTTGGGGCCTTCATGGTGGCTACGGTGCTTCTGACTATATTCAACACCTCCATTCTGCCGTTGAGCGACGCGTTGGTGACGAACCTGGCGGCAAAGCTGGAGGCCAACTTCGCCCACATCCGCATGGGCGGCACCATCGGCTTTGCGATTACCGCCCTGGTGCTGGGGAATTTCCTCAAAAGCCGTCCCGCGCTGATCTTCGTGCTGGGAAGCGCCGGATATTTCCTGCTGGTGGGATTCTTAATGCTTCTGCCGGAGGATCGGGAGCGTACGGGAAGAAGCCGGAGCCGGGAGAACGGGCCGGACTCAAAGCGTATTTTTAAAAATAAACAGATTTATCTGGTACTTTTCCTGGCCTTCATCATGCAGCTGGGGATGAGCTTTACCGGAACCTTCTACTCGGTGTATGTGATCTCCCTGGGCTACGGCCAGTCTATCGTGGGCCTGTCCAGTTTCATATCGGCCATGAGCGAGGTCCCCATCCTGATGTGCGCCAATCGCCTGATCCGAAGGTTTGGCGCGGTGAACCTGCTGATCTTTTCCGTGCTTATGATGGCGCTCAGGCTGCTGTTCGCCGGAAGCGGAGTGCTTCCCCTGATGCTGCTGTCCCAGCTGCTTCAGAGCGTGACCTACATGACCAGCTATTACAGCTGCGTGATGTTTATCAGCGAAAATGTGGTGGAGGGAAAGATTTCCCAGGGACAGAGCCGTCTGGCCATCGTCCAGGCGGGGATCGGGGCCGTGTCGGGCAATATTCTGGGCGGCCTGATGACGGACCGCTTCGGGGTCCACCGTTCTTTTATGGTTATGTCCGCATGTGTCCTTCTGACGGCCTGCCTCAACGCTGGTCTGGTCTGCCGTTATAACCGGCGGAAGAAGGCGGGCATGTGTGTTCAATAGCACTCAAAATATATGAGAAAAGGTGGTGTAAGCATGAAATTTGATGTGGTGGGGATCGACATGCCCTGCCTGGATTTCGCAGTCAATGTGGATCATTTTCCGGAACCCAACGGAGGCGAACGGATTCGGGAGCTGAGCTGGCAGGGCGGCGGAAAGGTGGCTACGGGCCTGGTGGCCGCTGCCAGACTGGGCGCAAAATGCGCGGTGCTTGGAGCGGTGGGAAGCGACGGCTACGGCCGCTTCTGTGAGAAAGATTTTATCCGGCACGGCATCGATACCAGCGGTCTGCTGACCCGGGAGGGAAGTTCCACAAGCCTGTCCGTGGTGCTGAGCAACCGGGAGACCATGGGGCGGGCCATTATCTACAACCTGGGCACGGCGGAGAAGATGACAAAGGATGAGCTCCCGTTAGAGGCGGTGAAAAACGCCCGGTATCTGCACCTTGCGATGCTGGACGACGTGGCGGTTGAAGCCGCAAAGGCAGCCAGGGAGGCCGGGGTCAAGGTGTTTTTGGACGCGGATTCCTACTCGGATGAGCTGGGGGATTTCATCCCCATGGTGGATGTGTTTGTGGCCTCGGAGTTCGTCTACGACGCCATGTTTGAGGACCGGGATTACGAGGCGAATTGCCGGAGCGTGATGGAACGCGGGCCTGAGATCGTGGTGTTCACCTTTGGGGAAAAGGGATGCGTGGGCCTCAGCGCGGAAGGGTATTTTGAGCTTCCGGCCTACCGGGTGGCGGTAGTGGACACCGTGGGGGCCGGGGACGTTTACCACGGAGCGTTTCTTGCCGGATTGCTCCAGGGCTGGACGGTGGAGAAAACAGCGCAGTTTTCCAGCGCCGTGTCCGCCATCAAGTGTACCAGGATCGGCGGCCGGGCCGCCATAGCGGACATGGAAACCGTGAAGCATTTTATGGAAACAGGAGAGATCAACTACACGGAAATAGACCGCCGTGTGGAATTTTATAAAAGGGGGATTGACCATGTATAAACAGAAACTGATTTTAGGAGTGGCACCGGTGAAGCGAAGCTTTCTCAGCATGGAGGAGGCAAAACGGCAGAAAGACAAATTTATGGCCGTGATCCGGGATATCAAGCCGGATGCGGTGGAGATCGTGGATGTGGACGATCAGTGCGAGAACGGAATCATGTGGGATACCGCAAAAGTTCCCGGCGTGGTGGAAAAGTTCCGCAGCGCGGGCGTTGACGCCCTGTTCATCCCGTTCTGCGACTTCGGAGAGGAGCAGGTTGCGGCCCAGATTGCAGCGGCCTTCAAACTGCCCACCCTGGTGTGGGGCGCAAGGGACGAGCGGCCCAACAGCGACGAGTCCAGAGGCCGGGATACCCAGTGCGGTATGTTTGCCGCCACCAAGGTGCTCCGCCGCCACGGCGTGAAGTACAGTTACATCTATAACTGCGAGACGGAGAGCGGCGATTTCAGGAACGGTTATGAGAACTTCCTCCGTGTGGCCATGGTGTTAAAGGCCCTGAAAAATCTGCGGGTGGCCAAAATTGGCGAGCGCCCGGTGCCCTTCATGAGCGTGATGACTAACGAGGCCAATCTGATCAACCGCTTTGGCGTGACCACCATTCCGGTTTCACCTTACGCGGTGGCCGAGCGGGCCAAGAAGCTGATCGCGGACAACGATCCGGCGTTCGCTGCCTACTACGATGATCTGACCGCCCGGATGGACAGCAGCGCCATGACGGAAGAAAATGTAAAAAAGGCCGCGGCCACCAAGATCGCCATCCAGGGGATCATGGAGGAAAACAACTGTTCCGTGGGAGCCTTTGAGTGCTGGTCCGCGTTCCCGGCCGTGCTGGGCGTCTGCCCCTGCGTGGTATTGGGAGAGATGGCGGATGCGGGTTATCCGCTGGCCTGTGAGACGGATGTGAACGGAGCCATCACCCTGGCGATCCTGCGGGCCTGCAACCTGTACGAGGAGCCCGGCTTCCTGGCCGACTTAACCATCCGCCATCCCCAGAACGACAACGCGGAACTTTTGTGGCACTGCGGACCCTTCCCCTACTCCTTAAAGGCAGAGAGCAGCAAGGCGCGGCTGGTGGACGGACAGGAACGGTTCGAACTGAAGCAGGGCCATCTGACCGTATGCCGTTTCGACGACATCGACGGCAAATACTATCTGTTCGCCGGGGAGGGCGACACCACCACCGGGCCGGAGACCAACGGCACCTACGTGTGGTTTGAGGTGGACGACTGGAAGCGCTGGGAGGAGAAGCTGATGTTCGGACCCTACATCCACCATCTGGGCGGCGCTTACGGCAATTATCTGCCCGTACTGCGCGAGGTGGCCCGTTATCTGGAGATTGAATTTGACAACGCCCACGAGCAGGGCGTCCACAGCTTATAAACCAAAAATCATAGAATGGAGGAAATGAATATGTATACGATCAAAGCAAAGGCACTGACCCCCGAGGCGTTTTGTAAGTACGGCACCTACATGAACTTACTGGACAACGATGAGATGGCGAAGGCGTCCATTTTCCCGGCAAATTTCTTCGCAGACCTGGTGACCCTGGACTTCGGCACCTCCACCCTGCCCACCATTTCCATCTGCCATGTGAAAAAGCAGGAGAAAAACATCGTGGCCTTCCTGGAAGCCCACAAGTTTACCTGCGAGGGCCTGCTGCCCCTGGACGGCGACGTGATTATCTTTGTGGGAAGCCCGGCGGGAGACCGGTTCTCGGTGGAGAATCTGGAGGCGTTTTACATTCCAAAGGGCACCTTTGTGAAGCTGAATCCGCTGATCGTCCACGGCACCCAGTATCCGGTGAACACGGATGAAGTACATATCGTGTGCATGCTGCCGGGACGCACGTTCCGCAACGATATGATTCCCCAGCCTCTGGAGGAGAATGAGAAAGCGGAGATCGTTCTGGAATAAGGAAGGAGCCTGGCGATGTGCGAAAAAATTCTGTTCGGCACCATGCCGGATGGGGAACCGGTGTACCTTTGCAGGCTGGATAACCGGAGGGGAACAAGGGCCGAGATCCTCAGCTTGGGTGGAATCATCCGGGGGATATGGACTGTAGACCGGAACGGAAATACGGCGGACGTGGTGCTGGGCCAGGATAATCTGCAGGCTTATCTGGAAAATCCTTCCTGTTCCGGCGCTGTGATCGGCCGGGTGGCCAACAGGATTTCAGGGGGTCGGTTTACGCTCTCGGACCGGGAGTACCGGCTGGAGCAGAACGATCGGGGAAACTGCCTGCACAGCGGCAGCGGGAATTACGCGGCACGCAATTTCAAGGTGGAAGAATCCGGGGAGGACGAGGTGGTCCTTTCCCTGCGGGATGCGGGGAAAGGTGGCTTCCCCGGGGAAGCGGCGGTCACGGTACGTTATCAGTTGACGGAGGACCACACGCTGCGTGTGGCCTACCGGGCAGACGTGTCGGAGGCGACGCCGGTGAACCTGACCAACCACTGCTACTTCAATCTGGGAGGCCACGGCCGTCCGGAGACCGGGGATCACACGGTGATGATCCGGGCGGATTACTACACGGCGGCAGATGAAAACTGCATCCCCACCGGGGAAATACTCCGGGTAGAGGGCACACCTCTGGATTTAAGGCAGGCCCGGCCCCTGGGAGAGGCCATAGAGGAGCTGTCGGGGAGCCGGTGGGACTACGGCGGGTTCGACCACAACTATGTGATCGCGGGCCGGGGATTCCGTCTGGCCGCAGCCGCTTGGGATCCCGGGAGCGGCCGCAAACTGGAGGTTTACACAGATGCGCCCGGAGTGCAGTTCTACACGGCGAATCACCTGAACGGGGTATCAAAAAATAAAGAAGGCGCGTCCTATCCGAAGCACTGTGCCTACTGTTTCGAGACACAGAATTTTCCGGACGCGGTCAACATCGGCCACTTTCCGAATCCGATTGTAATGGAAGGCGGCAGTATGGTAACATTGACGGAGTTCCGTTTTTCTGTGGCGGATTAGAACGCTGCGGCGGCCTTTGGGCCGCCCGGCATATCCGACTCCCATAATACCGGATTTATCAGAAAAGGGGGAAAACTATGAAAGAAGATGGAAGATTGAGTTCAAAGGCGAAGTTCTCGTATCTGTTCGGAGACCTGGGCTGCTGCCTGATGAACTATATGCTGATCAACTATTTTATGTTCTACTGCACCAACATGCTGGGCATATCGGTGGTGGCGGTGGGTACCATTATGTTCGTTGCAAGAATCTGGGACGCGGCCAACGATATCGCCGTTGGGGCATTTGTGGACCGTACCCACAACACGGCCGGAAAGGCCAGGCCGTGGATCAAATGGTTCGCCTTGCCCTGCGCCCTGTCGTGCCTGATGATGTTCGCCGCGCCTTCGGGCGCATCCAACACCGTGAAGGTGGCCTGGGTAGCCGTTGGATACATACTGTTCGCATTGTTTTACACGACGGTGAACCTGCCTTACGGTTCCATGCTTCCGCTGATGACGAAAAACTCTGTGGACCGCGCGTCGCTCTCCAGCTTCCGCATGATTGGAGCTTACATCGGCATTTTCATCGTAAACGCTACGGCGCTGCCGATGGTGGCGTTCTTCGGAAACAAAATGGGCGGCCGCGTTTACGCTTACACGGTTGTGACGGCGATCATGTGCGTCGGCGGTATGATCAGCTTCTACATCCTGTACCGGAATTGTCCTGAGACGGTGAAGGAGGACACCTCCGGTCTGGAGGGACTCAGCCAGGAGGAAATCAAGAAAAAACACAAGGCGGACGCTCTGCCTGTGTGGACCAGCGTGAAGTACCTGATCAAGAACAAGGCGTGGGTATTGGTGTTCTCCATCACCATGCTGAATTTCCTGAGACAGCCCTTCACCAGCACTTCCATGGCCTATTACTTCCTGTACTATTTCAAGGTGGATGAGACCCGCAGCGCCATATTCTCCTCACTGGGAATGCTCGCAGGTCTGGTACTGCTGCCGTTCATCCCCACGATCATCCGGAAGTTCGGGTACAAGCGGAGTCTGATGGGCAGTTATCTGCTGGCCTCCACCTTTGGCTTCTGCGCGTATTTTGCCGGAAAAAACATCAATATGGTGCTGGTATTCTACCTGCTCAGCACGATGTCAGGCTCTCTGACCGGCGTGGCGGTGCTCTCCATGCTGGCGGATACCCTGGAGTACGGCGAGCTGAAGTTCGGAGTGCGTCTGGACGGCCTGGGGTTTGCAGCCAACAGTTTCTCCACCAAGGCCGGTCCGGCCATCGGCGGTCTTCTGGTGACCATGGTTTACGCCATCGGCAAGCTGGATACCTCGCTGGTACTGGGGCAGGACCAGAGCTCCAGCGCTCTGATGGCGTTGCGCCTCTCCATGTTTGTGATCCCCAATCTGATCGCGCTGGTACAGGTGATATTGTCCTTTATGTATCCCTTAAGCCAGGAGAAGATGGAAGAGGTCAACAGAGAGCTTGCCAACCGGCACAGCGATCCCAGCTATATTCCGGTGGACGTGCAGCTTTAGGCTGAGGGAAAACCGGAGGCGGGCGGACGGTTTTAGCGGGCGGATTTCCCGTGTTTTGGCGGGAAATCCGTCCGTTTTGCTGTGGTGGAACTTACTGTTTTGGGGAATTATGTTATTGACAGTCATACGAAAATACAAGATAATAGACGAAGAATGTAAAAGAAAAGATGGTACGGCAAACTATGATTGGAAAAAGCAGAAAACCTAAAAATATTAAGTTTCACAATCAGCGTCTGGTATTGTCCCTGATGCGGCAGAATGCGGTTATTTCCGCCAGCGAGATCGCCCAGAGAATCAATCTGAGTATCACCACGGTGGTGAAGATTCTGGCGGTCCTTCAGGAGAACGGCCTGATTAAATCCATGGGCAAGGGCAGTTCCACCGACGAGGGGGGCAAGAAGCCGGAGCTGTTTGCCATCAACGAGTCCTACAAGCACGTGATCGCGATTTATGCGGGACCGGATTTTATTCAGGCCGCGGTCACGGATTTGAACTGCCGTGTGATCAGCCACCACAACTACCCCTACAAGGTTCCGGAGAGCCTGGAGCAGTCCATGCAGGATATCGCGGACTGCGCCCGGGCGGCCATGGAGGAAAACGGCCTGCAGCCCGATGACATCTGCGCCATACCGGTGGGCTTTGACGGCATTGTGGACACGGAGAGCGGCATTATCTATTATCCCATTCACAACAGCGGGTGGGGAAGAAATATTCCGGCCCAGGAGATGCTGGAGCGGCGGATTCCCTGGAGCCAGAATATTGTGATCAACAACGGAAGCAGGTACTTTTCATACGGGATTTTTCTGGAGCATCCGGAATACCGGGATAAAAATATCCTCACGATCCTGGCCGCCACTTCCACCGGAGGCTGTCTCATCGACCACGGCAAGCTGATTCGCGGGGCCCACGGATTCATGGGCGAGGTGGGCCATGTGATCATCCAGCCCGCCTACCGGAAGCGGCGCTGTCTCTGCGGGCGGTACGGCTGTTTTGAGACGCTGGTTTCCATGGAGGCGGTGAGAGAGTATGCCGCCGAACTTGCCGGGGAGTACGGGGATCATTCTCTGTACAGCCGGATTATGGACGGAGAAGCCATGCATCGGGATCTATTCGCGCTGGCGGACCAGGGAGACGCCTTTGCCCGGTCCATAGTGGACAGGCTGGTTTCAGTCTTTGAGAGCCTGATCCACAACGCGGCTCTATTGTGTGATCCGGATCTGGTGGCCATTGGCGGTGCGTTTACAGAGGGCGGCGCGTACTTCCTGGAGGAGCTGAGAGCGCGGATCAGCAACCAGTCCTTCTTTGAAATCGGCAACAAGCTGTCCATTGTCTACAGTGCCCTGGATGCGGAGTACAGTATCGTAAACATCAACGTTGGAGCGGCGCTGTATGCGGTGGACGAGTATCTGCGCACGCTGGAATTTGTGTAAATCAGTTGGGGGTAAACAGGCGGCAGCCGGCGGAAATTCAGCCGGCTGCCATTTTTCTGGCGATTTATTAATTTATGTTACTAAACTAACTTGACAAACTAAAATTATATACTATAATAAGAGTATCAAAACAATTTCACGTATGGAGGTAGAGAGATGAGGTATAAACATTTTACCAATGCAAATGTGGACGTATCGGCTCTGGCGGTGGGAACATGGGCGATCGGAGGCCAGAACTACGGCGCGGTTGACCGGACTGATTCGATCAAGGCGATTCACGCCATGCTGGATCAGGGTGTGAACCTGATCGACACCGCGCCCTGCTACGGGAACGGAGCTTCCGAAAAGATCGTGGGCGAGGCGCTGGCTGCCGTGCCCAGAGAGAACGTGCTGGTTTCCACCAAGTTCGGTCTGCTGCCCGACGTGTACTCCGGCGCTTACAAGAAGGTGGCCACCTACAAGAGTATCATGAGCGAGGTGGAAAGCTCTCTGATGAATCTGAATACCGATTACATAGACTTCTACTTTGTGCACTGGCCGGATGTGAACACGCCCATCGACGAGACGATGGCGGCGCTGTCCACGCTGAAGAAGCAGGGAAAGATCCGCTTTGTGGGCGTGTCCAACTTCTCCGAGAAGCAGATTGAGGACGCTCAGGAGTATTTGCAGATCGACGTGCAGCAGCCTCCGTTCTCCATGGTGAACCGGAATTTCGTGGATCTGATGAAATGGGGGATGGAGCGGGGGATCGACTCCATGACCTACGGCTCCCTGGGGTCCGGAATCCTCTCCGGAGCGATCCGTACCCTGCCGGATTTCGCACCCGGCGACATGCGCCTGACCTTCTACGATTTCTTCCGCGAGCCCAAGTTCTCCAAGATTATGGAGCTGTTAAAAACCATGGATCAGATCGCTGCGAAACACGGCAAGCCGGTGGCCCAGATCGCCATCAACTGGAGCACGGCCCAGGATTTCGTGGGCACGGCCCTGGTGGGCGTGCGCAACGAGCAGGAAGCCATGGAGAACTGCGCAGCCTTTGACTGGCAGCTGGAGGACGATGAGGTGGCGCTGCTGAACGCAGAGCTGGAGCGCCTTGAAATCTGAGGCGGAGACAGGAGAGGAGAAGGAAAATGCCGAGAGTAAAGGTAAATGAATTGTTAAAACATGCGACCGAGAACCGCTACGGGGTGGCTGCGGTCAATACGCTGAACGTTGAGACGGTGAAATATGTGATTGCGGCGGCGGAGCGGGAGCGGGTTCCGGTGATCGTACAGTTTTATCCGGGCTTTGAGAACTACACCGCCCTCAAGCACCTGGCCTTCGCGGCCTGCGACATGGCGGAGCGGGCTTCGGTTCCGGTGGCGGTGCATCTGGATCACTCCAATTCCTTTGAGATCGCGGTGAAGGGCATACGGGACGGGTTCCCGTCGGTGATGGTGGACGGCTCCGCGCTGCCCTTTGAGGATAACGTGGCCCTGACGGCCGCGGTGGTGCGCACGGCCGGGATCTTCGGCGTGGACGTGGAGGCGGAGCTGGGACACGTTGGAAGCGGGGACAATGAGGACGACATCGTCAATTCGGACCACTACACCAGAGTGGACCAGGCGGTAGAGTTCGTGGAGCGCACGGGCTGCGGCTCCCTGGCCATCGCGGTGGGCAACGCCCACGGGCCGTATGTTAAGACGCCGAACCTGGATTTTGACCGCATTAAGGCCATCCGGTCCAAGGTATCCGTTCCCCTGGTGCTCCACGGCTGCTCCGATATCCCGCAGGAGCAGCTGAAAGAGGCGGTAAACCTGGGGATGAGCAAGTTCAACATCGCCACGGAATATTTCCGGGCCATGTATCAGGCCATGGAAAAAGGGATCGCAAGCGGGAAGTTTGACGGGAACGCAGTAGGGCTGATGTTCGATATCCAGGAGGATATGATCGGGTTTGTAGTCGAAAAGATCCGGCTGCTGAACCCCAATAAGTTTTCTCTGTAAGGTGAATATGAAACGAAAAGGGACCGGCGCGCCGGTCCCTTTTCGCGCGGCAGGGGTGTGGGGGAGAAATGGGGAGCGCGCAAGGCAGCCCGGGGAATGAGGCGGGAACGCTATCTCTTTGGAAGAATAACGCACTCGTATTGGCAAACCCGCAGATTAATGATATAATTTCCCTGTTTGACAGGGCCGTTTATGGCCGTTTGAGACAGAAAATGTCAAATAACGTGGTTTTGACCGCGGAATATGGATTTTGGAAGTACAGCGGTACCGCGGACATTCGTCTTGCGCGCCGCAGGAATGAAAGTTTTCATACAAGAGAGGAGTTAAACGGGTGTTTCGAGCGGAAGATTATGTGAAAGTGGAGGACCTGGACGAAGCATATGAGCTTTGCCAGAAGCGCAGCAGCCTGATCGTGGGCGGCATGGCGTGGCTGAAGATGAGCTCGGTGACCAAGCGAGTGATCATCGACCTGTCCGGCCTGGGACTGGACACCATCGAGGAGACGGACCGGGAGTTTCGGATCGGGTGCATGTGCACCCTCAGGCAGCTGGAGACCCATCCGGGCCTGAACCAGTATTTTAACGGTATTTTTAAGGAGTGCACGCGGCACATCGTGGGCGTGCAGCTGCGCAACGTGGCTACGGTGGGCGGCAGCATCTACGCACGGTTCGGATTTTCCGATGTTCTGACCTGTATGATGGCGCTGGACTCCTACGTGGAGCTGCACCACGGCGGGGTGATCCCCATGGCTGAGTTCGCGGCCCGCCCGGTGAGCCGGGACGACCGGGACGTGCTGGTGCGCATCATTATCCGCAAGGACGGGCGCAAGGCGGCCTACACCACCCAGCGCAATTCCCAGACGGATTTCCCGTTAATCGCCTGCTGCGTTTCCCGGCTGGGGGACCACTGGTACGTGGCCGTGGGCGCGCGCCCGGGCAAGGCCAAAGTGACCCAGGTGACGGACGATGGAAATGAAAGCCTGGCCGATCTGGCCAGGGAGGCGGCGGACGCCTTCAACTACGGAAGCAATAACAGAGGAAGCGGCGAGTACCGTCACCAGCTTGCCAGGGTTTACGTGCGCAGGCTGATGGAGCGCCTGACGGGAAGGAGTGTCAGCAAGGCATGAAGATACAGTTTCGATTAAATGGAAAGACGGTGCAGGCGGATATCCAGGCGGACATGCTGCTGATCGACCTTTTGCGGGACATGGGCTGCACCAGCGTGAAGCGCGGCTGCGAGACGGACAACTGCGGCCTTTGTACGGTGTGGCTTGACAAGAAGCCCATTTTATCCTGTTCCACCCTGGCGGTGCGGGCCAATGGACGCCATCTGCGGACCCTGGAGGGACTTCAGAAGGACGCGGAGGAATTCGGCCTGTTCCTGGCAAAAGAGGGCGGGGAGCAGTGCGGCTTCTGCAGCCCCGGCTTTATCATGAACGTGCTCTCCATGGTGCGGGAGCTGGACGACCCCACCGAGGAGGAGATCAAGGAATATCTGGCCGGAAACCTGTGCCGGTGCAGCGGGTACATGTCCCAGCTGCGGGCCGTAAAGAAGTTTCTGGCATATAAAAAGGAACAGCGGGAAGGAGGAAACGCCTGATGGAGAACGAGAAGAGACAGTCATACCGCGTGGTGGGCGCTCCCATCATCAAAAAGGACGCCATGGCCCTGGTGACCGGAAAGCCGGTTTACACCGCGGACATCGCTCCCAGGGACTGCCTGGTGGTGAAGGTGCTCAGAAGCCCCTACGCCCACGCCATGATCACGGAGATCGACTGCGCCGTAGCCAAGAAGCTGCCGGGAATCGAGTGCGTTCTGACCTACAAGGACGTGCCTCAGAAGCGTTTCACACTGGCCGGGCAGACATTTCCTGAGCCCAGCCCCTACGACCGCCTGATCCTAGACCGCCACCTGCGTTTTGTGGGCGACGCGGTTGCCATTGTGGCGGGCCAGACCGAGGCCCAGGTGGATCACGCCATGCGCCTGATCAAGGTGAAATACCAGGAGCTGCCGCCGGTGCTGGATATGCACGAGGCCAAGGACAATCCCGTACTGATCCACCCAGAGGAGGACTGGAAGGCCCTCTGTAAGGTTGGAGCGGACAACAAGCGCAATCTCTGCGCCACCGGCTCTGAGCAGAAGGGTGACGTGGACGCGGTGATGGCGCAGTGCAGCCACGTGATCGACCGGGTTTACCACGCAAAGGCCAACCAGCAGGCCATGATGGAAACCTTCCGGACCTTTACCTACATGGACGTGTACGGCCGTCTGAACGTGGTCTCCTCCACCCAGATCGTGTTCCACGTCCGCCGGATTCTGGCGAACGCCCTGGACATTCCCAAGTCCAAAATCCGCGTGGTGAAGCCCAGAATCGGCGGCGGCTTCGGCGCCAAGCAGACCGCGGTGGTGGAAATCTACCCGGCCGTGGTCACCTGGATCACCGGCAAGCCGGCCAAGATCATTTACACCCGCTACGAGTCCCAGATCGCTTCCTCGCCCCGCCATGAGATGGAGGTGCACGTGAAGATCGGCTGCGACGACGACGGCATTTTCCAGGCAATGGACGTGTACACTCTGTCCAACACCGGAGCTTACGGCGAGCATGGCCCCACCACCGTGGGCCTCTCCGGCCACAAGGCCATCCCGCTGTACCGGACGCCCAAGGCCTTCCGCTTCGCCTACGACGTGGTTTACACCAACCGGATGAGCGCGGGCGCTTACCGGGGTTACGGCGCGACCCAGGGCATTTTCGCCATGGAATCGGCGGTCAGCGAGTTGGCGGCCGAGCTTCACATGGACCCGGTCAAGCTTCGGGAGATGAACATGGTGAAGGAGGGCGACATTATGCCCGCCTACTACAACGAGCCGGCTTCCAGCTGCGCTCTGGACCGCTGTATGGCCAGAGCCAAGGAGATGATCGGCTGGGACGAGAAATATCCCAGACGTGACATGGGGAACGGCAAGGTCCGCGGCGTGGGAATCGCCATGGCCATGCAGGGCTCCTCCATCGCGGGCGTGGACGTGGCCAGCGTGTCCATCAAGGTAAATGACGACGGCTTCTACAGCATGACCATCGGCGCGGCGGAAATGGGAACGGGCTGCGACACCACCCTGGCCCAGGTGGCCGCCGAGTGCCTGGACTGCGAGATCGACGATATCGTGGTGTACGGGGCGGACACGGACATTTCCCCTTACGATTCAGGCTCCTACGCCTCCAGCACGGCCTACCTCACGGGAATGGCCGTGGTCAAGACCTGCGAGTCCCTGAAACAGAAGATTATCGCCAAGGGCGCGGACTATCTGAACTGTCCGGCCGAGGGCCTGGAATTTGACGGAAAGCGGGTGTTTAGGCCCGCGGCGGACGGGGTGGAGGAATTGTCCATCAGTCTGAAGGACATTGCCAACAAATCCATGGGCTTTAACAGCGACGCGCTGTCCGCCAGCGAATCCCATCACTCCCCCACGTCCCCGCCTCCCTTTATGGTGGGAGCCGCCGAGGTCGAGGTGGACAAGGAGACCGGAGCGATCCGCCTGGTGGACTACGTGGCTGTGGTGGACTGCGGAACCGCGCTGAATCCAAACCTGGTGAAGGTGCAGACCGAGGGCGGACTGGCCCAGGGAATCGGCATGGCCATGTACGAGGATATCCATTATTCGGAAAAAGGCCAAGTGTATGAGAATTCCCTGATGCAGTACAAGATTCCCAGCCGTCTGGACGTGGGCACAATCCGGGTGGAGTTCGAGAACAGCTACGAGCCAAACGGACCCTTCGGCGCCAAATCCATCGGCGAGGTGGTGATCAACACGCCGTCCCCGGCCATCGCCAATGCGGTGTACAACGCGGTGGGCGTGCGGGTGCGCGAGCTGCCGGTTACGGCGGAAAAAGTATTTATGGGGATGCAGGGGCTGTAGACAGCCTGAGGGGGTTTTCTTATGGGAGCGACGCAGACACAGGAAGAAAAATTTATCCATATGACCCAGGAGCCGGTTCCACATCTGATCTGTGAGCTGGCAGGGCCGACCATTATCAGCATGCTGGTCACCTCCTTCTATAATATGGCGGACACGTTTTTCGTGGGCCAGGTGGGGACCAGCGCCACAGGGGCGGTTGGCATCGCGTTTTCCGTGATGGCCGTGATCCAGGCATTCGGTTTCTTCTTCGGCCACGGCTCGGGCAACTACGTGTCCCGCAAGCTGGGCGCCCAGGAGTTCGACGAGGCGGCCAAGATGGCCGCCACCGGCTTTGTGTCGGCATTTATGATGGGACTGGTGATCATGGTGGCTGGGCTGGCCTTTCTGGATCCGCTCTGCCATATGCTGGGAGCCACGGACACCATACTGCCTTACGCCAGGTCCTACCTGGGCTTTATCCTGATCGGAGCGCCCTACATGACGGCTTCGCTGGTGCTCAACAACCAGCTCCGGTTCCAGGGCAGCGCCTTCTACGCCATGATCGGTATCGCCTCCGGGGCGGTGATCAACATTGTGCTGGACCCCATTTTTATCTTTGTGTTCCACATGGGCATCGGCGGCGCGGCCCTGGCTACCATCATCAGCCAGTTCATCAGCTTCTGCCTGCTGATCGCGGGAACCAGGCGGGGCGGCAACCTGCGCATCGACATCCGCAAGTTTTCGCCCAGCCTGGAGCGCTACAAGATCATTTTAAACGGCGGAGCGCCGTCCCTGTGCCGTCAGGGCCTGGGCAGCGTGGCCACCGCCTGTATGAACCTGATGGCCAGGCCCTACGGGGATGCGGCCATCGCGGCTATGTCCATTGTGATGCGCATCACCCAGTTCGCGGCCTCGGTGATGATCGGCTTCGGCCAGGGCTTCCAGCCGGTCTGCGGCTTCAATTACGGGGCTAAAAAGTACGGCCGGGTGAAGGAGGGCTTCTGGTTCTGCGTGCGCGTGTCCACCGTTTTCCTCTGTATCATGGCGGTCTGCGGCTGGTTCGGCGCGGAGCTTCTGGTCACCATTTTCCGAAAGGGCGACCCGGATGTGATCCGGTACGGTACCCGGGCGCTCAGGCTCCAGTGCATTTCCTTCCCGCTGGTGGGGTGGATCACCATGTGCAACATGATGATGCAGACCATGGGCAAGGGCGTTCGCGCCACCATTCTGTCCATGTCCCGACAGGGCCTGTTCTTCATTCCCCTGGTGCTGACGCTGCCCGCCTATTTCGGCCTCTTCGGCGTGCAGGTGAGCCAGCCTATCTCCGACGTCGTCAGCTTTCTGGTGGCGATTCCCCTGGAAATCGGGGTGCTGCGGGAGATGACGAGAGACATGCAGGCGATGGAGGCGGAAGCCATTTTGCATTGACCCTTGCATATCCTTCCCAAAAGTTGTATACTAAATCCAGTTATGACGCGGGCAGAGTTTCACAGAGCCTGCGCCGGATACACACCAACACCAGGAGGGATTGCAATGATTGAGGCAACGAGCTGCGGCGGTGTGGTTATTTTTCGCGGGAAAATCCTTGTCCTGTACAAGAATTACAAGAACAAGTACGAGGGATGGGTTCTGCCCAAGGGAACAGTAGAAGCTGGCGAGGAGTATAAGGAGACTGCCCTGCGCGAGGTTAAGGAAGAAACCGGGGTCAGCGCCTCCATCATCAAGTATATCGGTAAGAGCCAATATTCATTCAATACCCCACAGGACGTAGTGGAAAAGGACGTCCACTGGTATCTGATGATGGCCGACAGCTATTACAGCAAACCACAGCGGGAAGAATACTTTCTGGACTCCGGGTACTATAAATTTTACGAAGCCTACCACCTGCTAAAGTTTTCCAATGAAAAGCAGATTCTGGAGAAGGCCTATAACGAGTATCTGGACTTGAAGAAGAGTAATCTTTGGGGAAGCAAGAAATATTTTTAAATGAAATCAGATGGATTTGAAGGAGCGCTCCGGTTTGACCGGGGCGTTCTTTTTGGGTTTGGGGCTGGTGGGGCGCAGGGAGAGAAATGGATTATATCTTGCGGTTATATCGTTATAATAGTATAATATAGATATTAAAAAGCGAGGTGAAATGTACATGGAAACAATCAGACCATCATCGGACCTGCGAAATAAATATCCTGAGATTTCCCGTCTGACGCGGGAGACAAGAGAGCCGGTTTTTATAACGGTAAATGGCCGGGAAGACACGGTTCTAATGGGTTACGCCCAGTATGGCAGGCTGAAATCCGAGCTGGATTTATTAAGAACCCTGGCGGAGGCGCAGGATGATGTGGACTGGGGAAGGATATCACCGATTGCCGATACATTCAGCGATATCCGCAAAAATCTGCTGGCGAGGAAGGAAGTATGAAATACGAGGTACTCAGAACCGACCAGGCAGATGCGCAGATCCGGGATTTGATTTATTATATTGCGGATGATTCCGGGAGTGTGGAGATTGCGCTCGCTTATCTGGAAAAGCTGGAGCATGCGATAGGGCTGCTGGAGGATCAGCCCTATTACGGGGCGGAACCCAGATATCCGTCCCTGAGACGTATGAGGTTCCGGGTTTTAATTGTGGAAAGGCACCTGATTTTCTATAAAGTGAGGGAGTGTGATCATACTGTGATCGTGTATGCGGTTGTGGATTCACGGCGGGGGTATCTGGAGCTGATTCGATGAACAATGGGAAGAGATGGTCCGCGGCGGAAGAACAGCTGCCGCGGATGTGTCTGGAATATTTAAGTAAAAACTGAGTCGTGGTCCTTTCCGGGCGGACGCGCGATATCCCAGAAAACAAATAAAAACTTCGGCCACTGATGCGGCTTTGCCTGTAAGGCAAGCATCAGTGGCCGGGGTTTTTATTTGTTTTCTGTTTACCGAGGCACGCTGCCGGCAGCTTACCCCTCATTCTGCATGGTGGACACGGCCCAGTTGGCCTCGATCTCCGTCTGGGCGGTCTCCAGATCGCCGGAGCGCAGGGCTTCGATAATCCGCTTGTGGCTGGCGTAGCTGACCTCCGGGGTGGTGTAAATCTTAAAAAAGCGGTTCTCGTTGCGGCTCACGTGGATGGACAGCTGGTCCGAGTAATTCACCAGATAGGGATTCCCGGACAGCTGGCAGAGGTAGCGGTGGAATTGGTAGTCCGCCTCTATAGTGGCGGGGACAGCTCCCATCTGGGCGCAGCGGAGAAAATTTTCATTCAGGGAATTCAGGTGCTCTAAGTCCTCTGCGGTCACGGTTCCGATACAAAGCTTCAGGGCCAGGGCCTGAAGCCCGCCCAGGAGTTGATACACGTGCTTGATGTCCTCCTGGTTGATGGGCGCCACGAATGTGCCGCTGGAGGGAATGATCTCAACCAGCTTCTGCTCGTTTAACATCTGAATGGCCTCCCGCACAGGCGTGCGGGACACGCTGAAATACTTCGCTAAGTCCGCGTCGTTTAAACGCTCCCCCGGCTCCAGCGTGCCGTCCACGATCCACTGCTGTAATATGGTATAAACCCGCTCTTTGGCGGTGGTGCGATTGATGGTCTCTGTCTTTTTGGGTATTGGCATGTGCACCCCTCCCCTTTTGGTTTTAATATAATTCTACTTGATATCCTCTAAACATGCAATATAATTTTTACTAAATAATCTTGAATTATAGAGAAAACTAACACTATTTTAGACAAGAAAATAAAATTAATATATTGCATATCGGTTGGAAGTGTGCTATGATCAAAACAACCGATATATTGGATATTGCGAGAAGGAGGAGCGATATGGAAGAGATATCAAACCGCTGGGTCCGGGCGGTGCGTGGCGAAGGCGCGGCAGCGGATTGCGCGGCAGTGGACCACGCCGCGGATTTTCTGACCCGGGAGGCGGTCGCCCCGGCTTACCGGATCCACCGGGCGATGGAGGGCTACCGGCCTACGCCTCTGGTACGCCTGGATGGGCTGGCGGAGGCCCTGGGCGTGAAGGCGGTATTTGTGAAGGACGAGTCCAGGCGGTTCGGCCTGAACGCCTTCAAGGGGCTGGGCGCGATCTACGCGTTCACCCGGGTGGTATGCGACGAGCTGGGACTGGACCCCGAGACCACCACATTTGCGGACCTTCAGTCCGAGCCGGTGCGCGGGCGGCTCTCCGGGATGGTCTTTGTGACCGCTACCGACGGGAACCACGGCAAAGGGGTGGCCTGGGCTGCGGGCCAGCTGGGCTGCCGGGCGTATGTGTATATGCCCAAGGGGTCCTCCGAGCTGCGCGCCCAGGCCATCCGGGACGCGGGCAGGGCGGAGGTCCGGATTATGGACGTGGGCTACGACGACGCTGTGCGCCACGCGGCCCGCATGGCGGAGGAGAACGGCTGGCATCTGGTACAGGACACCAGCTGGGAGGGCTACCAGCAGATTCCCGCCTGGATTGTCCAGGGTTACACCACCATGGCGGCGGAGGCCGCAGAACAGCTGGAGGCGGAGGGATTTTCCAGGCCAAGCCACGTATTTTTGCAGGCGGGAGTGGGAGCCATGGCGGGCGGGGTGACCGGATATCTGGCGGACCGCTACGCAGGGAATCGTCCGGTATTCAGCACGGTGGAGCCTGAGGACATGGCGTGTATCTACAAATCCATTCTGGCGGCGGACGGGGAACCCCACGCGGTGGAGGGAGACTGTGCCACGATCATGGCCGGGCTGAACTGCGGGGAGCCGTGTACCGTCACCTGGCCGGTGCTGCGGACCTTTACCAGCTTCGCCTTCAGCTGCGCGGACCCGGTGGCCGCGCTGGGGATGCGGCTGTTAGCGGCTCCCCGCAAGGGGGATCACCCCATCGTCTCCGGCGAATCCGGGGCGGCGACCACCGGTCTGCTGGCGGTGCTGGCGGCCAGTCCGGAGTTTGCCGGTCTGCGCCGGGAAATGGGGTTGGATAGCGGCTCCGTGGTGCTTTTGTTCAGCACGGAGGGGGACACGGACCCGGAGCAGTACAGGAGTATTGTTTACGCGGGAAAGCACGCGCTGCAATAATCCACAAAAAGGAGAAAATAAGAGGAGGTAGGAGAAATGGAAGCGATTTTTGGCTTTATCAATGCAGTTACAGGTTGGATTTGGGGAATTCCGATTTTGGTGCTGCTGGTTGGAGGCGGACTGATCTTGACGGTTGTGATCGGAGGGATTCAGTTCTTCCGGTTTGGCTTCATCATGAAAAATACGGCGGGAACCATGTTCGATAAGGAGGAGCAGGCGCGGAAAAAGGCCCTGGGCGTCTCTCCGTTCCAGGCGGTTACCGCGGCCCTGGGTTCCACCATCGGAACGGGCAATATCGCCGGAGTCGGCGCGGCGATTGCCACCGGAGGCCCGGGAGCGCTTTTGTGGATGTGGATCTGCGGCCTGGTGGCCATGGCCATTAAGTTTTCCGAGGTCACCATGTCGGTCCGTTACCGCCAGAAGAATCCCAAGGGTGAGGGATACCTGGCAGGGCCATTCATGTATATGCGCGACGGCCTGCACTGCAAGCCTCTGGCTTACTGCTTTACGTTTATGTCTCTGCTGACCCTGTGCACCATCGGCGGCGTACACAGCGGAGCCATCGCGGATAACCTTGCGCCGGTCGGCGTTTCCCGAATCATCACCTGTGTGGTGGTGGTTGCCATCGTGGTGGCGGTCATGCTGGGCGGTATGAAACGCCTGGTGAACATCACGGATAAAATGGTTCCGGCTATGAGCGCGCTCTATGTGGTCTGCGCGGTGATTATCGTGGGAGCCAACATCGGCCGTGTGGGTGAGGCACTCCGGGAAATCTTCATCGGAGCGTTTACCGGACAGGCGGCCATCGGCGGCTTTACCGGCGTAGCCGTGGCCTCCACCATCCGCTTCGGACTGGCGCGCGGCGTATTTTCCAACGACGCGGGTCTGGGCCTGCAGGCCACCATCCACGCACAGGCGGCAGGCATTGACCATCCGGCCCAGCAGGGAATGTGGGCGGTGTTTGAGACGTTCTTTGATACCATTGTCATCTGCTCCCTGACCGGATTTATGATCATTTTTTCCGGCGTGTGGCAGACCGGAGAGGCGGGCTCCACGTTGAGCTCCCTGGCATTTGAATCGGTACTGGGCAGCGCCGGACGTTATCTGTGCCTGTTCTGCCTGACCCTGTTTGCAATCAGCTCCATCATTTCCAATTCCCAGGGGCTGCGTATCCAGGCAACTGCGGCGACCAACAGCCGTCTGGCGGTCAATGTTCTGCTGGTGATCTTTGTAATCATGATTATCGGCGGCTGTCTGACCGACATGGCGAGCGTATTTGTCCTTACCGACTTTGGCAACGGCATCGTCATTTTCCTGAACGTGCCCAGCTTGATTCTGCTCAGCGGCGAACTGCGCAGGCTGACCAGAGAGTGGTTCGGAAATAACGGCGATTTAAAGGCGATCGAGGCACAGCGAGCGGCGGGAGAGAAATAAGATCCAATAGAACGAGGTGAACAGATATGTCAGAATTAAATGAAATCTTAAAAGCATGGCGTCACGAACTCCACCGCCATCCGGAGACGGCGTTCGAGGAGACACGCACCGCGGCCTTTGTGGCGGAGCGGCTGCGGGAGATGGGGATTGAGGTGCACACCGGCATCGGCGGCACGGGCGTCATCGGACGCCTGAAGGTTGGAGACGGCCATAAGGTCGTGGCCCTGCGGGCGGATATGGATGCGATTGCGCTCACAGAGACGGGAACCGTGTCCTACAAATCCGAATATGAAGGGAAAATGCACGGCTGCGGCCACGACGGCCACGTGACGACGGTTCTGGGGGCTGCGAAGCTGCTGTCCGAGAGCCGGGATTTTAACGGTACGGCGCAGTTCCTGTTTCAGCCTGCGGAGGAACCGGGAAAGGGCGCCCATGCCATGATCGACGATGGCCTTTTCGAGCGGTTCCCCATGGATGAAATTTACGGCCAGCACAACAATCCGGCCTACCCGGCGGGTACGGTCAATATCTGCAAGGGCGGCTTCGCCTCCTGCGAGGACAATTTCAAGATCGAGATTCACGGCCGCGGCGGCCACGCATCCGCGCCGGAAAAAACCGTCGATCCAATGGTGATCGCCGCGCAGATCATTCTGGCGCTGCAGACGATTCCATCCCGCAACGCCGGGGCCTTCCAGCCGGTGGTCGTCTCCTGCACGGAGCTGTTTACGGACGGAGCCCACAATGCGATTCCCAGCAACGTTACGATTCTGGGCGACTGCCGCAGCTACTCCAAGGAGATGCAGGCGCTGATCGAGACCAGGATGAGGGACCTTGTGGAACACATTTGCCAGGCCTATGGGGCCACCTGGGATTTCCTGTACACCCACGAGTTTGCGCCCACTGTAAACTGGGACGAGCAGGTGGATGCGGTCATCCAGGCAGCCAGCCACGTGTTGGGAGAGGAAAAGGTCAACGGAAACTGCTCGCCGTTCATGGCGTCGGAGGATTTCGGCGCGTTCCTGGAAAAGGTGCCGGGCGCGTTCTTCTTTATGGGAGGCGCCGTGGGGGATGAGAGCCGGGATATGCCGCTGCACAATTCCTGCTTTGACTACAACGACGATACCCTGGAGACCGGGGCGCAGGTATTTGCGCAGCTTGTCAGGGAACGGCTGGCGAGATAAAGTATCGAATATTATATGTAAATGAGATAATCAGGCTCCGGTTTTGCCGCTTGGGTAGCGGCGGACCGGGGGCTGATTTTTTGATGAGCCGGGCGTTTGGGTGCAGGGCGGTGAAAACGGTTCTGTTCTGGAATGAAAACGCAGCCATGGAATCGTTTTCCGGCTGCATGCAAACTAAGAGTTCCATATCTTTATGGTGGACATAGTGTGGGCAAAATTGTTAAAAATTTACAAACCGCATATTCCATATTTTGATTGTGAATCCTACCGTAATTGATTATAATAAAAACAGAAAATGGAAAATAAAGGGCGGGGGAAATCATGTTCAGTGAGGAAAACCGGGAGAACCGGACGGCGTACATACTGTTTCTGACAGCGGCCATGCTGGCGTTTGTCATCTTATTGTGGTCTGGCAATCACCGGTTTGAGGCCCGGACTGAAAGTCTGGTGGACGGCCCGTCGCCGGTGAATTTTTCGGAAGGGTGGACGCTGGCGCAGGAGGGCGTGGAGACCGGAATCATCTCTATGCCGCACAAGTCCGGAGCCGCTCCGAACGTGCCGGTCACCATGAGCAAAAAGCTCCCGGATACCGGGTTTGGCGATTATGCGATCTGTTTCCACACGGCTTTCTCCAGCGTGGAGGTGAGGGTGGGAGACCGCCTGCTGTACCGCTACAATTCCGACGGTATGCGTCCCTCCGGCAAGGCCACGCCCAACCACTGGAACATGGTTCAGATTCCGCCGGACTGCGCGGGTCAGACCGTCACCGTGACCTTGTGCTCCCCGTACCGCGCGTCCTCAGGCGTGCTGTCACCGGTCTGGCTGGGGGCGCCGCTGAAGCTGACTTCTTATCTGCTGCGGCAGTATATTCCGCAGATGATGGTCTGCGGGGTATTCATGATCCTGGGGCTGGCCATCTTCATCAGTTCGTTTTACCTGCGCAGTCTGCTGGAGGACGTCTGTACGGTCCGCTGTCTGGGAATATTCGTGGTGCTGGCCTCCCTCTGGATGGTAAATGAGGTGGAATTTCCCGGATTCATATGGGATTTCGGCTATATCATGACCATGGCCCGCTATATTCTGTCCATGATCTGCCCGCTGCCCTACCTGTTTTACCTCATGCATCGGTTCCCGCGGGAGTACCAGCCGGCGCTGCGGCGGCTCAGCTATATGTTTTCCGCTAACTTTTTTATCCTGAACATTCTGCACCTGACAAATGTGGCGGATTTCATGGAAACGGCCTGGGTCACCCACGCCTGTTTCGCAGTCATGTCCCTGGTGTTGCTGTTGCTCATTGTAAAGCGTTTCCGCAGGGAAAAGCCCCTGGACGCGTATTTCAAGCTGGAATGCGCCGGGATGGCGCTGATGGCTGTGAGTCTGGGAGCGGAGATCGTTCTGTACTATCAAATGGATTACATGCGGAACGGAAATTACCTGCGCAGCGGGCTGTTCGGCTACATCGCCTGCCTGTTTGCGGCGCTGCTCATGGACACCCGGCATAAGCGGGAGGAGACTGCGCGGATCGGGCGAGAGCTGCAGGACTCCAGGCTCAGGCTGATGATCAGCCAGATCCAGCCCCATTTTATCTATAATACGCTTAGCTCCATCCGTACGTTGATCAAGCTGGATCCGGACCGTGCCTACAATCTGGTCTACGATTTCTCCAAATATCTCCGGGCCAATATCGATTCCATCGGTCAGGGCGGTATGATCCCGTTTGCCCAGGAATTGGAGCACATACGCAATTACTGTAATATCGAAAAGGTTCGCTTCGGGGACAAGCTGGCCCTGGTATACGAGATCGGCCCGGACGGCTTCGAGGTCCCGCCCCTGACCGTGCAGCCCCTGGTGGAGAACGCCATCAAGCACGGCATCCGAGGGAAAAATGGCGACGGCACGGTGAAGGTCAGCACCCTCGAGGACGAGCACAGCTACATGGTGGAGGTGCTGGACGACGGCGCCGGTTTTGACCCCGCCGCCGGTGTGCCCAAAACTTCGGCTGGCCTTGAAAATATCCGGCTGCGCCTGCAGGAGATCGCGGGCGCGTGCCTGGAAATCAACAGCATACCGGGCAAAGGTACCCGGGCCATTGTGCGGATTCCCAAACAGGGATAATCGAAATTTGACACAGAGGGGAGGACGGAACATGCGGACGATTGTTGTGGATGATGAAGAACTGTCTATGCGCCAGTTTGAGATCGAGTGCGCGCAGGTCAGGGAAATAGAGCTGGTGGGGAGGTTTACCAATCCCCTGGAGGCGCTGGATTACGCCAGAAATAATGCGGTGGATTTCGCGTTGCTGGACATTGAGATGCCCCAGATGAACGGCATCGAGCTGGCCAGGAGGCTGCGGGAAATCAAGCGGGACATGATCATTATTTTTGTTAGCGGCTACAGCGATTACGTGCTGGACGCCCTGAAAATGAAATCGGATTACTATGTGTTCAAGCCCTACAGCCGGGAGGATATCCTGGATGCGTTAAACCGCGCCAGGCTGCTGGCAAAGGGCCAGGCCAAGCGGGTATTTATCAGGACCTTTGGCCGGTTCGACGTGTTTATCGACGAGAAACTGGTGAAATTTTCCAATGCCAAGAGCAAGGAACTGCTGGCGCTCTGTGTGGACCATATGGGCGGCGAGGTGACCATGGAGGAAGCCGTGGACAAGCTGTGGCCGGAAAAGGATTACGACAGCCGGGTGAAGGCGCTGTACCGGAAGGCGGTGATTGGGATTCACGGCGTATTTGAGGAGTACGGGATCGAGGGCGTATTCTACAACCGCCGGGGCGGCTGTTATGTGAAGGGCGATGATCTGGAATGCGATTACTTTGAATATATGAAGGCGTCTGGTGGGGGGAGATACCACTATGAGGACGAGTACATGTTCGACTACAGCTGGGCTGAGGAGACCAACGCCAGGCTGTCAGGTGGACGTTCGGACAGAGGGGAGGGGTGATAAAATACGGGGTTAGAATTTTAAATTTAATAATTTTTAAAATACGCGGAAATAGTTGCACATCGGTTGCGCAGCCTGCGCTATACTGAGCCCATATCAACTACATACTTGGCAAAACTGATGAAAGTCAGCGACGCAAAGCTAAAGGGTCTAAATCATAGTATATGATATGACAGCCAGTTGCCCCTATATGGACGTTCCGGGTATGGTACGTTTGTATTTGGTTCGCGTATTGCACGCCCAAGGTGTGTTTATGCAGATTTTTAGGCAATCCTGACTGGACTCAGGATTGCCTTTTTTGTGCTGAGAGTGCCCCTCCGGATTGGCTGGTCGGGAGAAACGTTTGAAGAAAGGAGATGAGTGAGGGATGAAAGAAAAAAACGGTTTGCTGCAAAAGATCGTGGGAGCTGTGGGGATTGCGCTCTGTGTGGTGTTCGTTCCGCTGCTGCTGATCAACGTGACGCTGATCGTGAAGTCTTATACCAGTCCCGACAAGGTGCCTGATTTCCTGGGGTATAAGCCGTTTATCGTGCTATCCGGTTCCATGGAGCCCAGTATTATGACCGGCGACATGGTATTTGTCAAGGAGACCGATCCTGACAGCCTGAAGGTGGGCGACGTGATCGCCTACAAGAGCGGAAGCGCGGTGGTGACCCATAGGATCGTGGAGGTGAAGTCGGAGAACGGTGAGACACGGTATGTCACCCAGGGCGACGCCAACAACGCTGCTGATCAGAGTCTGGTGAAGCCGGCGGACGTGGAAGGCATTTACCAGAGAAGAGTTGCCGGAGCGGGAAATCTGGCCATGTTCATGCAGACGACCACGGGAATGATTCTGTTTGTGGTGTGCCCGCTGGTGTTGTTTGTGCTGTGGGATGTGATCCGCAGACAGCTTGAAAGCCGGAAGGAAGTGTCCAGGACGAAAGAGCTGGAGCTGGAGCTGGAACGGCTGAGAGCGGAGAAAGGGTGACGGCGGGGACGCGCGGAGCCTGAATGATGGTAGGTATTAATTTTATTAAATAATAAAAATAAAAGGAAAGAGGAAAAGACATGAAGAAAAGTATTTTTGGGAAAATTGGAGCGGCAGCAGTTGTGTTGACATTGGTTACCAGTAGTTTGGTGGGAGGGACGTTTGCAAAGTATGTGACGAATGCGAACGGAACGGCAGCAGGTACGGTAGCAAAATGGGGAGTTACGTTTACGGATGGGGGGAGCGGTGAATACACGGGCGATAACTTTGAAATTAAACTGAATGGGGAAAATGGAGAAACGTTAATTACCCCTGGAAGTAGTGGGAATTTTGATATTGTGGTTAATGGCTCAGAGGCACAAGTTGACTTTAATTATACAATTACATTGGCAAAGGGAACAGGAGAAAATTTGACTGAGGTTAAATTTTATGAAGGAACAGGTGATAGCAAAAAACCAATAGAAGGCGGAGAATTAACTGGTGAGATAAAGGCCACAGATGCAACAAAGACCGTGACGAAAACAATAACATGGGAGTTACCGAAGGGGGCTGATGATAAAGCCGATACTGCTTTAGCTGGAACAGATATTTCTTATGATATATCATTAAAGGCTGAACAGATTATAGAACCTGTAGTTGAGTAAACCCAATATTAAATCAAGGGGCTAAACCGCATCCCGCGGTTCAGCCCCCGCCAGAGCGCAGCGGTTCACCCGCTGCCTTCTGACGAGGGCCGAACACAAATTAACTATCAGCACACACGATCCCGCACCTAAAAAGGAGGCCCTGCCCATGCCCAACTCTGGCCCAAAATCACATAAAAACAGCCAGACCACCGGCAACAGCAAGACCATCTGGATCATCCTTCCCATCCTCCTGCTGTTCGTTTCCATCACCTCCTTCCTTGCGGGCACCCACATTGGAAGGGCGACGGATCACCGTTTGGGGCAGATGTTGGATACCATCGTGTTGTCCCCGGAGAACGAGGCTGTGAATCCGAACCGAATCGACTTCAGCGGACAGATCTTTTACACAGACGGTTCGCCCTGTGCAAACCGGGTAATAGAGTTACACAGCGACCCCAGGCGAACCACCACGGATTCGGAAGGGGTTTTTCATTTTAAAGACGTGGAGACGGGAACACACAACCTGGCCTTGCTGGACGATTCCGGGAGGCAGGAAAGTCAGGTTGAAATTCAAATAGACCGCGAAAGCGGAATCCAGACCGGCAAGGTCACCGGCAACGCGGAGGCGTACCAACTGGCAGTGTCCGAGAATGTCATTGCAGTGCATATCCGCCTCCAACTGGATGAAAACGACGGAATCACAGTTGCCCCGGATGTCTACACCCGGGACGCTGGAGCCGATCATTACAAGGACACCTCCGGGAAAACGGCAGACCCGGTTGCGGCCCAGCCCGCAGCCAATGATCAATCAGAAATTCCTGAGTCCGGCGAGGGCCTCATCGACCAGGAGAACACGACGGACCCGGCAGCTCAGGCAGGCCAGGCCGCCGGACAGACACAGTTCCAGTCCATTTCGCCGTCCGCGCAGGACCGCAGCAACAGCGCCGCTGCGGAATCCATCCCTATAGCGGGACAGGAATCCACCGCTGAGAGCCTGGAACAGCCCTCTCAGCCCCCGGCGGAGACCAGCGCGGCAGCCGGGAATCAGACGCAGCCCAATCACCCGGATTCTGACTCTGATTCCTCACACGATCACACATCCAGGCCGCCAACCCCGTCGACTGATCCCACGGAGCCATCGAACCCCACTGACCCGACGGACCCAACTGATCCAACCGATCCGACGGACCCAACCGATCCGACGGACCCAACTGATCCGACCGAACCGACCGAGCCCGACCAGCCCGCCGATGTGCAGGTACAGGAAAAGAACGGCCCGGTATGGCAGCAGAATACGGAGATCAGTCTGTTTGCGGATCGGACCGGAGCGGGGGAGGATCGGAAGCTGATGCCTGGTTCCAAGGGCAGTTACGAATTTCTGGTCAGCAACCGGAATTCCTACGAAATCCGGTACCAGATGCAGATTTCCGCGCCGGACGGCCAGCTCCTTCTGCCCCTCCGTTATCGTTTGAAATCGGATGGTCAATATCTTTGTGGGGATCAGGACACCTGGCTTACCGCGGAACAGCTTTCCGCCGAGTCTGTGAACCTGGACCCGGGAGAAGAGAAGGAATATCTCTTGGAATGGCAATGGCTGTTCGCCGGTGGAAACGACATATTGGACACCAAAATCGGCTCTGCCGCGGACCTGGAATACCGGGTGATCGTGATGATTCACGCGGAGCAAACCACATCATAGAGGAGACATGATCAATATGAAACAAATCGGACGTTGGCTGCAGCGTTTCCTTACCGTAATTCTCGTTGCAGTGATCTTGATGAACGGCATACTGCTGGTGAAGCGCTTCGTCTATCACGAAGAACTTCCCTCACTATTTGGCTACTCCATGGTGACCGTACTTTCGGGCAGCATGGAACCGGCATTTTCGCCGGGGGACAGTCTGATCATTCACCGGCAAGCGGATTATGCGCCGGGGGAGATCGTGACCTTCGGGGATCAGGGAACATTTGTCACCCATAGGGTTTTGGAAAAAAATGGAGAAACCTTTCAGACCAAAGGCGATGCCAACAACGCGCCGGACGGCGTGACGATCAATCGCGACAATATCTATGGAAGCGTTCGCCTGGTCATTCCGCGTTTGGGAAATCTGATTCTGTTCCTCAAATCGTCGCTGGGAATGTTGGTAATGGTTGTGGCGCTGATGCTCCTGGTGGAAGCGCCCCATTTGCGGAAACGGGAACTGGCGGGCTGACGGCGTTTGGAATATTTGTGAAAGAACGGGTATGAAGGGAGGAAAGGAGGATGGCGTTTTTTTCGAGGAACGGCAGCGAAAAACCAGCGGATTCAAACAGAAAAAGACGGCATTCTCTCAACGCCTGGCTCTTGTATCTTGGCATTGCAAGTATGGGGCTGTCCGGAGTCACATTTTCCAAATATTCCACAACCATTACCGGAACGATTACCGTGCAGGTGGCCCAGTCATTTAGCACCGTGTTTTTAGATGGCGATGATAATGTGCTTGGGGAAAGCCTTGTCTATGAGGGGCAGTATGTCACAGAGGTGCCGGAGTGTCCGGAACGCGAGGTGACGGATTCCGTGCCCCTGGTCGGACAGCTTTCCGTGCTGGCGCTGGACGACAATTCGGATGCGGATATATACCGGGTATTTCTGGGGTGGACTTTGGATGGGGAGACCCTCGTGGATCCTACGGAAATTGAGGTATATGAGGATTTGAAGTTTGTTGCAGTTTACGAGTACACCCAAGAACTGGCTTCCGAGGCCGCCTCGCCCTCCGAGGCTGAAAAAGTGGAGGCAGGAACCGTGCCGGGCGGCGGTCAGGGCGGAGGAGGCGGTGCTGGCGGATCGGAGGCGGGATTGGAAAACGCTGGGCAAGCAGGTGGAAATGCGGATGGCGGGAAAGACCCAACCCTGGACGGCACGCCGGGCGATCCAACTGAAAACAACGGCCAGTCCCCGGATACAGGCGATTCCACCACTGGCGGGGATACCGGCAGCGCCGGACAGAACGGCGGTTCCGGGAAAGATGAAAATAACAGCTCCGGTAGCGAGGCGGCCGGTGGAAGCGATCAAAATGGAGATAACGGAACTGGAAACGGCTCCACAGAATCGCCGGATGGAAGCGGAACCGGAGACATTTCCGGAGGAAGCACAACGGATCCGGGAGATCAGAACAGCTCTACCGGCGGCTCAGGCGAAACGCCGGACGACAGCGGTTCCACAGGAGGAGCGCCGGATCACACTGAAGGCGGCGGAACTTCCGGCGGTACAGGCGGCGAAAACGAAAACGGTGGGACCTCCGGCAGTACGGGAGGCGAAATGGACAACAGCGGAACTTCAGGTGGCACCAGCGGTGGAACTGATAATAGCGGAACTTCCGGCGGTACAGGCGGCGGAAGCGACAACAGCGGAACCTCCGAGGACAACGGCGGGGGAAGTGACAATAGCGGAACCTCTGGCGGCAACGGCGGAGGAACTGACAACAGCGGAACTTCAGACAGCAACGGAGGAGGAACTGACAACAGCGGAACCTCAGACAGCAACGGAGAAGAAACTGACAACAGCGGAACCTCCGGCAGCGGCACATGAGATTCAGGAGGTAACGCCGGTTCCGATGGGAACTGAATGGGATTTAGCGTATCATGCTGGTTCCCATGGCGAATACAGTACAACCCAATCAAAATAAGTTTCAATCCAATCCAAAGCGGACGACAAGGCTGCCGAAGCCCTTCGCCCGCTTCCCTTTTGCCGGTATCATCCGACAACCGCCGTATAACGAAATTTCCGATCCGTCAAACCATCAAAAATCCTCCGTGTTTTGTTACTTATAGTAGAAATATGGAAGAATATGGAGTAAGATTGTAATAGCAGTTAATCAAGCCCAAACGTGCATTTTACAGGCAATGAGGACAGAATGTGTCCATTCAAAATGCTATAATGGATAAAACACAGTACGATGACGCGGATATTCAGGAAAACGGAGGGAGGCGTGCGCCACGATGGAGAGACAAAACGGCAGCAAAAATCAGCGTATCTTGAAGCTCTATGCCAGTCTGATGGACGGCTCCGTGGTGAGCAAGGCGCAGGAGGCGGCGATATACGGGGTCAGCGAGAAGAGTATTCAGCGGGACTTAGACGACATCAAGGAATTTATCGCGGATCAGGGCCTGCTAAACGGAGAAGAGAACACCGTCGTCTACGACCGCCGGGAGCGGGGATACCGTTTGGAACGGCGGTCGGAGACGAAATTCACCGACGCGGAGATTCTGGCGGTGAGCAAAATTCTGCTGGACAGCCGGGCGCTCACAAAGCCGGAAATGATGGGGATTCTGGACAAGCTCATCGACAACTGCGTTTCACCGGACAAGCGGAAAATGGTGGGTCAGCTGATCGCGAATGAAAAGTTCCACTACGTGGAGCCGCATCACGGGACCGTTTTTATGGATAAGATGTGGGAGCTGGGGAACGCGATCCGGGAGTGCCGCGTGATCGAGATCGACTACGCGAAGCTCAAAAACAGCGAAACCGTGAGCCGGGTGTTGCAGCCCCTGGCGTTGATGTTCTCGGAATATTATTTTTATCTGGCGGCGTTTATCCAGAACATCGATAAGGAAAGGGAATTTGACAACGCAAACGATCCATTTCCCACCATTTACCGCCTGGACCGGATCAGAAGCCTGCGGGTGACGGACGCGCATTTCAAGATTCCATACCGGGACCGGTTTGAGGAGGGAGAATTCCGCAAGCGGATCCAGTTCATGTACGGCGGCCGGGTGCGCACCGTGAAATTCGAGTATTCCGGGCCGTCGGTGGAAGCGGTTCTGGACCGCCTCCCCACCGCGAAAATTTTGTCGGAGGGCGGTGGGAAGTGGGTGATCCAGGCGGAGGTATTTGGAAATGGAATTGATATGTGGCTGAGGAGCCAGGGCGGGTATGTGAGGGTATTGGAGGGATAGAGGTGGAGGAGAAGAAAAAACATTTGGCAGTGAAAATGGCAGAGACCATGGTCATTGGGGCAAATGAGGACTTGGGGGTCACCCAGGAATATAACAGACAGAACAGGAGCAAGTTGTGGGATTCAAAGGAGGCCAAGTCAGCTTATAAGGAAAAGGTATTCAACGGCAAACGGACCTATCGGGACCCGGTGACCGGTAAAGAGCTGCATATTGCCGAAAAAGCGGCGCGAAATAAGTTCCACATGAAAACGGCTGACGGGAAGAACAACTCCACCGCCTGGGCAGCGCACTCGGCGGAGGCGGACCACATTGTTTCGCTGAAGGAGCTTCACGGGAGGGTAAAATCCAACGCATTTTTGACAGACCGGGATTTGAAGGAAATTGCAAATCAGGATGCCAATTTTCGGGCAACCTCGAAGCATTTTAACGCCCAAAAGCAGGAAAAAAGCGATCTGGCCATGGCGCTGGACCGGGATTCTGAGCTCAACAAGGAAGGGAAAATTGCGCTGGTTAAAGGTAAGATCGGCGCCGAGGTCCACGTAAACGCAGATATCGCGCTCCACACGGCTAAAAATATGGGAACCGAGTTTGCCGCCGGTGCCACCGAAGCCCTCACCGGAGCCCTCATCCCCCTCACCGTTGAGGCCGTCAGCCAGATGTGCAAGGTGGCGTCCGGAGAGAAGTCCCTGGGGGAGGCGGCCGGGGACATGGCGAAGTACACGGTGGGAACCGCGGTGGTGGGAGGCGCCAGGCGCCTGATTGTTGACCAGGCAAATTTCATGATGACCAACAGCGGAAACCCGCTGTTCCAGAAGATCGCTTCCTCGGGCCAGATCGGCCAGATCACCGCGGTGGCTCTGATCGTCGCGGACTCGGCTGAGCGATATTTGAACGGCGAGATCGACGGCCGGGAGTTTGTCGCGGAGATCGGGGAGAAGGGCACGATGATGGTGGCCGGTATGATCGGTGGGGAGATCGGCAGCGAGATCGGCACATTTTTGGGGCTGGCGGCCGGAGGTCTGGTGGGGGCCGCCGCGGGCAAAGTAATCGGAAAGGTGCTGGGCACGGTGATCACCACCGCCGCGTGCAGTGGGATTATACTGGTCAGCTCTGCGGTTAAGGACATCAGGGAGACGGCGAAGCATTTGGACGACTACAGGAAGAAGGAGCGGGAGCTGGCCATGATACGGACGGAGGCGCTGGCGGAGATGGAGCGCCAGCGGGAGAAGTTCAGAACCATCTGCGCCGAGGAGTTCGGCAGGTGGGACGAGACCTTTGCAGAGGGCTTTGACAGGATCATGGAGAGCGCCTGCGAGGGCGTGTACTCGGCAAAGGGAGTGGCAGAGGGGCTGGATGAGATTTTGCGGATTTTCGGCAGGAGCGTGCGCTTTGGAACGGTGGAGGAGTATGAGGCGCAGCTGGATTCTGCCCTTGTGCTGCAATTTTAAAGACGGAGGAGACGGGAAATGTTATTGGAATTAATGGGTGCGGCAATCGGCGTGAGCGTGGTGGAGGGCAGCCGTCTGGTGAAGTCCGCGAAGATGGACGACCGCGCCCTCAAAAAATACGCCCAGGCCTTTGAGAAGAACGAGGAGGCCAGGCAGCTGGTCAAGGCCAAAACGGAATTTACGGACAAACGGCTGATGAACGTGGCCAGGAAGAAGCGGGCCGTCATGGAGGACGCGATCCCTAAGTTTGTGGAGGTTTACAGTCAGATTCAGAAGATCGACCTGCGCTGTTCGGGGGATTCGGTCAATCTGCCCCTCTCCATTTCCGCGGAGCGGCAGGCGGACCTTCAGGCGCTGACCATGTCCGCCAGGAAGGCGTTTACGGACAAGGAACTGGTCTGCGGCCTGATGATGAAGGGGCTGGGCGGTATGGCCATCAAGGACTCCGAGCGCAATCTGTCCGCCGCCCGCAATCAGCTGAGCCAGGCGGAGGTGATCTACTCCCAGGCGGAGTCGGTGTGCGCGGCCTGCGACGCCGTGATCGCCCGGGCGGACCGGATCGCAAAGCTTTTGACCGGGCTATACGTCCTGTTTTTAAAGTCCATTGAGACCACAAAGACAACCATTGAGCGGAACGGGTACAACGTGAGAAATTATTCGGAAACCGACAAGGGCGTTCTGATGACCTGCGTCAATTTCGCGGCGGCGCTCTCGGACGTTATGAACGTGCCGGTGATCACCCGGGAGGGCGCGGTTGCGGAGGCGGCCCTGGAGACCATTGAGACCGGGGAAGCGTACCTCACAAAGATGCAGCGCGTCTTGAACGACGGCTGACAACGATAAAAGTAAACATAAGAGGAGAAATGAGATGAAACAGTTACAGGTAGCAAAAACATGTAATGGCTGCGGGGCGTGTATTTTCAAGAGCCCGTATTTTGTGGAGGACGCGGAGGGAAATGCCGTGCCGGTGGCGGGCAAGGCCGTGACTCCGGAGGATTTGGCGGCGCTTAAGCGCATTGCGGAGGAATGTCCCCAGAAGGCGATTCGGATTGTGGAGACCAGTTCCGGCGTAAAGCCGGGGAAGGAGGGGCTTCAGGAGTTGCTGAAAAAACTGGAGGAACGGAAGCAGACGTTGAAGATCCCCAAGGCAGACCCGGTGAAGCTGAAATTTAAGGCCGGGGATTACGAGATTCCGGTGCCATTCTGCGCTAAGCAGTACAGCAACGATTACAGCTCGGAGAGCCAGGCGAAGTCCGCGGCCCGGGCTGAGTTCGAGAACCTGTGCTATCTGCCCTCCGCCTACCGGCCCATGCTCAAAAAGGTGTTTGTGGAGTATAAGGTGAAGAAGCTGAGACCGTATTATACCTACGAGGAGGCCGAGGGGAATTTCTATTATCAGTTCAACCAGTCCACGGAACGTTTCCTGCGGGAGATTTACGGGCAGGCCCGGGAGGCGGGCGGGGCCGCGTTTAAGCTGCCGGAGTCCTGGTGCAGATTCGACGTGAGGCCGGGGGACGGCGACTTTGAGACTAAGCTGGTGAAGAATTTTGACGATTACAGCACCGGGTCCGGGATTATTGCGGATTTTAAGAGCCGCGGGGAGTATACCAGCCTCAGGTGGTACGTGGACCAGATGGATTTTGATTACGACGAGGTGTACGCGGGCGAGGGCATGTTCGGCAGAGCCAAATATAAGAACCAATGGCATTTTTCAGGGTTTGAAGCGGCGACAAAGGAATTTGTGAACGATCTGAAGAGCTCCATGGACAGCGTGAGCGACGATATCACCAATAATGCCTGCGGCGTGGTGAACTGTGCCCTGGACAACTTCGAGCGGAAGGTGAAGGACGCGCTGGCGCAGAAGGCGGCGGAATTCAAGAAGTACCTGTAAATATAAGTTTGCCTGGGCGGATTGGAGGGAGGCGGAGAATGGGCGTACAGGAGCTGCTCGGGAAGGTCGTTGAGGAACGGGTGGATCAAATCATCGGGGATCGGCTTCCCGGCCTGCGGGCCAGATATTATGAGAAGCAGGAGGCGATTCTTGATGGCCTGGACCCGGAAACGCGGGACCAGTTTGAGAAACTGTTGGAAAGCTTGTTGGAAGGCGGGGCGGAGGAGTGCAGGGCCGTGTATGAGGCGGCGTTTCTGGACGGCCTGCGGCTGGCGCACAGAGCGTTTTGAGAATAACGGGGAGTTATAAAAGAAATACTTGAAATACCGGTCCAAAGATCCGTTCAGGATCAGCGAACCGGTATTTTTGTTTGAATGCAATGGGCCGCTGGCGCAGCCTGCGGAGTGCTGCAAGGGGCCATTTCATGCCGGCGCGCGTTGTGAAATGAAGGACGAACGCCGGAAATGTCCACGGGAGCATAAAATCAGAAAAAATGTCTACCGCCTACTTGACACTCTTCAATATTCATGCTAAAATGTTCGTACACGAACGAACAGGAGGGAAACATGGCAAGAGGCGGACCTATTGCATCGCTGCGAAGCTTGTCTTATAAATCTCAGGAATTTGTCAAGCGGGAGTTGAAGCGCTGTCAGATTCCGGTGAACATCAGGCATCTGAGCATTTTTTATTGCTTGTCCAGAAGCGGTGGAGAAGGGCTATTATTTTCTGATCTGCTGTCGGAGACCAATCAGGCGAAATCCTCGCTGTCGGATATATTGGACCGGTATGAGCAGATGGGATTGATCACTCGCGCGGGGTGTGATTCCGACAAGCGCAGGGTGCGGATTTTCCTGACCGCGGAGTCAGAGCGGTATACGGAGATTTTCGACCAGATTGGCGAAGAAGCGGTGAAGAAGATGACAAGGGACTTCAACGAGGAGGAGCGGAAATTGTTCACCGAGTTGTTGATGAGAGCGGACAATAATATTTAACAGCGGAGTTGGCAGTTTGACTCCGCAAAAAAATAGCAATTAGTTCGTTCTTGAACGAACTGAAAGAAGGAAATTCGCATGGGAAAAGAAAACAAGCTATTTACGGCAAATTATGTTTTTATGATTTTTACGGCAATTATGGCGTTTTCAGGGAATTTTATGATCATTTCATCTACGCCCAGGTATTGCGTGGAGATTGGCGGAACCAATTCGCTGGCGGGGATCATGACAAGTCTGCATATGTTTGCAGCGCTGGCCTCCAGGCCGCTCTGGGGAAGGTGGGCGGACAGCATCGGACGGAAAACCGTTTTCTATTCTGGGGTGCTGCTCAGTATGCTGGCTACCGCCGGGTTCTTTTTCTCGAAGACGGTGGGCGCGCTGCTGCTGGCGCGAGTGGTGTTTGGAATCGGCTATTCCGCCATTACCACGGCGAACGGAACCATTGTGACGGATCTGATACCCAGGGAACGGCTGTCGGAGGGGCTGGCCTTCTACGGGGTGGCCAGCATCACGGCCCAGGCTATTGCGCCGCCCATTGCCCTGGCGCTGTATCGGGACAGCTTCAACGCGGTGCTGCTGTTTCTGACGGGGATCTGGCTCTGCTGCCTGCTGTTTGCAAAGCTGATCCGCTACGATGAAAAGGCGTTGCTGAAATCCCACAGGGCGCCGGAGGGCCGGTCGGCCGGCCACGGCGGAGTGATTGAAAAGACTGCGGTGCGGGCTTCGGCCACCATAACCCTGATGGCTCTTGCGGCCACGGCGGTCTCGTCCTTTGTGGTGCTGCTGGGAGCGGACAGGGGGATTGAGAATATAGGTTCCTTCTTTACCTTTTCCGCGGCGGGACTTCTGGTCTCCAGGGTGCTGGGGGCGAGCCTTCCCAGAAGATTTGGGGAGAACCGGGTGTTCCTGTTGGGAAGCGGACTCTATATTGTCAGCTTTCTCATACTGAGTGGGACGTATATCAGCACGGTGGCCTGCGTTGCAGGGGTTTTCTATGGGCTGGGTATGGGGTTTAATTTTCCCATTCTCAATGCCATGGCAGTGAGAAACGCACAGCCCCACCGCAGAGGAGCCGCCACGGCTACCTTTAATCTGGGGCAGGACGCGGGGGCCATTGTGGGAGGACTGCTGTTCGGCGGCCTTTCGGATCTGCTGGGCTTTACCGCCGTGTATGTGGCGGCGGCGGGGATCGGCCTCATCATGCTGGCACTGTATTTTCTTTTGCTGGGCAGGTCGGCGCAGAAGCCGGCGGCCATTGGCAGCCACATATAGATAAAAATATGTCCGGTCGGATTGCGGAAATACGAGGGGAAGGAGGAGACGCAGGTCGAAACCGTGGGAGGCCGGATGTAATGATAAAATAAATCACGTATCACCGGCCTGTCGGTTGGTGACATGGTATAATCAAGGAAATGGTGCGTTTCACTTATCATCAGCCTGGTGGCTGATGACAAGATATAGTGAAGCAGCAAACGTATTACGTTCAGGAGGGTAAAGACGTATGGCAAGTGAACAATCTGCAAATTCCACGCAGAGTTTAAAGCGGGTTTTGACACGCAAGGATCTGTTCAGCATGGGCGTTGGACAGGTAATCGGCTCGGGGATCATGGTGATGTCTATTTCAGCTCTGGAAATGACGGGGCGGAGCCTTCCCTTTGCATTTTTGATTTCATCGTTTCTAGTTCTGCTTCAGGCGATCCCGGTGATTCTTCTGGGCTCCGTTGTGCGGCTGAGGGGCGGCCAGTATTCCCAGGCGGCGCTGCTGATCGGAGAAAAGTTTTCTGGTTTTTATATTATCTCGTACATATTTTCAAATCTGTCTATTTCCATGTACGCCACAGGGTTGACAACCTATATTGTCAGCCTGGTTCCGGCCCTGGCGCCATATGCGAAAATCGCGTCCACACTGGTGCTGGTTGCATTTTTCGTGCTGAATTACTACGGGATCGAGTGGCTGGCAAAGGCACAGAACGTGATGTTTGTGCTGCTGGTGATGGGACTTCTGATGTTCGTGGGCATTGGGCTTCCCAAGGTGCAGTGGAACGGCTATTTCGGAAATACGTTGTTTAACCAGAACTTTATGTCCAACGGCGTGCTGGGACTGTTAGAGGCATCCACCTATCTGACCCTGGCCACGGGCGGCGCGCAGACCATTATCAATTTCTCTGCGGAGTGCGTGAACCCCAAGAAGGATATCCCCATTGTCATCATCAGCTCCACGTTGCTGGTGGCCGGGCTCTATGCCTTGATTGCGGTCTGTATCGGCGGCATTCTGCCTCCCGATCAGGTGATTTCCATTGGAAATCTGGCGCCTATCGCACAGAGCATCATGCCAGCTCCGCTGTATTATTTCTTCATTATCTGCGGCGCTATGTTCGCGTTGGGCACGACTTTGAACGCAACGGTGGGCTGGGTGACCAAACCGCTTTTGCAGGCATGTGAGGACGGCTGGCTTCCGTCAGGCCTGGCCAGGCTCCATACCAAGTACAAGACGCCGTATATCCTGCAGCTCATTTTCCTGGTGGTGAACCTGTTCCCCATCTGGTTCGGCCTGAACATTGCCACCATGGGTAAAATGGTGCAGATTATTACAAAAGTGATTTTGATTATTCTGATTCTGGGTATCCGCAAGCTGCCGGTTCTTTGGCCGGAGGCGTGGGAGAAATCTCCATTTCATGTGAGCGACGGAATGCTGAACGTAATGACCGTGGTGTGCGTCCTGGCCCAGGGAATCCAGATCTGCCTGAGCTTCCGCAACCTTCAGTCCAGGATTATTGTATTTAATATTATCATGTTCGTCTGCGCGTTTATCTTCGCACAGGTAAGATACAGAAGCGGGAAGGTCAAAGTCATGCCGTCTTATGAGTTTAAATAATGCCCGGTCAGCCGGCGTAATTGGGAGGGAATGTTATGGCATATAATTTTGATAAAATCTGGGAACGGTCCGGCTGCGACGCCACAAAGTGGGATTCGCCGAGAAAGCCGCAGTGCCAGGTGTACACCGAGGCGGAGAGCTTCGTGCCCATGTGGATCGCGGATATGGATTTCGCCACGCCGGATTTCGTGGTGGAGGCCATGAAGGAACGGATGGAGCATCCGATTTTTGGGTATTTCGCCACACCGAAGCGGTATTTTGATGCGATCCGGTTTTGGCAGAGGGAGCGCTACGGAGTCTCCTATGAAATTGAAAATGGGAACATCATGTACCAAAATTCGGTTCTGGGCGGGGTAGCGTCCTTTCTCTCTGTCTACACTTTGCCGGGGGAAGCAGTTTTGCTCAATTCCCCCTGCTATACCGCGTTCCAGACGACTATCCACAATCTGGGGCGGAAAATCTGCGCGTCGGAACTGGTGAAGGACGGGGATGGGATTTACCGGATGAATTTCGACGAGATGGAGCGGATGATGGTGGAGAACCGGATTTCGGTGATGATTTTCTGCTCTCCCCACAATCCCACCGGCCGGGTCTGGGCGCGATGGGAGATCCAAGCGGTGACAGAGCTGTGCGCCAGGCACGGGGTAAAGCTGGTGTCGGATGAAATATGGGCGGATTTTATTATGGAGAAGGATCTGCGGCATATTCCCACACAAACGGTGAGCGAAACGGCCAGGAAGATCACCATGGCCCTTTACGCTCCGTCCAAGGTGTTCAACGTGGCCGGACTTGTAGGGGCCTACGCCCTGATCTATGACCGGCAGATGATGAATAAAATCGCCGCCTACGCCAAGTCCACCCATTACAATGAGACCAATATCCTGTGCTGCTACAGCGTGATCGGGGGATATGAAAATGGAGGCGGCTGGGTGGATGAGCTGGTCCGCTATATTCGGGAGAACCAGGAGTATATGGTGAACTATTTGGAGACACATTTTGAGGGGGTGAAGGCGTATCTGCCGGAGGGGACCTACCTGCTGTGGGTGGATATTTCACGGTGCGGCATGGACTACGATGAGGCCTTTGGGAAAATGATCGCTGCCGGGGTGCTGCCCAACAGCGGGAAGGCGTTTATGGGTAGAAATCATATCCGCTTCAATGCGGCCTGTCCAAGGAGTATGTGCGAGGAGGCGATGAAGCGGCTTCACGGGGTGTTCCGTGGGAAGGCGGTGTAAGGGAGGTTCCAAGCAAAAACGAGAGGGATCGGGTGAAACGGCAGGGCTGCGGCTGTGCCGTTTCACGCATCCGGGGCTGCCGCCCCTGTGTTGGGCGACGTGTTGTCGATGATGGTCCATTGGCCAGTTTCCACGTCCTGGGTTAAGTAAAAATACTGCTGCGTATAGCCGTCGTCCAGAAAGGTTTTGGTATGGTCGTACTCCACATCATACTCTGCCCATACAACCACAAAGTGGCCGGCAAGATACTCGTCCGTCCAACCCCGCTCTGCGGCAAGCTCGCTGCCGGTATACATAGCTGCCACGCGGGCTGTTTCATCCTTGTCGATTCCGATTTTGCGGACGCGCACGCCTATGGTATAGTCTTTGTGGATTTGACTTTCGATGGCGCTCTGAACAGTCTCCGTAGGGCTTGCGGAGGGCTCTTGCAGCCACGGGTCAAACCATCCGAATTTGTACGCGGCAAATCCGCAGAGGGAAAGCAATGCGGTTATCACTGCGGCAAGGATCAGGGCGCGTCTCATACTCCGGGACTTTTTTACAGAGGTCAGAGAATTCCGAGCCCTCGCCTCGAGAATATACTGGTCGTCGATCATTTCCAATGCGTCGAGAATATGGCCGGCGTTCATAGGGCACCCTCCTTTTTCAGATGATTGAGTAATTTCACTCTTGTCCGGTAGAGCATGGATGTTACTTTACTGCGGCTAAAACAAAAGCTTCGGCTGATTGTTTCGATGGAGTCCAGATACCAGTAGCGGCAGAGGAAAACCTGACGTTCCGTGGCGGGCAGAGCCGCGACAAAGCGGTTCAGGGTGTTTGACAGCTCTGCCGCCATGATTTCATCCTCCACTGCGGTTTTTGACGGTACACATTCCGAAAGCTCCTCAAGGGCGAGGGCCACCTGTCCGCCGCCGCGCTTGTCCCGGTGGCGGTCGCGCCACTTTTTTAAGGATATCCGCCGGGTGATTTTGCCCAGAAACGTGCGCAGTACAGAGGGCCGGTGGGGCGGCATCGCATTCCACGCGCCAAGATAGGCGTCGTTGACGCTTTCCTCCGCGTCCCCGTGATCGCAGAGAATGTTATAGGCGATGGCATGGCAATATGTTCCGTACCTTGACGCGGTTTCCGAAATCGCCCTTTCGTTGCGCTCCCAGTACAATTCGACGATTCGGCTGTCCTCCATTTTGTCACCTCCTTTAAAAATGATTTCAGGGCCTTTCATCTGTATACTACCCGTTTGGGGCGGTTGGTTGCATATGACTGTACTTTTTTGTAAATGATTGAGCCGTTTTTTCGGGGCGGATGGGACGGACCGGACTGGGCGGCCGCCGTGTACAAGACGTAAAAGACAAGCGGCACATGGTCTCCCATGTGCCGGCTGTGTGGCGCGCCTCCGTATGGGGGCCGTCGGATGCTGTTGGACTGTTTTTGACGGTTACTGTTCCAGAGAGGTCAGAATACTCTCCTTCAGCAGCTCCAGCGCCGCCGCGGAATCCTCCTTCAGCGTGGATTTCAAGGTCACGGTGGCATCCAGAATCTGCATCTGCTTCATTTCCTCCAGGGCGGCCCGCATCTGTTTGGCGCAGGTGGAGGCCCAGGAACCGTTTTCGATTAGGGCTACGGTGCGGTTCTGCACGTTCAGGGCCTTCATATCGTGGAGCAGGCTCTGCATGGCCGGGTAGACGCCGCCGTTGTAGGTGGGAGCTGCCAGCACCAGGTGGCTGCACCGGAAGATCTCGGAGATCAGAACGGACACGTGGGTGCTGGAAATGTCGTAGACGGCGATATTTTTCACACCCGCTTCCGCCAGGCCCGCGGCCAGCACGTTCACCGCGTTCTCGGTGTCCCCGTACATGGAACCGTAGAACAGGGCCACGGCCCGCTCCTCAGGCTGGTATTGGCTCCAATGGGCGTACTTGTCCAGAAGAACGTCAATATCGCTGCGCCACACCAGGCCGTGCAGGGGGCAGATCATGCGGATGGGAAGGCCTGCGACCTTCTTCAGGGCGGACTGCACCTGGGCGCCGTACTTGCCAACGATGTTGCTGTAGTAGCGCCGGGCGTCGGGCAGCCAGTCGCGCTCGAAGTTCACCTCGTCGTTGAACAGGTTGCCGTTTAGCGCGCCGAAGGTTCCGAAGGCATCGGCGGAAAAGAGCAGCTGTTCACTCTCCTCGTAGGTCATCATTACCTCCGGCCAGTGCACCATGGGGGCGAAGTAGAAGCGCAGAGTGTGCTGTCCCAGGGGCAGGGTGTCGTTCTCCTTGACCACGATGCTGCGCTCTCCGGCGTTTAAATCGTAAAACTGGCCGATCATGGAAAGGGTTTTGCTGTTGCCCACGATTTTTAAGTCAGGGTAGCGCAGGAGCAGCTCCTCGATGTTGGCGCAGTGGTCCGGCTCCATGTGGTTGATGATCAGGTAGTCCAGGCCGCGGCCGGACAGGGTGTGGGTGATATTTTCCAGAAATTGTCTGGTAATGGAAGCGTCCGCAGTGTCCACCAGGGCGGTTTTCTCGTCCATAATCAGGTAGGAGTTGTAGGAGACGCCCCGTGGGATGGGGAAGAGGTTTTCAAAGAGAGCCAGGCGGCGGTCGTTTCCGCCTACCCAGGTGATGGAGTCAGTGATTTTTCTTGTGCAGTACATAGTGCATTTGTCCTTTCCGATATTGATTTTAAAGTTTCTCCGAATCGGGGATGTTGTTTGGCGGGGGAATGGGGTGTTGGGCTGCCGTCCGTCCATGTTCGCTCGGGCCGCCGGCGTAAAGCGCGGGGCCTGCCGCGGCGGCTATGGGGATTTCAACAGATCTTCCAGCGTGATTCCATCCAGATAATTGTTGATCAGCGTGTCCAGCTTCTGCCACACCGGCCGGGACGGGCAGGTCTCGCGGCGGGGGCATTCCGTGTTGCCCTCGTCGGCGCAGGCCACCGGCGCCAGGCTGCCTTCGGTCAGGCGCAGGATCTCGCCCAAAGTGTACTCGCCGGGGGCGCGGGTCAGGCGGTAGCCGCCGCCTTTTCCACGCAGGCCGGTGAGCAGGTTGTTCCGGACTAAAACCTTCAGAACGATTTCCAGATATTTCTCGGAAATGTCCTGGCGGTGCGCTATTTCTTTCAGGGGAATGTATCCGTCCGCGCAGTGTTCAGCCAGGTCCAGCATCACCCGCAGCGCGTAGCGCCCCCTGGTGGAAATCATCATTTGACACACCTCCCTCTAAAAATTGCCTGTCAGCATGTTCACATTATACCACAAACCCCAGGTTCGTAAAAGACCTCACCAGGCGTTTCTGTATGGATTCGTGACAGTGCTGCAAGAGAAACAGGTATAGCAGCAGAAAGTGGAAAATATAAACCTATTGACAAAGTAGGTTTGTGATATTATGATATCTATAAACCAAGTAAAATGATAGGTTAAAAGGAAATTATATGGAGCAACAAGCCTTCCCGGGCGGAATGGAGGAGCATATGTCAAATGGACTGCTGGAAGTCACAGGACTGACGGTCAGAGTGGAAGATAAAGAGATTTTACACGGAATTAATCTGAGCATCAATCAGGGTGAGACCCATGTGTTAATGGGGCCCAATGGAGCGGGAAAGTCCACCCTGGGCTACGCCCTGATGGGAAATCCCCGTTATGAGGCGACGGCGGGAGAAATCCTGTTTCAGGGGAAGCGGATCAATGAGAAGGGCGCGGACAAGCGGGCCAGGGACGGGATGTTTCTGTCCTTTCAGAATCCCATAGAGATCCCTGGGCTGACGCTGAGCTCGTTTATCCGCAGCGCCGTGGAGCAGCGCAGAGGGGAGAGAGCGCGCCTATCGGCTTTTCGGAAGGAGCTGGGGCGGGCCATGGAGCTGCTGCAGATGGACAGGGCTTATGGGGACCGGGATTTAAATGTGGGATTTTCCGGCGGAGAGAAAAAGAAGGCGGAAATCCTGCAGATGCTGCTCTTGAAGCCCAGTCTGGCGATTCTGGATGAGACGGACTCGGGCCTGGACGTGGATGCGGTCCGAACCGTGTCCCTGGGCGTGAAGGAATACCAGAAGGACCGGGAGGGAGGACTTCTCATTATCACCCACAGCACCCGGATTCTGGAATCCCTGCATGTGGACAAGACCCACATCATGGTGGACGGCCGGATCGTGAAAACGGGCGGGGCCGCGCTGGTGGAGGAGATCAATCGGAACGGGTTTGAGCAGTATTTGGGGCAGCAGGGCTGCGCCCGGGGCGGACGGTAAAAGACGTTTATCCCTGCTTAAGGGGGCCCGGTGAAGCCCGGTGGATTTCTCAGGGCAGCCGTCGGGAATGAAGTTCCAACACGCTCAGCCGCCCCCATCCGGAAAGGAGAGAGTACGGAGATGGAAGAAAGAACATTTGTAGACGACATCGACAGAAGTATATACGACATACGCAATGAGGAGAAGGATGCCTACCGCATTGAGACGGGATTAAGCCCGGCCATTGTGGAGCAGATATCCAGGGAAAAGAACGATCCGCTGTGGATGGAGCTGTTCCGGCTGGAGTCATTGCAAATATATAACAATATGAGAATTCAGGACTGGGGCCCCTCCCTGGAAGGGCTGGATATGAACAATATCGCTACCTACGTGCGGTCCAACACCGGGATGAAGGGGGATTGGGCCGAGGTGCCGGAGGAGATCAAGGACACCTTTGAGCGGCTGGGAATCCCCCAGGCGGAGAAACATTCTCTGGCCGGGGTGGGTGCACAGTACGATTCGGAACTGGTATACCACAACGTGCGCCGGGAGGTGGCGGAGCAGGGCGTGGTATACACGGACCTGGAAAGCGCCATCAAGGGCGAGTATGGGGATCTGGTGAAAAAGCATTTTATGAAGCTGGTACCGCCAAATGATCACAAGTTTGCGGCCCTCCACGGCGCGGTGTGGTCGGGCGGGTCTTTTGTATACGTGCCGCCGGGGGTTCAGGTGGAAATACCCCTGCAATCCTATTTCCGGCTGAACGCGCCGGGGGCGGGGCAGTTCGAGCACACGCTGATCATTGTGGACGAGGGGGCCAGCCTCCATTTCATCGAGGGCTGTTCCGCGCCGAAATACAACGTGGCCAACCTGCACGCGGGCTGCGTGGAATTGTTCGTGGGGAAGAACGCGAAGCTGCGCTATTCCACCATTGAGAACTGGTCCAAGAACATGTACAACTTAAACACCAAGCGGGCCCAGGTGGCCGAGGGCGGAACCATCGAGTGGGTGTCCGGTTCCTTCGGCTCCCACGTGTCCTGCCTGTATCCCATGAGCATTTTAAAGGGGCGGGGGGCCAGGATGGAGTTTACCGGGATTACCTTCGCCGGGGAGGGTCAGAATCTGGACACCGGAGCCAAGGTGGTGCACGCTGCGCCGGAGACAACTTCTTATATGAACACCCGGTCCATTTCCAAGAGCGGGGGTGTGAGCACCTTCCGCAGTTCTGTGGTGGTGGCAAAGGGCGCGGCGGGCAGCAAGGCCGCCGTGTCCTGCCAGTCCCTGATGCTGGACGGAATCTCCCGGTCGGACACGGTTCCGGCTATGGATATCCGCACAAAGGACGCGGATATCGGCCATGAGGCAAAGATCGGGCGGATCAGCGACGAGGCGGTGTTCTATCTCATGTCCAGGGGACTGAGCGAGGAGGAGGCCAGAGCTATGATTGTCAGCGGTTTCGCGGACAGCGTGGCGAAGGAGCTGCCACTGGAGTACGCGGTGGAGATGAACAATCTGATCCGGATGGAGATGAAGGGAAGTATTGGATAGATGATTTTACAGGAATTGGGAAGGAGGCTCCTTGTGGAAAATGGACTTGATTTGAAGGTTAACCGGCTGCCGGTGCGGACCTGGAACCGGCTGAAGATGAACGAGGCCCGGTTGGAACGGATCGCGGCGGGGAAGGCCCCTGCCGTGATCACGGAAGGATTTTCAGAACCGGAAGCGTGGGAGGAGGATTTCTCGTCCATTGCCACCGGGATGGGCCGGGATATGGACCGGCTGGCGGCTGCGGCGGAGGTTGCGCCGATCCGGATTGGGGAGGAGGCTGCGGCGATTCGGGGCGCGGCGGAGGTTTTCTCCACCCGGACCGCGGCCGGGGAAGAACGCCGCGCCGCGCTGCATTTTGCCTGCCAGGACGGGGAGAACCGCTTTCAGCCGGTGGAAATTCTGGCCGGGGAGGGCGAAAGGCTGACCGTGGTGATGGATTTCACCTCAGCGCCCGGGGACGGAGGACAGATCGCCGTGCAGACCCGGTTTAAGGCGCGCAAAAATGCCAGGGTGCGGCTGATTCAGCTCCAGCTTCTGGGGAGCGGATACCGGATGTTAAATGATATCGGCGGGAGCTGCGGCGACGGCGCTTCCGTGGAGATCGTCCAGCTGTTTCTGGGCGGGGCGGAGACTTACGCGGGCTGCCTGGCGGAGCTTGACGGGACTGAGAGCGCCCTGAGCGTGGATGTGGGATATCTGGGAATAGAGGGCCAGCGGTTCGACATGAACTATGTGGCGAATCATAGAGGGCGCAGGTCCAAAAGCCGGATCATGGCCGGGGGCGTGCTCCGGGATCAGGCGTTTAAACTGTTTCGCGGCACCATCGACTTCAAGGCGGGAGCCGCCGGAGCGGAGGGAGAGGAGCAGGAGGACGTGCTGATTCTGGGGGACGACGCGGTGAACCAAACCATTCCGTTGATTCTGTGCGCCGAGGAGGACGTGCAGGGCAGCCACGGCGCTACCATCGGCAGGCTGGACGACGAGCTGTTGTTCTACCTCTGTTCCAGGGGGATGAGCCGGGAGAAGGCCGCCCAGGTGATGACCCGGGCGAAGCTGGACAAGGTCTGCCGCAGGATTGGGGATGAGGCCGCAAGGCGGCTGGCCTGGGATTATCTGGAGGAGGTGAACGGCGATGGAAATTAATGGTTCAGGGAATGAGTTTTATCGCAATCCATACTGTAATCCGTACCGCAGGAATTTCCCTCTGCTGGCGGAGAATCCGTTGATTTACCTGGACAGCGCGGCAACGGCCCAGAAGCCAGCCTGCGTGCTGCAGGCGGAGCGGGAGTTTTACGAGAGGTACAACGCCAATCCCATGCGGGGATTTTACGCCCTGAGCGTGGAGGCCACGGAGCGGGTGGAGGAGGCCAGAAGGGCGGTGCGTCGGTTTCTCAACGCCCCGCCGGAGGGCGAGGTCATTTTCACGAGAAATACCACGGAAAGCCTGAATCTGGTGGCGTACAGCTACGGACTTTCGAAGCTGAAGGCCGGGGATGAGATTGTGGTGAGCATTATGGAGCATCACAGCAATCTGCTGCCCTGGCAGATGGTGGCAAGACAGACCGGGGCGAAGCTTCAATTCCTGGAGTGCGAGGCAGACGGCCGGATCACGCAGGAGCGGCTGAACGAGGTATTTTCGGAGCGCACCAGGCTGGTGGCGGTGGCTCATGTGTCAAATGTGCTGGGATGTGAGAATCCCATTGCCCGGATTGCGGCCATGGCGAAGGAGCGGGGAGCCGTTCTGGTGGTGGACGCTGCCCAGAGCGCGCCCCATATGCCGGTGGACGTGCAGGCGCTGGGGGCGGATTTCCTGGCATTTTCGGGCCACAAGCTCATGGGTCCCATGGGAATCGGCGTGCTGTACGGGCGGCGGGAGCTGCTGGAGGAGATGCCGCCGTTTCTGACCGGTGGGGAGATGATCGACTCCGTCACCAGGACCGGGGCGGTGTTCGCGCCGGTGCCGCACAAATTTGAGGCGGGAACGGTGAACGCGGCGGGGGCCTGGGGACTCAAGGAGGCGATCCGCTATCTGGAGGCGGTGGGATTTGAGGCGGTGCACAGGCAGGAGCTGGCGCTGACCGCCACGGCCCTTGAGGGACTTGGGCGGATTCAGCATGTACGCGTACTGGGGTCAGAGAAGCCGGAGGAACACTGCGGCATTCTGACGTTTACCGTGGACGGGGTTCACCCCCACGATGTGAGCGCCATATTGGACGCCGACGGCATCGCCGTCCGGGCCGGAAACCACTGTGCACAGCCGCTGTTCGATTTCCTCAAGGTGAACGCAGCCACCAGGGCGAGTATCTATTTTTATAACACGCAGGAGGAGATCGCGGCGTTTTTGAAGAGCGTAGCAGGAATCAGGAGGAAAATGGGATATGGAGAATAGAAGTTTTTACAACGAGATATTGACGGAGCACAATCTCCGCCCGGCCCACAAGCACGACCTGGCGGACGCCAACCTGGTGCTGGAGGGCGTGAACCCCAGCTGCGGGGATCACCTCTGGCTGAAGCTGAAGGTGGAGGACGGAGTGATCCGGGACGGGGCCTTTGTGGGCGAAGGCTGCGCCATTTCCCAGGCCTCCGCGGATATTATGCTGGATCTGGTGATCGGGAAGGAGACGGAGGAAGCCCTGGAGCTGGCGAAGCGGTTCTTTGGCATGATTCAGGGGACAGCCACGGAAATGGACCTGGAGGAGCTGGAGGACGCGGCGGCTTTGCAGGACGTGGCGCATATGCCGGCGCGGGTGAAATGCGCGGTATTGGGGTGGAGGACGTTGGAGGAAGGGGTTGGGTGAACCGGCCTTTTTCGGTCAATAAGATGAGCCGTCTGAATTGTTATCATGCGCGGAAATTACGGTTGAAAAATCTGCGCGGGATTGTTATAATAAGCATATAAAAGGAACAACCGCCCCATACAAGGGGTTGGCCAATTAGAAAAGCGGAAAATCCACCCTTAAACCGGCTAAGTTTACAAGGGTGGGTTTTCTTTGACCCTTTTTCAGGGGTTTACCGAAAAACGTTACTTACGATTATTGAAAATAAAGGTAAGCAATGCGATGAGAAACAGTCCAAAGGCCATCAGGTCCTGAAAACTGAAAGACATACGCATCCCTCTCCTCTTATGTAGAGTAGGAGGCCAACACCTTGCAGTGACACGGTTGTTCCGATTCGGGCAGCGCTTTTAAATCGCACGCCATGATATATTCTTCTCCGTGATCCGCAGCGATCTCAAATCCCACCTTCCGATACAAATTCACCGCAAAGTTTTCTTTCTGCACAGAGAGAGAAACGCGCTTGTACCCGCTTTTTTTCAGCAAGTCCAACATAGCCTTCATCATTGCGGTGCCGATTCCATTTCCACGGTACTCCTTGTAAAGTGAGATCGCCAGGGACGGCGTGTGATCGTCGATGTGTCCATAGTCGTCCATGATGCGGGTCCAGACCGCTCCCACGATGGTTCCGCCGACTTCCGCCACCAGGCACTTGTCATCGTCCGACTTCCCGAAGCGGCGGGTGTAGACCTGCAATTCAGGGGAGGTGAGGATCGACCGGGGCGGAGGGACGGCGCCTTTTGGAACGTAGATCGCTTCGTATAGAAAATCGTCCAGCAATGGGGATTCGGACGTTTTGATTTCACGTATGGTGTAATTCATCTGTGGCCTCCTGCGTGCGCTCCCCCATGAAATACTCCCGGGCCAGTACCTCCTGGATAAATTTTTTGACCTGGGGCAGCTCAAAATAGTCGTGTTTGTACAATATGTGGGAGGAACGGGTGAAGGGCGTTCCATCCTTGAAATACAGCGGTGTGATCTGGCCGTTGAACTGCTTTAAGCAGATTTCTGGCAGGATGGACCAGCCGATGCCCCGGGAGACCATCTCAAGACAACTGCCGATGTCGTCCACCCAAAGGTTGGTGCGGCTTTCCTGACAGCCGTTTTCCGCCCGCCAGAGCTGGATTTTGTCGTAGAATCCGGCGTCTGTGTGCCGTCCAATGTAAGGGTAGCTGTTTAACGGTTCGCCCGCGTGCTCTCTGGCGGTTACCAGGCAGACCGGTTCCTCGGAGAGCGTTACCATGCCCTCGTTCCATTTGAAGCTGCCGCGGACAATGGCGATGCTGATCTCGTTTTTGACCAGGCTCTGGTAAAGGTTCGTGCTCTGCATGGTGCTCACATGGATGTCCACGTTGGGGTACTTGTCCATGAAGCCCTTCAACACGTCCGCCAGGCGGTAACGGGCGAAGTTGATGGACACGCCCAGCTTCAGCGTGCCTGCCACCTCTTTCCGGTAAATGGCTACCTGGCTGCGGATTCGGTCCATGGAATCGGATACCTGCCGGACATAGGGCAGAATGCGCTCCGCCACCGGGGTGAACAGAACTCCCTTGCGGGAGCGGATAAACAGCTCGCAGTCCAATTCTTCTTCCAGTTTCTGGATACGCTTGGTGAGAGCGGACTGGGTGGTGAAAAGCCGTTCCGCCGCCTTGGTGATATTCCTGGTTTCCCATAACATTTCAATGAGTTCACAATCTTTTTCGTCCATGTGCGATTCCCCCGTTTTACTCGAAATTGCAGCAGCTCACACAACCTGCCTTCCTGACCCTGCCTTGGGATTTTACATTCCTATTTGGAATGGAATATAATGAAATTATACAATTTTACAGAATGGAAATCAAGCCTTATACTAGGATTATCAAAGAGGAACGGAGGAATTTTACAATGTATATGAAGAAATATCCCTGTGTGTATATGCGCGGCGGCACCAGCAAGGCCGTATTTTTCCACGAGAAGGACCTGCCGGAGGACAAGGGGGAGTGGGAGGAGATTTTCCTGAAGGTGATGGGCACGCCGGACGTAAAGCAGATCGACGGTATGGGCGGAACTGTTTCCTCCACCAGCAAGATCGCGGTGATCTCTCCGTCGGACCGGGAGGGCGTGGACGTGAACTACACCTTCCGCCAGGTGGACATCGTGATTCCGAGAGTGGACGGAAGCGCCAACTGCGGCAATATTTCCTCCGCCGTAGGTCCCTTTGCCATCGACGAGGGCCTGGTTCCGGCGGTGGAGCCCGTGACGGTGGTGCGGATTCTCAACACCAATACCGACAAGATCATTGAGGAGCATGTGCGGGTGGAGAACGGGCACGCTATGGTTCACGGGGACGAGGTGATCAAGGGGGTTCCCGGCACCGGTTCCCGCATCGACATGTATTTTGAGAATCCGGCCGGTTCCAGGACGGGTAAGCTGTTCCCCACGGGACAGAAAAAAGAGATCTTCGACGTACCGGGTTACGGTCCGGCGGAGGTGACGGTGATGGACTGTTCCAATCCCATGGTGTTTATCAAGGCCTCGGACCTGGGAATCAAGGGCACGGAGCTGGTGGAGTTGAACCAGAACAAGGACGTGATGGAGCACATCGAGCGCATCCGCGGCATGGCGGCCGTGAAATGCGGGTTTGTGGAGAACTGGGAGGAGGCCAGGGCGAAATCTACCTCCGCCCCCAAGGTTTCCATCGTTTCCGCGCCTCAGGACTACGTGGACATGGACGGCAACCGGGTGAAGGCGGAGGATATGGATATCTGTGTCCGGGCGGTCTCAGTGGGAGCCCTGCATAAGGCATACCCCATGACCGTTGCGGTGGGAACCGGATCGGCGGCCCGGATCGCCGGAACCATTGTCAGCGAAATTGCGGTGAACGACAAGGGCACGGACGTGGTGCGTCTGGGGCACTCCAGCGGGATCACGGACGTGGACATCAAAATGGAGGGGGAAAACGTGTTGAAGGGCGGCGTGACCCGGACAGCCCGCAGAATTATGGACGGATACGTGTACATCAGGGAATAGGAGGAAATACTTATGGCATTGCAGGTTTTGGCGCTGGCCTGTCTGGTCGGGGCAATCGTATTGGGATTTGTAAAGAAAATGAACGTGGGAATCGTATGTCTGGGTCTGGCCCTGGTGCTGGGTACAATCGGGGGAATTTCCAGCGGCGACATTTACAAGGGATTTCCCTACAAGCTGTTCGCCACACTGTTGGGCACTATGCTGTTTTTCAGCCTGCTGCAGCAGAACGGAACTCTTGAAAAGGTCTCCCAGAAGCTGATCAGCCTGTGCGGGAAAAATACCTTTCTGGTTCCCATCATCGTCTATCTGGTGAGCTTCGGCCTCTCGGCGGCCGGACCCGGCGCAATCAGCGTGCAGTCCGTGACCGTGCTCTTCGCCGTGTCCCTGGCGGTGCAGATGGAGGTCAGCCCCGTGCTCATGGGCAGTATGGCGATCCTGGGCGCAGTGGGTGGCACCGCCTCCCCTATTGCCCTGACGGGAATCATTGTGGAGGATCTGCTGGCGGAGATGGAGATCGGCGGCATGGGAATGAAGGTGTTCCTGGGCGTTTCCATCGCAAACTTTATCTGCGCCGTCGCCACCTACGTGGCGCTGGGCGGCTATAAGATCCGCAGAACGGATGACGGGGAAAACGGCGGCAAAGATTCGGCGGCGGGAGCCAACGGCGGAGTCGGAAAACGCGGTAAAGCCTCTGTGGCGGGAGCGTCCGCGGCCGGGAAATCATCCGGCGGTCTGGATCGGCATCAGTCCGTCAGTCTGGCAGCTCTTTTGGTAATGGTAGTGCTGGTAGTGGGCTTCTCCTACGATGTGGGCCTGGTCTGCCTGACGCTCTCCCTGATTCTGATGCTGCTGGGCGCGGCGGATGAGAAAAAGGCCATCAAAATGATTCCATGGAACGTGCTGATCCTGATTTCAGGCGTAAACGTGCTGATGAACATTACCCAGAAAATGGGTGGAATCGACCTGCTGTCGGATATTCTGGCCTCCTTTATGTCCGCCAGGACCGCGGCCCCGCTGGTGGGCGTTACCGGCGGTATCATGTCCTGGTTCTCCAGCGCCAACGGCGTGGTATTCCCCACCCTGATCCCCGCTGTGCCGGATATCGCCGGGCAGGTGGGCGGCGCGTCCGTTTTGCAGATGGTGGTGGCAATCGTGTGCAGCGCCACGGTGGCGGGAATCAGCCCGCTGTCCACCGGCGGCAGCCTGATTATGGCCAGCTATACCCAGGAGACGGGCTGCGACGACAAGACCCAGCAGAAACTTTTCGGACAGTTGTTTGGCCTGTCGGCAGCGGTGGTGTGCATTGTGTTTGTTCTGACGCTGGTCGGCGTTCTGGGATTTTTGGGATAAAGGAGGCATTTTTATGAATCGTTTTGCATATGTGGGCTGCCGCACCACCAAGGAGCGGGGAGCCAGAGGAAAAGGAATCAGCGTGTACCGTGTGACGGAAAACGGCTGGGAGCCGGTACAGATTCTGGAAGGGATGGTGAACCCGTCCTACCTGTGCCCAGACCGACAGGGAAAAACGCTGTATGCGGTCCACGGGGATTTCTGCCAGGTCAGCGCCTGCCGGATAGCTGGGGACGGCAGTCTTACATACTTAAATACCGTAGGTACCCACGGCACGAACCCGGTTCATCTGTCTTTGGACCGCACGGGGAAATGGCTGTTTGTGGCAAATCTTCAGACCGGCGGCGTGGCTGTGATCCCGGTGCGGGAGGACGGCTCCCTGGGCCGGATCAAGGAATTGGAATTTATTTCCGGTAACGGCGGCCCGGGTTACATTTCTCATCCCCATCAGGTTGCCCAGGACCGCGCCGGGCAGTGGCTGCTGGTTCCGTCCCAGGGGCGGCTCCAGGGGGTGGGAAAGATCACGGTGTTTCGCATCGATTCGGAGGCGGGCACCATCACGGAGGTGTCCCATGTGAGGTCCAGGAGCGGCGCGGAGCCAAGGCACTGCGTGTTCCACCCCAATAACCGGTTCTGTTATGGGGTCAACGAGAAGGACAGCACGGCGGAATTTTATGAGTTTGACGCTCAGAATGGGATTTTAAGACCCAGACAGATCGTTTCCGTGCTGCCCGAGGACTATGCCGGGGACGGCTGGGCCAGCGCCATTGATATGGATCCGTCCGGCCGCTGCCTCTACATCTCCAATCGCAGACACGACAGCATTACGGTGCTGAGCCTGGAACAGGAGAGCGGGAAAATGCAGGTGGTGCAGAATATCAGGACCTGCGGGGAACAGCCCCGGTTTATCACGGTGGACCCGGACGGGCGGCAGCTTCTGGCCGCCAACGAGCTCAGCGATTCAATCCAGTGCTTTGACATTGACGAGGCGGACGGTACTTTGAAGGAGAACGGCACGGTCATTGGGACGGAAAGCCCGGTGTGTGTGGTGTTTATAGACAGATAGGAAATTCAGTAGGAGGGAAAAATGGTCACATTACATAGAGGAAAACACTATATTTTAAACAATGAGCGCATAGTGCCTGCGGGCGGACCTGCGGCGGGAATGGCGGCGGAGGCCGCGACAAACCCGGCGGAGGCGGACTCTGCGGCGCTCTCGCAGGAAGAGGGGAGGAAGCAGACACTGACCTGGAAAGTTCTGGAAAACCATAACTATTCCGGCGACATGGAGCACTTACAGATCCGTTTTGACTCCATGGGCGTCTACGACAATACCTACGTGGGCATTTTGCAGACCGCCTATGCCAGCGGGCTGAAGGAATTCCCTATGCCCTGCGTGTTCACCAACTGCCACAACTGCCTGGGCGCGGTGGGCGGCACCATCAATACGGATGTGCATAAATATGCGGAATCTGCCTGCAAAAAGTCCGGCGGCATTTTCGTGCCGCCCCACGAAGCTGTGATCCATCAGTACATGCGGGAAATGATCATAAACTCCGGGGATATGTCCATCGTATCCGACTCCCACACCCGTTACGGCACCCAGGGCTCCCTGTCCATCGGCGAGGGCGGCCCGGAGCTGGCCAAGGCCATGCTGGGGAAATACTATGAGATCGATTACCCGGAAGTGATCGCGGTGTTCCTGACCGGCACCCCCAAACCCTGGGTAGGACCAATGGACGTGGCGCTGAGCATCATCGGCAAGGTGTTTCGGAACAATTTCGTGAAAAACAAGGTGTTGGAGTTCGTCGGTCCGGGGTTAAAGTCCTTGTCCATGGATTTTCGCAACGGTATTGATACCATGACCACCGAATCCGCCTGCCTGTCGTCCATCTGGGCCACGGACGAGCGCACCAGGGAGTATTTTGAGATCCATAACCGGCCGGAGGGATACCGGAAAATGAAGCCTGGAAATGCCGCGCTGTACGACGGCGTGGTGGAGGTCAATCTGGATAGCGTCGTACCCATGATGGCCCTGCCCTTCCATCCAAGCAACGTTTATCCTTTGGCGGATGTGATCGCGGACCCGGAATATTATCTGGGACTGGTGGAGGCGGAGGCCGGGAAGGTATTTGAGAACAACCCGGATATCCGGCTGGATTTAAAGTCTAAGATCGTGGACGGGAAAATAAAAGTGGACCAGGCTGCGATCGCGGGCTGCGCGGCGGGGTCCTTTGAAAACATCTGTGCCGTAGATCAGATCGCAAGAAAACTGGACAACGGCCTGGGAACCTTCCCGCTTAATATTTACCCGGCCTCCCAGCCGATTATGTACGAGCTGAACCGGGCCGGCGTGCTCAACGACCTGATGGGTTACGGCGCCCGGGTTAAAACTGCGTTCTGCGGCCCCTGCTTCGGCGCCTCCGACGCCCCCGGTAACAACGATTTCTGCATCCGCCACAGCACCCGCAACTTCCCCAACCGGGAGGGGTCCAATCCGGCTACCGGACAGATTGCGTCCGTGGCGTTGATGGATTCCCGCTCCATTGCGGCCACCGCTTTTAACGGGGGATATCTGACTTCGGCGGAGACATGCCCGGTGGAATTTGAGATCCCGGAGTACCATTTTAACGGGAAAATCTATGAGAATATTGTATACAATGGATTTGGAAAGGCGAAACCGGAGACAGAGATCGTATACGGCCCCTCTATCAAGGATTGGCCGGAAATGTCCGGGCTGACCGAGAATCTCTTGCTGAAGGTGGCCAGCGTGATCCGGGACGAGGTGACCACCACCGACGAGCTGATCCCCTCCGGGGAGACTGCCTCCCACCGCTCCAACCCCTATAAGATTTCGGAGTACACCCTGATCCGCAAGGACCCGGCTTATGTGGGAAATGCCAAGGCTGTGCAGGTATATGAGAAGGCCCGTATAAACGGCGACCGAAACAAGACGGCGGAATTTTACCGGGTGCTTAAAAGCGCGGGCGTGGAAACGCCGGTGGAGGAGCTGATGGGGAACACCGGAATCGGCACCGTGCTCTACGCCAAGCGCCCCGGCGACGGCTCGGCCCGGGAGTACGCCGCCAGCTGCCAGAAGGTGCTGGGCGGGCTGGCTAATATCTGCATTGAATACGCCACCAAGCGCTATCGCAGCAACTGCGTGAACTGGGGAATTCTGCCTTTCACCAGCCCTGAGCCGGAGATCAGTTTGGCAGTGGGAGAGTATGTATACCTTCCGGGCATCCGCAGAGCCGTGGAGGAGGGTGCCACCGCAGTGGAGGCCACGGTGATTGGGACTGACGGAAGCACGCGGAAAATGGAATTGGAGCTTAAGGACGTGACCGAGGCGGAAAAGAAGGTGCTGCTGGCGGGAAGTTTGATCAATTTTTATAAGGAGGCGTAGGCAGGACCGCGGGGACCGGATTTTACGGAGCCAGGCGCGCTCCTTCCACCTCGCGCAAATTACTTGCAGAAAGGAATGGAACGACGATGGGTGAGTTGAGAGAATTGGCGCGGTTTGTCCATGACCTGACCTGGGAGGCGCTGCCGGAGACTGCAAGGCAGACCGCGGTTTTCAGGACGCTGGATCTGGTGAGCGTGGCCATGGGCGCGGTGAAAGACAGTCTGGTGCAGTCTGTCCTGGATTCCTACTGGCAGAGGTCCGAAACCGGGATATGCAGCGTCTGGGGGATGGACCAGTTTCTTCCTATGGCGGAGGCGGCCAAGGTGAACGCCATGCTGGCTCATACCCTGGAGCTGGACGACGTGCATACCGCATCCAAGACCCACGGCAGCGCCAGTATCATTCCGGCGGCCTGGGCCTGTGGGGAGCAGCTGGGCAGTACGGGCCGGGAATTTTTGCTGGCGACAGTCTGCGGGTACGAGGTCACGGCCAGGATCGGCATGGCCCTGGGAGTGACCGCCCATCGGAAAAAGGGATGGCACGCCACGGCGACTTGCGGCGTGTTCGGCTGTGCAGCGGCAGCGGCAAAGCTCCTGGGCCTGACCGAGGATGAGACTGTATCCGCTCTGGGGATGGCTGGAACCCAGAGTGCGGGCTTGTGGGCGTTTCTGGGAGACGGGGCCAGCTGCAAGGTGCTTCATACGGCTCACGCGGCGGCCTGCGGGCTGGACGCCGCCTTTCTGGCCCGGGCTGGCATGACTGGACCGGAACATATTCTGGAGGCCGGGGACGGCGGACTGCTGGAAGCCATGTCGGACTGCTACGACTTGAGCCGGGTCTCGGCTGGGTTGGGTGATACATGGGAAATCATGAACATGGATGTCAAACCCTACCCCTGCTGCCGAAGCGCCCATTGCGCCGTGGACTGTGCCCTGGCGCTGCGGGATCGGGTGCGCACAGAGGAAATTGCGGATATTTTGATTAAAACTTACCGGGTTGGCTACCGGCAGTGTGCGGTCAGTGAGGGTTGCCGGAATCCCCGGACTCCGCTGGAGGCGAAATTTTCCACCCCCTACGCGGTGGCGGCGGCGTTCCTGAATGGAAAGGTGACCATGGACGAATTCGCGCCGGGGCAGGTAGTGCGGGCGGAGGTCAGGGATTTGCTGCACAAGGTGAGGGTGAGGGAGGATGAGGAATTTACCAGGGAATATCCGGAGCATTGGGGATGTTCCATGGAAGTGAAGACGGCGGATGGCAGAATATTGCGGACCGCGGTCAGAGACGCCTCGGGCAGCGTCGCGAATCCGCTCTCGCCGGAGCAGATCGCAGACAAGGCGGAGCATTTTATCGGGATAGCCCGCCCGGGCCGGGAGCGGAAGGTGAGGCGCAGCATATTGGAGCTGCCCGAGGCAGGGCTGCTGCCAAGGCTGTAGGGCGTTGGTCCAGGGAGCGGGGCGGCCCCCCCTTCCTGCGGCGTTCCTGGACGGATGACAGGAAGAGGGGACGGTTGTCAGCCGCCCCCTCTTTTACACGGGTGTTTATCCCTGTGACATCTGTTCGTTATTTTTCCGGCACAATCTCCATCACAAAAGGCTGATCCCAGTAAAACCTCGCTCCGTGGAATTTCAGCGTCACCTCCATGTCGCCCTCCTCGTAAAAGACCCGGAAACCGGTTAGCGTGCCGTTCCCGTCAAAGTCGTACCGCTCGCGTTCCCATCCGCCTCCCCGCTTCCTCTCGCAGAGCAGACCTCTTAAAATCAGGTTCTTGTCTTCATGGACCGCTTTCACGTCGATGTAGACTGCGGGCCGTTCGACTGTTTTGGGCTCACCGGCTGCATTGGTGGTCTGCACTGCCTGCAGCTCCTGCATTTTGGTGATGCCGAGAATGCGCACGGAGCCTTCTTTCCAGGGGATATCCACGTTCAGCTCCTCGTAGTTATCCGGGATCTCCAGGGTGACGGGGGTGGATTCCTCCTGGTCCAGAAATGTGATTCCCGGAATATTGACCTGGAACGCGGTATTCTGCTGGTCCACGGGAACGTCGAACATGCACAGATACCGTCCGCCATACCGTTCGATATCCGACGGCCGGTAAAATCCCGAGTTGTCCCAGTAGGGATTGGACTTCATCTGTTTGATCGGATATTCGTTCCCTCCGCCGGATATGGTGGGCATGGCGACGTCCTGGAGCGGCGGCTTGAAGGTGATGCTGACGGCCTGGTTCTCCGCCTCGCCGTACACATACCAGGAGACCAGAATTCCGTCTTCCACCTGCTCTCCCATGCTGATGATGGTGATTCCGTCATGGGTGTCCATGCTGCCGTGTTCTGCTGCCGCCAGTTCTTCCAGAGTTCCATACTCAGGAGCGGATTTCAGGGAAAATTCCAGGGGATTTTCAAAATCGAGAACCTGAAGGGCATACCCGGACAGCGCGTTTTCGCCCGAAAGGGCGGCTGGAAGCTGGAAACGCGCCTCAATCCAGTAACGCATACTTTCGTATGCCTCGAAATACTGGGCATCGGCAAGGTACATGGATTCCACCGGCTTGATCCCGTCCTCCGGGAGTCCCAGCCCCGTCAGGAACAGGCCTTCGCCCGAGGACCACAGCTCGCTCTGATAGGTCTCCGAGATGAGCAGGCGCCCGTCCGGGAGCTTGGTATATTTTCTGTCCGCAGGGGGCTCGCTGCCCGGGGGAAGGGTCTCTGCGGAAGGGGACATCAGGATGGCGCTCACGATCAGCTCCTGCTTGTGGCAGAGGGCGGACGTCAGTATGAGGGTCTTTTCTTTCTGGGGGAATTCCAACTGAACCGTGGATTCCAGCTCATAGACCGGATCGTCCGATTTGACAATTCCACAGGTGCGGACGAACTGGAACGGGAGGGCGGAAAACGCCGGGTCCTCTGCGGATTCCGGCTGTTTCTGCGTGCCGGCGTTCCCTGCCGCCGAGCCCGTGCTGCCAGGTTTCCCGGCGTATCCGTCCGAGCCCGTGCCGCCAGGCGCCCCGGCATTTCCATCCACGTCCTCCCCGCCCGGCGTTTTCCCGTCATCCGCCCTGGTCATTTCCTCCACCGCGCTGCTCCCGGCGCCTGAGGCATTTCCTGGCGTCTCAACGCCCGCGCCGGGGCCTGTTTGGCAGCCGGACAGCAATGCGGACAGCAGGCCTGCAATTACAAAGACAGTGATCGTGCGTTTCTTCATGGCGAGTCCTCCCCTCTCCAACGGAATACACTTGCATTGTTCTGGTTTTATCATAACAGAGCCGCCGCCTGCATTTTTTTCTTATTTCTTAAGTCTTCTGAACAGAATCATTAAATCATCTGTCTGCGCGCCATTTCTAATTCTTTAAATAGGCGCACACCTTGTCGATCTGTTCCGCAAAGCTTCCGCCGAACTTGTTCTCGAAAAACGCTCCGCCGATGGTGAACGCTCCCAGCATGGGAAGGGTTTTCAAGTAGTCGATTCTCTCAAAGCTGTTCACGCTGCCCGCGATGGAGAATGGCTTTTCCACTGTGCCGGATACTGCGGCCAGCAGCTCCTCCGGATCGCCCCCGAGATAGCGGAAGGCGGACAGGTTGATGCCGTCCACGCCTTTGGCCTCGGCTTCCGTTACCGCCTCCACCACCTGGCCGATGGGCGCGCGCAGGCGTGTGTCGGGGTCCAGGGCCACGAAGGGGGAGTAGGCGATCCCGGCCTCCTTACAGACCCGGTGCACGCTCTCATAGTACAGCGTGCCTAAGAGGTGGTCCGCGCCGCACCGGGCGCAGAGCCGGGCGGATTTTAAGCAGGTGGGTTCGTCGATGGCCAGCACTTCTATGTAGGTACGCTTTCCTGCCTGTTTCATGAGCCCGATCAGCTCCGCCATACTTTCGGGCGTGGTGCCCTCGATCTTAAAGCCCCAGTGGGTCGCCGCAGCGCCGCGGCACTCCAGAAATAGTTCCTTTGCGTTGGCAACCGTCACGTCATGCCAGGTCAGCATGACAATCAAATTCTTGTCAATCATATTTCGTGTCCTTTCAAGCGCGGTACTACTGCATTTTCCGGGTCAGCAGCGCGTAATAGGCTTTCTGGGCGGCTTGTTCCATCCAGGCTACCTTGGCGAAGGCTTCGTCCAGGGTGCGGCCAACGCACACTGCGCCGTGGTTGCCCATGATGCAGCAGTCCGAGTGCAGCAGGGCGTCGGCGGTGTTTTCCGCTACGTCGTGGGTTCCCGCGTCCGCATAGGCCGCGCAGGGGATCACGCCGGTGAGCCCCTCGCCGATCAGGTCCAGGGGAACGTCCATGCGGCAGATGGCAAACACAGAGGCCCATTCGCTGTGGGTGTGGACGATGGCGCCGATATCCGGGCGCTTGCGGTAAATTGCCACGTGCATATACCACTCGCAGGTGGGTTCGCTCCAGGGTACGAACACTTCCTCATCGGTGTTGGTGATGAAGCGCTCCCAGCCCCGGGCGTCCTGGAGATTTTTCTGGAAGCACCAGGAAGGGCTGCCGGATACATAGATCAGGCCGGTTTTTAAGTCGCGGACGCTGGTGTCGCCGGATTCGCCGGACGGGGAGTAGCCCATGATATTCAGCTGGCGGGTCCCCCTGGCGACTTCGTTTTTGAACAGGATTTGGTCATAGTCCTGGTAAATGTTATAATGATCCATTCAGATTCCTCCTTTAAGCGCAGACGGCGCTCAGCTGATTGTGTGAAGCTCTCCGATCATGGAGGCCAGTGTGATCTTGCGGGTGACGGATTCCATCCAGGCGAGATAGTTGAAGGCGTTGTCCATATTGTCCCCCACTGCGAGGGAGCCGAAATTGTGGAGCAGGACGTATTTTTCCTGTTTCAGATGACGGATGACCTCGTCGAAATAGGCTTCGTCCATGGACGGCTCTGCGGTCACGCACTCCACCGCGGTGCTGGCTTCAATCTGCTCGGCCAGCACATAGGGAACGGATTCGCCGCGCTCGGAGAACAGGGAGGACCACACGGGATAGGTGTGGAGGATGGCGTGCACGTCCGGGCGGGCCTTGTACACGGCCAGATGTAAGGCCAGGCGTTCGTTTGGCGGCGTCACGGTGGTGACCGGCTCCCCGTCCAGGGTGGCGACGGCGATATCGCTGCCGTGGTACTCCGATGGATCTGCGATGTAAAATGTGCCTGGCTTGATCGAGATAAATACCAAACCGGACTCCGCGTCCCGCAGGCTGACTTCCCCCATGCGGTCGTTGGGGAGATAACCCGCTTCGTACAGGCGCGCAAGCCCGCGGGCAGTCTCGTCCTGGAACAATTTCAATTTGTAAGCATTGTTTTCTGCCATATTTGATTGATCCTCCTATTCCATGTGCGATTGACTGACTGGTTCGTCCTTTTTGTTTGTCGACAACATAAAAAAGATAAATACCGGTTAATTGAAATATAACACATTAAATATATAAGAATCAATAGTTAAATACCGATTTGGGATTAGTGCTAATTTGCGGTTGGTAAAATTGGCAATTAATCACAAAGAGATGAAGAATAATTTCCGGTTATATCCATAAATGCACAGTTGAAAAAGCATAAGAATAGTGATAAGATAAATACCACATCCCCAGGCGGTCTCCTGGTGGCCGCCTGGCAGGCGCCCAGTGGCCTCCCGGTAACCGCCAAACAGCCTCCGCTGCCCAATTTTTTCTAAAAATAGGAATTGACGACCCCTCGCAGGCAAGATTATAATTAGATTCAGCAATGAGATTTAGCAAAAAACAACGCGGACATGCGGAAAGAGGGGAATCGGATGAGGACAGAGCGGGGCGAGGTAGTGGAGCGTCTGGAGTGTTATCTTTTGGAGCATCAGGTTGGCCCGGGCCAGTGCCTTCCCAGTGAGCGGGAGCTGTGCCAGGCGCTGAATGTGAGCCGCACGGCTCTGCGCTGCGCGATCCGTCAGCTGACGGACGAGGGGATGCTCTACAGCAAGGCCAGCGTGGGCACCTTTGTGGCAGAGCCGAAGATCCGGCGTCCGCTCCAGACCTACATTCCTTTTAAGCGGACGGTGGAGCTGGCGGGACATGGGTTTACCAGCAAAGTCAATTCCTTCGAGGTGGTGGGGGCGGGGAAGCTCATCGGAGCCAACCTGCACCTGTTGATCGGAAAGCCGGTATACCGCTTGCGGCGGGTGCGTTCCATCGACGGGGAGCCGTTCATGCTGGATACCAGCTATCTGTCCGAGGACCGTTTTCCCGGGCTGATGGATCACGATTTTTCCAGGGAATCCCTGTATACGGTGCTGCGGGAGCAGTACGGGACGGCGATCCGGAAGGGCAGCGAGAGCCTGCGGATCACCTACGCAACGGAGGAAGAGGCCCAGCTTTTGCAGACCCAGCCTGGCGCGGCCCTGTTTTACATCGAGGGCCTGGCCTTAGATGGCGCGGACGAACCTACGGAGTATGCCCGGGTGACGGTGCGGCCGGAGCGGGTGCAGTTTTCCAGTTCCATGAGTTAGGAGGCAGGGATTTCTAAGGGAAGGCGGTAGAGAGATGGCGGATCATATGAATACAGTGGATTACAGAAGCCCGGTGTACCTGCAGATGCGCGAGCTGATCCGCAGCAGGATCGCGGAAGGAATTTACCAGCCCGGCGGCAGCATCCCGTCGGAGAATGAGCTGGCGGCGGAGTTTGAGATCAACCGCCTGACGGTGCGCAGCGCGGTTGACATTTTGGTGAAGGAGGGCCTGCTGAAGCGGGTCCAGGGGAAGGGCGTCTACGTGACCGGCGGGAAGATCGAACAGGATGTGGGCGACTTGAAGGGCTTTACCAGCACGCTCCAGGAGAGCAGGCGCAAGTCCGGCAAAAAGATCCTGGCGCGCAAGGTAAGGCCCGCTGGGATTAAGTACGCCAGCATGTTCGGCATCGATCCCGGGGACCCGGTGTACTATATCCGGCGTCTGTGCAGCGCGGACGGGGAACCGGTCTCCCTGGAAGAAATTTACATTCCGCAGGCCGCTGCCCCGCGGCTGGACGGTGTGGACCTGTCGGTGTTCAGCCTCAGGGAGGCGTTCCAGCTTTTGAATGTGGAGCTGAAAAGCGGCTTTCAGACCCTGGATATCACCAGGATCGGCACCCAGGAGGCCCGGATTCTGGACACGGAGGACAACCGGAACGTGTTTTTGGTGCGGTATACCAGCACCAACAGCCAAGATCAGGTGGTGGAATACGGGAAATGCTATATCAGGGGCGATAAGTTTTCCTTCAGGGTGGATTACGACACGCCCTGACAGGGCCGGAGGTTGGGAACGAAGATAATTACAGGCAGCCGGACGGGCTGAGAAATGAGAGGAGAGTTTATTATGCCGTTTATCAATGTCAAGACAAATGTACCGGTCGGTTCCGACAAGGAAAAGGCTATCAAATCCGCGCTGGGACGGGATATCACCGCTCTGCCCGGAAAGACGGAGAGCTGGCTGATGGTGGGGCTGGAGCCGGAGTGCCATCTGTGGTTCAAAGGCACGGACGAACCGGCCGCCCTGGTGGACGTGTCCGTGTACGGCGGAGCCGACGCCGACGCTTACCGGGCTTTGACCGGGAAGGTCAGCGCGCTGCTGGCGGAGGAACTGGGGTTAAAGCCGGACCGGATTTACGTGAAATACTCGTCCACACCGGACTGGGGCTGGAATGGGGATAACTTCTGACGTTTGGCGGAAGGCTGTGGATTGAAGGTTGGAAAACCGCCGCGGGAGGCGAATGGAGCGTGGGTACACACGGCGTCGTCTCCCGCGG
>OLPX01000209.1_pt1 | contig 65859 bp, 61 predicted proteins | sample 1672491 | NCBI WGS metagenome assembly OLPX01 (sample SAMEA3136692, study PRJEB25190) | human gut metagenome | biome: human gut; feature: human-associated habitat; material: faeces | place: Austria | collected 2013
AAAAGGAGCCGCTGCTCCATAGATGATTACTCATCTATTTTGCAACGGCTCCTTTTGCATTTTCTGTCGGAGCAATATGTGCCCGCCTTTCTTGAAAATCAAGAAAAACGGGCACTTTTTATTATCAAAAACTTATTGGGCTTTTCATCGGCCTTCCGCTACCCAATCACATCCGACATATCATAAAGGCCCGGCCCCTTGCCAGCCAGAAACTTTGCTGCCTGGACAGCGCCTTTTGCGAAAATCGCCCTGGAATATGCCGTATGGCGGAACGTGATGACCTCGTCCTCGCCTGCAAAAATCACGTCGTGCTCGCCGACGATGGTACCGCCGCGGACAGACTGGATGCCAATCTCCTTTTTATCTCTCTTTGCCCGCTCCGACGCCCGGTCGTATTTATAATGATACGCGCCATCCATGGCCTCGTTGATGGAATCAGCCAGCATAAGCGCCGTCCCGCTTGGTGCGTCTAACTTCCTGTTGTGATGCATTTCCAGGATTTCGATATCAAAATCCGCAGCCGCCAGTGTCTTTGCTGCCTCCTTTAAAAGCTTCAAAAGAAGGTTGATACCTAAGGACATATTGGCGGAGCGGAGCACTGCCGTCTCCTTGGAAAGTGCGTCCACTCTTAAAAGCTGCTCCTCTGAAAGCCCTGTCGTACAGAGGACGACCGGGATTTTCGTCTCCCCGCAGTAATCAAAAAGACCTTCCAAAGCCTTTGCCACCGAGAAATCCAGGATTACGTCCGCGGCCTCCCTACACTCCTTTAAGGAGCCGTAAACCGGGTATCCGTAATGCTGTTCCGTATTTTTATCCACGCCTGCCACGATCTGAAGCTGTTCATCCTTTTCTGCCATTTCCGAGATGACATGGCCCATAGCCCCGTTGCAGCCGTGCAGAATTGCTTTTACCATATGTTTGATCTCCTCCTGTCCGGTTCAGGCTTACAAAAGCCCGTACTCCTCCATTGCCTTCTTTAAAACAAGCTGGTGCTCCGGCTCCATGACCGTAAGCGGCAGCCTCGGCGTTCCCACGTTCTTTCCCATCAGGTTCATGGCCGCCTTCACCGGGATCGGGTTCACTTCGCTGAACAGAGCGTTGATTAAGGGCATCGAACGCCACTGGAGCCTGCGGCTCTCCTCCAGCTTCCCTGTGAAATACAGCTCGCAGATATCGTGGGTCTGTCTCGGCGCAATGTTGGAGAGCACCGAGATCACGCCCTTTCCGCCAAGGGAAAGAACCGGCACGATCTGGTCGTCGTTTCCGGAATAGACGTCTGCCTTTCCGTCCGTCAGGTTCATTAACATGGCCGTAGCACCGGCGTTTCCGGCCGCCTCTTTCACGCCCACGATGTTCTCCACGTTGTTGCAGAGATACGCCAACGTCTCGGAAGAAATATTGACGCCGGTTCTGCTCGGCACGTTGTAAAGGATTGCCGGGATCCTGATGGCCTCAGCGATGGCCGTAAAGTGGGCTTTTAAGCCGTTCTGGGTCGCCTTATTGTAGTACGGGGACACCAAAAGCACGCCGTCGGCTCCGGCCTCCTCGGCCTCTTTGGAAAGCACCATGGCCGTGTGGGTGCAGTTGGAGCCCGTCCCGGCCACAACCGGGATCCGCCCCTTCACCCGCTCACAGGTGAAGCGGATCACGTCCACATGCTCCTCCTCTGTCATCGTCGCCGATTCGCCGGTCGTACCGGTCACGACGATGCAGTCCGTATGGTTCGCAATCTGTTCCTCCAAAAGCTCATCGAGTTTCTCGTAATTGACTTCTCCGTTCTCCTTAAATGGCGTAACAATCGCCACGCCGGCTCCCTCAAAAATTGCCATAAACATATCCTCCTGTTTTTCCGGTCAAAGATGCATATCCGCAGGCCGTCCCGCCCGTTCCGGAACGGCTTCCATCCATAGAAAAAGGCCGACGCCATAAGGTGCCAGCCCTGCAAAAGCAAATCACGTAGCCCTCCACCTTATCTGCACTAAGATGACAGTCATATGGTTCTTCACCATATGCCCAGGCACAGCCCCTTTGGGGAAGTGAACCAGCCTTCGGCGCCATCCCCTTCCCCGGCTTCTCTGTCCCCCGCATCCGCCGGTTTCCTCATGTCAGGCGCGACCTCTACTTTTTCTATGTTTTCTATGACTATCCTAGCATCATTCCGCGGAGTTGTCAACTTTTATATTCTCCACATAGGAAATGATATCCACATACTGTTTTAACTCCTCCGGGCACACGCGGCCGGTGAGAACCAGGTCGGTTTCCTCCATCCTGGAGGCTAAAAGCCCCTGGAATTCTTCCATGGAGACGATCCCCTGATCCAAAAGCCCAAGTACCTCGTCTAAAATCAGCCTGTCGCATTCCCCTGTGGCGAGAACCTTCTTTGCGAAATTAAAGCCGTTTCTTAAGTTCACCAGCTCTTCCTTTTTCTGTTCCTCCGTGAGGTCCTCGAAATACCCAGGGGACCGCTCAAAGCGGAACAGCTTCATCTCCGGCTCCATCCGTTTCATCACACAGGAGGCAGCCTCATTGAGCTCTCCTCTCAAGAACTGTACGATAATCACGCGCTTTCCCGCGAATACCCCCATCATTCCAAGGCCAACTGCGGAAGCCGTCTTACCGCTTCCCGGCCCGCATATGATCCGAACTGTGCCCTTTTCCATGCTAACACCTCTTCATCGTATCTTGTGTTCCAGTCGTAAGAAACGTGCCTATCTTACCATATTTTTAAGATAAATGCAAGTTCCGGGACATCTTCCGCCTTATTCACACTCCAGTTTGCTGACAGAAACCTCGTAGGCCACCCTCTTTTCGCATTCCACGTCGCTTAATTTTTTCGTGTACTCCCGGCTTTGGACGCGCCCCCAGATGCAGACCCTTGTGCCGACGGCAAAGCCTGATGCGTACCTGGCGTTCCTGCCCCAGGCGATGCAGGGGATGTAATCCGATTTCCCGTAGGGCCGGTTCACTGCCAGCAGGATATCGGCAATCTCCCGCCCGAGAGGTGTTTTTCTGTAAATCGGCTCCTTGCATATGTACCCGTCCAGGAAAATCTGGTTCGTCTTCGTATAATCCGTAAACTCCGGAAGGAAGTTCACCTCTCTCACAAAGACCGAGAGGACGAGGCGGTTCTTCGCGCCCTCATGGCGGTTATAGGAACGGAACTGCCCGATGGCCTCCACCGTGCAGCCCTCATAATTCTTTGTCACATCAATAAGCCGCTCCGAAATCATGAGCGGGATAATGTCTGCCTGTTCGCTTAAACGGCTGACAGAAAGATCCACGAGATAAAAGCCCTCCCCGAACACCTCGTGGCTGAAGGTAAATTCCGAGACAACCGTCCCGATGACACTGACCTTGTTGTTTTCCATAACTTTTTCCGACATAGTATTTCTCCTTTTACTTATAATCAGTCCAGAATTGACCGGCCGGCGATTTTCTCCCGGCTCAATACTATGTGTATGCGAAAATTCCGGGATTAGAACCGGAAAAGAAAAAAGAGTACGACAGGATTCGAGGGTTTTCCGTCTTGTTATTTTCCCCTGTGCATGGTATCATCATATTGCCAAATACCCCGCCCCAAACGGGAAATTCCAGAAAGGCAGGTTTCTGATGATCCGTATCCTACTCTATGGAAAACAGATATTTGATAAATTCTCCAGGGACGAAATGTCCGTATATGCCGCCCAGGCTTCGTTTTTCATCATCCTGGCCGCATTTCCCTTTATGATGCTTCTTCTGTCCCTGATCCAGCTCGTTCCCTTCATCCAGAAGTCCGACTTGTTCCTCGTCCTCACGGAGCTTGTGCCGGACACCCTGGATTCCTTTGTCATCACCCTCGTGGACACCCTCTACTCGGACTCCCCGGTGGCGATCCTCTCGGCCACGGCCGTGGCGGCCCTCTGGTCGTCTTCCCGCGGGATGCTTAGCATCGAGCGGGGCCTAAACCGGGTCTACGACGTGGAGGTGCAGAGAAACTATATTTTAAGGCGGCTCATATGCAGCGGCTACACCGTGGTTTTCAGCCTCGTCTGCGTCATCAGCCTCCTGCTTCTTGTGTTCGGCGAGACGCTCCAGAGGCATCTTCTCGAGGTCTTCCCGTTCTTAAACCGCTTTTCCGTCCTGATTTCCCAGGGGCGGGCCGTGTTCTCCCTGTTCATGCTCGTGTTTTTTTTCGTAGGCATTTATACGTTCCTGCCCTTTAAAAAGCAGAGGTTCCGGTACCAGTTCCCGGGGGCTGCCTTCGCCGCTGCCGCCTGGACGCTGTTTTCCTTCGCTTTTTCCATCTATTTTAAATATTTCAGCAGCTACGCCAACATGTACGGAAGCCTGACGGCCCTCGTCCTTTTGATGCTCTGGCTCTACTTCTGCATCTGCATCCTGTTTCTCGGAGCTGAGATCAACTGGCACTACAAGCATTACCGCAGGCTGTCCGACGGCGAATAAACCAGCATAGGAGGTTCTTTTATGATTACATCCACTCTTTCCTTTTACCCGGCAAAAAGCCTTTCGGAAACCGTCCGCTTTTATACGGAAATCATCGGCCTGACGGCCGTCATGGACGAAGAACGCCAGTGTGTGTTCGCCTCCCCGAAAGGAAACATCGGCTTCGTGGACTACGGGGACGGCATTCTGGCTGAAGGCCGCATCTGCATCTCCTTTAACTGTGAAAGCCGCGAGGCCGTCGATGCGGAATATGCCCGCATAAAAAAACTGGGATATCCCGTCAGGACAGCGCCTGCCAAACATCCCAGTTTCCCTGTCTATTCCTTTTTCCTCGAGGATCCCAACGGATACACCGTCGAATTCCAGAAGATCGACGGCCTCTCCATTTAGTCTCTACTCAAAAATATGGTACGTGTTTCTCGTCCTCTTTGCCAGATAAAGCGCCTTGTCGGCCTTCCGGAACAGGGACTCGAAATCCATATCCTCAGATTTTCTGGCCGCAATGCCTACGCTCTTCGTGACGCCGTAGGCATTGTCTTTTTCCGAAAGGAACTGCCGTACCTTCTTCTCCGCCGCCTCCAGTTCGCAGTCCACCATCAAAACGGCAAACTCATCGCCGCCGAACCTGGAAACGATGTCCGTCTTCCGGAACAAGCTTTTTAAATGGGCGGCCACCGAAAACAGCACTTCGTCGCCGGTGGTGTGACCGTAGGTGTCGTTGACGGACTTAAAATGATCCAGGTCGATGGCCAGCATGACGCACGGCGCAAACGGCTTCTCGCCCAAAACCAGATCCGTAAGCTCCTTAAGCCTCGTTTTTGTCAGCAGCTTCGTATAGGGATCCTGATAGACGGCCGTCTTCAGGCTGTCCATCTTCTCCCTTGTGAGCTGGATATTGGAGATAATCCCCACCATTTTCACCGGAACATCGTTTTCCATCACCGGCGCCACGTTGAGCCGGCACCAGGTGTACTCCTGGTCTCCCGCCTTCATCCTGGCCTCATAGGTGTAGCTGTGCCCGTTTCCGATTGCCTCAAAGGCTTTATCGACTACGGCCTTGTCGCCGGGGTGGGAAAAATATTCCGTAACGCCTTTCTGGTATTCTTCCTGCGGCAGCGAGGCGTAGCACTCGATTTCCCTTAAAATCTGTTCCCCGCTTTTATGAAAAATACACTCGGAGTTTTCAAAAAACGTATATCTCTGTTCGGTAAGATCAACCTCAAAAATACAGATTTCCGCAGCCCGGAGTGCAATCTGCATTCTTTCCCGGTATTCCCTGTCTGCACAGTTCATATCTGTTCTCCTTCTGTCAGGCATGCGCCCTGGCTCGCATAACGCCGGGGCGCGCGGTTTAAACAGCTACATTTTCCATCGCGCCTGCGTCCCGGCCTTATGCTCTCGCAGCGCCTCTCCGTCTGCCGCCTGCTTCCAGGCTTTTTTGAACCACCTTCACATTTTCCGCACCGAGGATGCCGGAAAGCGCCTCCCTTAAGGAAGCGTCGGCGCGGACGGCCCAGTTTTCCGACATGCGCCGGATGGCCTTCTCCTCTCTTAAGTACATGACAACCCGGTCTTTCCCCTCGGATTCCCGCAGCACGGCCATGACAGCGTCCACGGTCTCCTTATAATGGCCCTGGTTTCTAAACTGGAGCCAGAGCTCGTTGGGGATATCGGAAAACGGCACGGCCTCCTCGCAGACCAGCTTTCCCACCGGGTCGTCGCCGATGGATACGCGCCCCCTTAAGAAAACCTTGGCGTCCTCGTTTAAAAAGGCCTTGCTCTTTTCATATATTTTCGGGAAAATCAGGCATTCGACGGTTCCCACCATGTCCTCCAGCGTGACAAAGGCCATGAGCTGGTTCGTCTTCGTCGTCTTGACCTTCTTCGACGTAATCATACCGCCGATGACGACGATGGAGCCGTCTTCCGCCGCCGTTTCGCCGTCCTCGTCCACAATGAAGTCCGACGTCTTTGCCGTCACGTTCTTCTGCCAGATTTCCTGGTATTCCTCCATGGGATGACCGCTGATGTAGATCCCCAGGGTGTCTTTTTCAAAGGCCAAAAGCGTCTCCTTGTCAAATTCACCCACATTTGGGAAGGTGATCTGGAAGTTCTCCTTTTCGCCCTCGTCCACGAAGTCGAAAAAGCTCATCTGGCCCTCCATGGCCGATTTTTTGTCCTTGCTCTTCTGCTCCAAAAGCTCCGCCGATACATAAAGCTTCTGCTTCCTCGTTCCCGGCAGGCTGTCTAAGGCGCCGGATTTTATGAAGCTCTCAAGGGTCCGCTTGTTGACCTCCTTGTTGGACATCCTGGTGACGAAATCGTCGATGGACGAAAACGGGCCGCCTGCCTCCCGCTCGGCGATGATGGCCTCCACCACGGTACGGCCGACGCTCTTGATGGCCGAAAGTCCATAGCGGATGTCCTTTCCCGATACGGAAAAGCCGCTGACTCCTTCGTTGATATCCGGCGGCAGGATGGAAATCCCCATGCTCCGGCAGGCCAGGATGTACTCGGAAACCTTCGTCACGTTGTCCATGACCGACGTCATGAGCGCCGCCATGAATTCCTCCGGGTAATAGTATTTCAAATATGCCGTCTGATATGCCACAACAGCATAGGCAGCCGCATGGGATTTATTGAAGGCATACTTTGCAAAGTCAATCATGTCGTCATAGATCTGGTTCGCCGTCTTTTCGCTGATGCCGTTGGCAATGCAGCCCTTGACGCCTTCCTCCGGGTTCCCGTAGACGAAATTCTTCCGCTCCTTTTCCATGACCGACGCCTTTTTCTTGGACATGGCGCGGCGCACCAGGTCGCTTCTTCCGAGCGTGTATCCGGCCAGGTCGCGGACGATCTGCATGACCTGCTCCTGATAGACGATACAGCCGTAGGTGGGGCTTAAGATCGGCTCCAGCTGCGGGCAGGAATAGGTGATGGCCGCCTGGTCATTCTTTCCTTTCAGGTATTTTGGGATAAAGTCCATGGGGCCCGGCCGGTAAAGGGAAATTCCGGCCACGATATCCTCCAGCTTTTTCGGCTTCAGCTCCTTCATGAAGGTTTTGAAGCCGCCGCTTTCCAACTGGAACACGCCCTCGTTCCTGCCGGTTCCCAGGGCTTCCATGACCTTCGGATCCTCATAGTCGATGGCATCCAGATCCAGCCGGAGGCCGTGGTCTTTTTCGATCATGTTCACGGCGTCCTGGATCACAGTCAGCGTCCGAAGGCCCAGAAAGTCCATCTTTAAAAGGCCCAGCTCCTCCAGGGTCGTCATCGTGAACTGGGTCGTAATAGTTCCGTCCGATGCCCTGGAAAGGGGCACATATTCATCCATGGCCGTCCGGCTGATGACGACGCCGGCCGCATGCATGGAGGTGTGCCTCGGAAGGCCCTCCAGGCGTTTGGACATGTCGATGAGCTTTTTCACCTGTTCATCCGTATTATAGAAGGCCTTTAGCTCCGGGTTCTTCTCCAGGGCCAGATCCAGCGTCATGTTGAGCTCCGCCGGCACCATCTTCGCCACCTGGTCGCAGAGGCTGTACGGCAGGTCCATGACGCGGCCCACGTCGCGGATCACGCCCTTGGCCGCCAGGGTACCGAAGGTCACAATCTGGGCCACCTGGTCTTTCCCGTACTTTCTCACCACGTAGTCAATGACTTCCTGGCGTCTCTCGTAGCAGAAATCCACGTCGATATCCGGCATCGACACGCGCTCCGGGTTTAAAAACCGCTCGAAAAGGAGCTGATATTTGATCGGGTCGATGTCGGTGATCTGGAGACAGTAGGCCACGATGCTTCCGGCCGCCGAACCGCGTCCCGGGCCGACGGCGATGCCGTTTGACCTGGCGAAATTGATGAAATCCCATACGATTAAGAAATAGTCCACATAGCCCATGCTCTTAATGACGCCGAGCTCGTAGGAAAGCCGCTCCCTTAAGTCTTTTCCGCCGTCCGGGTACCGCTTTGCAAAACCGGTCTCGCAGAGATGGTTTAAATAGCCCCAGGCGTCGTACCCCTCCGGCACGTCGTAGCGCGGGAGCTTTGTGACGCCGAACTCGATCTCCACATTGCACCGCTCGGCGATTTTATGGGTATTCTCCATGGCCTCCCTGGCGTATGGGAACAGCTCTGCCATCTCCTCCTCGGATTTTACGAAATACTGGCCGCCCTCGTATCGCATCCGGTTCTCATCGGAGACCTTTTTCCCCGTCTGGATGCAGAGAAGGATGTCGTGGGCCTCCCAGTCCTCTGCGTAAATATAGTGGCAGTCGTTGGTGACAACCATGGGGATTCCAAGCTCATTGCTCAGCCGCAGGATTCCCTGGTTCACCTGGCGCTGGAGCGGGATCCCGTGATCCTGCATCTCCAGGAAATAGTTGCCTTCGCCAAAGACCTCAAGATGGCGCTTTGCCGCCTCCTTTGCCTCCTCATAAAGCCCTCTTGCCAGGAACCGCGGCACCTCGCCGGCCAGGCAGGCGCTTAAGGCGATGATTCCCTCGTGGTATTCCCGAAGGACCTCCATGTCCACCCGCGGCTTATAGTAAAAGCCGTCCACAAAGCCTTTGGAGACAATTTTCATCAGGTTCTGGTACCCCAGGTTGTTTTCGGCAAGAAGCACCAGATGGTAGTAGCGGTCCTCGCCGTGGACAGTCTCCCTGTCGAACCGGGAGCCCGGCGACACGTAGACCTCGCAGCCGATGATCGGCTTGATGCCTGCCTCCCTGGCCGCACGGTAGAAATCAATGACGCCGTACATGGCTCCGTGGTCCGTAATGGCCATGCTGTCCATGCCCAGTTCCTTCGCCCTTGCCACCAGCTCCCCGATTTTGCTGGAGCCGTCCAAAAGGCTGTATTCCGTATGGACGTGCAAATGTGTAAATGCCATCTTTTCCTCCGTTTTTCTATCTTACAATGCAAAAGAGCTGCCGCCTTCCCCTGGCAGCAGCCCCATGGCTCATCATCAGTTATTGCTCAGATATTTCTCAATATCGCTCACTGCTTTTTCTTCGTCTTCTCCTTCAGCCATGACAATCACCTGCTCGCCGACCGGAAGTTCCAGAGTCATCATCCCCATGATGCTCTTCGCGTTCACCTTCCTGCTGTCGCTCTGAACATAAATTTTGCTTTCATAGCTGCTGGCAAGCTGCACCAGCATGGCAATAGGTCTTGCCTCCAGCCCGGAAGCCAATTCGATTGTTACGGTTCGCTTCGTCATAATAATCCTCCTCAACTGCATCTAAATGGCTCTAGCATCCATTTAATTCTCCGCCCGCTCTTCCCTGAGCCTTTCGGCCAGGTCAGAAAGCTTGCGAAGTCGGTGATTGACCCCGGACTTCCCAACGGGAGGTTCCAGCTCCTCACCAAGTTCTTTCAGCGTCGCTTCCGGCTTTTCAAGCCTGGCTCTGGCAATCTCCTCCAAGCCGGCTGGCAGGCCTTCAAAGCCGATTGTATCCCTGATATATTGTATATCATCTATCTGCTTCATAGCAGCCGATACCGTTTTGTTGATGTTTGCCGTCTCGCAGTTTACCTGACGGTTCACATTCCCTCTCATTTCCTTCAGAATCCGGATATTCTCAAATTCCATTAGGGCAAGGGGCGCCTCCATCACGTTTAACATGTCTGCGATCTGGTTCCCCTCTTTGATATATACCACAAAATATCGTTTCCGAATGACGATGCGGGCATCCATGTCAAATGTTGCCATAATGGACTGAAGCTGTCTTGCCTTTGGCTCGGCGGTACAGACAATCTCAAGATGGTAAAACTTTTCCGGATCGCTGACCGAACCGGACGCTAAAAATGCCCCCCGCAGAAAAGCCCGCCGGCAGCAGGGATTCTGCACCACCACATTGCCGACTACGGACAGGTTTTCCCTGATTTCCCCGTCGTCGGCCAGAAGTTTTGTGGCTTTTAAGACCCGGAGCGCATCCTCGTGTTCCTTTACGCAGACCGAATAGATCCGGTTTTTGCCGAGGTGGGCGTTTTTCCGGATGGAAATATCCGTATTTATATTAAATGTTTTTTTCAATAATGTAAAGCATTTTCTTGCAACCGTCACGTTTTCCGTGTGGATCTTAATGCTGTAACGCTCGTCCCCGGAAATCTGGATCCGGCCGCATAGGCTCAAAATTGCGGCGATTTCCGCAATCTGGCAGTGTCTGGCCGGGCTTAGTTGCCTGGAAAGCTCGTCTTTAATTTTGGAAGAAAAAGACATGTTATCTCCCTCCGTCCCGGAATGCGTCCCTGTGCTCTAACCGCACGCCAAAATGACCGGCGGCGGACAGGCGGCCCGCAAGGGCATTGGCGATGGTGACGGAGCGGTGCCGCCCGCCCGTACAGCCGATGGCAATCACAAGCTGTGTCTTGCCTTCAAGAATGTACTTCGGAAGCAGGAAGTCCAGCATGTCTTCCAGCTTATCAAGGAACTGGCCGGCCGTGCCGCCCTGCATCACATATTCCTGGACATCCCGGTCATTTCCCGTGTGGGGCCGCAGCTCCTCGATATAATGGGGGTTCGGCAAAAACCGCACATCGAAAACCAGGTCGGCGTCAGCCGGGATCCCATGCTTAAAGCCGAAGCTTAAAACTGTCACATAGAGGTTCTGGAAAATCCCGTCGCCGCAGACGATTTTTTCCAACTCCTGTCTCAGGTCTTTCCAGAGAAGCCGGCTGGTATCCAGGATATAGTCGGCCTCTTCCTTTAAAAACGAGAGCTTTTCCCGCTCCAGGGCAATGCCCCGCTCCAGCCTTCCGACTCCCGAAAGCGGATGGCTTCGTCTCGTCTCCTTGTACCGTTTAATGAGGACACTGTCGCCGGAATCGAGAAACAGGATCGTAAACGGCTGTCCTGTCTCCCGCCATTTCCGGATCACGTCCTTTAAAAGCGGCAGCTCCTCGCCGCTGCGGATGTCGATTCCCAGGGCTGCGTCCTGTCTGCCGCCCGGATTGTCCCTCGTAAGCTCGGCAAATTTTTCCACCAGCGGCACCGGCAGGTTATCCACGCAGTAAAATCCCAGATCCTCCAGGATTTTAAGCGCCGTAGTCTTTCCCGCCCCGGACATGCCTGTCACAATCACCAGCCTCACCTTGCCATTCCTCCTGCGTCCTTACTCCTCAAATTCCCCTAACAGCCTGATCTCCAACTCCAGAAGGACTCCGGAGTTCTCATAAACACGTCTCCTGACCTCTCTGCAAAGCCGGTAAATATCGGCCGCAGCCGCCCCGCCTTTGTTGATGACGAAACCGGCGTGCTTTTCGGAAACGGCTGCGCCTCCGATGGAAAAGCCTTTTAAGCCGGCTTCTTCAATGAGTTTTCCTGCAAAATTCCCCTCCGGCCGTTTAAAGGTGCTTCCGGCGCTTGGAAACTCCAAGGGCTGTTTCTCCCGCCTTTGTTTCGCAAGCTCCTCCATCCTGGCGCGGATTGTCTCCGGCTCCCCTTTTTCCAGGGAAACTTCTGCCTCGAGGACGGTAAAGCCCTTCTCTCCGATGCAGCTTTTCCGGTAACCCAGACAGAGCTCCTCGCAGGGAAGCTCCAAAATCTCCCCTTCCTGCGACAGCACCGAAACCGACTTTAGCACGTCCTTCATCTCCGAGCCGTAGGCACCGGCATTCATAACGACGGCTCCGCCCAGGCTCCCGGGAATCCCGGCCGCAAATTCCAGGCCGGAAAGGCCGGCCTTTAAAGCCTCTCCCGCAAGCTTTGAAAGCAAAACGCCGGCTCCGGCGCGGATCGTATTTTCGGAAACAGAAAGGTTCCGGAACCGTTCCATGGAGATCACGGCTCCCGGGAAGCCCTTGTCGCTCACAAGGAGATTGCTCCCGTTTCCTATCATATACCAGGCCGCTCCGGCCTTTTTTATGGCTCTTAAGACGGCTGCCAGCTCCTCTGCCGTCTCCGGCAGAAGGAACCATTCCGCCTCACCGCCGGCACGAAACGTCGTATGGCGCTTCATTGATTCCCTGATCTTAACTTCCATGGAGCAGTTCTCCTAATCTCTTTTTGCCATGTTGGCCTGTACCCGGTTGTAGAGCTCCTTGGCCGCGTTGTAGCCCATCTTCTTCTGGCGGTAGTTGACGGCGGCGGACTCCACGATGATGGCCAGGTTGCGGCCCGGGCGGATCGGGATCTTATGGCAGACGACGCGGTTTCCCAGATATTCCGTGTACTGGTCTTCCATTCCTAGGCGGTCGTATTCTCTGTCCTTATCCCACTCCTCAAGCTGGATCACCATGTCAATGGACTGGGTGTTCTTTACGCTCTCGACGCCGAATAAGGTCTTTACGTCGATGATTCCGATGCCGCGAAGCTCGATGAAATATCTCGTGATGTCCGGCGCAGAGCCGATTAAGGTCTCGTCGCTGACCTTGCGGATCTCCACCACGTCGTCGCTTACGAGACGGTGGCCGCGCTTAATGAGCTCCAGAGCAGCCTCGCTCTTACCGATGCCGCTCTCACCGGTAATTAAAACGCCTTCGCCGAATACGTCCACAAGGACGCCGTGGATGCTGATGCAGGGCGCAAGCTTTACCTTCATCCAGCGGATTACCTCCGCCATCACGTCGGATGTGGTCTTTTCCGAAACGAGGCAGGCCACGCCGTAGTGATTGCAGAGCTCCGTCACCCACTCCTCCGGCATCAGATTCCGGCAGAACAGGATGCACGGGATTTTGCTGGAAATCAGCTTGTCATACATGGCCTTCCTGCGCTCGATGGGAAGGCTCTGGAGATAGGCGATCTCCACATTTCCAAGCATCTGGACGCGCTCGTTGTCAAAATGGCTGTAAAAGCCGGTGAGCTGGAGGGCCGGCCGGTTCACCTCCGGGTGAGCCACCACGATTTTATCGGTGTCCAGCTCCGGAGTCAGGTTCTTAAGGCCCATCTTGTTAATCAGTTCCGTTATCGTAACTCCATACATACTTTTATTCCCTCTCCTGCGTTTTCATTCATCCTAACATACATTGCTCTCGTTGTCACGGGTTTCATGGAAAAACCGGTACACGTTCTCGGCTGCCTTCCGGTTCATCCCTTCGGTGGATGCGAGCTCCTCAAGGCTTGCGTCCCGGACGGCCTCCGGTGATTTGAACCGCCGCATAAGCGCCTTGCGCCTTGCCGGGCCGATGCCCTCGATGTCATCCAAGATCGAATGCACCTGCCCTTTGCTCCTTAAACTTCTGTGGTATTCGATGGCGAAGCGGTGGGCCTCGTCCTGGATCCGCGTGATGAGCTTAAAGCCTTCACTGTAACGGTCGATGGGGATCTCCACATTCTGATAGTACAGCCCCCTCGTCCTGTGGTTATCGTCCTTTACCATGCCGCAGACCGGGATCGAAAGCTTTAACTCCGAAAGAACCTTTAAGGCGATGTTTACCTGGCCGCGGCCGCCGTCCATCATGATGAGGTCGGGGAACCTGGTAAAGCTTCCGAAATCGGCGTCGCCGCCTTCCTCCGCCATGGCCTGCCGCTCTGTAAGGCCATGCTCGAACCGTCTCGTGAGCACTTCTTCCATGGAAGCGTAGTCATTGGGGCCTTTGACGGTTTTAATCCGGAATTTCCTGTAATCATTCCGCTTAGGCCGCCCGTCCTCGTAGACTACCATGGAGCCCACGGACTCGAAGCCGTTTATATTGGAGATATCGAAGGCCTCCACCCGGCGGAGATGCCCGAGTCCCAGCCACTCCCCGATCTGGTTCATGGCGCCGATGGTACGAAGCTCCTCGCGCTTGATTTTTTCTTTATCCTGGGACAGCACTAAGAGCGCATTTTTTGCCGCCAGCTCCACAAGCCGCTCTTTCTGGCCTTTTTTCGGCACGACGAATTTCACGTTCTGGCCGCGGCACCTCGTGAGCCACTGGCAGACTAACTCCATCTCCTCAAATTCCTGCTGTACCCAGACTTCCCTGGGAATGAACGGCGTCCCGGCATAAAACTGCTTGACGAAGCTCCCGATGATCTGGCCGTCGTCCTCGGCCGTGGACGCGGAAACATGGAAATGCTCTCTTCCGATTAACTTCCCGTCGCGGACAAAAAAGACCTGGACGACGGCGTCGGCATCGTCCCTGGCCATGGCGATGATGTCCCTGTCTTCCATGCTCTGACTTGTGATTTTCTGCTTCTGGGCCACCTGTTTTACGCTGTTTAACAGCTCCCGGTACTCGATGGCCTTTTCAAAGTCCATCTCCTCGGAGGCGTCAAGCATCTTTTTTTCCAGCATAGAAAGCACCGGCCCGTAGTGGCCGTTTAAAAATTCCAGGGTCTGCGCCACGGCGTTTCCGTATTCTTCTTTGCTGATATAGCCCTGGCAGGGAGCCGAACACTGTTTGATATGGTAGTTTAAGCAGGGGCGTTCTTTGCCGATGTCCTTCGGCAGATTCCGATTGCAGGTGCGGATTTTCCAGAGCTTGTGGATCAAATCAATGGTATCCTTTACGGCACCGGCGCTTGTGTAGGGGCCGAAGTACCGGCTTTTGTCCTTTTTCATCGTCCTGGAAAAGAGTACCCGCGGGAAGTCCTCGTCCACCGTCACCTTGATGTAAGGGTAGGTCTTATCATCCTTTAACATCGTGTTGTATTTTGGACGGTATTCTTTTATGAGGTTGCACTCGAGAACCAGGGCTTCCAACTCCGAATCGGTGATGATGTACTCAAATCTGGCGATCCGCGACACCATTTTTTCGATTTTCGCCGTCTTGTTGCGGCTGCTCTGGAAATACTGGCGCACACGGTTTTTAAGGCTGATGGCCTTTCCCACGTAAATGATCTCATCGCGCTTATCGTGCATGATGTAGACGCCTGGGGAGGCCGGCAGTTTTTTCAGTTCTTCTTCTATATTAAAAGGGGTATCCTGTTCCGTCAACGCAGTCTCTCTCCATCATATTTCTGGAGCAGCAAGAGATGTCTTCGGATGGCCGAAAGCTGCTCCGCGATTTCCCCGCCTGCCGGGTGCATATCTAAAACCATGTAGATGTCGTCCAGCTCTTTTTGTGTCACATGGCCGGAAAGCCTGGCAAGGCAGGTGAACTTCCAATCATAATTTTTCGAATCCAGCGCATCGAGGAATTCCATCAGGTACGGGTTCGGCGTGGCCGCTTCCTCCATGTCCGAAGCCCCGGTGCCTTCCCCGCATTCTGCCTCTGACGGGGTAAACGGCTCAAACCGGTACTCCTGACGCGCCTCGGGGTACTTTTCTTTGTCCACCTTCTCCATGAACATGGCGAGGGGACGCACCCAGATTTTGTAGTCGCCGTACAAAGCCTGGTACACCACCATGGGCTCTCCCGTCTCGGAATGGTAGGCGATTGTCACGATCTGATAAATCCTATTTTTAAAGTGCCGGTAAAATTCTCCCGGCACCGGCACATTTCTTTTTTCATTCATTTTTTTACTCCCTGGCCGCAACGCCGCCGAAGTGATAGCGGTTCGCAGCACTCCATAACATCCATTCGTCATAGCCTGCATCTTTTACGGCCTGAATCTGGGCGGCAATCTCATTGTCGCCGTATTCAATATGGTGTGTGAGCCACGTAGCCGTAAAATCCTGGAGCCACGGCCGTACAATGGCCTGATTGCTCACATGGCCGTCCTCCTCGGCCGCTGCCTCCAAAACCGTCCGCGACTTCTGGAGAGCCGCCAGGATCGTATCGTAGGGTTGCGTGTCGGGGTGTTCGAGGCCAAAATTCCCGTCGCCGTAGTGGGACGGATAAATCATCGGGCAGATATAGTCCAGATGCTTTGCCATCTCCGTATAGATCTGGCCCACGGCATTGGCGTCGATCTCGCTGCCGATGATGGTGCCGAACACGTCGGCCGACACGAACAGCCCCTGGGACGCCAGGTTTTCGTAGGCATATTTTACAAATTCCGTGATGACGTCGGTCTTGGAGCGGCCCTGGGTCACGGCCTCGTCAAAAACCACGTTATTCATGGAGCTTTCTGTGGAGAAGCGGATATAGTCAAACTGCACCTCGTCGAAGCCCAGCTCCTTTGCGGCCGTCCCCACTTCCATCAGGTAATCCCACACCTCTTTCCGGTAGGGATCCACCCAGGCCATGCCCTGACGGTCGCGGTAAAGGCTCCCGTCGGCCAGATGAAGGCTCCATTCCGGCTTTTTCTCCGCAAGATACGGGTCGCGGAACGCCACCACGCGGGCGATCACATAGAGGCCCCTCTCTTTTAAGGAAGCGATTAAGGACTCTGCGTCCTTCATGTAGGCGCGGCAGGCGCCGATCTCCGTCACCGTCGGCGTGTCGATATTGGCGGTGATCCGGCCCTCGTCGTCCTTAAAGTCGATGACGACCGTGTTGATCTCCGTGGTCGCCGCACTGTCCAAAATATTGTTAAACAGCTCGGGGCTTCCGGAAACCGGGCCGGTAATGTAAATCCCGCGCACCTTTTCCGGCACGCGGCCGGGAAGCGCCGGATTGTTTTCATCTACGATCCGGAGCGATATTGTCCTGTCTTGATTTGGCCCTGCATTTTCGATCACTTTGATGCCGCTTGTCTCCTCTTCCGGGGATGCCGAAGAAGGCACCGTCTCCTCCGGGGCCGGCTCTTCTGCCGGTTCATACCGGCTGCAGCCCGTGAATGCCATGAGACATGCCAGAAGGGCCGCAAAGATACATTTTTTCATTTTATCCGTTCCTCTTTTGCCTGATTTTACGCATATTTGTTTATAGTCTAACCATGTCCGCTGCGCGGCCATGCGCCTTCGGCGGAATTTGGCGCCCGGATTTCTTTGGTGGACGCAGAAACCGGAATGTGCAGGCATCATGCCCGCTGTGCGGTTATTTTACCATAAATCCTCTGATTTTACCAGGGGTTTTTCTGAGGGCCCATTCCCGCCCATGCCGCCATGCGTTAAGATGCCGTGAAATTTTTTTAAAAAACCTCTGTTCAAATGACCGATTTTGTTAGATAATGGTAGCGTGTGAATTTTATCATCCAACCAGACGACAACATGATTTACGTGGACACAGGAGGAAACACGATATGATAAAACAGGGGTTCGACAACAGCAAATACCTTGCCATGCAGTCCGACCATATCAGGGAGCGGATCAGCCAGTTCGGAGACAAGCTGTATCTGGAGTTCGGCGGAAAGCTCTTTGACGATTTCCATGCATCCAGGGTGCTTCCGGGCTTTGCCCCTGACAGCAAGCTCCGGATGCTGATGCAGCTTGCCGATCAGGCGGAAATCGTCATTACCATCAACGCTGCTGACATTGAAAAAAATAAAATCCGGTACGACCTCGGCATCACCTATGATCTCGACGTCCTCCGCCTCATCAAAGCCTTCACCGACCGCGGCCTCTATGTGGGCAGCGTCGTCATCAGCCATTACGCCGAGGTTCCGTCCATTCTTCAGTTTAAAAACAAGCTGGAACAGATGGGGATCCGCGTCTACAAGCACTACACCATCGACGGCTATCCGAGCAACATCCCGCTCATCGTCAGCGACGAGGGCTACGGGAAAAATGATTACATCGAGACGTCCAGGCCCCTTGTCATCGTGACGGCCCCAGGTCCGGGAAGCGGAAAAATGGCCACCTGCCTCTCCCAGCTCTACCATGAAAACAAGCGCGGCATCAAGGCCGGCTATGCCAAATTCGAGACGTTCCCGGTCTGGAACCTGCCTTTAAAGCACCCGGTCAACCTGGCTTACGAGGCGGCCACCGCCGATTTGAACGACGTCAACATGATCGACCCGTTCCATCTGGACGCTTACGGCGTCACAACGGTCAACTATAACCGCGACGTGGAGATTTTCCCCGTATTAAGCGCTATCTTCGAGGGGATCTTTGGGGAGTGTCCTTATAAATCCCCCACCGACATGGGCGTCAACATGGCCGGCTTCTGCATCGTCGACGACGAAGCGTGCAGAGAGGCCTCCCGCCAGGAAATCATCCGCCGCTATTATCAGGCGCTCAATAAAATTGCCCAGGACGGCGTCGCCAGGGACGAGGCATACAAAATCGAGCTTCTCATGAAGCAGGCAAAGATCACGCCTGCCGATAGACACGTGGTCTCCCCTGCGCTTGCGCTTTCCGAAGAAATCGGCGCTCCGGCGGCTGCCCTTGAGCTTCCCGATGGAAAAATCGTTGTCGGAAAGACAAAAGAGCTTCTGGGCGCTTCTGCTGCCGTTCTGCTTAATGCAGTGAAGGAGCTGGGCGGCATCGATCATGATCTGGATCTGATTTCACCGGAGTCCATCGCCCCGATCCAGAAGCTAAAAGTCAATTATCTCGGGAGCGTGAACCCGCGCCTCCACACCGACGAGGTGTTAATCGCCCTTTCCATCTGCGCGGCCACGGACGAAAACGCCCAGAAGGCCTTAGATCAGCTCCCGAAGCTTCGCGGCTGTCAGGTACATACCTCGGTCATGCTGTCGGATGTGGACTTAAAAATCTTTAAAAAGCTTGGAATCGATCTGACCTGCGAACCGGTCAGCGAAGAAAAGAAAATAGGACAGACTATTTAAAAAACAGGAGGGGTTACAATCATGAAAGAACTGTTACATGCAGAATTGAAGGCGTATGTCGAGGAGGGACAAAAGGATCTCATCGCACTTTTAGACACGCTCTGCCGGATTCCGTCTCCGTCCAACCACGAGGAGCGGCGCGCGGAATTCATCAAAAACTGGTTTGAGGAAGCCGGATGCAAAGACGCCTACATCGACAGTGCCTTAAACGTCATTTATCCGTTCCACTGCGAAAAGCAGAAGAACCTTGTGGCATTCACGGCCCACAGCGATACGGTGTTCCCGGACACGGAGCCATTTGACGTCATTTACGACGGCGACATCATGCGCTGCCCGGGCGTCGGCGACAATACGGCGAACCTGGCAATGCTGATGCTTCTCGCCAAATATTTCACGGAGAAAAACATGGTTCCGAAGCAGGGCATCCTGTTTGTGGCAAGCTCCGGCGAGGAAGGCCTTGGAAACTTAAAGGGCGTGCGCCAGGTGATGAAGGACTATGAAGGCAAAATCGCCGAGCTCGTCGCCATCGACGGCTCCTATGACAGCCTGACAAACGGCGCCGTCGGCTCCTTGCGCTACCGTGTCGGCGTCCACACCGAGGGCGGCCACTCCTACGGGAAGTTCGGCAACTTAAACGCCATCCAGGTGCTCTCTTCCATCATCAATACGCTTTACACCTACAAAGTCCCGACGGCAGGAAGAAGTACCTATAACGTGGGCACCATCTCCGGCGGAACCTCCATCAACACCATCGCCCAGTATGCGGAAATGCGGTTCGAGTACCGCTCCGATGTGCGCGAAAGCCTGGCCGATATGAACAAGTTCTTCCTGTCTGTCCTGGAGGCATACCGGAACATGGATCACGTCCAGGTGGACTGTGAGCTTCTCGGCGAGCGTCCCTGCACAGGCGATGTGGATCCGGAAAAGCAGGGGGCCCTGGAGAACAAGGCTTTGGACATTATCGAGGCTTACACCGGGAAACGCGTAGGATGCTATGCCAGCTCCACCGACTCCAACATCCCGCTTTCCGTCGGCGTTCCGTCCATCTGCTTCGGCGGCCATATGGGTGTCGGCGCCCATACGAGGGAGGAATGGCTGAACGTAAAGGATCTGGAAATGGGAATGAAGATTGTTGCGGCGTTCATGATGACGTATTTTGAATGATACCAGGGTCAAAAGGTCGGAAATCCGATGCAAGCTTGCTTGCAAGAGGATTTTTGACCTTGGGACCCGCAAAAACATGAATAAGCAGCCATTTTTCGTAGAAAAATGAGCGGATTATGAATGTTTTTGCGGATTGCAGGAGCACGTAGTGCGGAGCAATCCGGTATCAACGGGGTCAAAATACCTTTTGACCCCAACATCTTTGAATAAGTGACCGGCAAAAATGCCGGCGCCATGCCTGTGTTTCTGACAGGACATGGCGCCGGCATTTTTATGGATTCATTATTTGGGCGGCAAGACGGTTGAGCACCGCCTGCCAGGTGTCCGGATCCTCATACATGGGGCTGTGCCCGGCATCCAGTAGGACAAGCTCCGCATGGGGGATTCCCGCAGAAAGCTCTTCTGCGTGGGACAGGGTGCGGATGGTATCCAGTTTCCCATGGGCAATCACCGTTGGGCATGTGATCTCAGGAAGGCGTCCCGAAAGGTCGATCTCCCGCTGGGACATTAACGGTTCCACGCGCACCTCGGCGGAAATGGTTTTTCCGTACCCCATGAGCGTTTCGTACATGTCCGCATCCAGGGGCTTTTTGAAGCACTTCCGCACAAACAGATCCAACTCCGTATAGTTCCAGGAGGCGATCAGCTCCTCCCTGCTTTTCTGGTTGCTGTGGCCGTTGTTGTTGGCGCCGGTATTGGAGAGGATCATCCCGCCAACCCGCGTCCTGTCCTTCAACGCCAGGTAGGTCAGCATGGCGATGGAGCCGCCGGAGGAGTGGCCGGCTAAAATCACCGGCCCAAGCCCCTCCGCTGCGATCCGTCCGGCAAGGGCCTTCGCCACCTCACGGACATCGTGGGAGCCGGGGGCATCCATCCAGGAAAGGCGGATTTCCCCGAAGCCCTCCGGTGTTTTGATTTTTCGGAAAACCTCCGGGCTTATTAAGGTTCCCGGTATATAAATGACGGTCGGTTTTTGTTCCATGTCCGTTCTCTCCTTAGATGACGACGCAGCCGGTGATGACTGCAAAGATTAAGAGGGCAACCGTGAAGGCCCATACAATCGGGACGGAATAGCGCAGCCAGTCCTTCAGCTCGCATTCGATCAGACCGATTCCAAGGTAGACCGTGGAGACGGCCGGGCTGATGGTCCAGCCGGCGCACTCGCCCATGACGACGGCGATGGCCACGGAATTGGGGTCGATGCCGATGCTGTTGGTGACGCCGAGGATGACCGGCAGCATGCCGTATGCATAGGGGTCAGCGCCGATGAACATGCCGAGGGGCGCCGCAAAGAGCCCGATGATAATATGGAGGACGGGAGCCAGGCCTTTCGGAATGATGCCGATTAACAGCGTTACCATGGCATCCACCATCCCAGTATCCGTAAAGATTCCCAGGAAAATCCCGGAGGAAATTACTACCACAACCATGGCGATGGCCTGGGAGGCGTGTGCCTTCAGCCGGTCATTCTGCTCTTTTACCGTCCGGTAATTGATTAAGAGTGCAAGGGCCGTTCCCACCAGGAATAACAGGTAGGACGGGATTTTTCCCATGAACAGGAGTGCAAGGACGATGATCGTAACAATCCAGTTTAACACCGCCAGATGGGGGCGTTTTAAGGACTGGTCGGCGGCGTTTTCAATGGCATCTTTAGCCGTAACCGTGCTCTCAATGTTCTGTCCTGCCCCGTAGCGGATGGCCCGTTTGGAGAGGAAGAACGCGATCACGTAAACGAGAACCACGCCGAAAATCTGCGCCGGAAGAAGCTGATACCAGCAGATGCTGGGATCCTGCTCTAAAACTGCTCCGACTCTCACGAAGGGGCCGCCCCAGGGAACCAGGTTCATGGCGCCTGCCATAAGGGCCGTTGTAAGAAGCAGATCCAGCTTCCGGATTTTGAATTTTTCATAGAGCGGCATCATGACGGGGATCGTAAGAAGGTAGGTGCTGGTGCCGGCCCCGTCTAAGTGGGTAATCATGGCGATGGCCGCCGTCGCCATGAAGATGCTGGTGACGCCCTTGTCTGCGAAGTGTACCAGCCGGTTCACCATGGGGTCAAACATTCCCGCGTCGCCCATGATGTTGAAAAACATGATCGTGCCGATGAATAAAATTGCCGTGGTCGCCACCTTGGAAACACCGGAGGCAGCGAAGGCCGGGATATCCATGATGGTAAAATCCGCCTGGAAGCTGGCAAGGATGCCGAAAAGTAACGGAATGACGGCAAAGGGAATGGCCGGCGTCATTTTTCCCCTCAGTAAAAGTACAAGCAGAACAACTACCATTGCAATCCCAAGAAATCCCAGGTAACTCATTTTTTCCCCTCCTCATATCGTTCGATTGTTCTAAATAATCCCTTTCTCTTTTAGGCTGTTTAGCTCGTCCTCTTCCATTCCCAGAAGCCCTTTGTAAATTTCATCGTTGGCAGAGCCGATGGGCTGGCCGATCCATTTGATCTTGCCTGGCGTCTCGCTGAGTACCGGACACACAGAGGCAATATGGACTTTTCCGAAATCCGGGCTGTCAAATTCCACCAGGTTGTGCCTTGCCTTGTACTGAGGATCCTTCCAGATGTCGGCGATGCTGTAAATGGGGCTTAAGGCCACTTTGTTGTCGAGGCAGCGTTTCATCGCCTCTTCATAGTCGATGCCGGCAAACCAGTTCCTTGTCTCCTCCATAATGTATTCAGCGGCTTCAAAGCGGTCGCGCATGGTGGGATACTTCTCAAAAAGCTCCGGCCTGTCCATGGCGTTTGCCAGGTATTTGAAGGAGTTGTCCGTGGAGGACGCGAGGAACACCCACTTTCCGTCCTTTGTGAGGAATTTTCCGCCCGGTACAGAAGCGCCCCGCTGGCGCTCCGCCCGTTCTCTCACAACGCCGTTGATGTCGTAGTCGGCAATCAGGGCGTCCTGCATGCGGAACAGTCCCTCGTAGAGGCTCACATCTACCTCCTGCCCATTGCCTTTCTCCGTGATATCCCGGTGGTACAGCGCAAGCATGGTGCCGATCACGGCATTGAGGCCGGCCACATAGTCAGCCAGGGAAAAGCTTGGGCTCACAGGCGGACGGTCCGGGAAACCGGTGGTGTAAACAACGCCGGCAAAGCCGGTTAACGGGCCGCCGAAGCCGGAAAGCTCTTTATTGGGGCCGGTCTGCCCGTAGCCGGTCACGTGGGTCACGATGATCCTGGGGTTGGCTTTCTTTAATGTCTCCATATCCAGTCCCCATTTTGCAAAGGTGCCGGTGCGGAAGTTTTCGATGATGACGTCGGACTTTTTCACCAGCTCCAGGAACACCTTTCTTCCTTCCTCGTAGTGGAAATCCAGGGTAATGCACTTCTTATTTCTTCCCATGGACGGCCATCTCGTGCTCTTTCCGTCTTTTAACGGGCCCATGGAGCGGAAATTGTCTCCCTTCCCCGGCATTTCAATTTTAATTACCTCCGCGCCGAACTCTGACAGAATGCTGGCGCAGTACGGGCCGGCGATGACGTTGGCGCAGTCCAGGACGCGGATTCCTTCTAATGCTTGAGCCATGATTTTTCTCCTTTTTTCATTTAATAAAAATGATTTTTATTTAATGAAATTATATAAAAGGATGATTGGAATGTCAATCAGGATTGTGCAGGAAAAAACGAGGGGAATTTTGTATAGTTTTAACATTTTTCGATTAACCATGCTGAGTGTGTGGAAATGATGGTGGGGGAGAAGGATGAATTTATGGGGACTGGGAATGACAAAAGAAGTGGATTTGGGAAAAAATAAGGACAGGGCCTGGTGGATAAGCTCTGTCCTTTTCATGAGGTGAAATTATTTTTCTGGGAATGGCGTTTTCAAAATTTTCCTATGTACGGCGCAGCTCACCGGCAGCGGCAGACAAAATCTTCAAATACCGGCGTCATGTCCGGGCCGCGGTAGGGATTGGGAACCTGCTGATCTGCCCTTGCCCGCTCCGGATGCCACTGATAGCCAAAAAGCGGAAGGGATTCATGCTCAAAGGATTCAATAATCCCTTTATCGGAACGGGAGGTGACCGTAATTCCGTCTCCCAGACGGTCCAAGGTGTTTCGGTGGTAGCTGTTTACCTGAAAACGGGCACCGAACAGTTTATAAACCAGAGAACCCGGCTCAGCGTTTACCATATGGTCGCAGCCGTTTACATGTTCTTCGCCCACATCCTTTGGAAAATTGAGGATCAGGCTTCCTCCCATGGCAACATTGATCAGATGGAAACCATGGCAGATTCCCATGATCGGCTTCTTGCGGCTGCAAAAGGCATGAAACAGGGCAAACTCCATTTCGTCTCTTGGAATGTTGGTGGCCCCCGGGATCAGCCACGGCTCTTTAAAGGTTCCGCCATAACAGCTCGGATGGATTCCGCCTCCGCCCGTAAACATGACGCCGCCGCACAGCTCTGCGTATTCCTCTGCAAGATCCGTCTCTGTACACATAACCGGTACACCGCCAGCCGCATAAATGGCTCTCGCATAGTTTTTATACAGCTCAAATTTCGGGCGTCTTTCGTATTCTGAATCAAAAACATGGTCGCTCGGTGCGATCAGGATCACTGGTTTCTTGGAGTTCATGATGTCACTTCCTCTCTTTCTTTCGTTCTTCTGCCAGGTGGCACGCCACAAAATGTCCCGGCGCCAGCTCACGCAAAGCCGGTTCCTCCCGAAGGCAGGTTTCACAGGCATAGGCGCACCTGTTTGCAAACCGGCATCCCGGTTTCGGGTTGATTGGCGACGACAGTTCTCCCTGGAGCAGCACCCTGTTTTTAGCCGCACCGATTTCCGGCACGGGAATTGCCGACAAAAGAGCACTGGTGTAGGGATGAAGGTGATTTCGGAACAGCTCTTTTGCCTGGCATTTTTCCACCAGCTTCCCCAGGTACATGACAAGAATATCGTCGGAAATGTGTTTTACCACTGACAGGTCGTGTGTGATAAACAGGTAGGCCAGCCCATGCTGTTCCTGAAGATCCTGCATGAGGTTCAGGATCTGAGCCTGGATAGAAACATCCAGGGCCGACACCGGCTCATCGCACACAATAAATTTCGGATTCAACGCCAAGGCCCGCGCAACGCCGATGCGCTGCCTCCGCCCGCCGTCCAGCTCATGAGGATAGGCATTGGAAAGCCTGCGGGCCAGTCCCACTGTATCCATTAGCTCCTCCACCCGTTTCTGCCGTTCCTGCCTGGTCGGATATACGCGGTAAATTTCCAACGGCTCCATAATGATCTCACTGACGGACAGACGCGGATCCAGCGAAGAAAAGGGATCCTGAAAGATGATCTGCATCTCCTGCCGCAGACGCCTGATCTGCTTCTTATCCGCATTTTCCACATGGACACCATCAAAAATCACTTCACCGGAGGTGGCCGGAAGCAGGTTCAGAATTGTTCTGCCAAGCGTGGATTTTCCGCATCCGGATTCCCCTACGACGCCCAGCGTCTTCCCGCGTTCCAGGGAAAATGTAATGTCATCGACTGCATGGAGCTGTCCTTTAGCCGTTTTGAAATATTTTTTCAGGTTGTTGACCTGAAGCAGAACCTGATCATTTGCCATATTACAGTTCCTCCCGATTCAAATGGACTTCACGCCAGTAGGGACATTTCACAAAATGCCCATCTGCAATCTCAACAGGCTGCGGATCATGGGAAATGCACTCCTTTCTGGCATAAGGGCAGCGCGGACAGAAGGAACACCCCTCCGGCAGACTGCGGGGATCCGGCATCAGGCCTTTAATGGGTTTTAACCGCTTCGTATCCTTCTTGAGGCTCGGGATCGACTCAAACAGGCCTTTCGTATAGGGGTGGGCTGTGTGGAGAAAGATGTCTTCCAGTGAACCAGACTCCACAATCTCTCCGGCGTACATGATCGCCACCTTGTCGCAGGTTTCTGCCACCACACCCAGGTCATGAGTAATAAGAATCATGGACGTGCCCAGATTTTGTTTCAGGTCGTTCATCATATTCAATACCTGTGCCTGGATTGTCACGTCCAGCGCCGTCGTCGGCTCATCCGCGATGAGCAGCTTCGGATGGCAGGCAAGAGCAATCGCAATGACGACTCTCTGCTTCATCCCGCCGGAAAACTGGTGGGGATATTCTCCCAGACGTTCCGCCGGGATTCCAACCAGTTCCAGCATCTCAGCCGCTTTTATATAGGCATCCGCCCTCGACACCTCCTCGTGAAGACGGATCACTTCTGCAATCTGCTCTCCCACCGTAAGAACCGGGTTTAATGCCGTCATCGGATCCTGAAAAATCATGGAGATCTGCCTGCCGCGGATATCGCGCATCTCAATCTGGCTCTTTTTTGCCAGGTCTTCGCCGTTATAAAGCACCTCACCGGACACAATTTTCCCAGGCGGATCCGGCACCAGATTCATGATGCCCAAAGCTGTTGTGGTCTTTCCTGCTCCGGTTTCCCCAACCAGTCCTACGGTTTCTCCCGCTTTCACCGACAAATTCAGGCCGTTTACAGCCTTTACCACGCCTTCGTCCGTAAAATAATGGATCGTCAGATCCTTTAACTCCAACAGATTCATAGGCTTCCTCCTTCTAGCGTTTCAGCCGCGGATCCAACGCATCCCGCAGGCCGTCTCCAATCAGATTAAGGGCCAGTACCGTCAGCATAATGGCGATTCCCGGATAAACAACCATATGAGGATAATCACGGATATACTGCCGTCCGCCGGAAAGGAGAGCGCCCCATTCCGGGTTCGGCGGCTGGATACCCAGCCCGATGAAGCTTAAAGAGGCTGCCGTCGTGATTGCCTGGGCGACTCCCAGAGAGGCCTGGACAATGACTGGTGCCAGGGAATTTGGCAGGATATGCCGAAGGATAATCCGCATATTTCCTGCGCCGACTGCCCGGGAGGCCTCGATGTACTCCCTGGATTTTTCCGAGATTACCGCAGACCGGAACACCCTGGCATACGTAGGGATGGAACTGATTCCGACGGCGATCATGGTGTTGACAATGCCGGAGCCCAGGGCAGCGCAGATGGAAATCGAAAGAATAATGCTGGGGATTGCCATCAAAATGTCTATGATACGCATGATCACGGTCTCGGCAATGCCGCCGTAGTAAGCCGCCAGGATCCCCAGGGAACCGCCAAAAAAGAGTCCGATTCCCACAGAAATAATGCCGATGGTCAAAGACACTCTCCCGCCGTAAAGGATCCTGGAGAAGATATCGCGTCCCAGTTCATCGGTGCCGGCCAAATGGCTCAAGGAAGGCGTCTGACGGGCCGACTCGTAGTTCTGTTCATCATATCCATACGGTGCAATGACCGGAGACAACGCGGAGATCAGGATCATGACAATAAGGAGCACCGCTCCTGCCACTGCCAGCCTGTTTTTCATAAAAGCATGAAATTTTTCTGACGCCATGCTTTTCTTTTTCATGGATGGTGCCTGCTCTTTCATCCTTTATCGCCTCCTTTTCCAGTCTTCTCCGTTTTCATGAGCTTTTTAGCTTTTACTTTTCCGCCATACTGCGACTTGATCCGCGGATCCAGATAGGCGTACAGCACGTCCACAGCCAGGTTTACCAGCGTGAAGACACAGGCTATCACCAGTACGCCGCCCTGAACCATGGGATAGTTGCGGGAATTGATGGAATCCACCATCAATTTCCCGAGACCTGGGATGGAAAATACGGTTTCTGTCACCACGGCGCCGCCAAGTCCGGCACCGAACTGAAGGCCTAAAACAGTAATAACTGGAATCAGGGCATTTTTCAGGGCGTGCTTGTAGATCACTACTTTTTCCGACTGCCCTTTCGCCCTGGCAGTACGGATATAATCCTGGCGGATGACTTCCAGCATGGAAGATCTTGTCTGCCTTGTTATGATGGCAGAGGCTCTGTATCCCACTGCAACTGCGGGCATGATCCAGTGGAGGGGTGTACTGAAGCCGGAAGACGGGAGGATGGAAAGCTTGACGGAAAAGAAAACAATCAGCATCATACCCAGCCAGAAAACCGGCATGGAAACGCCCAAAAGCGCAAATACTGTGGCAAAGCGATCCAGAAAGCTGTACTGATGCGTGGCAGAGATAATGCCGAGCAGGATTCCTGTACAGCCGGCAATCAGTGTACTAAGGCATGCCAGCGTGAATGTGGTCGGGAAACGGTTCATAATTTCATGGATGACCGGTGCTTTTGTCGTATAGGATTTTCCCAGATCCCCATGACAGGCGTCCCATATATAGCGGATAAACCGCGTGAGCGCCGGATCGTTGAGGCCCAGTTCCTCCCGAAGCTGCTCCACGGCCTCTTCTGTGGCATCCGATCCGGCCAACTGCCTGGCAGGATCTCCGGGCGTGATCTCCAGCATCACAAATACCACCAGGCTGACTCCGATCAAAACCGGAATCAGAAGCAGCAGACGTTTTAAAATATATTTATGCATAATCCTGCCTCCTTCATTTAGGGAAAGCAGGAGCTGCCGCTGTCACCAGACGGCAGCTCCCGGACGGATTCCCAAAAACTATTCAAAATAGACGCCTGTAAGATCCGGAACATAGCCGGGATCTGTTTTAAGTCCCTGAACATTTGCATTGAGGCCGTAGATGGCATTCGTGTTGACCATCGGGATCGTATAGCACCCTTCGTGAAGCATGTCCTGAACCTGTCCGTAAAGCTCAATTCTTTTTTCTGTATCAAATTCCGCCGCCGCTTCGTTAATCAGGGCAAAAAGTTCCGGGTCGTTATGTGTCGTACACGTAGTCCCTTTATAGACAAACAGTCCGTGATCAGGATCTCCTGCTGCGGCGTTGGTAGAAGAAACCACAAAAGGAATTTCGCCGGTGCCTTCGTTAAGCTTGCTTGTCAGAGTCGCATTGTCCATGATGTTCATTTCAAAATTAAGACCCAGGACATTCTTCCACTGGCTCATAAAGGCCTGGATAGCGTTCGTCTCCAGAGAATCTCCGGAACAGTAAATGGTGTATGTTTTTTCCGCATCAAAGCCATTTGCAACAGCCGCCGCCAGATACTCCTTTGCTGCTTCTTCGTCATAATCACTGCTGCACACGTCCTTCCAGCCCAAAAGCACCGGTGAATAATAGCTTTCTGCTACTTCTCCGCCGTTTCCCCATACGGTCTCTACAACCGTCTTCATATCAATCGCCGCTCTCAGTGCCTTACGGATGTTTTCGTCTGCAAAAGTGTCATTATTGACTGTGTCAAAGCGCAGATATGTCGTGCTGTAAGAGGGGCCGATCTGTGTTTTGACACCTTCCGTCGATTCCAGGCGGGCAGCGTCGTTGCCGGCCACATGCAGGGAGATGTCTACGGCACCGGATTCGATTTCGATGGCTCTGGCTGACGTATCTGTAACAAAACGATTGATGATTTTATTGCAGGCAATCTCCTTATCCTTATTCCAGTAGTCTTCATTTTTTACCATCGTGATATTGTCTCCGGAGGTCCAGGAGTCGAACTTAAAGGCACCTGTCCCAACGGGATTCCGTCCGAATTCTTCTGCCCCGACTTTCTCGATATATGCTTTCGGCACAATGGAACCTCGGGAGGACGCCAGATATGTCAGAAACGGTGCAAACGGCTCGTAGGTGACAATGTCTACCGTATATTTATCAATGGCTTTACAGGCCGCCCCGTTAAAATATCCAAAGAAGGAGGAACTGTAACTGGACTTTTCCGCTCTGGCGATGGTATAGACCACATCCTCGGCGGTCATTTCTGAACCGTCATGGAATTTCACGCCTTCTTCCAGATAAAAACGGTAGGTCAGCGGATCGATCTGCTCCCACTCTTTTGCCAGGGACGGGGAAAACGTCCCGTCTCCGTTGTTCACAATCAGCCGGTCAAAATTCTGGAACTGGATACAGAAGGCGGTAAGAGCCGAGCTTCCAGTCGGATCCATGTTGGCCGGTTCGTTGCGGAAGGCCACTGTCAATGTATCTTTTTGGGTATCGCCGCTGTTTTGGCACCCGGAACATACACTGACTGACAGCGCTAGGATAAAGATAGCTGCTAGCTTGCGAATGTGTTTCTTCATACTGTTTTCTCCTTTTTCATAATATTTTTCTGTGATTGAGTTTCTTATCCCAAAGTTCATCTCATCCTTCCCTCTCTGGAAATCCGTTTCTCTGTACTTGTATTCCCCGCACAAATATGTTATGGTTTACCTATATTCTTTGGAACGGTTCGATCCTGTTCCCTGAAAAATGGCTCCATGGAGGTCTCTATGAAAAATGTCAGACTGCATCAGTTTTTATTGTTGGCCGTTTCTCTGAGCTGGCTCGCTTTTGTTGTTTTTTTATTTTTGGTCTATTGGAATGCTGATTTTATCTGGGCCGCATTCCTTTCACTGTTTATTGCCTGCATCCTTACAGTCATGCTTTCCCGATTCCGCTCAAAGAATTACTAGCAATTCTGCTCATTGCCATTTTTTTGCGTCTTCTTCGGTCAGCTGAAAAATCAGATTCTCTACCTCGTCCAGAATACGTTCCGTCATCTTTTTTCCCAGTTCGGCCGTCGCCTTTCTCGCGTCTCCCAAGGCCCCGTTTGCCGATGCGTCTGACCGCCAGTCCACCGGGCCGCCGCCGTCCTTAAAAATCCTCCTGGAATAAACAGAATCCTGTATTTCTCCCTTCTTTCTGTCCTCTCTCGCCGCCCATGGGGCAAGATACATGACCTGGGATGTTTCCATTTCACATGCATGCCCATACAGCGGCTGATCCGGATCTACAATGCCCGCAAACATGTCTTTTACAAACGGAGAGCCCATTCCCGTCCAGTACGCCAGAATCCCATGCGCTTCATAAAGCTCCGTCACTGCCATAGTTAAGGCTGTCCGGTTTCCGCCGTGCCCGTTGACAAATAGGAACTTCTTAAAGCCATGCTTATGAAGGGATAAAACAATGTCCATATAAATATGTACCAGGGTTTCCGGCCTGATGGTAATTGTTCCCGGAAAGGCCATATGGTGCCCGGAAAGGCCGTAGGTTACAGGCGGGCAGACAAGAATCTGATCTCCCATCCTCTCGCCCAGGAGCTTGCAAAATTCATAGGCTCTCACCGTGTCCGTTGCAAAGGTTGTGTTTGGCCCATGCTGTTCACAGGAGCCTGTTGGAATCACAACCATTTTAAGCTTCTCCCTGACCGCATCCACCTCGGGCCATATCATCTCGTCCAGTACATATCGCTTCATAAATGTCTCCTCCTTTTCGTTTTATGCACAGACCGGAGCCTGCCCGGCCGGTTTCATCGGAGCTTTTATAGGTTTGGTAAAAATCTGGGAAATATCTTGGAAATTGCTGTCTGCGGCATGTGAGAAATTCTGCCTTTCTGTAAAAAGCCTGGGGACTGATATTACAGGTATTTATGTTTTAATATTTGTTTTTGTGTATTTTAGTATATATTTATATATACAATATTTATCTGTATTTGTCAATCGATTTTTGGATATTATCACTATATTTATTCATTTTTCCTTTTCTTGTTTAGTCAAATTACAAAATTTTAGCATTTAATACAAGTTGTTCAGCATTTTTGTATTACTGCCAATACTCCTCTCAGAAAGATTTTGAAAAATAGCTTACAGAATTTAATGCGTTTTATCAAAAAATAACTGCTTCTGCGGCATAAACCAAATCCGTGCACAGCCCGTCTGCCTCAGCAATATCTGGCACAAGTCCGACAGAAACAATTGACAAAGCGACACATGTGTCTTATAATTATTTGCGACATACATGTCGCAAATAAGGAGATAAGAATGGGAATAAAAGGGGACAAAACAAAAGAATTTATTTTAGAAAAGGCATTGCCACTATTTGCAGAAAAAGGCTTCAAAAATGTCACAATGAAGGACATCTGCATGGAAACTGGCTTAAGCAGAGGCGGGCTTTATCGGCACTATGAGAGTACACATCAAATTTTTGCTGAAATTATAAAGATTCTAATGGAAAGGCAGGATAACGAACTTTCTGAAAAAATGAGAAACAAAGTTCCGGCGCCCATCATACTGAATGAAATTTTAGAACGGTATCAGGAAGAAATGCTGGATAGTTCTGGATCTTTGAGTATCGCCATACTGGAATTTTACAGCGAAAATCCTTCTGATAACAATGATAATATGCTTTTTAAACAATACCTTTATTCGAAAGAAATGTGGGAAACTTTCATATCCTATGGAACAGATCGAGGAGAATTTAAAGATGTTAATATCGAAGAAATAATTGACTTAATTATTTTTTCTTATCAGGGGGTACGAATGTTTGCAGCGATACTCCCCATTGATGAACAAATACCTAGGCGGATAATCAATCATATAAAAAAGACGCTTTTACGGGATTGAGTGTCTCAATGTATGCAACAGTTATCATTATCTGGAGGTGACTGCCAATATGAAATTAAAGATTGTTGGAAGCGGAGGAATGTTTCAAATACCGAATCCTTTTTGCAGATGTCCCATTTGTGAGGAGGCACGGGCAAAAAGAGGGAAATATGAACGGTTGGGCCCGAGCATTTACATCGAAGACATACAAATGCTCATTGACACGCCGGAAGATATTGGTATCGCATGTGACCGACAAGGTATTTCCGAGATAAAATATCTTTCTATCTCGCATAAAGACCCGGATCATACCAGAGGTATGCGGATTGTAGAACCTTTGGGTTATGATTGCATCGCCGATAAAGGAACTCCTATTCCGTTTATCGCACTGCCGGAGGTTGTCGACGATATCAACGCATGGAACGGGGACGGTTTATATTATTACCAGGATATTCTTCACTGTATTTCAATCATCAAAACGGATTATATTAAAATTGGAACCATCGAAATCCATTTAGTCAACAATAAGACGCATCGCGGCAATATGACATTTTATGTCATCTCCGACAAGGGCAAGAAGGCGGTCTATGCCTGCTGTGATGTAAAACCATTTGTTCATAATGAATTGTACTTTGATGCCGATGTTTTAATTATTGGCCTTGTTTCTGATGACGGAATATTGAAAGGCGGGAACCTTCTGAAAAATGCCCCGTTTAAAGATGACATGTTTACGATGGATGAAATAATGGAAATCAAGCATAAATACAGGATCAAGCAGATTATTGTCACACATATTGATGAATACTGGGGCAAATCATATGCTGACTATCAAAAAGTGGAGAAATCCTTGGACAATGTCTCTTTTGCCTATGACGGCATGGAGATTGTTTTATAGCAAAGAGAAAAATTTTTAAAGAGTTGAATAAATTATTTTAATTGCCATTAGAGTTTGTCAAGTAAAGTGTGCAATTTTTTATCGGCGGTCATTGGGGCCGCCGACTTCTCTTGGATATGATTATTGAAATGGTAATTTTTCATCTGCAACATCAGGCAGGCTTGACTTACTAATATCCCACATAGTGTCATCATGAACAGGAGGAAGAATCCCAAAGATGGAACCGATGTCAACTCCATTATGCGGGATTTGATGTCCATCATCCCGGAAGGTGCTCTGGATCAGGAAATGGATGAGGACTGGGATATTCCTCGTAGAATTACCGGAATCAAAAAACAGATCATTCCAGAAACGGTCATTTCCAAAAGGCCATACATACCACTTATGGAGAGCGATCAGGCATATCATCAGATGTTTATCAGCATGTTTTGGTGCTGAACATACAAAAACCGTGTCTCCAAATTCTCTTTCGTCGCCTGAAATGGATCCGCAATTGATGCCAGCCCGATGTTTTCTCAATCACTTCTGAGGGATTCACAGTCAGCTTGCTTGTTACGATCTGATAATATTCCATACTTTTCTGTATCTCTTCACTTTTTCAAAATCCAGAGAAACCTGGATATTCGATGCGTAAAAGAGTTTTTCTGTGTTTTCCTTCATGGAAAGTTCTTCCAGCGTGCCGGAATTCCTGTCTTCGTCTTTGATTATGCGTTTCATAAGTGGAGACTTATGGAACCGGAAGCGTTCCAAACCGTCAATATTTTTCCGATGGTAGGACGCAGAGGCAGATAATCTAGGGGGGCCCAGGGACGCTTTGCGGGGCGTGACAATCGTTTCGCCCCCAGGATTTCTGTGCCTACCAATTTCTACTCACACGCCCCTCGCAGGGCGTGACTTCCACGCATTATTGGTATCCGGAAGGGAAAATCCATTTCTACTCACACGCCCCTCACGGGGCGTGACTGTATGGCGAGTATGTCGGAATTTTTGACTTGCGATTTCTACTCACACGCCCCTCACGGGGCGTGACCAAGCTCTGTTTTGGTACATATCCCGGCTTTGATATTTCTACTCACACGCCCCTCACGGGGCGTGACGAAATGCAGGCCAATTTCCAGCCGACTGCTGATCTGATTTCTACTCACACGCCCCTCGCGGGGCGTGACATCCCATCCAAATGCAATAGAATGTTGGTCTGGATTTCTACTCACACGCCCCTCGCAGGGCGTGACGGGTGGCACCGGCCCCTAACTCATTCCAGCTCTCAATTTCTACTCACACGCCCCTCGCAGGGCGTGACGAAGCCGGCCAAGGCTGCACCGTCATAGTGTCCCATTTCTACTCACACGCCCCTCGCAGGGCGTGACCAGCGGACTCTCACGTTGGAAAATTGCATACAAATTTCTACTCACACGCCCCTCGCAGGGCGTGACGAACACCTTTACGGTTTCCACACCAATCCAATCAATTTCTACTCACACGCCCCTCGCAGGGCGTGACTTTCCCGACTGCTTATATCAAAAATATTTAATATTTCTACTCACACGCCCCTCGCAGGGCGTGACGGGAAAGCGGAGGCCATATCGACATCGGGGACGATTTCTACTCACACGCCCCTCGCAGGGCGTGACAAACGGCTGGCCGTCACCGACAGCACCGTAGCCATTTCTACTCACACGCCCCTCGCAGGGCGTGACGGATACGACGCACTTAGCCTGCGACGATAGAATCATTTCTACTCACACGCCCCTCGCAGGGCGTGACGAGTCCTCTTCCGCTTTTCTCAAAACTGGAATACCATTTCTACTCACACGCCCCTCGCAGGGCGTGACCGCTACATCTTGTATTACCCACCATCCCTCCTCCCACATCTCGTCTCACTCCAACCATCTTCCCCTTCCAAGCATCTTTCCCCCGACATTTTGCCCACATTTCCCAGGCGAACCTGCCGCGTTTTTCAAATCACCGCAGGTTCGCCCATACGTCACACCAGACCATGAAACGAATCCCTCAAATAATAATAACCCCCTCCGGATTATACGTCTTTTTTGCACCTACGTGCTCAACCTTCTTCTCCCAGTTATTACCAAGATAGTAAAACCGAAGGCTGTCCTGTTCCATGTCAATCAGTTTCAGCAGCCTGTCCTTCAGCCGCAAAAATGCGGAATAGTCCAGGTCTGCCTCAAATACAGAATTTTGAACCCGCTGTGCATGGTTCTGGCATTCCTTCGCCACTTTTCTTAACCTCGTCTTCCCGGCCGGACTGACCGTGCTGACATCATAGCTGATTAAAACCATCATATCTTTCACCTACTTTAAGAGAAAGGAAGGGTAGGTATCCACATCTCCGCGCACATATTTGGCCAAAAGATTGCTTTGAACATAGGGAAGCAGCCCCATCGGTATCTTCTGTTTCAAATACGGATGCATCATCTCCGACCGTTTTCTCTCCTGCCAGCGGGCAAGCACCTTTTTCCGGCCTTCCTCATTCAGCCACACGGCACCGGACACCTGCTCTTCAAAATCCTTCTCGCCTAATATCTGGAGATTCAAAAGCGTTAAAACAAACCGCTCTACCAGGCACCTCGCTTCCTCAACCAGATCACAGGCCAGTGATACTCTTCCGCTTCTCAGGGAATGGCAGTATCCAATATAGCTGTCCAATCCAACGGTCTCCAGCGCCGCCGCATATTCACTGGTTGCCAGCGTGTAAACAAAAGACAGTGCCGCATTGATCGGATCAAGAGGCGGTCTTTTTGTACGCAGCTGAAAAGAAAAGGGCACATTTTTATTGGTAATCAGCCTGTCAAATATAGAAAAATACTGTTGTGCACAGTATCCTTCAATACCGATCACTTCTTCTACACTCTGCGCTTCATACACCTGATCAATTCCCGTACTCAGAGCTTCCAGCACCTTCTGAATCTCCTCGTCCTCCCTCAAACCTGCATTGTCATGAAGCGTCCGCCGGATCAGCTGACGCGTGTTGCTGAATTTCGCCGCCATCGTATTCTGGGCAAGCACAAGGCCGTGCTGACGGAATTTATCGATCTGCGCCACCCGCAGGAAAACATTCCCCTTTGTCTCTCCGCACACCTTTGCCAGAAATCTGCCCTGGGGCGAGATAAAATTGATAGGAATGGTCTTTCCCACGCATTTTCCCATCAAAGCAGGAGAACAGCCGATATAGTTAAAGCATACGATGTTTTCAATGTTCTCAAAAGGAATGCGCAGCTTGATTTCCCCGTCAATTTTGCAGACGAGATTCTCCCCATCAAGGGTCAGATATGCCAATTCATTCGTCACGTAAACCGTATTCAAAAGCTTTCTCATTGCGCTGCCCTTTCTATTTTTTTGATCTCATCCCGAACGCTTTTCACCGGCTTCGCGGCGGGCATACATAAATCCTTCATGGAGCAGCCATTACAGTTCTGCCCCTTTCTCACCGGCGGAATCCGTCCATTTTTCAGGCACTCCCGCATCTCCCCCAAAATACGGCGCAGCTTTTCATCATATTCCTGAAAATTTTCTCTGAACGGCAGCGCAATGCGCTTTTTCACATCACCGTAGAACAGAACGCCGTCACAATCTCCGCCAAATACATAATCGACACAGATTTTCTGTGCAAACACCTGCATCACGTCATCTTCCCTGTAAGGCAATTCCTTCGGCTTTGTGGGCTTGTATTCAACAATGCATATCTGATATTTTTCCTGACTTCCATGAACCGGCACACCTCTGCTGCTTTCCGTCAGTTCCAGGCAGTCTGTCACTCCATACAGATGATATGGTTCCAGATCATGATATACCGGCACGGATGTAAATACTTTCCTGCCTCTGGCCGTATAACTTCTTTCCGGATCATGCACCCGTTCGTGCATCAGATTGGCCTTTGTCACGAAATAATTTTCTGCCCATGCCTTATCAATCTCCAAAAGCCCCCAGCGATGGGGGCAATACAGATAATGCTGGATTGAGCGGATGGTTATTTCCGCAAAGCTCATAGTTTCTGAATCAATTTAACGCCAGCCGGCATATGCTCGTCCACGGCAACCTCATAATCTTCAAAAGACCTCGGCAGTATATTCTCTTTTTCTTTCACAGAGATCTTGTCGAAAAGCACATGGGACGGGCTGTTTCCCAGTACCGTATCATGCTGAAATACATAGAGCCTGCGCATGCACATCTTTCCTCGCGCTGCGCTGTGGTCATGCTCAAACATATTGATAATCGCCGACCATAAAACCTCCAGATCTGCCTCTGAGAGATCCGTAGATTTGTTGGCAAGCGCAGCCGAAACGTACCCCTCGGCCCGGTAAAGCGCATACGGAATCACGCTTTTTCTTCCCATCTCCGTATCGCCGGATTCCTTCCGATCCGCCGTAGTTCTGGCCTGCCGGGTAATCGTGACATCCTGTACATTGACCGGGGAAATGCTGCGGGCAAAGTTGATCTGCACCGGGCCGCGGACAATTCCGCAGGGATCATCGCCCGTGGACATCACCGCCCCAAATGCTCTCACATCGAAATAATTCCTGCACATAAAATCGCGCGCCTTTTTCACATCGTCAGGATCTTTCCCCTTGTTCTTAACCTTAAGCCCCAACTCCTCATACGCCTCCGCAAACTTTGCATTCAGCGCCTTATCCGGCTTAATCAGTATATTATAACCTGGCTGCCCCTCCATAAAAAGCTCCACGCAATTCCGTATTTTCCGTTTCAGGCAAACATCGGTAATATACCCATATCCTGACTCAGCATCCACCCTGGGCGCATTCCCTGCATCCGGGTCTCCGTTGGGATTTCCGTTTTCCACGTCAAAAAGCATTACAAAATCGTATCGGTTTGAAAGTGCCATTATTCCTTTTCCTCCTCTTCTTCTGTTTTCTCCGTCCGCTCAAAAAAGCTCTGGTACTGCTGGTAATATCCTACGATAAACCGTCCCTGATCCTTTAGGAACAGCGTTTCCGGGAACTCCCCGTTCAGTCCGTTCAGTATTTCCCCAATCAGCTTATTGTAGACAACCGGATATTTTACCTTATTCAGATGATTCTGCGCCAGCCGGATCAATTTGGGAAATATCAGGGCTGGCTTCGACGAAGCTGACGCAAAATAGGCATCCTTGATTGTCCGGTTCAGTGAATTGCCGGAGGCTTCCTGCTGAAGCTTCTCCAGCACCGCAAACAGCCTGCCGCACAGATACGCTTGGTTTTGGTTTTCTCGGTCTAATGCCACTTTTAATTCCTCCTCTGCACTGTTTCGATTGATGCATGCCTTAATGACCCCGGCCCGGATCCTGGCACGCCCCGGCGTTATGTCATCGTTTCCGCTGTCTGTTTTTACCCGCCTCACCATGGTATTCAACAAAAAGCCCGGAAAATCGCTGCCGTAAATAATCGCTTCCAGCAGCCTTGCCATCAGCGCCGGGTCTACTTTATCATTCTTGCTTTTCGGTGAGATCAGTTCATTTTTAATCTGCCACAGGGGAACAGAATATACCGTTTCCGTCACCTGAAGCTCTTTCTGAAACCGTGCAATGTTCCACAACACGTCGGCATATTTTCTCCGCAGGATGAATTTTACCGAAAGTCTTGAAGAATTTGGTTTCAGCCCCAGCATGTAAAAATCCACATTCGGGTCAATCCCGTCAAGAGACTGAAGGCGCTCCCCTGCCACCTGTGCATTCGCAGCATCCGTCATCAGTGCCTTAAGCATCTGTTCCGTCTGCCCTGCCCCCATCTGATCCGGCGTTCCCATAAGCAGCATGGAAAACAAATCCTGGTACGCTTCCTCACCGCTCATTGCCCAGAACACGACGGTCATATCATCCAGCATCGCCTTATGCCTGCTGTTTCCGAGCAGGTAATTCAGAGCCTCGGTATATTTTTTCATCGCCATCTCGGAAATATTGCTGTTGTAAGACTGCTCATTTCCATAAGAATTCTCCGAATCATTGTTGAAGCCGATCAGCACGCTTCCCGTGGCAAGTCCGCCGTAAACCCCTTTAATCTTACTGTGGATCCTGGCAATGGGTGCCACATCTCCCGTTACCGCACACTGGCCGACTCTTACCCCGTCATTCTCCCGGCTCCCGGCAGCCTGCTGTTCCTCCCATTTTTTCTTAATTTCAGGGTCTTCATGAAGCAGATGGTCCGGGCTTCCGGACAGGCAGAACGCAAAGCCGGACTTTCCATATTCCTTCCCCAGGCGAAGGAGCCATGGATTTTTTGTTTCTTCTTCCGGCTTCCAGTCTGTAAGAAACTTCCTGTACGCCGTCACAACCGGCGATGAAAGCCCTTCCGTAAACTTCAGGTTGGCTTCCACAAAAGCCTCATGAGACTTTCTCGCCTTGTTCGTCCGATCATCCGGAGAAAAGGCATCCGCCTCCCAATTCAGGCCAAAAATGTACGTTGGCCTGTGTTCGATTATGCTGGATTCAATTCCCGGCTTTTCCGTTCTCTGGGGCATCCGCATCTCGGCTGGAACCTTCCGCGTTTTCATTTTCCCTTTTCCTGCCGGAACTTCCTCCGTTTTCTGACAGTCAATGATTTCATCAATCATTCCGTCTGCCGACAGGGCAATCAGGTAATGGATCTTCACATTGGAATATCCCTCGGGAAGTACCTTTCCCTCTTTTGAGAGGATATCATAATAATCGCATAACGCCTTTATCAGCACCGTATCTCCTCCCTGTATTTTTGTACATCAATCACGCCCCGCACCATGTGCGGCCGGTAATATGCCGTCGATGCACGGTCGGAAAAGCGTGGATTCTCCCAGTCCCCATTGACCGGCCTTCCTCCGTCCGCAAACACGACTTTATAGCTCATGTAGCCCAGATCCACATCGCCCATATCCAATATTTCCCTGCTGATCAGCTTCTCATCAAATTCCTCCACGAGTTCCATCCGCTTTACGGGAAACTCACTGCACCCCAGGCATGGAGTCCGAAAATACTGCCCCTTCTCCAGTCTCCGCTTGATGATATTATAATGCTTGTTCTCCGCATCCGTCTCCTGATCGTTTCGCAGCCCGGTCAGCTCAAAATGGAACTCGATCCCGTATTTCACATTCTTCAGTACCATGGATGCCCTCTGGCTTCTGCTTTCTGCTGTGTAAATGCAGGGATCTCCGCCTTTTTTATTCATCTGGCTTTTCACGGCGCTGAGGAGGACCTTATCCTTCACCTCATTTCTCCGGATATTCACAAAATCAATGGCCTGGAAAACAATGATTTTATCCAATACGTATCGGATCGAGGGCTTCCAGTAGACGCTCTTTAACATCCCCTCCAAGGCCCCCGGAGTAGGCACATCGTAACTCACCCGTTCCACCTTAAGCTCTGGCCTGCTAAAGCAGGCATAATCCCCTTCTACCATAATCTTAAATCCATAACTCATCTTTCCCACCCGCTTTCTCTATAAAAAGTAATCGCTTGCCTCGAACAAAACGCCAAGGTTCTTATCATAATAATCTTTATTCGTCAAACAGAAAATCCCGGTTCCAAAATCGTCCGCCGCATGCTGGGAAAGCAGATCCGCTAGCTCCCTTATCCGCACAGAGCAGGTATAATTCTGCATCTGCCTGACATTTCCCATTTTTGTGTACCGCAGTGTCTCGATGAGCTGCTCACTCTGTGCATCTTCAGGCACCACAAGCGATATGGTTCTGGAATCAATCAGTTCAAATTTTTCAGCATACTGTTTAAACGGGATGGACGCAATGTCCGAGCAGGACTGGTGCATGGTATTTTTCTGAATTTCTTCTTTTTTCATCTGAAACAATCTTGAGTAATATTCCTCAATACATTCCGCGGCAGAAATATCAGGATATTTTTCCAGCAGCCCTTTTGTAAAATTCGACCGTTCATCAACAGACGCCCGTCCGTTTTCTTCTTCCATATCAAAGATAAAGACATCGCCTTTTTCGCGCTTTCCCTCCCGGTTGCAGCGGCCGCCTGTCTGAAGAATGCTGTCAAGCCCTGTCCGTTCCCGAAAAACAGTATAGACATCCAGATCCACGCCTGCCTCAATCAGCGATGTGGAGATAATTGTAATTCGCCTGTCTTCCGGCACATTCATACCGTCAGGATAGTCCTTCTCTAACTCCCTGAGTTCTTCCCTGATTTCTTTCAGGACACGGGATCTGTCATATGCCGTCATATACGTGGAAAGATGATACTTTTTTCCATTGGCTTGCCGGTACAGCTCTCTGGCCGCCGCCTTCCGGTTCACAATAATTAAAGACGAAGAAAATTCCCTGCTTTGCCGCAGCAGTTCCGTCTGCTCCACTTCTCCAAGATACTGATATCTGCATTTCTGAAATTTTGCGAACATGGACGTATCCTGAATCAGCTTCACCATGCGGCAGTCCGGCAGTGCATATTCCCGTATCAGCTGCTCATAATCCGGCATGGTGGCTGTGAGGAATATCGCCTGACTGTGGAGATACCTTGTTATGTATGCCACCGCCTGCAAGCAGGGCTGGAGATAAGCCTGCGGCATTAAATGCGCCTCATCAAAAACCAGGATGCTTTCTGCCATATTGTGCATTTTTCGGAGTTTTCCCCGCTTATTTCCATAGACAGATTCAAAGAACTGAACCGCCGTAGTGATGATAAATGGGGCCTCCCAGTTCTCTGCCGCGCTTTTTGCCGCTTCCCGGTAGTCCTCACTTCCGTTCTCTTTCTCCTCATAGGAAAAAGTTGACTGATGTCGGAGAATCTCTGCATCCGTCCCAAATAATTTTGCAAATTCGTCTGCCGTCTGTTCAATTACACTATTGTACGGAATAATATAGATGATCCGCTTTTTATCGCCGGCAAGTGCCCTTTCAAGAGCAATTTTCACGCTGGCCAGCGTCTTCCCGCTCCCTGTGGGCATATTCAGCAGGTAGATTTCCCCCTCCTGTTTCACCCGGCTGAAAGCCTGGGATTGAAGAACCGCCCTGGTTCGCTGTAAATCCGTCTTGCAGACAAAAGATCCCAGTCTGGCATTCACCCGTTCCAGACAGGCGGAAAAATCTGCATGCAGCCGCTTCGGCCTCTCCCCCTCGCTGCAAAAGTCCGCAGTGTCTCTCGTGTCCGCATCCACCAGACAGGAAAAGGCGTACCTCGTAAGAAATGCAAATTTGTCAATCAGCATTTCCATCTTGTTTCCGCAGTCTCCCACAAGGTACTTAAGCCATTCCCGCCCATCCAGCTCAGGAAGCGCCAGTTCTTCCTTATATGCGCTGAAATCCTCGAAGCTTCTGTGCATCCGTCCCTGAAGCGTCGGTTCGTCTTTATCATCGTTTGGGAAACCGCCGTCCGGAATACCGGAATGATGGCCTGCAATGCAGTATGCCATCATTAGCGCCATGGGAAAAACTTCATATTGCTCCCTGGCCGCCAGCGCCCCGCAGGTCGAATGTTCCACGCGGATGTTGGCTCCGTTGATCCGCTTTGCGAAGCTTGTCTGATATTTTCCGCAGTCATGCAGAAGTCCGACAGCATACATAAATGCCTTAAGCTCCGGCACCGCATACTCCCTGCACAAAGCCGCCGTGTTCTCGCTGTGCTCCTTCACGGTCTGAATTAAGCCAGTATGTTCGTTCCTGTGGGCAATGTATTTCTGCAATTGAGATCATCCTTTCGGAATCTGCAAGATTGGTTTGGTATATTCATATCATACTACTTCTTATGAATAAGTGCAACCCTTTTTTATATTTTTTTATAAATAATATAACAAAGATAATAAAGGAGCTAACTCTCCCTATCCTCTCTTCCATCAAAAGCATGCCTGGTAATTTTCTTTTCTTCAGGGCAATTAACAGGTCTCTCGGCGGCGACTGCAACGTCATTTCCAAAAAATATGTACCCATCTGCTTTTCCGGAAAGCTGGCCGCGCACATTGGCCGCTCTTATTCCGATTTCTTTGCTTTTGAGGAAACTTGGCCGGCTGCCCGGTTATTCAATTTCATCTCTGTTCGTCAACAGAAAAATGACCATCATCAGACATTTTTCTGCCTGTGGTGGTCATTATACATAATATAACAATTTCTACTCACGCGATCTTTGCTTGACCGCGGCTTCCATATCATTTTAACTTATACGAAAAAGTTTCGCAACTTTTTTTACAAGTTTCTGCATGTACGTCTCCATTTTAAAAAAGTTCTTGAAAATCATTTTAATTGCCCTTACGATGGACTCAGCAGTTCAAAATATGGAGGGATAATCTATGAAAATTGAAGAATTTAAAAACATTACAATCGCATATATGCGGCGGACAGGCAGTTACGGCCCTGAAAACAAAATTCTTATGGAGAACTTCAAAGAATATTTAAAAGAGAAGCATCTTTTGGATCAGGACAGCGTTATTTTAGGAATCGCATTGGATAACCCCGCTGTCACTGAGAAAGACAAATTACGGTACGATGTTGGTCTTATCATCAGCGAAGACCGCAGCACAGAATTAAGCATACGCAAAATCCCAGACGGTATCTATGCTGTATTTGAACTTCCACATACGGAACAAGATGTTGCCTGCTTTTGGAGCAATATACAGCAATCGGCCGGCAATTTGCCAATAGACGAAACAAAACCAATCATTGAACGATATTCCGCCGACAAAATCGCAAAGCATTTATGCGAATTCTGCATACCGTTAAAAGCCGCGAAATTTTCCTGCCCCAAATACACGCTCATCCGCTGATGTTCAGATTTTGTTCTCCCCATTCTTTTATAACATCCAGCACAGGCAGAAAGCTCTTACCGAGGTCTGTTAAAGAATATTCCACTCTCGGCGGCACTTCTTTATAATCGAAACGGGAGATAAAACCATCCGCTTCTAATTCCCTCAGCTGTTTTGTCAAAGACGACTCCGTAATATCACCAATGTGCCGCCGAAGTTCCCCAAACCTTTGAATATTTTTGACACCCATATAATAGAGAATTTCCAACTTCCATTTCCCGCCTAACAACTTCTGTACGGTTGATATTGTTGCACAGCGTTCAATCGCTAATTTCTTTTTTCTCATCTTGCCACTCCCTTCCTTATACTCTATCCTATCATGCTTACATCAGAGAATCAATGTACTTCAAAAAAGTACAGTACTTTTCAAATTATTGTACATTGATATAATAGGGGGCACAGAACATGAAAGGAGCGATTTTTATGCACTATACAGGAACCATTTGGAGGCCGCCTTATGAGGTTTCCTCATTACTTTTGGAGGCCACAGCAGGCTGTACACATCATCAATGCAAATTCTGTACACTATATGATGATTTACCATTCAAATTTAAAATGACACCTCTGGAAGATATGGAATCCGACTTAAAGGAGGCAAAAGGGCAGCTCCGTCTTCTTATCGGTCATAAAATATCACGCATATTTTTGACTGGGGCAAATCCCTTTGTGTTAAAGGCTTCCCGCCTGTTAGAAATTGCTGGCCTGATACATCAATATTTTCCAGACAGTAAAACAATCGGCTGCTTTTCGCGGATAACGGATATTGCGCTGAAAACGGATGGAGAACTTGTACAGCTAAAAAATGCCGGATATGACGGTCTGACTATTGGTATTGAAACTGGCGATGACGAAGCACTTACATTTATGAACAAAGGGTATGCTTCGGCAGATATTATCACTCAATGCAGGCGTTTAGACGATGCGGGGATTAGCTATAACTTTTTCTATCTTACAGGTGTTTCCGGTGCGGGACGCGGCGAATTTGGGGCAAAGGCAACAGCCGCCGTATGCAACCAACTGCACCCCAAAATCATAGGAGCAAGTATGCTGACAATCTATCCAAATTCCGAACTGTATGGAGAAATTCAAAAAGGAAATTGGAAAGAAGAGCTGGAAATTGAAAAATACAAAGAGTTGAAAACTCTTGTCGAAAATTTGAATATTCCTGTTTGGTTTGCAGCTATGGGGGCTTCCAATGCCATCCCTATCCAGGGAACGCTGCCAGAAGATACGAGAAAAGTATTAAATGTATTGGAGCAGATTATTGGGAGTGTTGATGAAGGCGAACTGCGGCATTACAGAAAGAATCTCCGGCATTTATAAAGGAGGAGTTTATCCTGCATTTTACTGGCAGGACATGGCGGCCGCCCTATGGAGAATCCGCCAACAGCACAGCGCATTTTCCTATGGCAGATGCCGTTTCCTATTCCCAAAAGCAGCCGGCCATAGTATAATATATCCACCAGCAAAAACGATTTTGAGGAGGTATCATGATGAAAAAATTGATTGCATATTGCGGGCTGGATTGTGAAAAATGTGACGCCTATCTTGCGACAATCAACGACAACCAGGAGCTGCGGATAAAAACTGCAAAGTTATGGGCTGAATTAAATCATGCACCGATCCTTCCTGAACATATTAACTGCCAGGGCTGCCGTGCCGATGGCATGAAAACCGTATTTTGTGACAGTATCTGTGGTATCCGCCAGTGTGCATTGAAAAAAGGGGCCGCCACTTGCGGCAGCTGCGAGGATTTGGAAAAATGTCCCCTTGTTGGGGCAATTTTAGAGAATAATCCATCTGCTTTAAAGAACTTGAAAGGGTAGACGGGAATTGATCGAATAGAGAAGCGGAAATGGGAAGAGCTTCAAATAGTAAAAGGCTTACGATTGATGTCCTCAATATGCCGCATTTTGCCTATTCTATGATAAATTTAGCAAGCTGATGGGTAAAATAATAGTTGGCAAATTGCGGCAAAACGGGGCAGAATACGCATTTTAGGAGGGGTTTCAAATATGATTAAGATGCTTTAGCCAGTAAAATCAATGGTTTTATGGAGAGGAACGGCGTTTACTACACCACTACTACACCATTTTGGAAAGAACCTTGATGTGACAGAAAAAGAAAGTTAAAATATAATTATTATGGAAAATTGAGGTGACATGATGGAGAATTATTTAACGCCGTACGAATCAGTTATTGCAGAAATTAAAAGTATTATTTCTTCTGGACAAGAAGCTGCTTATAGCGCATCCAGTAAGGCGATGCTGCTTACCTATTGGAATATAGGCAAACGAATTGTAGAGCAGGAACTGGGCGGCAGTGAACGCGCAGAGTACGGTAGAGGTTTGATTTCTGCCTTGGCAGAGGAGTTGACAAAGGAGTTTGGTAAAAATTATTCCAAAAGGAACTTGCATTATTACATCAAGTTTTACCAGTGCTTTACCGATGAGCAGATTGTGAACGCATGCGTTCACAATCTTAATTGGACGCATATTAGGAGCCTTCTTCGTGTTGCGGATGAAAATGCACGCTATTGGTATATGAAAGAGGCGATTGACGAGAACTGGAGTTCAAGAACGCTAGACCGTAATATCAGTACGCAATATTATTACAGACTTCTTCAGACACCAAAAAAGGAGGCTGTAATTGAAGAAATGAAACAAAAAACTGCGGAATATCAGAAAAACCAATTTGAATTGATTAAAAGTCCGGTGATTGCGGAATTTCTCGGCTTTAAAAATGGGAAAGATTACCCATCAAGATGTAGGACAAATTGATATGTATGTGCGTATGTATGATGAGTTAAAGAGGGGACAAGGAGACAATCCTACCATTGGAATTTTATTGTGTTCAGAAACGGACGAGGATATAGCCAGATACTCAGTGCTCCATGACAACAACCGGCTGTTTATGTCAAAATATCTAACTTATTTGCCGACAAAAGAGCAGTTGCGGGTAGAGATTGAACGGCAGAAAGAAATCTTTTTCATGCAGCATCCAGCTTTACAGGAGAAGGAAGACTGAAAAGAGAATATGGCAAAGATTGAATATTTAAAGGAACAGAGGATAAAATGATTATTTTACAAGAAAAAGAAACGAAAGAAATAATTCAACTGTATAGTATGGCCATAAAAGAATTAAAACACCGTGGGGTTATTAGAACAAATAATGTAGTTGGAGAACTTGGCGAATATTTGGCAATAGAGCTATATAATAATACACCTGGTTTGCCTAATCTTTCACCCGCACCAGTAGGAACAGAAAATATTGATGCAATTAGCAGAAAAGGTGATAGATACAGTATAAAATCAACAAGTAGCAATACAACAAGTGTGTTTTATGGATTAGAAGAACCAGGATCAAATATACCAGATAATCAGAAGTTTGAATATGTTATTGTATGTAAGTTTGATGATAACTATGAGTTACAAACGGTATTAGAAATGGATTGGAATACATTTCTGAAGAATAAACGCTGGCATAGTAGAATGCATGCATGGAATCTGTTACTAACAAAGAAAGTTTGCCAACAGTGTAAAATTGTATATAAAAAGGAAAAGTAACCATAGAGTTTACGTTATAATGCTTTCGGTAAATTGTAAAAATATGTAGTTCAATGTAACATAGAGAAATAAAGCATATAATTTCTCAAAGAAAACCAACATATAAGGAAAAATGCGAATATGATTAAAATACTTTTCATCTGCCACGGCAGTATCTTGAAAAGTTCCGGAAAAGCCAGTAAAATCAATGGTTTCACGGAGAGGAACGGCACTTACTACACCACTACTACACCATTTTAGAAAGAACCTTGATGTGACAAATTTTAATAGACGAAAACGCAAGCGGCGGTATTCCTAAGTAGGAGTATCGCCGCTTGTTTCATGCAGTGGATATGAATCTTGAGTAAATGCTCATGTGACACAAAATAACACAAAAAGGTTTGATAGACGCCACCCCATTATTCCGTATTCCACAAAGAGAATCAAGCAATTTTTTCGTAGGAACAGGCAAGTATTTTGACGGTCATTTCTGTAAAATGGGATTAAACAACCAAACAGGAGGTAAAGACAATGGCAACAATGCGAGCAATACAGGTAGCAGCAAAAGGCGAGCCTATGACATTAGTGGAAATCCCTATTCCTCAGCCGGGAAAAGGACAGGTGCTTTTGAAAGTTGAGGCGTGCGGTATCTGTCATGGCGATTCCAAAGTAATTGAGGGCGCGGCGTCCTCATATCCCCGTATTCCCGGACATGAGGTAGTCGGGATTGTAGACAAGCTAGGCGATGAAGTCAGCCAGTGGAAAGTAGGCCAGCGTGTGGGAATCGGCTGGCATGGCGGGCATGGACATACAACCGCACTTACAACGGACGGCGGCTATGCAGAGTATATGGTAGCTTACGAGGATGGGCTGATTGCCATTCCCGACGAAATTACCGCCGAAGAAGCCGCCCCGCTGCTTTGTGCAGGAGAAACAACATTCAGCGCACTTCATAACAGCAGCGCAAGACCCGGCGATTTAGTAGCAATATCCGGCGTCGGAGGATTAGGACACCTTGCAATACAGTATGCGAAAAAAGCCGGATATGAGGTAGTGGCTATCTCCCGCGGCAAGGATAAGGAACAGCTTGCAAGAGAACTGGGCGCACATCATTATATCGACAGTGAAAAGGAAAATGCCGCTGAAACCTTGCAGTCTTTGGGAGGCGCAAAAGTTATTCTTGCAACTGCTCCTAATGCAGATGTCATTTCCTCACTTATGGGCGGGCTGGGTACTGGAGGAGAGTTAATTATTGCCGCCGTAGACGATAATCCGCTCAAATGGTCTGCTATGGATTTTCTGAATGGCCCCAATACGGTCAAGGGTACTTTCACAGACATAAAGGAAATGGAGGCTGCTGTCCGATTCAGCATTTTAACCAATGTTCGCCCTATGATTGAAGTATTCCCGTTGGAGCGGGCAAAAGAGGCATACGAAAAAATGATGGCAGCAAAAACACATTTCCGCGCTGTACTGCATATGGGGAAATAAATGTGTTATCTGCCCTCTACGGACAGAAAGGCACAGTTACAAAAAACTGCGCCTTTCTTCCGTATCGGAGCATTACGTTTTCTTTGCCTGCGCCCCGATACACTCTTTTATTTCCTGAACATCTTTTTGCGGGGAACGGCCAAACATACGTCGATAATCGCGGATAAATTGCGACACACTTTCATAGCCGACTTCCATAGCTGCGTCCGTTACATTTGCCGAGTTGTCCAACATAAGGCGGCGGGCTTCCATAAGGCGAAGTTTCTTTTGACATTGTAATGGCCCCATGCCTACGGCGCTTTTGAATTTTTGATGAAAGCTGGACAGGCTCATATTGCCCTGTTCTGCTAAATCCTCAACCGAAAAATCAATTTTGTAGTTTTGTTTAATCCAGCTATTGATGTAATAAATATCTCCTGCCTGCTGAATATTGATCATGTTTTGCATAAACTGCTTTCCATGCAGCCCGGTAATAAGGTCAAATATCAATTCCTTTTTCAAATGCTTTCCCATAAAGGATAATTCCGAAGAAGTCATGGAAAAGAGCCGCACAACGATATTTATAATTTTTTCATCAGTACAGGAAAATACGGGTTCAGATATGTTTTCGTCAAATATTTTTTCAGGCAAATCGCCGTCAATATCCAGCATGACGGAAATCACATCGTCCAAAGAGAACTCTATCAGAAGTGCGGCAAACGTATTTTCTGATAATGCAGAAAAAGTTTCTGCTGTCCGAGGGCTGTCAATGGCAGAAATAAAATATTGTCCCGGAGAATAATCGCAAAATCCGTTCTCATTGTAAAGCCGCATATTTCCGTCTACCACAAGGAGAATGTAGGGATTTCCCATATCCGGCAAAAGAAAATCCTGTTGATTGCAGAACAAGATAGAAATATAGGGAATGGCAGTTTTATTAAGCCCATTTGTTAATTCAAACCGGCTTATGTATGAACTTAAAATTTCATTAAAGTTTTCCATGCTATCGCCTCACAAACACGCTTTTTTCTTATGGTTTTTCTTGATATGGATTAACGTAATCTGGGCATAAATATTTTTCACTCCATGTCATCATGGTTTGAAGAACAGGGATGAAACTTTCTCCAAAATCAGTGAGAGAATACTCTACTTTTGGAGGAATCTCTTTATAAATTTCCCTATGAAGAAATCCGTCATTTTCTAATTCGCGGAGCTGTTTTGTTAATGTGGATTGCGTAATACCATCAAGGCGGCGCATAAGCTCTCCGAATCGCTGGACTTTATAGAAAGCAACATACCACAAAATCAATATTTTCCATTTGCCACCGATAACAGATTGTAACTTACTCATAGGCACACAGCGAGCAATCACATTCTTATCACTAAATTTGTTTTCAGACATATAAAACACCTCTCTTTACACAGAAGTATATTTCAAAATCTCTCAAAAATCAAGGTACTACGATTCTTTGGCTTTAGTATTAAAAATGATACTACTACCAAAAAAGACAGTACTTGTATCAGACAGAGCAATAAGGTATTTTAGTGATGAAAAGAAAACTACGAAAAGGAGCGATATATTTATGCACTATACTGGAACTATTTGGCGTCCGCCGTATGAGGCTTCTTCATTATTGCTGGAAGTCACAGCAGGCTGCACCCACCATAAATGTAAATTCTGTACGCTTTATGATGATTTACCTTTTAAGTTTAGAATGTCGCCGGTTGAGGACATAGAGGCTGATTTGAAAGAAACTGCTGAAACAGTAAAATTGTGGCATGGATTGAAATACAGTCGGACATTCCATACAGGCGCAAATCCATTTGTGCTGAAAACAGAAAAGCTGCTGGAAATTGCAGGTCTAATAAAAAAATACATTCCCACTTGTAAAACGATAGGCAGCTTTGCACGCGTTACCGATGTTGCAATTAAAACAGATAAAGAATTAGCAGAATTGCATAGAGCTGGCTATGATGGACTGACGATCGGAATTGAAACAGGCGATGACGAGGCACTCATATTTATGAACAAGGGGTATGTTTCGGCTGATATTGTCACTCAATGCAAGCGTTTAGATGATGTGGGGATCAGCTATAACTTTTTCTATCTTACAGGCGTTTCCGGCGCAGGACGCGGCGAGTTTGGGGCAAAGGCAACCGCCGCAGTATGTAACCAACTGCGTCCTCAAATCATAGGAGCCAGTATGTTGACAATTTATCCAAATTCCGAACTGTATGAAGAAATCCAAAAAGGAAACTGGAAAGAAGAACAAGAGATTGAAAAGTATAAAGAGTTAAAAGCGCTTGTTGAAAATTTGAATATTCCTGTTTGGTTTGCAGCTATGGGGGCGTCTAATGCGATTCCCATTCAAGGTACATTGCCGGAAGATACAAAAAAGTGATAAATGTATTAGAGCAGATTATTGGTAGTGTTGATGAAAGCGAACTGCGACATTACAGAAAGAATCTCCGGCATTTATAAAGGAGGATTTTAACTTTGCATTTTACTGGTAGGACATGGCGGCCACCCTATGAAACAAATTCCTTTATCGTACAGGTTACGTCAGGCTGTACTTACAATAAATGTAGGTTTTGCAGCTTGTACAAAAATGAATGTTTTCGTATGTCGCCATTACAAGAATTTGAGGAGGATCTGAAAGAATTAGCAAAATATCAGCCAACAGCACGACGCATTTTTTGGACTGGTGCGAACCCTTTTGCTATGAATTACGAAAAATTGGCTGAGCGGGCATTATTAGTCCATGACTATCTTGTAGAATGTCAAACGATAGCTATGTTTTCGAGTATTCGTGATATAAAGGACAAGAAAGTATGGCAGCTTAGAAGATTACACGCATTAGGTATTAACGGTTTGAGTATAGGAACAGAAACAGGTGATGATAGTACACTTCTTTTGGCGAATAAAGGCTATACCGCAAAAGAATTGATTGAACAATGCAGGAAATTAGATGCAGCGGGTATGGAATACTATTTTGTATATATGACAGGACTTGCCGGGAAAGGAAATGGTGATCGAAATGCTGTTAATAGCGCGAGAGTATTCAGCAAAGTAAATCCGCGTTTTATTTCGGTTGATTCTTTGACTCTATTTCCAGATACGGAATTATACCAAATGGCGCAGGAAGGAAAGTTTATACCTGCGGGAGAAAAAGAGCGGTTAGAAGAATTACAGATTTTCATAAAGAATTTACAGATACGCACACATCTATTTGCTAATTCAAAATCAAATTTTTATCCTATAACAGCATACTTGCCAAAAGAACGTGATTCCGTAATCAGCGAATTACAGTATGTCATTGACACGACAGATGAAACGAAAATGATGGAATATCGGAATAGTCTAAAATCGTTAGGCTAAGCAGCAAAGCCAGCCGAGCTAGAGGGCGACCGCCGCATTTCACAGGAGAAAATCGGCAAGCTGTACGGGCGCAGCCGCAGCGCGACCGGCCGCCATATCCGCAAGTCCATACGGCGGCTTTATGAGGAAATGGAGGGAATGGCGTATGAGGAATAGCCGACTTCTCCCCTATGAAACAATCGTGCAGGCCACCAGCGGCGAGCCGGAGACGGTCAACACTGTTTTACAGCATTACCGGGGGGTATCTGTTGTTACGCTCTTGTCGATGGACGGGTAGACCGGGACACAGAGGACTACATCACAGAAACGCGATTGACAGCAATCTTTAAATACGATTTTGACAGATAACGCCGCAGACAGCTATACTTATGTGATGAAATAGAGTATAATAAAGCCAGTGACAAATCGGAAGTTGTGGAGGACAACTATTATGAAGGGCATAAAAAACTTCATGAGCAGCTAAGTGATGAAATCTTTGTAGCATTAAGAGAAATACCAGAAAGTGCTTATAACGATTTGTTTAAGATGTTAAAAAAATTTGAGCAATTCCTTGACAAACAAATTGCTGAAAATAAAAATTGATAATAGCTATTTATACGAAATATTCTTTTTTGCCTTTTTTGTATAGCGCATATACAGTACAGAAACTATACAGATGATATGAGGGGGAGAAAATTTTGACTGATAAAAAAATTATAGTGCATTTTACTGTCCTAACATTTTGTATAGCCTATCTTGTATCAGGCAGTTTAATTGTTCTTGGAAAATTGGGATATAGAGTTTATGGTTGGGTTAATACGTTACCGCAATTTTGTATGGATATTCCTTTTGCGATATATATTCTGTCACCAGCTATTGCCTCTTACTTCGTTTTAAAGAAAAATAACAAAACAATAAACCTTTGGGAATGGTTAAAAACTGTTTTTTACGTTAAAAACAACATATACCCTTATTTCTTTGTTGTTGCAGGACTTATTTTGTACTTTTCAATACACGCTCTTATTACAGGAAGTGTAGAATTAACGCTCCCATTTTATACATTTTTTCTTTCCTTACCAGGTAATCTTTTTATCGGAGGCTTGGAGGAAACAGGTTGGGCATATATTTTGCAACCAGGACTGAATAAGAAATTTGGTTATGTTCTATCTTGTATCTTATCCGGTATTATTTGGATTGCATGGCATATTCCGCTTTTTTTCATACCAGGAACAAATCATGAAGAGGGACTTATCAATTTTGGAATGTTTGCCATACAATGTATGGCTTTGAGGTTTTTCTTTGGAGCGATCTGCAAAATATCGGGCAAAAGCTATGTGTTCATGTGCGTACTATTTCATACCTTGTTTAATGCTGCTTATTCTGTTTTTGCAACTACTACAACATCTTGGGCAGGAACTGTTGTAGCAAATACTGTGATTGTATTTGTTTCGATTTTAACAGTTGTGATATACAACAAAAAAACAGACGAATAGTATGAGTAAATCAATGGTGAGGGGTTGGTATGAAAAAAAGAATGGCTTCTATGCCCTATTTGTAAAAGTAAGACACGAATAAAATTGTGGAAAGATACAGAACTTAAAAACTTCTTGATGAGTGGATAAACAAGTCTGCTAAGTAAATTCCAGGTTGACGAGGAAAAGCATATGTGCGAAATATGTGAAAAAGTAAAATTGATTGATTTCTTTCCTACTCCTAAAGCATATCTTGACTGTCTGCAATACATACAATCTTTGGTGGATAGTGGGAGTTTTCAATTTGAATTTAAGGATTGTGATACAGATAAAATAAAAAATGAAAATGGACATTGGATAGATGATGCTATAAGTCATGTGATTAAATGTAAAAATTGTGGTCAGTGCTTTACTTGCACTGGTGTCACTTACCGAGGAAGCGGGTGTTTCAGAAAGGGGAAATAATCAACTCCCCGTTGTGCGCCCAGCTAAAGGTGTGTAACTAAGTCGGCGGGAATCCGACTTATCCAGGGTTTAACCAGCCAGATAATAACGGTCTTATAAGAATTATACCCGGACAAGCCGCTGCCGCACATCACGCCCCATGTGTTCCGCCATATATTCTGTACCAATGTGGCAAACGCTGGTATGGACATAAAGACCTTGCAGTATGTAATGGGACACTCTGATGTGGGAGTGACGCTGAACGTCTACACCCATGCGAGCTATGACCGGGCAGCGGGGCAGATGGCGAAAATCATTGACTTAAAAGAAGTCAGTACGCCGGAAAGCCCGTAATATCAAGGTTTGAAGGCTTATGAAGCACCCTCCGGGTATCCCTGATGCGCTGAAAAACAGCGCAAAAATGAGGAAAGGATATAAGATATATGATAAAAATACTATTCATCTGCCACGGCAACATCTGCCGCTCCCCCATGGCCGAATTCATCATGAAGGACTTAGTCAAGTCACAAAACCGCAGTCATGACTTTTTCATCGCCTCTGCCGCCACAAGCACCGAGGAAATCGGAAATCCCGTTCACCGCGGAACACGTGAAAAACTTCGGCAGTACGGAATCTCCACCGCAGGCAAGTATGCCGTCCAGCTCTGCCGGGCGGATTATGGAAAATATGACTACCTGATCGGGATGGACAAATGGAATATCCGGAACATGAACCGGATGCTGGGCGGCGACCCGGAAGGGAAAATTCATCTTCTTTTGGACTTCGCAGGCCGCGCCAGAGAAGACATTGCTGACCCATGGTACACAGGAAACTTTGATGACACTTACCAGGATGTCCTGGAAGGGTGCAAAGGGCTTCTGAACCATTTGCAAAACGCAGCCTTCTCCTAATATGAGCTTTCTTCAGGATACACTGTCCCCTGGCAGGCCGCAAAGCAAAACTCCTGACAGCGGGACAGGATTCCCGTACGCATCCGGAAAAACAAACCGCTCTGCTGCTTTCTTTATTTCCGCTCCCTCACCGCCTATCTTCTCTCCAGCTTCACCACACACTCACAATGCCCGGTCCATCCAAACATATCCACACCCCAGGCCATCTTCGCCTCGTACCCGCACTTCCGGAACCATCCCAGATCCCTCACCAGCGTCTCCGGATTGCACGAAACATATACCACACGCTTTGGCCCCAAAATCTTCACGGCGCGGATAAACTCCTCGGTGCTGCCGCTTCGCGGCGGGTCAAGGAACACCACGTCTGCCTTCGCTCCGCGGGAAGCCATCTGAACCATGAAACGCCCGGCATCGTTGGAATAAAACCGAATATTCTTCCGCCCATTTAGCTTCGCGTTCGTCACGGCGTCCCGGACGGCATCCTGATTGAGCTCCACGCCGATGACCTCCTTTGCATGGCGGGAGGCCACAATCCCGATGGTGCCGATTCCACAGTAGGCATCCACCACCGTCTCCTCTCCCGTAAGCCCGGCCGCCTCCACAGCCTTGTTATAGAGCACCTCCGTCTGGACAGGATTCACCTGATAAAAGGACTTGGAAGAAATCCGGAACCTGCACCCGCAGAGCTCGTCCACAATGAACCCCGGCCCGTAAAGCACGTGTTCCTTCTCTCCTAAAACCATGCTGGTGTCCCTGCCATTGATGTTCTGGACGATAGTCGTAATCTCCGGGTGCAGCTTTCTAAGGGCCTTCACAAAATTATTTTTCGACGGGAACACCGGAGACGCCGTCACGAGCACCACCATGATCTCCCCCGTCGCCCTGGCCGTCCGCACAAGCACATGGCGGAGAAACCCGTACCCCGTGTCCTCATCGAACACACGGATCTTAAACGACGGGAGCAGACTGCGGATCGAAACGATAATCTCATCTGCCTTCTCATCCTCAATCAGGCACTTGTCCACCGGCAGGATTGTATGCGTCCCTTCCTTATAAACGCCGGAAATGATCTTCCCGCGCCTGTCACGGCCGAAAACGGCATGCACCTTGTTTCGGTAATGATAGGGATCGTCCATGCCATAAATTTTCTCCACCCGGCAGAACGGTTTTAAAAGCCTGTCCAGTTCCCCCTTCTTCTTCTCAAGCTGTTTTTCATATGGCACATCCAGATACTGACATCCGCCGCACTTTTTAAAAATCGGGCATTCTTTCATGTAGGCATCTCCTCATATTTCCTGCAAACAGCCCGCCCCTGCCATCCGTCCCCTGACGGATTTTTAAACAACGGCCAGGCTGCTGCCATTTTCTTGATTTTTTTCATTCTTCGATTATAATAGATGTCGAGGTTCCAGGATCTTTTGACTTCGGTGATACCGGATTTCATCCCTGGTACCCTTATCACCAAGTATAACTTTTTTTGTCAAAATACGCCAGCACTTTCACAGCCGGAGTAATCATTTAATAAGAAAGGACAAAATCCATGGCATTCTATATCGACAAAACCGTATATTCCGGGCGCCCGGAGGACGTATCCGCGCGACTTCCGAGGGAAATCCGCACCTACGACCTTTTAGACAGCTTAAACATCCCCTATCTCCGCATGGACCACGACGCCGCAGCCACCATCGAGGACTGCCATGACGTCGAGTCCCTGCTCGGCATCACCATCTGCAAAAACTTATTTCTCTGCAACGCTCAAAAGACAAACTTTTATCTTCTCATGATGCCAGGCGGCAAGAAATTCAAAACGAAAAACCTCTCCAAGCAGATTGGCTCCGCCCGGCTCTCCTTCGCCGACGGCACATACATGGAACAGTTCTTAGATATCACGCCCGGCTCTGTCAGCATCCTGGGGCTTGCCAACGACACGGAAAACCATGTGCGGCTTTTAATTGACGCCGACGTTTTGAAAGACAATTCCATCGGCTGCCACCCCTGCATGAATACCTCCAGCCTGAAAATAAAGACAGCAGACATCCTGGAAAAATTCCTGCCTGCTGTCCATCATGAATATACGCTTGTAAACCTCCCGTGGGAAGAATAATCCCCCCCGGGAAGCTGCGCCCCGGCAAAAGAATGAGCTGCCGGGGCGCCTGTTTTTTACATCATGGCGCCGCTTCCGTCAAACTCGTAGGAAACGCCGTCAATCACCATAGACGTACCGGAAACCATGGCGCCGTCTGCCGACGGATCCAGGTAGTACCACACGCCGTCTGTCTCCACCCATCCGGTCTTTCTGTTTCCGCCGGTATAATAATACCATTTCCCGTCAGCTTCAGGGCGCCAGCCGTCCGGAATCCCCGGCTGCCCCTGGGCCGCATAATCCTTAAAAGCAAACTCCAGGCAGACATTGCCCTCGATCCCGTCAATCTGGCCTTTGTCCGTACACTGCCACATGGTGCGGCCCGGGAATTCATGGCTGCTTCCGTACCTTGCAAACCACAGATCATACGGGAACTGGCTCGTATCCATCTCCGTCGTAAATTTTGAATAGTCGCTGTAAATAATCGGCGTGTATCCGGACTCCGCCACCACCTGACAGAACGCGTTCACCACGTCCGTCAGCTCCTGGGTGGAAAGATCCAGAATATACTGGGACTCCACATCCACGGCGATGGGATAATCCACCGGATAATTTCTCGCCGTATCCACGGCGAACCTGGCTGCCTCCCTGGCCTCCTCGACGGTTCTCGTCTGAAGGTAGATGTAAGGCGCCGTATGGATTCCGTTGGCCGCCGCCTCCCGCATGTTCCGGTCAAATGTCTCGTCCATGGTGTACTCGCCTTCATACCCGTAGGAAACCATACGGATCATGGCAAACGATACGTCGTCCTGCGCCACCCGGCTCCAGTCGATATTTCCCTGGAACTTGGACACGCTGATGCCGCGAAGGAGCGCCCCCTCGATGGCGTTCCCCTGATCGTCAAAATACGTCCCGTCCATCTTCTCCCAGGCCGTAACCATATATCCGGGGCCGCCTTCCGTCCCCGGGCCGCCCTCCACGGGAATCGTTTCATCTGCAAGCGCCGTCATGGCAGACGAAAGACAGAGGCATGCCGTCAAAAGTGCCGCGGCCGTTTTCTTATATGTTCGCATAGGTGTTCTCCTCTTTTCTGTAAAAATCTGTATCTCCAATATACTCCATTTTTCGCCCTCAGACTTTAAAAAAAGCTTACGGTTTTATTACAAACGCGTCCCATCAACCAGGTTTACATCTTCCGCCCTTCATGGTACAATGGGCGCATAGCGGTCATCGCACCAGCGCATACCGGTTTCTGTGTTTGCCGCAGAGATCCGGGCGCCAAGATCTGCCGGGTGCACCATGGCCGCTGTGCGGCTATGGTTATGATGGGGACAGAGCGCCTTTCCATCGCCATCGGCAGGCCGCATTTTTGTCAGGGAGGAAAACATGGACGTACTGAAAAAATTTATCCGCTACTACAAACCATATCAAAAGCTGTTCTTTCTGGATCTGATCTGCGCCACCTACATAAGCGTCGTGGATCTGGCGTTTCCGCAGATCCTCCGGACAGCCACGAAAACCCTGTTTACGGAATCGAAAGAAGTCATCTTTCATTCCCTGGGCTTTCTGCTTTTCGGCCTTTTAATTCTCTACATTCTTCAGGCCGCATGCAAGTATTTCGTCTCTTACCAGGGACATGTGATGGGCGCCTACATGGAACGCGACATGCGGCGCCAGCTTTTCGACCATTATGAAAAGCTTTCGTTCTCATATTACGACAAAAACAATACGGGCCAGATGATGAGCAAGCTGGTGAGCGACCTGTTCGATATCTCGGAATTCGCCCACCACGGCCCGGAGAACCTTTTCATCTCTTCCATTAAAATCGTCGGCTCCTTTGTGTTCCTGTTTCTCATCAACTGGAAGCTGGCGCTCGTCCTCGCCGCCGTTGTCTTCCTCATGGTGATCTTCTGCTACCGCCAGAATTCCAGCATGCAGGCCACCTTCATGGACAACCGGAAAAAAATCGGCGACGTAAACGCCAGGCTCCAGGACACCCTGGCCGGCATCCGCGTCGTCCAGTCCTTTGCCAACGAGGACATCGAACGGAAGAAATTCCATGTGAGCAACGAAAACTTCCTGATCTCCAAAGACGGGAACTACCGCTGCATGGGCAATTTCCAGGCCGGCACGGCCTTCTTCCAGGGGCTCATGTACCTTCTCGTCCTGGTGGCCGGCGGCTTTTTAATCGCCATCGGTGACATGGCGCCGGAAGATCTCGCCATGTACGCGCTCTACATCGGCATTTTCATAAGCCCCATCCAGATTCTCGTGGAGCTGACGGAAATGATGCAGAAAGGCCTCTCCGGCTTCCGCCGTTTCCTCGCCGTCATTGAGACGGAGCCGGAAATCGTCGACGCACCGGACGCCGAAGATTTAAGAGACGTAAAAGGTGACATTTCCTATCAGGATGTGAGCTTCCGCTACAACGAAGAAGAGCCCGTCCTAGAGCATGTCACCTTCTCCATCCCTGCCGGAAAAAGCATTGCCCTTGTGGGCCCCTCCGGCGGCGGAAAGACGACGATCTGCTCTCTCCTGCCGCGGTTCTATGACGTAACCGGCGGCTCCGTCACCATCGACGGCCGCGACATCCGGCGCGTCACCTTAAAGAGCCTCCGCGAAAATATCGGCATCGTCCAGCAGGAGGTCTATCTCTTCGGCGGCACCATACGCGAAAACATTGCCTACGGAAAACCGGACGCCACCGAAGAAGAAATCATCACAGCCGCCAAAGAGGCCAACATCCATGACTTCATCATGGATCTGCCGGACGGCTATGACACCTTCGTGGGCGAGCGCGGCGCCAGACTTTCCGGCGGCCAGAAGCAGCGGATCTCCATCGCCCGGGTCTTCCTTAAAAACCCGCCGATCCTGATCTTAGACGAGGCCACCAGCGCCCTGGACAACGAAAGCGAACGCCATATCCAGAAAAGCCTGGAGGCGCTGTCGAAAAACCGCACCACCATCACCATCGCCCACCGGCTTTCCACCATCCGGAATGCCGACGAAATCATCGTCATCCACGACCAGAACATCACCGAACGCGGCACCCACAAAGAGCTTCTGGAAAAGAACGGCCTTTACGCCCACTACTATAAGATGCAGTTTGAGGGGCTGGAATAAGCTTTATTCCGGAACCGTATCTCCGAAAACCCGCAGAAAGGCCAGGGCGCAGGCCATGAGAAGAATCCCGACCGGCAGCGCAATCCACGGCGTCTGTACAAAACCTGCCGCAAGGTAAGTGACAAACGAGACGGCCGCCGCTGCTGCCGCGTAGGGAAGCTGCGTCATCACGTGGTTCACATGCTCGCACCTGGCCCCGGCCGAGGCCATAATCGTCGTGTCAGAAATCGGCGAGCAATGATCGCCGCAGACGGCCCCTGCCATGCAGGCGGAAATGGAGATAATCATAAGCTCCGGATTGCTCTTTTCAAACACAGATACCACAATGGGAATCAGGATGCCGAAAGTCCCCCAGGAGGTGCCCGTCGCAAACGCCAGGAAACAGCCCACCAGGAAAATAATGGCCGGAAGGAAATTGAGAAGTCCTTTCGCGCCCTCTTCCACCACACCTGCCACATAAACATTGGCGCCCAGGCTGTCAGTCATGGCCTTTAACGTCCATGCAAAGGTCAGGATCAAAATGGCCGGAACCATGGCCTTAAAGCCCTCCGGAATGCAGGACATGCAGTCGGAAAAGCTTAAGACGCGGCGCACCTGGTAAAGGAGAACCGTAATCACCAGGCCGAAAAAGCTCCCAAGCGTAAGGCCCAAAGAGGCGTCGCTCTGGGAAAAGGCCGTCACGAAATCCGTCCCGGAAAAGAAGCCGCCGGTGTACAGCATCCCGATGATACAGCAGACAATCAGGGAAAAAATCGGGATCAAAAGATCCATAACCGCCCCTTTTCCGGACGCTGCTTCCTTTTCCGCCTCCTCATAGGGACGGCCGGGCGTCGTAAAAAGATCGCCGTTTATGGCGTTTAATTCATGACGTCTCATGGGCCCGAATTCCACGCGCATGGCAATCATGGAAACCATCATAAAAAGCGTGAGAATCGCGTAAAAGTTATACGGGATGGCCCGGATAAAAATGGAAAAGCCATCCTCGCCTTCCACAAAGCCGGTCACGGCCGCCGCCCAGGAAGAAATCGGCGCGATGATGCAGATAGGCGCCGCCGTGGCGTCGATCAGGTAGGAAAGCTTTGCCCTGGAAATCCGGAATTTGTCCGTAACCGGGCGCATGACGCTTCCGACGGTCAGGCAGTTAAAATAGTCGTCGATGAAAATCAGGACGCCGAGAAGCACCGTCGCAAGCTGCGCGCCGGCACGGCTCTTAATCCGCTCCGCGGCGAACCGTCCGAAGGCGGCCGAACCGCCGGCCTGGTTCATCAGGCAGACCATGGTGCCGAGGATCACAAGGAACATCAGAATCCCCACGTTGTAGCTGTCGGAGAGGACATTTATCAGCCCGCCCTCAAATATGTGCGTCACAGCCATCTCAAAATCAAAGCCGGAATAGAGGACAGCCCCCACCAGGATCCCCAAAAACAGCGAGCTGTACACCTCCTTCGTGATAAGCGCCAGACAGATGGCCACCACAGGCGGCAAAAGCGCCCAGATCGTCGCGTAGGTTCCCGGCACGTACGCTTCTGCCCCGTCCGCAGCGAACGCAGTCGTGCAGAAACATGCGGAAAGAAGCGCCGAAGCCAGAACCAACCGAAACAGTTTCTTCTTCATATTTTTGTACCTTTCTTTTCAGATTCCTGAACACTTTCCCGCAAAATTCCCCGGAAAAGAAAAAAGCACCGCAAACGACAGTCCCCGACGGAAAACGCGTTTGTGGTGTAAGATACAAAAAATAGAAACCAACAGCACAGATAGCGCTCCACGTTACGTGACAGTCCGCCGCATATTCTGCGTCGGCCCAGGAAATCCAGCCTGACCCGGCATGAATCCCTTCGGCAGTCTCCCCTTTCCCAGAAACAGCGGGTCAGCCAAACGGCTCTGGTACTCTTGAAGCCTGCGCCTCTATCATCTTCATTGTCTGCTTCGTCTGCAAACAGCTTGTTCAGTTCCACGCATTATAGCATGTCTCCCATGCCGCGTCAATGCAAAAATCCGGTTTCCTGAAAATTCCGGTTCTATGAAAAGTCAAAAAGGGGAGTCTCCCGACACCTTCCGGGAACTCCCCTCTCCAAATTCAGCCCTTATTCAATCACACTGTCCGCTGCCTCTGTCCCGGCGCATAAAAGCGCAAGAAGAAGCGTAAGCTGGCAGCCCTTATAAGCGTCCTCAACCTTAAACTGCTCGCTTAAAGTATGGGCCATGGAGTCATAATCGGCGCCCATCCCCAGGCACACGGCCGGAAGCCCGGCCTCCAGCGCGCGGTTGCAGTTGGTGGATCCGCCGTTTCCAAGCTTCGGCTCCATTTCTTCGCCGCCGATATATTTGGAAGCCGCCATGGCAGCCTCCACGATGGGCGCGTGGGCATCCTGGCCGCCTGCGTTGACATCGCAGATATGCTTCACATCATACGTGATCGTATCCTGTCCCCAGCGGTCGGTCTCCTCTTTGCAGGCCTCCTCGATAGCAGCGAAAATCCTGTCACGAAGCTTTTCAAGCTCCTCCTGGGAATTGGAACGGAAATTGAAGCGGATCTGAGCCGTAGGAACAATGGCATGAACCGATTCAAAGCTTCCGGCATGGAAGTTCGTCACGGCAAACGTCGTCATCGGCTCCTTCGGAACCTGGAAATCGGCGATCTTGGAAATCGCCCTGGCAGCCGCGTGGAGCGGGTTTGCCACCTTTCCGAACATTCCGCAGGCATGTCCGCCGATTCCGTGGAAGTTGACCTCATAGGTCTGGATGCCTGTCGCCTCGTAGACGATCTCCTGATAGCCTGCGCCGTCCACGGAAATGCTGGCTTCAAGCTCCGGATGATGATTGACGTAATACTGCATGCCCTTTAAAGCGCCGGTTCCTTCCTCCTGAACCGTGCCCACAAAGTGAATATCGCCCTTTGTCTGGATTCCCGCGGCATTTAACGCCCGAACCGTAGAAAGGACAGCCGCGCAGCCCCTTGTGTCATCCACAATTCCCGGGCACTTGATGTAGCCGTCCTCGCGGACGATCTTAAGCTCCGTATCCAACGGAAATACCGTGTCCATATGGCCTTCTACGAGCGTCGTCTTTCCGCCGCCGGTTCCCTTCCGGATTCCCACGCAGTTCCCGTACTCATCAATATGGCAGTCCGTAAGCCCCTCTTCCTTAAACATTTCCAGCATTCTGGCGGCCTTCTCCTGCTCATGGTAGGTGGGCGCAGGAATGAGCGTCAGTTCGATCTGCTTCTCGATGACCTTCTCCTGATCCTCCTCCATAAAGGCAAGAGCTTTCTGCACATCGGCATTTTCCGTCAGAGCCTTTAATTTTTCCTGAATCTTTTCCGATACCTGATATTCCATTTTTGCAGTTCCTCCTTATTTTCTGTTGATTTTTATGGTTTTGCAGCCGGCAGAAGGGAATTCTTCTGCCGAAAACAATTCTTATTTTAAGTAGGTATCCATCCAGCTTAAAATCTCTGCCATGCGGTCGATGCGGTTTTCCGGTTTTCCGCTTCTGGAAAGCTCATGGTTTTCCCCGTGGAACAGGCACATTTTTGCCGGACAGCCATTCCTCTTTACGGCGCTGAACATGGCAAAGCCCTCGGCCATGTAGCAGCGGTAGTCCTCGTCAGAGTGGATAAAGAGAATCGGCGTTTTGCAATTTTCCGCAAACTGAAGCGGTGACTGCTTCCAGAGCAGATCCAGGTTATTTCTCGTATTTCCGCCCAGATCCATCAAAACAAACGTGTGGCCGATGTCGGAGCTGTGCTCGTAGGAAACCCAGTTGCAGATGGATCTCTGGGACGCGGCAGCCGCAAACCGGTCCGTATGGCTGACGATCCAGTTTGTCATGTATCCGCCGTAGGAGCCGCCGGTCACGCCGACACGCGTTTCATCAATCTCCGGATACCGCTTTAACACCTCGTCGGTAAATTCCATCAGATTATCATAGTCAATCGTCCCATACTTTCCGTCCACATCGCCGAAGTCGGCGCCGCGTCCGTCGGAACCTCTCGGGTTGCAGAAAAAGACAAAGTATCCGGCAGCCGCCCACACCTGCATTTCATGATAGTAGACATCGGAAAAGGCCGAGCGGGGGCCGCCGTGGATATTTAAAATCGCAGGATACGATTTCCCCGCCTCATATTCCGTCGGCTTCATGACCCATCCGTGGATCTCATAGCCGTCCGTTCCCGTATAGGAAAAAGCCTCTGGAACCGATAAGGCATACTCGTTTCCGAGCCAGTCGTTAAAATGCGTCACCTGCTCTCCGTCGATAAAAAGCTCGGAAAGCGCCAGGCCGCGGAATTCACAGGTCGCCAGGTGTCCGCCAGAAATGTCGAAGCTGTCGCAGGCGCTCCCTTTCGTCAGCGGGCCGGAAATGGTTCCGTCCTTCTTTAACTTATATAAATAGGAATAGTCGCCTGTGGTGGAGGTAAAATAAAGCTCGCCGTCCACGGCCTTGCGGGTCTGGCCGGAACCGTACTTTGAATCCGTGCCGACGGATGAGCCCACGGAAGCGTCAAACGGCGCAAAAAGCGAAAGTGTGCCGTCCTCCAGATTCAGCTTATAAAAATCACAGTATTCGTTATATTCCCGCTCCGACGGCGGCAGAGCCGAGACAATGGCTTCCCTCCCGCTTAAAAGCTCCAAAACATCTGTCCGCATGGTTTTCGGAGCAATCATGGTTTTCGTCTCTCCCGTCTTCATGGAATAGAGATAAACGCCCGGCTTCGGCCCCTGAACCTCATCCTTCCACCGGTAACCGCGGTAAAGGATCTGATCCCCAAACACCGAATACGCCGTGCAGTCCGTCCATTCGTCCGTTACCCAGGAAAGCGTTTCCGCGTCCCGGTCATAGACGGCAAGCCGGTTTCTCCTGGCGTTTGTAAAGCCGCGGCCGTTGCTCCAGAACGGAAGCTCGTCAATGACTTCATAGGAAGCTTTCCGCGTTTCCTTATAATTGTCAAAGGGGATCATGAAAAGATAGCGGTTCCGAGAAAGCGTGCGAACCGAAGTTACCCTGGCGGGCACAGAAAAAGCCTCCAGAGCCTCGCCGCCGCAGATGGAGATTTCATAGAAAGCCGTAGAATCTTCGCTGCCGCCTGATGTCCTGCGGCCCTGTCCGGCCGTGAATAAAAGCGTCGTGTCCGAATTCCAGGCATACGTTTTCACATCGCCGCCGGAAGTCAGTTTGAAAAGAGTCTTCGTCTCCAGCCTGTAAACATACAGGTTCCCGTGGTATGTATTCTGCTCCCGGTCTGCCGTCGTCACAACAAAAGCCACCGCCGAACCATCCGGAGAAAAATGAGGATTGCTTACGAACTGGAACTTAAGAAAGGTATCAAGTTCAATCTTATTCATGGAAGGCCTCCCTGTATCAAAGAATTATTTTCATTCTACCATGTCCGCTCCGCGGCCACGGTGCCTCCGGCGGAACCTAGCGCCCGGCTTT
>OLPX01000214.1_pt1 | contig 65489 bp, 70 predicted proteins | sample 1672491 | NCBI WGS metagenome assembly OLPX01 (sample SAMEA3136692, study PRJEB25190) | human gut metagenome | biome: human gut; feature: human-associated habitat; material: faeces | place: Austria | collected 2013
CCACCAGCAATAACAACTGAATATTTCTTTTCCATTTTCTTTTTCTCCTCTGTTTCATGGATTAATAAGTTTTAGAAACCCTCTATGCATCCAATATAAATAACATTCGCGCTAAATATATATTTATATTCCATGACCCCCAAGAGAGTTAATTTATTTTTTGCTGCACTAAGATCTTAATGTACCTTTATTGTAATATAAATAATTTTTGATTCAACATCTTAAGCGTATTTAAAGAAGAGGTTCACATTTATATCCTTTGCACAAGATCTGTGCATAAGTACAGTAAATATTAATAAAAAACCCTTAAAATTAAACTTCAAGGGTTCTCAAACTTAAAATTGTGCAGAAATATTTTACTCATCTAAATTATCCAGATAATCTAGATATTTAAGAAATAAAATTTCTACTGTATTAAAATATGCTGAAGTCGTTTCATAGGTACGATTATTAAATCTTTTGTATTGATCTGTAATTACATACAAACTTTTATCAGCAAGCCGCGCTAGTGTATTATTATTTAGTTTAGTGATAGAAACAATATAAGTACCTTTATTTTTCAATGTTTTCATTGCCTCAATTGCCATTTCATTTTCACCAGATACAGAAATAAAAATCATTACATCCTGTTCTCCTAAACCGTTAATAGTCATCTTTAATTCACTTTTACCATATAAGGTGACGAAAAATACTTTAGTTTGAAGAAAAACTCTTTTAATCATTTCGGCTACTGTATTTTGTGTCTCACCAGTTCCAAAGACAAAGAGCCTACGTGCGTGATGTATATGTTCAAAGAGGTCATCAAGATCGCTATCTTTAGTTAGTTCCATACTTTTTAGATAATTATTACAAATTTCATCAAGCATTCCATCATTCTTTACTTGAACCTGCTGACATTCTAATTTTAAACGCATCTTAAATTCACGAAATCCCTCAAAAGATATCTTTTGGCTAAATCTTGAAATTGTTGCCCGTGATATGTTACAACGTTTAGATAATTCATCAATAGATATTTCACAGCACTCTTTTTTATGGGCTAATATATATTTCCAAATCATTAAATCATTTTCATTTAAATCATCATAATACTGATTTACCAGTTCTTCTAATTGCATAGTTTTACCTCCTGCACCATCATTTTAACATATTGTTCAACCAAGCGATAAAGGAAATAATCAAATATTTGAACAATTAAATTTTTTAAACTAAAATAAGAAGATTTTTATAGACAGTATCACTAAATAATGACATAATATTTAAGGTTAAAAAGGAGGACATGTATGTCTAATAAACGGATTATTCAAGTTGAGGATAAAGTCCCAGGAAAATTACTGATTCCATTATCATTACAACATATGTTTGCAATGTTTGGTGCCAGTGTTTTAGTACCTTTCTTATTTGGGATAAATCCAGCTATCGTCTTATTCATGAACGGTATTGGAACGTTATTATTTATTGTTATTACAAAAGGGAAAGCCCCTGCCTATCTAGGTTCTAGCTTCGCTTTTATTGCTCCAGCAAATATTGTCATTTCTAAATTTGGCTACCCTTATGCTTTGGGGGGATTCGTAGCAGTCGGATTTTGCGGCTGTTTATTAGCCTTAATTATTAAAAAATGTGGGACAAAATGGATCGATATTGTTTTACCACCAGCTGCAATGGGACCAGTAGTTGCATTAATTGGATTAGAATTAAGTGCTACTGCTGCAAATAATGCAGGCTTGATTGGTGATAATATTCAGATGGCCAATGTTTGGGTATTTTTAATTACTCTAGGAGTTGCAATTTTTGGAAATATTTGTTTTAGAAAATTTTTAAGTGTCATTCCAATTCTTATTGCAATTATCTGTGGATATATTGCAGCAATTTGTTTTGGATTAGTAGATTTTACAACTGTAGCAAATGCTCCACTATTTGCAATACCTAATTTCTCAACTCCAAAATTTGATATTAACGCTATCTTGATGATCTTACCAGTTCTTCTTGTAATTACTTCAGAACATATCGGTCATCAAATTGTTACAGGAAAAATAATCGGTAAAAACCTGTTAGAAGACCCTGGATTACATCGTTCTTTATTTGGTGATAATTTTTCAACTATGATTTCAGGATTTATCGGTTCTGTTCCAACAACTACATATGGTGAAAATATTGGGGTTATGGCTATCACCGGTGTATATAGTGTTCAAGTAATTGCAGGTGCAGCTGTTCTTTCTATTATTTGTTCATTCGTAGGACCCTTATCAGCACTAATTCAAACTATTCCTGGACCGGTTATTGGTGGAATCAGTTTCTTACTATATGGAATGATTGGTACTAGTGGATTAAGAATTTTAGTTGATCAAAAAGTTGATTACGCAACTAATAAAAACCTTATCTTAACTTCAGTTGTTTTTGTTACAGGATTAAGCAGTATTACGCTAAGCTTTGGTGGTGTCGAATTAACTGGAATGGTGCTAGCTTGTATTGTTGCTATGATTCTTTCACTAACTTTCTACTTATTAGATAAATTCAATTTGACTAATGATACTGCTGAGGAAAATAATTAATAATTTATTTAAAGGAACATCTCGATTTATATTTGAGATGCTCTTTTTTTGTTGTAATTATTTGCTATTTATATTGCGTTAAAGCATACTTTAAGATGTAAGATATAATTGATTTAGCTTTTAGCCTACAATAAATAGTGCTAAAATTAAATTATACAAGGACATAATATCATGGAGGTAATTATGGAAAAAGCAAAAGTTTATTATTGTGATATGCATACAGGAAGAATGAATCTTCCTGAAAAACTGAAGTTTTTAATGAAGAAAGCAGGTTTTGAAGAAATTGACTTTAAAAACAAATACACTGCTATCAAAGTACATTTCGGAGAACCCGGTAATTTAGCTTTTTTACGCCCAAATTACGCTAAAGCTGTTGCTGACTATGTAAAAGAATTGGGTGGAAAAGCTTTCGTAACTGATTGTAATACTCTATATGTGGGAGGAAGAAAAAATGCACTAGATCATTTAGACAGTGCTTATTCTAATGGCTACAATCCTTTCCAAACCGGAGTTCACACAATCATTGCTGATGGTTTAAAAGGAACAGATGAAGAAATCGTTCCAATCAATGGAGAATATGTTAAAGAAGCAAAAATTGGTCAAGCGATTATGGATGCTGATATTATCATTTCGTTAAATCACTTTAAAGGACACGAATTGACTGGATTTGGTGGTGCTTTGAAAAATTTAGGTATGGGATGTGGTTCCCGTGCTGGTAAAATGGAAATGCACAGTGCTGGCAAACCTGTCGTTGAGCAAGATAAGTGTATTGGCTGTGGACAATGTATTAAAATTTGTGCTCATAACGGGACAAGTATTACTGATCACAAAGCCTCTATCGATCATGATAAATGTGTTGGATGCGGTCGCTGTATTGGAGTCTGTCCTAAAGATGCAATCGTTGCCAGCATGGATGAAGCTAATGACATTTTAAACTATAAGATTGCTGAATATACTAAAGCAGTTGTGCAAGATCGACCATGTTTTCATATTTCATTGGTTATTGATGTATCACCTTATTGTGATTGTCATAGTGAAAATGATATTGCCATCGTCCCTGATGTCGGAATGTTTGCCTCATTTGATCCCGTTGCTTTAGATATGGCTTGTGCTGATGCTGTTAATAAACAGCCTGCTATTGCAAATAGTTTGTTAGATAAACATGGTCATCATCATCATGATCACTTTACAGACGTATCACCTGAAACAAACTGGAAATCTTGTTTAGAACATGGTGAAAAAATTGGAATCGGAACTCGTGAATACGAACTCATTGAAATAAAATAGTAAAAAAGATCATTACGATCTTTTTTTAAATATCTCCATAACGATAGATAGGATACTCAGAATAACTAATTCCTCCAGTTTGAACATAACGGTTAATATTAACCAATTCATATGATTGCTCAGCGGTTATTATATTTACGATAACATTTATCTCACTACCATTAGATAAGTCTTTTGATAATTTTATCTTTTTTTGCTTATCTAAAGTTGTATTAGTTTGACCAATTTTTTCATAATTATTATTTTTAATTTTATTAATAATTATCTCTACTTTATTTGATAAAGTACCACTATAATCAATCTTTTCGTTTTCTAAATAACTATAATCTAATTTATAAATCATATTATTTCTAATCAATTTATAATTTTTATCACCTGGAATATAGATATAAATCAAGTGACTCAACAAGTTGTCTAAATGATGTTCTATTTCTGAATCCGCATTAATTTTTTCTCCTTTATCACCATTTTTAACCAAAATTTCAAAGTTAGCATAATTCACTAAAGGAATTGTTTCTGTTAAAACAAAAGTATAAGCATTTTCTTTAGTCATTGGATAAATACTCTGATTATTAAAAACATCAACAATACAGATATTTACTTGAGTTATATCTGTATAATTATTTAAAACGCATTTATAATTAATACTCATTGTCATTTTATCAAAGTCATAACTAATCACTTTAAATGTTGTATTTGAATAATCTATTATATTGTTATCGGTTATTGGAGTTGTACTATTATTAGGATAAAAAACTACCTCATTAGTTCCCTTTTTAACTAGTATTGCTAATGCAACACATAAACAAAGAGTACAAATAATAATAATTATCCAATCACGAATAATCTTTTTTTTATTTTCCTTTTGTAGATTCTCTAACACTAATGATGTTTGTTCATATATCTTATTGATTGAATCAGCTTCTGTTTCATCATCAAGATCTAATAATTGGGTAATACTTATTTCATAAAATTGACTTATTGTTATCATCATTTTCATGTCTGGTAAACTTAAATCACTTTCCCATTTAGACACTGTTTGCCTTGATACATTTAATTCACGGCCCAAAGCTTCTTGTGAAATCCCTTTTTCTTGCCTTAGGCTTAGTAGTTTTTTACCAATGCTCATAACCCATCCCTCCTATCTATATCATAGATATTTTGTCTTTTTTCGTCTATATCAATCCGTTAACATTTCGCCAATAATGTTAACATGAAAAAAACTGTAACTACATATTGATATAACTCCGCTAAAGTAGATAGGAACCGATTATTTATAATTAAAAGTGAATTTGAAATATCTCCCGTTTATTAGATATTAAGTATTAAATACCGAGGTATATTTCACTTTTTTATCTTAACTTTCTATAATTTGTTCAAACCATTCAATCTTATCAGCTTTTTTGTTTAAATACCCTAAAACTTTATAACTACTTAATCTTTCAATCATTATTCGATTATCTTGATGAAGGAGATTGTTACTATCAAAATTATTCATAATAAAACCAAGTACATTTAAATTTAACTGTTTAGCATATTGAGCCGTTAAAACTGCTCCATTAATACTACCCAAGCCTGATGATGTTACAATTATTAGCGGATAGTTAGCCAGTAACATCACATCACTAAGCATTATCAATTTATCATCGCGCAGTGGACAAATAATACCACCACTTCCTTCAATAACAACAAAATCATGCTTATTTTCTAAATCTGTCAAATCTGCTTTTATAGTATTTAAATCAACTGGTGTATTAGTCTTTTTTGCAGCTAGATGAGGCGCAAATGCTTCTTCATAAACAAAAGATACTTTACAGCTTTCATTTGGCAGACTTGCATACTGCTTAACAACTTCTAAATCACCTGGTATCAGTACATCATTTTCAACAACGGCACCACTTAAGGCCGCCTTATAATAACCAACCTTATACTGTGATTTCAAGGCTTTAACTATTCTTGCACTTACATATGTCTTTCCAACATCTGTCCCTGTTCCAGTAACAAACAAACCTTTAATCATGGCTTGGCTACCCTAAATCCCAATTGCTTAATGATTCTTTGATCTTCAGCAATAGTTATTCCCTGAGTTGTAAGCATATCTCCAGTGATAGCGCCATTAGCACCACTTTTAAATACATTTATTCCTTTATCATCAAAAAGCCCTCTACCACCAGCCATTCTAATCGTTGCATCAGGAAGAATAAAACGAAAAATGGCAAATATTCTTTCAACATCTTCTTTTGATAATGGTTTCAAATGTTCTAACGGTGTTCCTCTAATTGGATTTAGAACATTGATTGGAACCGACTTTATTCCTAAGTCTTTTAATTCAAAAGCTAGATCAAGTCGATCAAGCCATGATTCTCCCATTCCTACAATTCCGCCACTACAAACCTCCAAACCTGCTAATTTTGCAGCCTTAATTGTTTTGATTTTTTGCTCGTAACTATGAGTAGTACAAACATTATTAAAGTAGTTACGTGATGTTTCCAAATTATTATGATATCTTTTAACGCCTGTTTCTTTAAGTTTTTTTAACTCTTCAAAGTTTAATAGTCCTAGTGAAGCACATAAGGATATCGTTGTAGTATCATTAAGTTCTTGATATATTTTTAAAATTTTATTAAATTCTTGAACATTTAATTTCCGTCCGGATGTCACAATAGAAAAACGTTCGACACCTTGCTTTTGATTATGTAGGGCTATTGCTTTAATTTCACTAATTTTCAACAAATTATAAATATCAATTCCAGTTTGATAATAAACTGATTGAGCACAATATTTACAATTCTCACTACACCGCCCGCTTTTACCATTAATAATTGAACAAAGATCAAATGTACTACCACAATAGCTTCTTCTAATTAGTTCAGCCCCTTGCTTTAAAGTCCCTAGATCATAATCTATCAGCATCTTAGCTTCTGCTTTACTAATTTCATAACCAGCCATAATTTGTGCAATGAGCTTCTCTAACATTGTATTCTCCTCTTTTTAAAAATCTTTTCAAATCTAATTCCTGTCCCGACTGCTAAAAAACTTAAAAATAAGTCACCTGGTAAATCTAAAGGAAAACATGAGAGCAAAACTAGTTTCCAAGTTATTGGAGTTCCAGTATAGTAATTCAAAATGATATATTTATAGCCAAGTCCAATCATATAAGTGGCCAAAAGACCACTCAATACTGCCAAAACATATTTTTTTGCTGCTATTTCATTAGTTTTTTCACATATTATGCCTGTAACATACGCTCCTGCAATAAAACCAATTAAATAACCAAAACTAGGTCTAACAATATACGCTAAACCTCCACCGGCCGCAAATATTGGTAATCCTAGTAATCCAATTACAACATACAGTAATACTGCCAATGCTCCTAATTTTGAGCCTAATAAAATTCCAGCTAGCAAAACAAAGAAAAATTGTAATGTAAAATAATCCATGAAAGGTACCGGAATCTGTATAAATGCTCCGATTGTAATTAGAGCCGTAAAAATTGCACAATAGGTTATTTTCTTTGTTGTTAGTAACTTATTCTGCTCCATGGTTTCCTCCTATAATACTTACTTCACCCGCGGTTAATACCATTTCTGCACCATTGCTACTAACGACCAAATTACCTAAATCATTAATTTCACGAACTAAACCGGTAAACTGCTCCCCCTTTTGATTAAAAGTTATTTGCTTATGCAATACACATGAAGCCATGCGATATTCATTCAAAACCAATTTAAAATCCTCATCGATAATTGCAAATAGCTGATTTAAGATTTCTGCAATAAATTGATTACGATTAGCTTCTTGTAATCCTAGAGAAGTAGCTATGGAAGCTATTTCTAATGGAAAATTATCAGTTGATACATTAATTCCAATTCCAATAATAATTGCTTCGATCATTCCGCTTTCAAAATCACTAATTGCCTCACTTAAAATACCACAAACCTTCTTCCCTCGATAATACAAATCATTAACCCACTTAATTGCTACTTCAATATCATATAGCTTTGCAATTGCTCGCCTAACCGCAACTGCTGTTTTAATTGTAATCATAGTTGCATTTTGTAGCGAATCTCCTGTTTTTAATAAAACACTCATATAAACCCCTTTTTGAGCCGGTGAATAAAAACTTCGTCCAAATCTACCACGTCCGGCGCTTTGTTCTTCAGACACAATTACACTATGATTTTTACCACCATTTATTGCTAATTTCTTCATTTGTGTATTGGTTGAATCGATTGTTTTATATGAAAAGATATCAATTTCTTCAGTTAAATAATATGCAATTCCTTGTTTTGATAAAACATCACTATTTTCTAATAATACATATCCTTTATTTGGCGTTGCTTCAATATTATATCCCTCTTCTTTTAATGTCTTTATCGCTTTCCAAATTGCCGCACGACTAACATGCAATTGGTTGGCTAACTCTTGTCCGGATATTACCTTACTACGATTTTCTTCAAGTAAAGCAATTACATTTTGTTTTACACTCATTGAATCACCTCGTTTTTAAGCATAGCAAACATTCACTAAATTGTAAACTAATTATTTAAAATTAGTTTACAATTAAAAAGACAACCTTAGTTGTCTACTTAGTCAATTCTATTACATCTTTAATCATGGTTATCCTAATCATTCTACTAATCGTCTTTCTTCCCATACTAACAATTAAAACCCAATCATCATCTAAATCAATGATTTTACCTTCTACACTATATGGGACATCAATCAAAAACATGGTTTCTTTTACAATCAATTCGCAATCACACTGCTTTAATCCTGCTAAAATATTCTTAATTCGATCTGTTTCCTTAATTTCTTTTTCAATATTTTTAACATCATTTTTCTTTAGTTTTTCAATCTCATATATTGCACAAATACTTATAACTAAAGCAATAATTGCAATAATAGTCGTCATTATAATTCCCCCTCGACCTTAAAGCCGCTAATACATGATAGATCAATTAGTTTGGTAACAGTTTCTTTTTTTATAAACGAACCTTTTTTTGTTCGATGATACTGCACTTTAACCCAATCATCATTGACATCAACAATTAGAACCTTTCCATCACTTGTAGATATATCTAACAAATAGGCATCTCGTGTGCACTCCAGCGTACAAGTTTTTCCGATCAAATATTGTAAAAGATGTAGGTCTTTAGTTTTATTATTACTAACTATTTCAATCTCATTTTCCATTAAATCATCTAAACTTATATTATATAACTGTGCCAATTCCATGGCTTTATCAACTGCGGGTAAGGCTTGATCACATTCCCAGTTAGAAATAGTTTGTCTACTCACTGATAACTTATCTGCAACCTCTTGTTGACTATAGCCCTGTTTTTTTCTTAATCGCATTAATTTTTCGCCTAACATCTGCTTTCCTCCTATAATTAACAGTATAAATAAACCATCAAAATAATGCTACCAAAGATATTAGGAATGTTGTCAAATATTTTTGACAAGCCTTTCTAGACATAATCTTAAACAGCCGTTTTACTCTTGACCGCTTGAGAAAAATCTGTATAAATCCATTTCGTCAAATCAATTTCTTTACTTTTAGCAATACACCATGTCATTACTTGGAAAAGAATAATTAGTAAATATGCAGCCTGATACTCATCTAAAGCAATATCTAATGCTAAGGTCTTATTGATTGTGCTTTCGTAATAGCAAACACGTGCTCCGTATACTGTGATTCATAGGCTTTTAATAGTTTTGCTTTAGATAATCTTGGACTTGGCGTTTCGATAAAGAAAATTCGATGTTCTGGATTGACTTCCAAATATGGTCCATGCATATAAGCCTCTAACTTATAACCTTGACTTGCAACCCTAATTGTTTCAGAAAATTTTGTTTCCATCTCTTTAGCTGTTCCTACTGTTGCGCCATAATCAATAACACTGAAACGAACCGCATCTTTAAAATCATCATTATACTGACTTACAAAAGTTTCATTTTTCTTAATGATTTTATTAATCTTAGTTGTTACCGTATTTATCTTTTCAAGAAAAAGTGATTGCCCGTTTGGGTGAGGTCTCAAGTATCTTCAATATCAGTGAACCAATTATGTTTGGACTTCCTGTCGTTTTCAACCCTATTTATACTGTTCCTTTCTGTATTGTTTCTATTTGTTTCAACTTTAATAGCATATTTTGCAACTGCAGTTGGCTTAGTAGGACATACTTATATTGTTATCCCATGGGTAACTCCCCCCTTACTTTCTGGTTATCTATCTACTGGTGATATACGGGGTACGCCCTCACAGATCGTTATAACCATAATTGGACTCTTAGTTTATGCACCACTTGTATCAGCTTCTAATAAAGCTGCTAAAAAACAAGGTTTAGAAACAGCTGAATAATTATCAACCTGGCAGAATCGAATCGATTCTGCTTTTTGTTGCGAATCATTTTCAGCAAAATATGTTATAATATTTTATTATTTTATTTTGTATTATTTGTATTATGTTATATAATACAAATATAAGAGGTGAGTAATATGTGGATTTTAATTTTATGTTTAGTTTTTATTAATGTAGTAATGTACTTTTCTTCTAAACGAGAGAGTCGTTATAATGAAGGACGCTTATTTTTAGTTACAATCCCTGATTGGACTTATGAATCTGTTGAAATTAAAGAAATTGAGAAACAGTTTAAAAAAGAACATTTATGGGTATTTATTATCTCATTTATAACATTTATTCCTTTATTTATTTTTTCAACTAAATGGCTATTACTTTATTTTATGATTGTGATATGGTTTAACGTTTCCGTCTATTATGTTCCGTATAGAAAAGCACGTGCTAAATTATTAGCTTTAAAAAAATTGCGCAATTGGCCAGATGAAAAAATAGAGAAAATTAAAATTGATTTATCATTATCAGCCTATATGGAAAAACACCCTTTTAATTTAAGACGTTACTTCTTCGTTTTAATAATTGATCTATCTGTATTAGGAAATATGATTTATTTCCACGCTGAAAATGCCATGTATCTTTACATGGTATTACAATTTATGGTCTTAGTACTTGGAATTGTCTTTATTAAAAAATTACCAAATAAAACATTCTGTAAAAACAGTGAAGTAAATATAACATTGAATTTACTACGTCGTGATTCTTTTCATCATTGTTTTTTCTTTTTAATCACTGGTGATAGTATTTTTAACTTAGCTTTACAATTTTTCTTACTTGAAAAGCTACCTTTTGTAATACTCTTTTTAGTTGCCTTAATAATGATTCTTTGTGTAATTATCATTGTCATTAAAGCTAACCATTATCGAGAGAAAAAGGCAAAGATTCTCGCTCATTACAACGAATGTGAATATACCATCAGTAATGATGATTGCTGGAAAATCGGTTGGTTTGGTCCAACGTATTATAATAAAGCTGATCCACGTACACTTATTTCAGCGCCAAATGGAACACAGATGACATTTAATACTGCAAAACCGGCTTATCGAATTTTTATTATTGGTATTTGGACATTTGTTATTGCTTTATTGCTATGGTTATTTGGATATCCGTATTATTTAGATATAACTAATAATCTTGTCAATCTTTCTTTAACCGATCAAGCAGTAGTTGTTGATAGTCCTTTCTACGATGTTTCAATTGATCTTCAAAAAGTTAATAAAGCAGAACTAGCCGATGATTTAGGTAAAGGAATTAGAACTAATGGAACCGATACTTTTGTTTATGGTAAGGGAAATTATACTTTTGACCGTTATGGTAAGTGTAAAGTATACATGGCAAGTTTGCATCCTTGCTATATAATTTTGTATACTGATGATATAACCTATATCGTTAATGATGATGATATTCAAAATACTAAACTCATCTATCAAGAAATTCAGGAGGTGCTTAGCCAATGATTATTAATCTAGACTATACAAGTGAAATTCCAATTTATTTGCAACTACGTAATGAAATTGTTAAAGGTATTGCTAATGGTCAATTTAAATACGGCGAGTCATTACCAACCGTTAGGACTTTAGCTCAAGATCTTCAAGTAAATAATATGACCGTTAATAAAGCTTATGGGCTGCTAAAACAAGAAGGCTATATTTGTATTGATCGCCGTCATGGTGCTAAAGTTCAACCAACGATTGATAATTCTCATGAACATCAAGAAAAATTACTTGATGAGCTAGAGTTACTAGCTAGTGAAGCAATTGTTAAAGGCATGAATAAGGATGAATTTATTAATACTTGTAAAGCTTTATTACAAACAATTCAATATGATGCTTCAATTGTACAATAAAAATACCCGTAAATTAGTTACTCTTGCTAATCTTACGGGTAAATTATTTTTTACTCTTCTTATTTAATTTCAAGATTAAGCTATGTTGTTTGGCTAAATCTTGAAATAAATCAAATACATATTTAGCTTGCTCTTTTTTTGTTAGAGCTGACAGCTTTGAATTAGTTTCTATCTGTTTAATTAGACTTTTAAGTTCTTCTAACTCTAAAAGATTTACAGCAAGACAATAAAAACTCTTTTTTCGTCCATCATTATATTTTTCTAAAAATATTTTTAAAATATCTATCTTTTCAAGCTGCTCTTGATTATATGTGTCTATACCACCATCTTTAGCTTTCATTAAATCTTGATGATAATGTTGATGTGTAATAAATGAATCATATTTAGCAAATTTCATGTATTTATCACAAGGATATGATGAACATTCATAACAATATGTGAGATTATCATGTTCCAAACTACAACGAGCAATCCTACAACTTTGATTTCCTGCTCCACCACCACATCCTGGACAGTAACCATCAATATGCATCGGACACAAACCACAGTTCAAACCGCACAAAGATAATAATTGATTATTTCGTTTAAATCCTTTCATTTTTTTCTCCCCATATTATTAATAGTTTAACTTATTATCTTTAATTCTAGCATAAATTTCCATAAAATATAAACCAGCAGATAAAATCTTTCCATTTTTAAAAATATATTTATTTTTTATTATTAGCTTGTAAATAACTTTTATTAAAGTATAATAAAAGTAGGAGGCACACATGACCAAAAAAATTCTTAAAGATGTAAAAAAACATCACTTACATCTATTATTACAATCATTATTTAGTAGAGACAGTGCCACAATGAGCGAATTGAGCAATGATACTCAATTATCACAGCCTAGTGTAAGAAATATGATTCGCCTTTTGCAACAACACGATATTGTTAAAGAAACAGGTAACGATCATTCAACCGGTGGACGTTGCCCAACCCGCTTTGCATTAGTTGAAAAGCATTTTAATATAATCTGTCTCTATATTCAAAACCCTAAAATAACTTATCAAATTCATTCTTACAAAAAAATACTAACAACCGATATTCTGGAATTTGAGGATGAACAACAATTAATTACTCTAATTAAAGTGCTTCTCACCAAATTCAATTGTCAATGTATCGTTATTGCAGTTGAAGGAATCGTTAGAGATAATGAATATTTAACCGACCACAATAACCACTTTGAAACCCACACTTGGATCACAGAGTTAGAAAAGAGTATCAATATTCCTATTCTAGTTGAAAACGATGTCAAAGCGATGCAATTAGGTACTTGTTATCATCATCATAAAAATAGTTCAATTTATTTGCACCTAAACAAAAAGGGAATTGGTAGTTCATATATGTATAATGGACAATTAGTTCATGGCAAATATGGAATTGCTGGTGAAATAGGACTTATTCCTTATCACGATATTTCCTTAAATCAAGCAGTTAGGACATGTAACAAGCCAAAAGACTTTCAAAACATTATTGCTTATCTATTAATAATTGTTTTAACGTCTTTAGACCCTGAGCATGTTGACCTTTCTCTTGAACTTGATTGGGACTTGGATTGGCATTTAATTAATGAAACTATTTATACTTATCTACACTCACAATTTATTTATGATATTAAAGTTTATAAACAATATTTAGATAACTTATTCCATGGGTTAAATTATTTAGGAATTGAAAAAATATTAAAACAATTAGTGGAGGAAAGTAATGAAAAAATATAAAGCAATTATTTATGACCTTGACGGAACAGTATTAAATACAATAAATATGAATATGTATCCCTTGATTAAGATTATTAAAGAAGAAACCGGTGAAGATTGGACATTTGAACAAGTCTTAAAATTTTTACCCTATCCAGGTATGAAAGTAATGGAAGAGTTACAAGTAGCTGATAAAGAAAAGACTTACGCTAGATGGGTTAAATATGTCAATGAATATGAAGAAAGCGCTTCTTTATACCCAGGGTTTGAAGAAATTTTTGAAGCATTTGACGGAAGCATCATTCAAGCAGTTGCTTCAGCAAAAACAACAGCACAGTATCAAATTGATTTTGTTGCAAAAGGTTTAGATAAATATATGAAAACTGCTGTTTTAGCTAACGATACAGTCAAGCATAAACCCGATCCCGAACCGTTATTAGAATGTTTAAAGCGATTATCTTTGCAACCTGAAGATGTTATTTATATCGGTGATGCTCATTCTGATTATCTCGCATCTAAAAACGCTGGTATCGACTTTGGTTATGCAAAATGGGGAAGTGTTTCCGCTAAAGGTATTGATAAACCAGATCACGTGTTTGAGCAGCCACTTGATCTATTAAAGTTATTATCTTAAATGACTGAAAAAGAAAAAATGTTAGCTGGGGAATTATATGATTGTGGCGATGCCGAATTACTTGCTCTATGGCATCGAGCCAAAGATCTAGCCCGAGATTATAATCTAACCAATTCTAGCGATACTAAAAGAAAAAGTGAGCTTCTTAATGAATTATTAGGTAAAGTTGGAAACCAATTATGGATTACCCCACCTTTTCATGTTGATTATGGCTGTAATATATATTTTGGGAATAACTGCGAAGTTAATATGAATTGTACATTTCTCGATGATAATAAAATTATTATTGGTGATAATGTTTTAATTGCTCCAAATGTACAAATATATACCGCTTATCATCCTACTCATTATCTTGATCGTTTTACTATCAGTGAAAATGAAACATTCAATTTTTGTAAAACACAAACAGCCCCAGTTATTATTGGTAAAAATGTTTGGATTGGCGGGGGAACAATTATTCTACCGGGAGTTACAATTGGTGATAATACCGTAATTGGAGCAGGTAGTGTTGTTACAAAAGATATCCCTGCTGATACAATTGCTTATGGCAATCCTTGTAAAGTTCATAAAGCCAATGAACGCAGCAAAAGTATTTAATAAAAAAGAACTAGATTTAACAAATCGTTTGATGTGACCTCAGAAAGTTAGATCAAAAATGATATGTGCCCTGAATTTTAGATACATATCAAATTCTAACGGTTAGGAGGTCGGTACAGTTAAATCCAGCTCTTTTTATTTTATTCAATCTTCAAATCAACTAATTCACTGGCATAATCCGTTTTGTAGTCCCCGTTATATTGCTCACTAAACACTTTTATCTGATAGTTATCATGATCATATTTTTTTGGCAACTCAATTAAAGCAACACCCATTTTAGTAACACTAATATCAGCTAACTGACCATAAGATACAATCTCATTTTGTGTTTTATCAATTATAACTGCACTGAGTAAATCCCCATCGCCTTGGGCACTATAATTAAAACTTATTTTATTATTTTCTTTAACCTGATCGCTCACAACTAAGGTTTGTGAAGCATCTTTTAATGTTAAACGATAATCACTAAGTAATTCTTGATGTTCCACGTCCTGCATTGCTTTGCTCCCGACTACTCCACTGACTTTACCACCTTGGGCTGCAGCAAAAAATAAAACTGCATGAGGATCAAGATTAGCAGTAGCTCTTGCACTAAGATGCTCGACAGTAATATCTAATTGTGCAAAAACTCCACATTTAGAGATATATCCCGCTAATTTAGGATCATCTTTAGCAGCTGCTGACAACCAGTAATAATTCCCCTCCTGACGATAATGACGATCTTCAAGTCCACAACTATTTGAATTCATTATTTTTGCTGTTGGGGCAAAAAATTTATCACCAAATAACTGTGATTCTATAAATGAATAACTAGTAACAGTAACAACGTCACCACCTGGTTGAGTAGTATTAAATATTACTTCCGCTTCTTTTGGTGATAAAGTTTGAGATGCTAACGCAATCTCTGCTTGTCGTAAAGCACTAGTTTCATAGCGATTACTTTCCTGATCAAATGGTGTTGAGGTTTGAAGCTTTGTTGAAATTAATAAAATGGATTTAATAGCTTTTCCATCTTCATCAAAAAAGCTAGTTTCTTCCGGATTTAAAATATTCCATTGAAATTGACCATCAGCCCCTAAATATAAAGTTTCAAACTTCCCGGATGTTCCCCTAGCTATTTTTTCAACAGCCTTATCTGCCATCATCATACTTTGTTTATCTTGTATATTCAAAGTATCGGGATTTTTATAATTATTAGCCGGAGCATTATTTTTTAAAAATAATCCTATTAAAGTTACTATAATTACAGTGCAACCAATCTTAAAATATTTTTTAGGCATTTTCTTACCTCCTGATCATTCAAGATCATCCCTAATACTAACTTTAAACAACTAGTACAACCGCTTCATAAGCCCGTAATTTCCCTCTTATCAAATCATTATAATTTCCTAGTAACACCTTTGCTTCAGCTTCAAATAAAGTTTTATCATAGGTAACCTCTTTAGCTGTAAAATTAGATAAGACAAATAATTTTTTTCCGTCATACTCCCGTTTATAAACATAGACTTCATTACTATCCTCATAATATTCTTGATAATCACCAAACTGAACAACTTCATTTTCCTTTAAAATTGAGATCATTTTTTTATAGTAATTAAAAATTGAGTTTTCATCAGTTATTTGTGCTTGTGCATTAAGCCATTTATAATTTTGATTAACTTTGATCCATGGTTCAGCATCAGAGAATCCTGCATTTTCTAGATCATTCCATTGCATTGGAGTACGTGCATGATCACGACTTGATTTATTAATAAATCGAAGCATCTCTTCAGGGGTAAACATTTTTTCCACTTCAACATACTGATGATAAGAATTTATACTTTCAATATCTCTAAGCTCACCAATATTCTTAAACTCAACATTAGTCATTCCAAGTTCTTCACCTTGATAAATATAAGGAGTCCCTTGTAAAAAATATTGGGCAGTAGCAAGCATTTTTGCTGATTTTTCCCAAGTTTCTTTAGAACTTGTATCTCCAAAACGACTAACTACTCGTGGTTGATCATGATTATTCCAAAATAACGAATTCCATGCTCGTCCATGCATATCAATTTGCCATTTTCTTAAAATTGCTTTTACATCCGTTAATTTAAATCTTTCATCACTCCATTTTTGTTTTTCACCACCATCAACATCCATTAATTCAAATTGGAAAACCATACTCATTTCTTTTCCATCATTACTTGCATATTGAATAGCTTCTTTTGTTGTCACTGCTGGAGCTTCTCCAACAGTCATCACATCATATTTTGAAAAAACGTTATCTGTTAACTCACGAATATATTCATGGACACGAGGTCCATTAGCACTGACACTATGCCCCTTTATTGGACTATCTTGATAAATATTATCTTGATCTTTAGAAATCAAATTAATGACATCCATTCTAAATCCATCAATTCCTTTATCAAGCCACCAGGCAATCATTTTTTGAATTTCATTTCTAACATCAGTATTATCCCAATTTAAATCCGGTTGTTTTTTAGAAAATAAATGTAAATAATACTGTTTCGTTGTCTCATCATACTGCCAAGCTGAACCTAGAAAACAACTTGTCCAATTATTTGGTACACTGCCATCTTCTTTACCATCTTTCCAAATATAATAATCACGATATGGATTATCTTTACTTTTCTTACTTTCGATAAACCATCTATGTTCATCAGAGGTATGATTAACAACAAGATCCATAACTATCTTAATATTTCGCTTATGAGCTTGCGTTAAAAGATTCTCAAAATCAGTCATATTTCCAAAACATTGCATTATCTCATAGTAGTCTGAGATATCATATCCATTATCATCATTTGGCGATTCATAAATTGGCGTGATCCACAACACATCAACTCCCAATGTTGCTAAATAATCTAACTGCTCAGTAATCCCATTAATATCACCGATCCCATCATGATTGGTATCTTTAAAACTCCGCACATATATTTCATACACAACACTCTTTTGCCACCAGTTTTTCATTTTATTATTCCTCCTCAAATCCTAAACTATAGCCCAATATAAACGAAACAATTAATAATACTAACATCATAATTATACCATAAATATTATTATAAACATCTTTTTCCTCAGAAAAAGCAAGCGTTATCATTATAATATCTTGTAAGTTCTAAATAACTTATAGAAAGCCCCTAGCAAACTCGTAAGACTGATCACAATTACATTTATATCCATTATTATAAATACTTTAAACATTATAAAAAAACTAGAGCTAACTCTAGTTTAAATAGCTGTTAATTTAATCAGCAGCTTCTAATTTATAATCTTTCAATATTCTTTTTAATTCTATTAATCGATTTTTAAAATTAACACTAGAAATAAACTGTTCTGTGAACTTCTCAAACTCCACTTCACCTTTCTCTACTACTAAAATAAAATAGCATAAACATAACAATGGCATATCACCAGAAATTATATTTGTTTTAGTCCTTGTTGCATCACGATAAAGAACATCAATGTGTTCCATTATCAGCTGTTGATATTGCTTTAATTTTTGATCTACCTCCTGAAGTTTACTTATATTCAAATACTCAAACATCCTAATGATATTCTCAAAATTACCCTGACTAACCTTCTTAGCTTTCATTTCTTTAATTAAAAATTCTGTCAATTCATTATATTCAGGACTTTTGACTTTAAATACAGCTAATGATTCTTTATCAATATCAGCACTTAAATAAGAAAGCAGCAAATGATTTTGATATGCAAAGATCTCATTTTTAATTCTTAAAAATTCCTCATCTGCCAATTCTAACAATCCAGCTAACCGTGAAAAACTCCTTTTAATATCATAGGGAATCTCTTCTTGAGATTTATAACCTAAATCATGTTCAATCTCAGCCCATGTGTATTGCAGAATTGAGCTAATTTGAATTTCTAATTTTAAATTATGATACTTAAGATATTCCTGTGCTTTAACATACTTAGGATCAATTTGAACCACATAATGCAACGAACGATACCCAAAACGTTTTGGATCCAGACTCTTTCTTTTATCAATAGAATTATCACGATCAATAATAAACTCATTTTCAATTAATTTCGATATTTGATCAACAGTATCCGTATAATATGTAATTACCCTAATACCTGATAAATCTGTTATTTCATCTAATTTTTGATACTTGTTTTTTAACTCTATCTTTTTAGATAAACTCTCAATACTCTTTGTTCTACTAGTGATTGAATGAAACGATATTTGTTCACGATTCAACAAATTACATATATATGTTTCCATCAAATTTGTAAATTGTTCATATGTTGTAAGATTATTGCTATATTCTCTTACTAAATCTTCATTATCCATAATTTTCCCCTCTAACTCTCTAGTCATAAGTTATATCATGCACTATTATACTTGTTAAGAAACTAGAAATTTGACACTTTATATCTTTATGAGTCGTATTTTTATCAATTTCTATTTTTTACTGAACCCCCTTTAAGATCATTCAGCCATCCAAAAAATATTAATACTGAGACTCTATCCATTATTATATTGATTGATGATTTTTCTTAAAATCTTCACCCCAGCTATACATAGCATCCAAGATTGGTTTTAAACTATAACCTAACTCAGTTAGCGAATATTCGACTTTAGGAGGAACTTCGGGATAAACTTTACGACTAATCAATCCACTCTCCTCCATTGCCCGAAGGTTTGAAGTTAATACTTTTTGAGAAATCGTTCCGATTGATTTTTTTAACTCACCAAATCTTTTTTTCCCTGGTAGCAGATCCCTAATAATCAAAACCTTCCATTTATCACTTATTAATAATAATGTAGTTTCAACTGGACATTTTGGAAATTCTTTCATATGTGTACTCCTTATAGTTTCTTATAGTAACTAAGTATATTTTATAAACTATACTTATGAAAGTCAAGTTAGTTACATAAAAGAAACTAAGCCACTTTTATGTGCGTACTTCACAAATAGCAACCATTGAAGGATAATAACGATGAGAAGGGAGTGTTATAATGTTTCAAAGAGAATCACTTGATATTTTAAAATTGAGTCAAGCAATCAAAAAATGTGATGCAATCTTAATTGGAGCTGGAGCTGGACTTTCTAGCGCCGCTGGTCTGTCATACTCAGGGAACCGTTTTAAAAAATATTTTAATGATTTCATTACAAAATATCATTTACAAGATATGTATTCGGCAGGCTTTTACCCCTATCCTAGTTTAGAGAAATACTGGGCTTATTGGAGTCGTCATATTTATTATAACCGCTATTTGGAAGCCCCTAAAGATACTTATAAAAAATTATTAAACCTACTCATTAATAAAGATTATTTCGTCATTACAACAAATGTTGATCATCAGTTTCAAATAGCTGGTTTTATTAAAGAAAAATTATTTTATACTCAAGGAGATTACGGACTTTGGCAATGTTCAAAACCATGCCATCAAAAAACTTATGATAATTACGAGACAGTTGTTACAATGATCAAACAACAGCATGATTTGAAAATTCCCAGTTCACTAATTCCGTACTGTCCAATATGTAATGCTCCAATGACAATGAATCTTCGCTGTGATAAAACATTTGTTCAAGATTCCGGCTGGTATCATGCCCAAGAACGTTATTATCACTTTTTAAATAAATATCATTATTCCAAAATCGTTTATTTAGAATTAGGAGTTGGCTATAATACCCCTGGAATTATCAAATATCCATTTTGGCAATTAACTATAGAGAATCCTAAAGCTATTTATGCCTGCATCAATCAAGATATTATTGATTTACCTTCGGAATTAAAAAAACAGACTATCATGATCAACGATAACATTCATAATGTCTTATCGTCTTTGGAGAAATTGCTATGAATCAAATAACCCGATTACAATTTTTAATTAACTATTTAATTCAAGAAAATAAACTTGAAATTGAACTTCCTACAGAACAAGCACAACTATTTTCCCTTTATCGCTCATTAGTAAATATTCGTGAAGCAAAAACAGCTACTGACAAATTCATTATGATTCAAAACAAAATGTTAAAAAATGAAATTAAACGAAAAGGAATCATTGACTCAAGCAATTTCAAAAAATCAATGAATATCTGGCGTGGTGATATCACCCAACTAAAAGTTGATGCCATTGTAAATGCTGCCAATAATCAAATGGAAGGATGCTTTATCCCTGGACATAATTGTATCGACAATGCTATCCATACCTTTGCAGGAGTTCAATTAAGAAATGAATGTCACCAAATCATGTCTAAACAGCGTTATCTTGAGCCCACCGGAAAAGCAAAAATAACTAATGCTTATAATCTTCCTTGTCGTTATATCGTCCATACAGTTGGTCCTATCGTTCATAATGTACTAACAGATGAAAAGCGCTTTTTATTAGCTGAATGTTATCGTAATTGTTTAAAAAAAGCTGAGGTTTATGGATTAAAAAGTATTGCTTTTTGTTGTATCTCTACAGGAGTATTTAACTTTCCTAAAAAAGAAGCAGCTCAAATTGCAGTCAATACAGTATCCACATTTCTTAAAGGAAGTCAGATTGAAAAAGTTATTTTTAACGTTTTCAAAGAGGACGATGAAATGATCTATCAGCAATTACTAAATAATAAATCTAAATAGAATCGTAATATTTTTAGGTGTTTTGACAACACCTTTTTCTTTTGAATGATTTAAATCATTTTACATATTTATGGTTTTGATGAATACTAAAATCAAAAGTGCTATACTAATATTAAAGAAACGTTAAATTTGCGTAAGAGTTTTGTAAGTAATCCGACTTTACTTGATAATTTTTTTAATAAATATTATGTTATTTTTAGAAACAAAATAGGAGGCGCCATTTCAATGAATAAATGTAAAGAAAATCGTGAATTATCTTGGCTTAAATTTAATGATCGAGTATTAATGCAGGCTAAAGATAATAAAGTCCCTTTAGGTGAAAAGTTAAGTTTTATTTCTATTTTTCAATCAAATCTTGATGAATTTTTTATGGTTAGAATTGGATCATTATATGATCAAATGCTATTCTATCCTAGTTCTAAAGACAATAAAACTGGAATGACTGGTGAAGAACAGCTAAAGGCATGTTTACGAAGAATTACTTATTTAAATAAAAAGAAAGATCGTATTTATCAAAGTATTATGGATGAATTAAAAACTCATGGATGGGGAATCGTAAAATACCGTGATTTAAAGAACAAAGAAGATCGTAAATATTTTGAAAGTTATTTTGAACGAGAAATTCTTCCATTAATCTCTCCCCAGGTTATTTCAAAACGTCAACCATTCCCTTTTTTAAATAACCGTGAAGTTTATGTTGTTGTTCAGTTAGAATCAAAGAAGGGAAAAAGAAAGATGGGAATCGTTTCTTGTGCAAATGCTATGGATGAACGAATGATTGCGATTCCTAGTATGCAAGGGAAGTTTATTTTGATTGAAGATATCATCCTGCATTTTATTTCTAATATCTTCTCTAAATATACAATAAAAAATAAAGGTTTCATCAGAGTTACAAGAAGTGCTGATATTGATGAAGATGATCACTCTTTAGAAGGTCATGAAGACTATCGAGAAATGATGGAAACATTAATTAAACAACGTAGAAAATTATGTCCTATTCGTTTGGAAGTATCACCAGGCTTAGAAGAGTTAGAAATCTTGATGTTAATGAACTTCTTGAACCTCAAAAAACATCAGGTTTTCGAGTGCAATGCTCCATTAGATTTGAAATTCACTAGTGAGTTACGTGATCATTTACGCTACATTCACCCAGAAATGTTCTATAAAAAATTAGAAGCTAAAAACAGTCCTTTAGTTGAAAATACTGTTCCAATGATCAAACAAATTTTAAAAAAGGATATTTTATTATCATATCCATATGAGTCGATGTCACCATTTCTCCGTTTATTAGATGAGGCTAGTCGAGATACAAATGTTGCCAGTATTAAAATGACTTTATATCGTGTTGCAAAGAAATCTAAGATTATTAAATCATTGATTGAAGCTGCTGAAAACGGTAAAGAAGTTGTTGTTTTAGTTGAATTACGAGCACGTTTTGATGAAGAAAATAACATTGACTGGTCAAAACGACTTGAAGAATCTGGATGCCGTGTTATCTATGGTTTAGATGGACTTAAAGTTCACTCAAAATTATGTTTAATAACTTATAAAAATAATCAGGGTGTTCATTATATTAGCCAGGTGGGAACAGGAAACTATAATGAAAATACATCAAAGCTTTATACTGATTTATCACTAATGACATCTAACTACGAAATTGGGGAAGAAATCAACAGCATTTTTAATCATCTATGTCTTGGCGAAACAGAAAATGAAGTTAATCTTTTAATGGTTGCTCCTAACTGTATGATTACAAAAATATTTGAACATATTGATAATCAAATTGCTTTAGCCAAAGCGGGTAAAGAAGCTTATATTGGATTTAAATGCAATTCCGTCACTAGTAAAGAAATGATCGATAAGCTAATCGAAGCAAGCCAGGCAGGGGTTAAAATTGATATGATTGTTCGTGGTATATGTTGTATTTTACCTGGTGTTGAGGGATTAACTGATAATATTAGAATAATTTCTATTGTTGGTAGGTACTTGGAACATTCACGTATTTACATCTTTGGTAAAGGCAGTGCTCAAAAAGTATACATTTCTTCTGCTGATTTAATGACAAGAAATTTATCACGTCGTGTTGAAGTCGCTGCCCCAATTTTAGATGAAAAATTAAGAAAACGAATTATTACAATGTTTAATACAATGTTGAAAGATAATGTTAAAGCATGCCGCTTATTAGAAGATGGTACTTACAAACGAGTAAAAAATAAAGAGCCAGAATTGAATAGTCAGGAATATTTTTTCAAATAATTGGCAATATAAATAATAATAAAGGAGTGATTATATGCGGGTAGGTATTTTAACAAGTGGTGGTGATTGCCAAGCACTAAATGTAACAATGCGTGGTCTAGCAAAAACTTTATATCGAAATGTAAACGATATAGAAATTATTGGCTTTCTTCAAGGCTATAAAGGGTTAATGTATGAAGATTATAAAATTATGAAGCCCAAGGATTTTTCTGGAATAATTAATATTGGTGGGACAATTTTAGGAACATCACGTTGTCCTTTTAAAAAAATGCGAGTAATTGAAGATGACTTTGACAAAGTAGCTGCAATGAAAAACACATATGCAAAATTAAAATTAGATTGTCTTGTTGTGCTAGGCGGAAATGGTTCTATAAAATCAGCTAACATGCTCTCTCAAGAAGGATTGAATGTTATAGCGCTACCTAAAACAATCGATAATGATACATGGGGAACTGATTATACTTTTGGCTATCAGTCTGCAATTGATATTGCAACCACATACCTTGATCAAATTCATACTACCGCTGCCAGCCACAACCGTGTTTTTGTAATAGAAGTAATGGGACATAAAGTTGGCCATATTTGTTTGTCAGCAGGAATTGCTTCAGGCGCTGATGTAATTTTGTTACCAGAAATTCCTTACGATATTAAAGAAGTAGCTAAGGCTATTAAAACTAGAGAAAAAAATGGGAAAAAATTCAGTATTATCGCTTGTGCGGAAGGCGCTTTATCCAAAGAAGAAGCAACACTATCAAAAAAAGAGTATAAAGCTAAAGTTAAAGCCCGCAATGGTCAATCAGTTGTTTACGAGATTGCAGCAGAATTAGAAAAATATATTGATAGCGAAATTCGTGTGTCATGTATTGGTCATGCCCAGCGCGGAGGACAGCCATGTCCATACGATCGAATGATCTCAACTCAATTTGGGGTAGCTGGAGCCCGTTTAGTTATGGGCGGAGATTATGGCAAATTAGTTATCTTAAAAAATAATGGAGTTACTGCTATTCCCTTAGTTGAAAGTGCTGGTAAACTAAAATATGTTGATGCTGTAGGAGCAAAAGTTAAAGACGCTAAGTTACTAGGTATCTCATTTGGTGATTAAAAAGTCTAAATATAGATTAATTTCTATATCTAGACTTTTTTACTTTAATTCACTAGTTACATCAATGACTTCAACTAATGAAAACTGCTCATCATTAAATTGATACTTTAAAACAACACAATTGGGCATATCATTAGGTAGCGATACTTGCTGATTTTGTTCCCATCTTTTCGCAAAACAATAGCAAGAAAGACCGTGTGAGACTATTAACACTGTTTCTTGATCAGTATTTTTCATAAGTTCTAAAACAGTTGTTGAAACACGTTCACTTACTTCATTTTCACTTTCACCACCAAATTTCTTAAAGAAATTGCCAAATGGAAAAGGGGGATCAAGATCATCGCTTTCTCCTTCATAAATACCAAAATTCCATTCTTTTAAACCTTTAAGCCGCTGATATGGGAGGCTAGTTACAATTTCTAGAGTATCACAAGCTCTTTCTGAAGATGATGCATAAGCACCATCAAAAACAATCTCATTATTCTCCAAATACTCTTTTACACATCTTGCTTGTCTTTTTCCCAGTTCTGTCAAAGGTGAATCACACCACCCCTGCATTAACCTTTTTTGATTAAATAACGTTTGTCCATGACGCATCATATATAATGTTTTCATATTTTGACTTCTGGTATATTGTAATTAACTTATTTAACCGTCAATTGTATACACCTCTTCCTTTCATTAGATTTCATTTAGAATCGAATTGTGAATAGGTACTTTTGTTTTTGCCTTCTGTAGCCCGACTACCTGGAAAAGGTTAATACCACATCTTTGTATCTTAATTGTAATCAGTTAGATAAGTTTTTGAACTTGTATTTCGCATCAGGTCTTTGATACTCTGTTTGTGGTTTGATCACATTTCATTACCTTATATAAAGAAAGGATGTGTTTTCCATATTTTACACTGATATCGATGTTGACAAATTTAGATGAGACTAGCGATATCCATAACTTCAGCTCTACTGTCAAAGTCATAGAATTTGTAGGTATAGACCCCGGTACTTATCAGTCAATTTCTCGAACAGCACAGTCAAAACGTGGTTCGCGCTATTAAGAAAAAGCTATATCAATACATTCTGCCAGTCTGCAAGTACAATCTCACTTTCAATAAATATTATAAACTAAAACGACTGTAAGGTAAATTCCACAGATGTGCCCAGGACCGCTCAGTACGAAAACTTACAAGAGTAATCTATAAATTATTGTCTGAAAACATATAGTTTGATAAAAACTGCTCATTTAAAAATACTGAACTTAATATTTTTAAAAAGCTGCATGCAGTAGTAGTTTTCAGCGTAACCAAAATTCACTTTTCAAAGAACTAAAAAATATTTTAGCTAATTATCAAAAATTACTTGATTTATATATAGTTAACTTTTCTTGATCATTTACAACCGATAAACTTGTGTATCTAAAAAAATACAGTATACTTAAATTATATATTACATTTTTTTATTTACATCATTTTAATCAAAAATTGAAAAGGAGCTTACTAAAATGAAACTAATAATTGAAGAAAATGAACAAAAAATGAGTGAAAGTGCAATGTTTATTCTATTAGGTGCCATGATGCAAGATAAACGTGTCAATATTTCACTTACTTCCGGTCGTTCTCCTAAAACGATGTATGACATGATGATTCCTTATGTAAAAAATCAGGCTAAATTTAAAGATATTGAGTATTATCTTTTTGATGAAAACCCATATATTGATGAACCTTATGGACCAAACTGGAAGGATATGCAAGAATTATTTTTTAAAGCCGCTAATATTCCTGATGAGCGTATTCACATTATGACTTCAAATGACTGGCAAGACTATGATAATAAAATTAGAAATGCTGGAGGAATTGATGTAATGGTGATTGGTCTTGGATATGATGGACATTTTTGTGGTAATTGTCCTCGTTGTACACCTTTTGACAGTTATACTTACTGTATTGATTTCAAGAAAAAGCAGGCCGTTAATCCAGATTATGGAGACCGTCCTCGACAACCTCATACTTTGACAATGGGTCCTAAAAGTCTAATGCGAGTCAAACATCTAGTCATGATCGTTAATGGTAAAGAAAAAGCAGAAATTTTTAAACGCTTCTTAGATGAGCCTGTTAATCAAGATGTGCCGGCAACAATTTTAAAGCTTCACCCTAACTTTACTGTTATTTGCGATCAAGCAGCTGCTAGTTTGATTGATCCACAACAATATTCTAATTTATAACAAAAAACACAGTGATCTATTTTTGATATTCTCTCTATCAAGTAGATAGGGCAAATGACCAAAAACTACTTATGAGGAATCATATCATTTAACAATCACTGTGTTTTATATTATATATTCTTATGTTTTTTGATTTCATACATCCGACTATCAGCACATTTAATAACCTCTTCTAAACTTTTACCATCATTAGGATAAACAGCATATCCCATGCTAACTTCCGGATAATATTCAAAGCCATCTAAATTTATCTTTTCTGTTATTTGCTCAGCAATTATTTGGAGGGTCTTCTTGGTGGAAGAATTATTTTTAATAATGATGACAAATTCGTCACCACCTACTCGAAAAGCATAATCCTCTCGTGATAAGTACCTCATGATCCGTAAAGCTATTTCTTTTAATAACACATCTCCTGCTAAATGACCATATGTGTCATTTACAACTTTAAATTTATCTACATCTAAATAAACAAAAATAAACGAAGTTTGACGAGCAATTAAGTCGTTTAAAACAAAATTCATTTTCCGACCATTATAAAGCGTTGTTAGATAATCACGATTAGAAATATCGATCATTCTTCGGCGCTGTTCGTTAATTTTTAGTAATGTATAAACTAATAACGGTATCAACAATGACAAACAGATAGCTAATATAATAACTGGCATCAAATCACTACTTCGAACCCATCCGTTAATTGGTGAAACACTCAAAGTCCAAGTATTTCCTGGAACTTCAAAACTTAAATTTATTGTGTCATCTAATAGTTCATGATCGGATTTCAAAATAATCTGTTTTTTATTATTATCTGGATCAATACGCCATAACTGATATTCATATCCCATATTTTCAAATGAATCTAGATGTACTGAATCAAAAATTTCTGGTACATTTAAAACAACAATTGCAAATCCCCAAAAATTATTTTCTCCATTTTCTTCTAAATAAATTGGTTGTCGAACAACAATTCCCTTTCCTGATTGATAGAGTTCGAATGGTCCAGCCAAGGTAGTTTCCCCAGTATCACGAGCTTTTTTAGCTTCCGTTGCACGTTCTGGATCTTCGAAGATATTTCCAAAAGCTCCTTCATTACCTTCAAGAGGATAAACATATTGAACGTCTCCCTGCGGAGCTAATTGAATACTTCTAAATGTATTATCATCATTATATAGTTGATGTGCAACTCGATCAAAATCATTAATATTACCATTACTATCTACAATTAGCAGCTTCAACGTTTCAGCAGTTTGAATATACGAAGACAGGACCCGATCTAGCTGACTAACTTGAGCCTCTGTAAAATAATGAATTTTCTCTTTGGCTGCTGCTACCTTATCATTAATGACACCGTACAAGATAAAAAATGATAGAATGCTCATTATCATAAATATTAAAATTGCAGCAATAAATGGCTTATGTTTCTTTATCATCACTCTACCCCCTATCATAACTATAGAACATAATTATATCACTATTTGCAACACTCCTCAATTTAAGTAATTTTAATAAAAAAACAACTATTACAAAAATAGCTGCTTTTCACTTATATTATACTTAATAATTTTGATTTTCTTTGATCATTTCAGCAAAGATTTCTTCTGATAAATGTTTTTTAGCAAACGGATAAACTACTGTATCCTCTTTTTCAATATGCCTTCTTAGTAACATACAATAAGCATGTCCATTTGAAATTATTGTTAGTTTATCAATTAACAAATGATTGCGATGATAACGTTGAAGTGCTTCATCCCACTGTTTAACATACAATCTTGCAAGATCATGTTCAACAATCATACCATGTCGAACCAAATTTTCAGCAACTTTACCTAAATACTCTATCATATATCTAAATAAAATCTTTTCTTCACGCTGATGATGTTCTTTATCAGCAAACTCTCTAATAAATAAAATATCTCTTTTCATTTGTTCATAATCAAAAATATTTGCTTCCATAAATTCTATTAAACGTTGCTCTAATTCATTAACAAATGCTAATATTTTTTGATGATCAGCTTCTAAATCTTTAATTATATTGTTTGTCATTTTATTCCTCCATCTTTAACATATAAGTATTATAATTAAGTCTTGAAAATACTATATGGCTATCTGAAAGTACCCCATCAAGCCAAGCTTTGCGATATTTTTGAAATATTTCAAAATCTAAATATTGATGAACCATTTCATTATATTCATAAATAATTTGATTTTCCTCTTGGCTCATTATTTTAATACCTTTATCACAAGGCATTCCATCGATAAGATAATTATTAATTACTTTGAATAATTCTATGCAGTTATGATAGTTCTCATTGATTGAAATTTCTTTGCCAGCCTCGAACAACACTTCCCTAACTTCCTCAAAATCACTTTTTTCTATATGTTCAACAATAAATGCAAATCGTTTTTCTACTATCATCAATTCCATAGAAAGCCATTGATGAATTGCTTGATGATCAATAATTTCCTCTAGACTTCCATCTTGAATTGTGCCACATTCCTGAGCAACAATCTCATTAAGCTGGGGACAAATTCTTTTAAGAATCTTTTGATTTAATTGTTCTTGATATTGAATTTTTCTATATAACCAATAATGTACTGGCCCTAAAAACGCACTCATTAAATTCCTCCTACTGATTTAATTGTTTTAAAATTTCTTCAACATCTAAACCATGGACTAGACAAGCATCAGCTAAAGTTTCAGATTGCGATGCCGGACAACCAAGACACCCCATTCCACTATCGCTTAAAATTTGTGCTGCTTGTGGATCCATACCAATAATACTTCCAACTAGCATATCGCGATGAAACTTATCTTCTTTTTTTGTCTGAGGAAAAAATAAATTTAAATCTTCTTGAACACTTTGAATACCAGAAATTTGAAAATTATCTACAAGAAAATCAACAATATTAGGTGATAAAAAGGCTGGTAAAGTTGGTCCTAAATGAATATTTTTAACTCCTAATGATAACAATGCCAATAAAACAATTACAGCCTTTTGTTCATACCAGGCAATATTATAAATAACTGGTAACTCATTAATATCTTCTAATGCAAATACCTCTTTAAGTTTTAAAGCAATCATCGCTAGTGAATAAGAATCATTACATTGACCAGCATCTAATACTCGAGGAATACCATTGATTGTTCCTAAATCTAGTTTATTATAACGATATTTAGCACAACCAGCTGTTAAGATAACACTATCTGTCGGTAAGCTTTGAGCAAAATCAGTATAATATTGACGGGTTGGATGACGCCCATCACATCCCGCCATTACAACAAACTTTTTAATATCCCCATTTTTAACAGCTGTTACGATTTGGTCAGCCAACGCAAGTACTTGATGATGAGCAAAACCACCAACAATCTTACCAGTTTCAATTTGAGTAGGAGCTAAGCATTTTTTAGCATGCTCAATGATTTGTGAAAAATCCTTGTAGCCGTGTTCATCTTTATCAATATGAACACATCCCTCAAAACCAACTGCTCCAGTTGTATAAACCCGTTCTTGATAACTAGCAAGTGGCGGTACTAAACAATTTGTTGTTAATAAGACCGGTCCATTAAAAGCCTTAAACTCTTCTCTTTGTTTCCACCAGGCATTACCATAGTTTCCAACAAAATTTGGATATTTTTTAAAAAATGGATAATAATGAGCAGGTAACATCTCACTATGAGTATAAACATCTATTCCCGTATCTTTAGTCTGTTCTAATAGCATTTCTAAATCTTTAAGATCATGACCAGAAACTAAAATTCCCGGGTTATTTCGAACTCCAATATTAACTTCTGTTATTTCTGGATTTCCATAAGTGCTAGTATTAGCTTGATCTAATAATTCCATTACCTGAACACCATATTTTCCAGTTTCCATCGTTAATGCTACATAATCATTTAAAGACATCGTTGAAGTTTCAATCTTAACCAAAGTAGTTTCAATAAAACGATCAATCTCATCTTTTCGAAACCCTAATGCATGAGCATGTTTATTATATGCTGCCATTCCTTTTAAACCATAAGTAATCAGCTGTTTTAAACTTCTAATATCTTCATCTGCTGTTTCTAAAACTCCAACCATCTGCATTCTTTTCTCAATTGCTTCTATATCCATCTCCATCCAAAGAGCTCTGTTTGAAAGTACAGCTTGATCATCTAACTGTAAAAGCAGCTCTTTTTTTAAAGTAAGTGTTTTTCTAACAGCTTCAATAATCATTTGATCATCAAAGTTGGCATTAGTAATTGTAATAAATAGATTTTCACTCACTTGATCATCATATACATTATTGATTTCTTTACCTTTACAACGTACCTCATTAATTACCTCAGCTAAGCCTTTCGTAACATCAATTAATAAATCTTGCAGCCCTGCTGTTTCTGGGGTCTTTCCACAAACACCAACTTGACTACATCCCTGATTTCCTACTGTCTCTTGACACTGATAACAAAACATTTTATTTTCCATCATAATTTCTCCTTTATAATCTCTATATTTTTAATAATCACATTAATCGAGAGTATTAATCTTGACTCCACAGCCATACTATAATAAAGTATTTATAACATTTATGTTGTTTTTACAACAAAAGGAGCAAATTATGAAAAAATTACAAATTTTAAAACAATGTTCATTATTTAAAGGAATTGATCCTGCTGAAATTGAAAAACTATTAAACTGCTTGAAAAGCCATGAAAAAACATATCAAAAAAACGAAACAATTATCAGACAAGGTGATATTATTCATGAAATTGGATTAGTTCTTGACGGTCAAGCACATATTTATCATATTGATTTTTGGGGTAATAAAACAATTATTAGCGAAATTAAAGCCAGTGAATTCTTTTTAGAATCTTATGCCTGTGCCTTACAACAAGAAATTGATTTAAATGTCGTAGCTACAGAAATAACAACAATTCTTTTCTTAGATATCTCCCATCTTATTAGATCATGCCAACACTCATGTTCTTTTCATCATAAAATAATTCAAAATCTCCTTTCAATCGTCTCAAACAAAAATGTCCTTTTAACTCAAAAAATTCATCACTTAACTAGACGAACAACTCAAGAAAAAATTCTTTCTTATTTAAATTCGCAAGCACTAAAAAATAATTCTTTAACTTTTGAAATTCCTTTTAATCGTCAACAACTAGCTGACTACTTAGCAGTAGAGAGAAGTGCTTTATCTAGTGAATTAAGTAAACTACAGAAAAATGGTATTATTGCTTATAAAAAGAATACATTTCAACTAAAAAAATCATGAAAATATATAAATTCATGATTTTTATCATCTTCCCTCTTTAATCTTGTAATATTTCCAGATTTAATAATATCAATATTTTTAGCAATCTTCTTTTCTAGAATAGTCATTTTAATCCTCCTTTAAATTTCCAAACTATTCCCGTCATTCCAATGCATCGTTTCATCAAAATTCCCCTTTTGATTATAAAGATAATATCTCTAACTGTCTTTTTTTACTAAAGCTCGACAATACCAACTCATAAGCCTCATCTAACATATCCTTTAGTAATTGATCGCTAATCGAACCATTTACTTTTATTGAATTCCAATGTTTTTTATTCATATAGTAACCAGGAATTATATCTTCATGCTGTTCTTGAAGATCCATTCCGTTTTCTGGTCTTAATTTTAAAGTTATATAATATGGATTATCTTGTTCATCTAGACAAACTGCCACACACATCTTACCGTCAATAACATATCTAATCCAATTCCATTCTGTTTGAAGATTTTTAGAAATTCCCGCCTTCGCTAATAAATAACTGTCTATCCATTCATATTTCACCTTTTAATCTCCTTTGACCCCTGTTTAACCAATTAATGCACTAAACAAAATATACATTAAAGTTCCAAACATAAAAATACTCCCTAAAACAACCAAATAAAGCTTTTTATTCATTGCTAGATAGGCAATATATTCTCTTAATACAGCATTGGCTAAATAATAGAAAGCAGTCTTACCACCTAATCCGCTCATTATCAGACCAACTTGGCGGGCATAAATACCTGCCCTCATTAAATGATAACTACTGCTGGCATAAGCGCATTTATAGTTTTCACCATGGCTTTTTTCTTCCATGACCGCTTTAGAAAACTGCATGTTTTCAAGAGTGTTTTTAGACTTTTCTTCCGTTATAATTAATTCTTCACTATAACCCTGTTCAATCGCATACTCTTTCATTGCTAGAGCTTCGGCTCTCGTTTCATCACTTCCTTGTCCTCCGGACATCAACAAATAAGGTGCAAATCCTTTTTTCTTTTCTTGCTTTTTAGCAAACTTTAAAGCCGCTTGTATACGCTTTGCTAATAAAGGAGAAACATTTCCATTAATTAGTCCACTTCCTAAAACAATGATATAATTTAAATTTTTTCTAGGATGAAAAAGATTTGTTAATATCAAAGTTTCTATAAATAAGAAAATATGAAAAGTAAGAAATAAGATCATTACGATCAGGCCACTCCACAATGCCATAATTGGTAATGGTGGATTAATCCTACCTAAAAATGATGATAGTGTAATCAGTAAAATTATCCCTACTGCTACCAACAAAGTCAAAATATGCGAAAGACTGAACCTCTCTTTTCGAAGAATGATAACACTATTTATTAATAAGAATGCAATTAAGATATAGACTCCAAATAATAAAACAAACAAGGCAAATAAAAAAATTACACCAACTAATAAATATACTAATCTATTTGAATAATTAATTCCTAACATTACTAAAAAACTAGCAAAGGTACTTAAAAACATGAAAAATAAAAAGCCAGCTAGTAAGTTTATATTTTGCTTTCTTTTTATCCTCCAAAATGCGCCTAACCATAAAAGTGTTAGAATAACCAAGATCAATATATAGGGCATCATTTTACCACCGGCTTTCTTTCAACTCTATTATAGACTAATAACGCCGATATACCAAATAATACACTTTTTCAAAACTAAATACACCGTGATAGTTTCTATATTATTCATTATTCAGGATTAAACGTATAACACTAAAAAGTACAAATTCCTTTGTACTTTTCTCTGCTTAAAAATGTGTTTCATCAATATCAAGATTGTCTAATGCTTGATTAATAGCCGCCATCTCCTGTTCAGTCAACTCAACTTCCATTGCTCCTAAATTTTCTTCCAAACGATGTATTTTGGTTGTTCCTGGAATAGGAACAATCCAATCTTTTTGATTAATCTCCCAAGCTAGAACAATTTGTGCGCTAGTAGCATTTTTACGTTCAGCAATTTCTTGCACTAAATCTAATAAGGCCTGATTACGTTTCATTACTTCAGGATTAAAACGTCCCATATTATTTCTAAAATCACCTTCAGCATACTTTGTTGCTGGCGTATATTTATATTTACCTGATAAAAATCCGTTTCCTAGTGGAGAATAAGCAACAAATCCTACATTTAACTCCTCACAAACTTTAAACACTTCCTTTTCAGGCTGTCTAAAGACCATTGAATACTGATTTTCAATACAAGTTACTGGACATACCGCATGTGCTCTTTTTAAATAATCTAATGGTGCATTTGATAAACCCCAATGTTTTATTTTTCCTTTAGCTATTAACTCTTTCATCACGCTAGCCACTATTTCTGGTTCTACTTCAGGATCAACTCGATGTTGATAATATAGATCAATATAATCAACGCCTAGTCGTTTTAACGATCCCTCTAATTGTTCTCTAATCGAATCCGGCTTACTATTTAAAATATTTTGTGGTTTACCATCAACGATTTCTTGTCCATAAATACCAAATTTTGTAGCAATAATTACTTCATCTCGAGGGAAAATCTCCAATGCTTTACCTAATAAAACTTCATTTGCTTCACCATATACAACAGCTGTATCAAAAAAATTGCATCCTAAAGTAACCGCATGTCTAATTAATTTAATCATCTCTTCACGATCAGCAGGAGCCCCATAAGCATGATCCATTCCCATACATCCAAGCCCAATAGCAGATACTTCTAATCCTTGACCTAATATTCTCGTTTTTCTCATTTTTATCTTCTCCTATATTTATATTTCTTTTGCATCTTTATAATATATAATTATTTATAAACATAGAAGTCTCAATAAGTAGTATCGATATAACCTTAGGGTTATATCGATACTATATATCTAAAACTCTTTTTACTGCATTAACAAACTCAATAACTTGCCGTGAAGGCTCTAATGAAAACAATAAACCATAAGGCATATAATAATCCCATTCAACTGGAATAGTTTTAATTAAAGGATGAATATTTTTCCAGCTCTTGACACTCATAAGCAAACTTTTATTATTTTCGCATTCATTAAAAACAGAGATATCAAAAAACTCAAACTCTTTGATTATAATAGTAGGATCATTTTTAATTAAATCATCACGCATTTCATCAACATATTTATTCCAGCCTCTTTTAATCAGCATTAATTCACGTCCATGAATATCTTGCAAAGACAACTTATCTTTGTTACTTAATTCATCATAAATAGATAAAGCAAAACAAATTGATTCTTTTTTTATTTCTAGAGAATCACAGCCCCGCTGTTTGAAATTATCCTTTTCAAATACACCAGCAACCAAATCAATATTATCGCCTAAATTAGCTAGTATTTATCGAGCATTTTCCGGAGTATTTTCAAATGGAATTAGTTGAATTCTTAAATTAGGACATAATTCATGAATCCGCGGCCATAAATCGATAAGAAATTGACTTGGTGTTGTATTTGATGTTCCAATTCTTATTACCATTTCTTCTTTTTCCATCGCCTTGTGTGCTCGTACAATTGAATCCTTTGCATATTTAATTAAATATTTGGCATCCCTGTATAAAGATGCTCCTGCTGGTGTCAAAGATACCCCTTGATGAGTTCTTTTTAGAAGTTTTAAACCCAAATTTGTCTCTAGAATATTTATCTGTTTAATTACAGCACTAGGACTAATAAATAAGTCCTCAGCAGCTTTAGAGAAACTACCGCGATCAACAACCTTTATAAATGTTTCTAATTGAGGGTTATACATATTCTCACTTCCTTTATTCTATTTTAAATTATTTAAAGAATAGTTAAAATGTTTTTATAACCTATTTTTCTTATTCATCACATTTTTATTAGATATATATTGTTATTCTCGTCCATGCCAGCAGTTAGCTAGTTTAAACATTGTTTCCATATCTAATATTCCTCCCGTTAATATCTTTCCCTTAAGTTCTGGGTTTTCCATCGCACTTGATAAAATAATTCTTTTTAAAGTTATTGTTGAGATATTCGGCATACTTGATTTTAATAACGCTGCTGCTCCTGCTACATGTGGGGCTGCCATTGAAGTTCCATTCAAGGGGCTATACTCACCAGCAAGGTCAAGACTTAGAATGTTTGTTCCAGGGGCTGCTATATCAACAGTTTTAAGACCATAATTTGAAAAACGGGCTAAAGTATCATAGGGATCGACCGCTGCTACAGAAATAATATTTTTACAATCATATGATGCTGGATACATTGGATCAACATCATTGTTAGTTCCATCATTTCCAGCCGAAGCAACAAATAAGCCATCATACTGATCAATGGCATCTTTTAAAGCTTGTGAATAAGCTCGTCCACCCCAACTGGCATTTAAAATAGAAATCTTATAATAATTTGCAAAATCTATTGCCGCAATTGCCGAAGCAACATCAAGACCAAATTTTAAAGCTGCTACTCTTACTTGCCAGCATACTCCAGTAATACCAATACGATTATTTCCAACTGCACCAATCGTCCCTGCAACATGACTACCATGACCATCTAGATCCATTGAATCACTACTATTATCTGCAAAGTTCCAGCCATAAATTAATCTTCCATTCCACGTAGTCCACATATTTTCTCTTATGTCCGGATGATTTTGATCTATTCCTGTATCAATCACTCCAACACTGATACTACTATCACCAGTTGTATAATCCCATGCAAGCGGTGCATTGATTTTTTGAATTCCCCAAAGCTGATTGTATAAAGGATCATTTGAGATAATATGCATTTCTTCAATATAATCCGGTTCTGCATAAACAATATATGGACTTGATGATAATTTTGCAACTGCATTAGTAACTGCATGAGGATTTTTATCTTTTAAATAAATAAGAACTATATTAGTTCCCTCATTTAGACTTTCAGTATTCTTTGAATGGAAGATGATTTCTGCTTTTTCATAATCAATCCCATCTAAAACAAGATCAATATAATAGTCTAGTACATCTTTAGAAGTAATATTTATATTTAATGCTACAATTACTTTTCCAAGCTCATAATTATTATTCATTTTACTTCCTCCTTACCTATATACTTTATATTTTATGATACTATTTCCAATTCATTACTATATTTATTGCAGCGCTTTGTTGAAAATAAAACTGTATAGCAGGAATAAAGTGAATTTTGTTTGCTAAACTATGGTAATTAAAAAATTGACTCTTAACATGTGAAAGTGTCAATCCAAAACTTAATCAAATTATCTTTATATTTTTTATAATTTCATATATTTTCTCCTGTCGTTAATTTTTTCAACTAATTATACGTACTAAAAAAAATAAATTTCAATTCAACTTACCTTTTTTAATATTGAGAACTTGTGTACTAAATAAAACAATATCCTTATTACATCTTGCCTGATTGTTTATCTATTTTTTCTTCATGTGTAACGTAATAGTACATCTTTTATAAAATCAAAAAGTACTGATTTAATCATATTTTTATTATGTTTAATATATTTTTGAAGATTATTTATTTCTATTTTTACGGAAAATCTATGACTTTTATTTATGGGCGTATAAAGATTAGATGGAAAGTGTGTCAGTTGAAATATATAATAATTATTCTCAACAAGAATAGAATTACTCCCTATCCTATAAATTTTATTTGCCTTAGATATTCATTTTGGATATTCTTGTAGATAATTCATTAATATTTGCAAATATATTATCTATCACTCTACCAAATTCTTCATCACTCTTACCTGTTGGATCATCCAAATTCCAATCTTCCTTGTATCTGCAAGGAAGAAATGGACAATTAACATTACATCCCATAGTTATAACAATATCTACTTCTGGAATATCGACTAGTAACTTAGGGTGTTGTGTTTTTTCCATATCCATATCATATCGTTTTTTCATTATCCTAACAGCATCCTGATTTATTTGCGGTTTTACTTTTGTTCCTGCTGAATAGCTTTCAAATACATCAGAAGCAAACAATTTTGCTATTGCCTCTGCAATCTGGCTTCTACAAGAATTATGAACACATATAAATGCGACTCTTGGCATATTATTCATTTCTTTCAAATTATCCTTTCAAATTGTTTAATATTAAATAAAAACAATAATAAGCAATTTCATCTCGCTTAAATCCCCTTCACAAAAAACACCTTGTTTCAATGATTCATCCATCTATTGTTAATATGATATTCTTAACTTCTTCTATCGTTAAAACCTTTCCAAAAGATACTACTTTCTCATCAATTACAAGCGCAGGTGTAGACATAATCCCATAGCTTGCTATTTCTGTAAAATCTGTGATATGTTCTATACTCATTTCCTGTCCTAATTCATCCAAGGCTTCTTTAACATTTTTCTCTAAAGTTGCACATTTAGCACAGCCAGAACCTAAGACTTTAATTCTTGAACCCTTATCTTTCTTTTCCAATCCTCTCTTCATACTCCCATCACCACATTGAACATTACAACAATTTTTCTCTTTTTTCTTAAATAATTTCATCACTTATTTCTCCTTTTATTCATAATTAAATTTTGAGACAACATCTAATAATGGATTTTCTTATCTAGGAACTGCCATCATCCATTTATCATCTAGATATTGATTTATAACTAAAATAATTTCTTTAACAAAATCTTCTTTCCCGTCCTACCTTAATTATAACCCCAAACATGTACATCCACCAACTGAGTGAATTGAATAGTTAAAACCACTTTTTAACATTTAATTAATCTCCATCGTTATATTAAAATGTACAACATTTCTCATATTAAACATATCTTCTACATTAATAGAAATGAAAATATATTAAACATAAAACCTACAGATATAATACCTACTGTTACTATTGCCACAAATACAATCATAAGTTTTCTCTTCACTGCCTTTGATAGCATAATCATTGATGGTAAAGATAATGTTGTAACAGCCATCATAAATGATAAAACAGTTCCAAGCCCTGCCCCCTTTAACAATAGACTTTCTGCTACAGGAATTGTTCCAAATATATCAGCATACATAGGTACACCAACTACTGTTGCAAGTGGAACAGAATAAAAATTATGATCACCTAGTATAGACTGTATCCAATGTTCGGGTATTACATTATGAATGACTGATCCAATAGCAACACCTACAAATATATATATTGATACTTTCTTAACTGTTTCTATGACTTGTTCTTTTGCAAAGTTTCGTCTATCTTTGACTGTTAAGCTCACAAAACCAACATCTACATTATCTGTCTGTTTAATAAAATCAGCCACTTGGTCATCCATACCAAGTTTTTCTATCAACCTTCCCCCAACAACAGATATAATCAAACCAGCTATAACATATAACACAGCCACTTTCCATCCGAATATGCTCATTAATAATATCAGCGCTCCTAGATCAACCATAGGTGAAGAAATCAGAAACGAGAATGTTACGCCTAAGGGTAAGCCTGCACTTGTAAATCCCATGAAGATAGGAATCGATGAACAACTACAAAACGGTGTAACTGTTCCAAGTAAAGCTCCTAATATATTTGCCCAAATACCATAAAATCTTCCTAATATCTTTTTTGTTTTTTCTGGTGGAAAATAACTTTGAATATATGAAATAATATAAATCAATACCGATAATAATATAAATATCTTAATACTATCATAAATAAAAAAATGCAACATCCCACCTATTTTTTCATCTATATTTAATCCAATGCTAGTTAATATTGATCCAATCAATTCATTTAACCATCGCATCCCAAGAATCTGGTCTTGAAAAAACAGCAAAATTTGACTCATAGCACCCTCCTTATATCGATATATTTCGATGTATAAAACAAATAAATTTCCACCTATTTAGTGGTGGTAATTTATACAACAGTTAACTTATTTACATATTTCATACTTTGAGCTGTTGTAAATATTCTATTGCAAACTGTATACCATCTTTAGATAAAGAATAATGAGACCATTTCCCATCTTTTCTAACATTTACAATTTTAGCGTCAGTTAACAGTTTCATATGGTGCGATAACGTAGATTGGCTAACATCTAATATATCTAACAATTTACATGCGCAATGTTCACCGGATTTCAAAATATCTAATATTCTTAAACGATTAGGATCGCAGAATGCTTTAAAAACCTTAGCATCTTGATTAAACTGTTTTTCCATCAAACCACCTCATATCTATCTTCTTCGATGTGATATTAACATACATATCGATATTCGTCAATATATTTGTAAAATATATCGTAATTATAGTGCTTGAAAGAAATGATATTATTCTTAGATTCATGCATATAAAAAGCAGATATCATTTAAGAAATCTGCTTCATTCTCACGAAATTCTCACAAGAAAATACATGACTTTACTTATTCTTCATATGAGGGAACATATTCCCACATATTTTACAAGTCTTTATAAGTTGTTATTTATCTATTTATACTACTTTGAAAGCATATACCTTTTTATAAATCTCTATAAGCCCTTATACATTTACTACTTTTGGGTGTACATTGGGTGTATGGTGGGTGTATTAAGCAATAATGCTATTTTGCATTTTAAGATATTCATTAAACTTATCAAATTCAGTATCTTTTAATTCTTTAGTTGCGTCAGCATAGATATTCATAGTAGTTTTAATATCTCCATGCCCAAGAGTATCTTGTATAACTTTAATATTCACTCCTGCCTCACATAATCTAGTTGCAAAAGTATGGCGCAATGAATGACAACTAAACTTTGGTAAAAATACTACCTCTTCATTCTCTTTCATGTTATCAAGTACCCACTCATTACAAATTCTAATGATATATCGTAATGCTTTATTTAACATTGCTTGACTTTGTACATTTCCATATCTATTTAAGAAAATAAAATTTGTATATCCATCTATCGTAATATTAGACAAAATACCTTTTTCTCGCTGATATTTTCTTTCTTCTAAAAATGCTTGTTTGACTATATCAAGCATAGGTATTGTTCTATATCCTGCTTTAGTTTTAGGTGTATTAATTGCAAAATAACAACCTTTTCCCTCTAATCTATGAGCGTAATAAATTAGTGTATGGTCTATTTTAATGGTGTTATTTTCAAAATCGACATCTTCCCAACGAAGTCCACATAATTCTCCTACACGAAGTCCTGTGTTTATCATAACAGTAAATATCGGTTTCCATCGAATGCATTGTTCGTTTTCACTCAAAAATTTAACAAACAATTCATGTTCTTTAATAGTTAATGCTCTTCTTCTATCTTCTTCAAATTTATAAGTTTGTTTCAATTCTTTCATTGCATTATTTGCAGGATTTACCCTTAAATAATCTTCCTCAACTGCTAATTCTAAAACTTGATATAAAACAGTATGGATATTCTCAATCGTTCTTATTTTCATATGTTTAACGTCTACAAGATTATTATAATATCTTCTTATATCACTTTTCTTTAAAGTTGTTATTTTATATTTACCTATTTCTTCTCTTGCGAATACATCATACATATAAACATAATTTGTCAATGTATTTCTTTTAACGCCTTTTTTTAATTGTAGCCATAAGTCAAACACATCATTTACCGTTATTGACATAGCCTCAACTTTAATACCATCACTTTTATCTCTTTTTACTTTTTCTTCTTTTACACGAAGTTCTTCTAAAGTCTTACCATAAATGTAATGTCTTTTACCCGTTCTATCTCTCCAACGATATTGAAATGTACCATCTTTTCTTTCGCTTTCATTTTCTCGTAGCACTCTGCCTTTACTTGTTTTTCTTCTTTCTACCATCTTCTATAAGCTCCTTTCAAATAAAATGAAAGGCAAAGGTCATTTATATTATGACATATGCCTTTCGTTTCTACAATCTAAATTGAATATGCTTTACTTAAATATTGTTCTAATTCTTTTCTTTTTATCAGTCGCTTATTTCCTACAAATAATACAAAATCACAATTTGGCATATCTGATAATTTCCTTAACTTATTTACTCCAATATTTGTTAATGCTGCACTTTCTTCAAGTGTCAATGCAATCTTCTTTTCCAATGGAATTTCTTTTTTCATTAACAACACCTCTTTTCCATACACCTCTTCTTTTTAAATGACTGTCTATTTCCCAATAACGAGATTTTAGAAATTGTACAATTGGTAATGTACCACTATCACACAATACCTTAAACCATTCAAAATTATTTTCTCTAGCATATATTATCAATTCAGCATAACTAACAATATCCTCTGTTTCACAAAAGTCTATTATTTCTCCAATAGCAGAATATTTATCACTACTTGACTGTATCAAGCTATAATAATCTGCACCACAACAACATATAACATCATTGATACTATACTGTGCTTTTTCAGGATTATCTAAATGGCATAAATACCTTGCATATGCTCTAACACATTTTATAGGCTCTGCACCTACACCACCCACAAGTGAAAATATTTCTTTTGCTTGTTCCCTTGTTTTGACACCTTCAAAGCATAGAAGAGCGTGAAAATGGCTTTTCTTAATTTCTCCATTTTCATTTATATCTTTATCATGTATTGGCGATATAAAACATGGTACAATCTGCTCTTTTATTATCTCTATCCAATTATCAGGAGTTTCTTGCGAATCGGGGTAAATAACACTTGCCCAATTTCTTGTTCTTCTTTCCATTTTTTCTCCTTGCAAAAAAACTAAAAATTTTCATGTACATTGAACATTGAACTCTAGGGGGCGTGTCGTAGTGACACCCCCTAAAATCCTATATAATTCTTCTGTTAGTGGCAGGAACTCCGTTCGTTTCTTAACGAAACTCTGCCACTATCAAGTTTATTTATTTTTCAAATATGGTACTAACAATTCTCTAGGTTGTGTATCAATTCCTACACGATAAATTAAGCCACTTCCTTTTTCTGTTCGATAATTTTTCACATGAGCAAATTCACTACCAAACATCATTTTATATGCCGTCTCAGTTCCTTGCCCCATATAAATGCGTATATTTAAATTTTCTCTTGTTGCACCATCAATAAATTCTGTATCAGGTCTTTGTAATATCGCTCCATAAAATATTCTTTTTTGCCTACCTTGGACTACTATACTCGAAATTCTTTTAGATACTTCTTCATATTGCTTTTTTGAAGTAATTTTGGAATAAGCGAGCAGTTCATCAAAAAACATATATACTGGGTTGAACTCTGCCTCATCAATTCCTATATTATCTAGGTCTTGTTGTCTTAATCGCATTTCTTCTTCAAGCTCTCTTACTGCTTTTGCAATCTCATTCACATCACTAAAATATTTAATATCATGTTGCCTACAAAACCACTTCATATTCATATCGTTTTTTGGATCCATATATAAAACTCTTACGCCACTTTTTCTCAATAAGAACATGATTTCACAAACTAATTGTGTTTTACCACTCCCCGTATTTCCAGCTATTAAAAAATGGTAACAGGTTTTCCAATTAATAATTATATTCGATAACATAAAACTATCTTCAGTTGGCGTAGGTAATTCTTCTAAACTATTGATAACTAATTGTGTAGGTTTTTCTAATTCAAAACAATATGTAATATATCCTCTTTCTTCAATCGTTTTAATACAAACGTACTGTAAATAATCTTCTAACGATTGTTTTAACGTTCGCAATTTTTGACCTATTAAACTACCATCTAAACGAAATTTTAAAAATAATTCATTATCTTTAATCATATAATAGATTTCAGGATAATAGGAAATTACCTCATTCCCTTTTAAATCATAGTCATATTGCATATATCGGTTACTCCGTATATACTTTTCTATAAGGCGAGAAAATTTATTTCTTTGCCTATTAGCAAGGGCTATCGCAGTTGAAATGAGAACGCCAATTCCTGCAACTGTGATTAGTCCTTTTACTTTTATATATTCTCCAATAACTAAAGTCAAAATAAACAAACACAAAGATATAAACACTAACTTTATAGACTTTCTAGTTTGGCTTGGTTTTAATACTCTGTATTTATATTTCATTTCTTTTACTCACCTTTATTTGAAAGTTTGATTGTTCCTTTACTAGTTGAAACAGTTTCTGCGTATAGTGAGATTTTTACCTCCCCACCTCGTTTAAAATCTTGATATAAATTTCCTGTTAGTCCTGTAAAATATACATTGATTGGTGTTCCTTGATATTCTACTGATGGTTTTAATTGCCCTTTCACTTTTACATCAATTTCTTTGTAATCCATATTAGGAGATACCCCAGTGTATTTAATACCTATTTGTTCTCCCCTTATTCCATCTTTAAATTCATAAAATGATTTAGGTGGTTCTGTAAGTATAATTCCATCTGGAATTAAAGAACTATAATCTACTCGTAAATAAGATAAAATACTTTTAGCCATAAATTTTTCCTCCTTTGCTATGTCTAAACATCTTTTTAAAACTTCTTTATGTCACACTAAAATATATTTCTATCATCATACTTCCTCCTTTCTGACTAAATTATAGATGTATTTTTCTTTATTTCAAAAGTATCATTTGATAAAATATTTTTTAAGCGAGAACTATTTAAAGCAGAAAAAATATGTGATGGAGAAATATATAAATATGGTCAATGAAAACGAATTTAATTTTGAGAAACTTTTTAATGAAAGTATTACTTGGAGTTATATTTTAAAAATACAACATATAAAAGACAAAACTATTTGTAAAATATATCGTGATACAAAACCTTTTGAAAAAAACTATTATTCATTTGAAAAACCAGAACTATTTTTATTTGATGTTATAGAAAATTATCAAAATAAAATAGATAAAGATTTACTTAAAGATATTATTCATTTATCTAATAAATCTATCAGTGAACATCTTATAAAATTAATAGAATTAGAAAGGATATTTACGCCATTAGTTATGATATCTAAAGGCATAGATAAAGAACTCACATTATATAATAAAACTATTTTATCACTTCCTTGCTATTACCCTCAAATTTCTTCGCTTCCTCAAAAGTCTATAAATAAGAACCATTCCTGCATTTATACTTGCACTGACATAAACCATGTTATTCTATACCTTTTACACTATTTAATAACCCATAAATACACAATTAAAAAATGTAAACATTGTGAAAAATATTTTGCAACCAATCACTTTAGCACAAATTACTGTACTAGAAATAGTCCCATGAAAAAGTATAGTCAATTGAATTGTGCCTTAGCAAAAAAAAGATCTCTAGAAAACATATCTAGTAAAATGAAAACAATTTATAACTATTTATATTTATTTAGAGATGAAGAAAATATAAATAATTTCATAACTGAATACAAAATTCTTAAAAATAAAGTCATTGAGACACCTACTGTATCCGCAATTGAAGAACTAGAGGATTACATTTCAAGAGAGAATGTAAAAAGATTTTATTCAAAAAGCAACTCCAATTAAGAAGTTGCTTTTTAATTTACTGCGTTTTATCTGTTCCTTTATCTTCCATATTTTCCAAAGCATATTCACACGCTTGTATAACAAAATGAGAAAATGAAACATCTTGATTTTCTATTGCTTTTTCAATTTCATCAATAAGCAGTAATGGAAAACGTATTGTTTTATTTTCTGTTTGTTTCTTATTAGGTTTAAGTTGAAAAGCCATTTGCATACCTCCTTATATTAAATATGGTATTGCAAATCAAAACAAAAATATGCATTGCATTTGTATGGCAAATTGCATTGCTCAAATTTTGATATTATGGTAAAATCATATTGTATTTTCGTGAAAGGAAGTGTAAAAATGAACAATATCAAAAAATTATTTTGCTTAATAGGTTGCGCCCTATTATCTATCTCAATGACCGCTTGTAGTAGTAATCATAAAGACAACAGTTCTTCAAACGATAAAATAAACAATTATGGTAATTCAAGCGAAAACATTATCAATGGTGGAGAAATTGCATATCAAGATGGTTGGTATTACTACAACAATGGAAAGGGAATTTATAAATCAAAAGAAGATGGTACAGAAAGAACACAATTAACGCAAGAAGATGGTAAATCTTTAAATGTTATTGATGAATGGATTTATTTTTCAACTGATGATGGCATAAGAAAAATTAAAACAGATGGAACAGAATATACCTTTATGAGTCCTATAGGTGATGAGTTAATTATCATTGAAGACTGGATTTATTTTTTCCATATTGATGATGGATTATATAAAATGAAAACCGATAGTACTGAACAGCAAAAACTGTTAAATGGTTGGGCTCCAACACAAATAAATGTGGATAAAAATTACATTTATTATACTTTTAATGGATATGATAGTGATGATGAGAATGGAATTTACCGAATAAATAAAGATGGTACAGAAAACACATTACTTTATGCTCCTGAAGATTTATCATATATGACTGATATTGAGCCAATAGTATTAAAAGATGAATGGATTTATTTTTATAAAAAATTTAAGGACAACACTGGTCCTCGTTCATTATGTAGAGTTAAAAATGATGGTTCAAAAACTGAAATTATCTATTCATTTGATAACGAAGATGAGTATGTACATGAATTTAATATATTAAATAATCAGTTCTTTTGGTCATCTGACACTTATTTAAATGACGAATTAGATACATATAACATGGCATATAAAATTTCACTTGACGGAAAAAACAAAGAAGAAATAGGAAGCGAAGAAATTTATATATATTCACTCAACAATAAGTACATAAAAAAAATCGAAAAGAACAATTTAATAAAATTTGAAATTTATGATAATAACAACAATCAAATTTCAACATTAGAATAAAAAATGTAAACGGCTATTTTACATAATAAGTAATAGCCGTTTTTTGTATATTTTATAATCTCTATGAATTACAACCATTTATTACCTATCACATCAATATAAAAAAGAAGAAAATAGTGATACTACTTTCCTCTTTAATGACCCTTGCCTCTATAAATTTTAATATTTGGGTGTAAATCGGGTGTAAAATTTGCTTTCCTATAATTTCAAACCTTTCATAACCCCTTTATTTATCGTGTTTTTTGAATATTTTACTTATTCAAGTTACGCATATGAGGGAATAAAATTACCTCACGGATTGATTCTTGTCCAGTTAATAACATAACAAGTCTATCAATTCCCATACCCATTCCACCTGTTGGTGGTAATCCATATTCCAATGCTTCTACATAATCTAAATCCATTTCAATCCATGTATAATTATTTTACCGATATTTACATGTTTTTTCGTATCATTATATATTCAAAAATATAGGGATTGCCATATATTTATACGTGTATGTTTTAATTTGTATGCCAAAATGTATGCCATCAAAAATATAGGTAACTTTATATAGCTTTTTAAGTTTTGTTTCATCTATTTGATCTAACTACTTCATGTTAATTTTAGCAAATTTTGAATCAATATTTTCATACCAAAAACTTAGAATATTTGAATTTAGCCTTTGCATTTTTTTTATTTCTCTAGATGCTTTGTAAATATTAGTATCAAGATATATCTGTGGTAATGATGTAATATTTGATTTTTGCTTTAATACTAATGAATTTTTATCACAATCTTCAAGAAGTTTGATATATTCGTTAAACATTATTGGACAGTTATTTTCCAATAAGCTAGGTATAGATGGATATATAATCTTATTAATTATATCAGTCGCACAATATCCAGTTATTGATAAGTCAATTGGATTTACGTATATATGATTATAGAAATCAATATCAATTATGCATCCATGAATTGTGCCAGATCCACCAATTTTTTTAATTATATCAGAAATCTGTCTCTGAAATGTACTGAATTTGTCAAGTGGTTTTTTTATTATAGAAATCATAGCATCCATATTATCATAATAATATTGAATATTTTGAACATTTAATTTTTTCATAGCACCCCCGTTAAGAATGGTAAGGTTACCATTTTTTGATTTGTGGATAAAGCAGTAATATCCGTTCTTTTTTAACATATAAAGAATGTTAATTTCTCTTTGAAAATTCATTAATATATTTTTCCCACAATAGAAATCATTGTATTGTTCTTTTGTGATTTCAAATATTCCATCATCATAATCAGAAAAATAATCATAGTCAGTATTAATCAAAAAGGATTTTAAATGTGGATTATTATTATAGTATCCAATTTGATTGTCCGAATAAATTCTATATTCCCCATCGTCATGAAAAAAATTTCTATGAGTATGTCCGCTTACATAAATATAATTTTGTTCAGGATTATCTTTTTGGCACCAATCTATTTTTGGAGTATGCGTTAAAATAATAGTGTTTTTTTCAGATAAGATAGGGTGTAGATGATTATATAAATCTTCAAAAATTTTAGACTCCTTAATTTCACATTCCCTATCTATAGTCTTTCGATAAATACCGTTATCTGCATTAAATTTTGTGTTATATCCAGAAAAACCTAATCCACCAAGTATAACATACCTTGCATTTCTTAAAAGAACAGATAACTGTTTTTTATCCATTTGGCATAAATCATGATATTTAATTAGGTGTGTTGCAGTATTCGGGTTAGAGAAAGGGGCGTTAAATTCTTTATAAAGAAGATCGTTATGGAGTAAATACATACTATGCTCATTTAATAAATTTCTATATTTGGTAACGATTTGATCTATTTCTATCCTAGGAAAATTCCATAATTCGTGATTTCCCAATGTAAACACAACGGTAGTATTTTTATCAATCACCTCTGAAAGAGCTTCTACAAATAATTTATATATTGTAAAATCTGATGATACATCGCCATTAATCAATAATATATTTCCTGATTCGAGTGCAATTGTATTAGCTATTTTTTTTACTACATATAATATATCTTCTTTTGATTGGCAACAAGCATTTTGTAATTTGTGCATAAGATGAAGATCTGAAATATATTGGACTCTTTGATAGCTATAATTTAAAGATGTATCAATAGGCGATAAATTATTTCTTTTTTTATCTTCTTCTAAATCTCTAGATGATTGCAGTATTGGTAATGTCATTTCTTCATTATGTTCCACACAAGAAAATGATTCTATTAAATTAGTATTGATTTTATGTGTATCAAATTTTAAATTAAATTTTTTGCATAAAGTACTTTTTAATTTAGCATTAGCAAAGTTAATTTCATCCCACTGTTCTAAAAATATCAAACCATCACAAAACAATAAATTAGCTTCAGATAAATCTCCTTTCAAAAAAGCAACAAAATCAAAAAAGTAATTAAATGAATGTTTATATTCTTTTATCATACAGCCAAATTCATTATACCATTTTTGCGTTACGTAAAATTTATTATTATCATATATTTTTTCTATGAAGTAGGTAGTTTCAGTATTGGTATTAATTGGTAGCTTTGTAGTATTATCGATATTATACTTAGAAAAATCTATATCACATTCAAGTGCACCAGATAAATCACAATGTGACAAATCTCCATTTCGATAATTAATAAATTCATCAAAAGTTTCAAAATATCTATATGTTGTTACTATTGGATAGTGATTATTCTTACTTTGATATCCTTTGGTTTCTTCACAATAATAATGTGTTTTTTTATCGAAGAAGGCAAATGAATAAAAATCTATTTCTTTATTGTTTAAGCAATTAATAAAATCCTTTAATTTTTTCTTATGCTTATATATAGTACCTTTTGCTCCTAAAGAGTAATTGAATGATTTCATAACATCATCAGGATTATATATTAAACATAAAGCATTAATTAATTTATATTGAGGATAAGTACCAGTAGACATATATTGCATAATTATAGAAAAACGGTTTTTGTCTTTAGGGTCCGCAAAAATATATTGATAAAAGAAAAAAGTAACATCAATAATGTTGTTTAATACAGATCTTTTATAACTATTGATAACTTTTATAAATTCTTCATAGCTATGGCATTTATCAAATTTATTAGTCCATTTTTGGCATAGTTTATGTATTTTCTGGCCACTTTTATAACTATCTTTTTCATCTTCAGACAATATAAGAGAATAGTCATCAATTGTTTCTTCAACAAATGATTTTTTCGTCATCATTTTTTCTAAATTGATTTTATAGGAGGTAGAATTTAATCGTTGGCAGTAAGTATAACATGCATTATTATAAATATCTCCATTTAAAAAATTATAATAAGAATCAAAATCTTCAAATAAGGTAACTATACTTTTATTTTTGTCATTACCTATATTATCTATATATAATAAATCTTCTTCCACAAAAAAGGTGTTAGAAATGACATCAAACCCCTTTCGCTTAAGTATACGTAATCCAGATTCACGTTCGAACAATACAATTTCTTTAGAGTTAAAATATTTCTCAGGAACATTTAAAATGCTAATATCTTTTCTTTTTAATTGTTGAATTATTTTTTTTGTTTCTTGATGTATCATATTATTTTACCTCTATCAATTATTAGTTTTTCCATGTTCATAGACTTTTAAAATTCTAGTAATCATAAGCATATTTTTGTAATTATTCTAGATGAAAATCTTTTTATAACATAAAGTAATGCTTTCTATCTTCCTTTTCACTATTTTTTAATTTTTCATAAATCAATTTTTCATAAATCAATAAATTTGTTTCAAATTTTTGAGTATTGGTTTTAACTCCTTCTATACTTCATCAAATTCAAGATATTCTAAAGCATAAAGAATTTTTCTAAATACATCAATATAGATATTATTACCTAATTTATTTTGCAATAATTCACAAATTGATTTAGTCCATTCATTTTTGCTCATATTTTCATAATCTCTATTTAGTAACTAAATAACTATCTATAATTTTATATTTATTTTTATCAAATAATATATATGTAATTTGTGTTTTGACATGATCTGTATCAAATGATTTGAGTGAATTAAAAATGGTTACTTCCTTTTCATCGTCAGCATCAAATAGAATGTTCATTCCCATATATTTTTTATCAATAGAAATCAACGTTGTGAATATTTGGGCAAAAAAACTTATTTGATACTCTTTTATATTAATATATTCAGTATCTAATTGATATCTATCAATGTAATCAATCAATAATACATATTTAGAATCCTTTTTCTTACTTATTTCACCAATAAATTGCCTATCACCAATATCATCTACATATTCAACGTTAAAAATATGATCAATATTCCATCCTTCTAAATACATATAAGAAAAATATGAAAAAGTAACTCTCATGGCTTTTTTTGATCTTTCGTCAGTTTCTTCAGCAATATCACCAAATAAAATTCTACTTAATACTTTGCATGGATGTGCATTTTCATATTCTGCTATTGCATTTAGTAATTTAGAATTTGGTACCTTTGTTGAACCACTTTCAATTTTTTTTATGGTATTTAAAGACACGTTTAAAGCATTGGCTAATTGTGCTTGTGTAATTTTATCTCTATCTCTCATCATTTTCATATAGTCTTTAAAGTACATAATAATTTCTCCTAACATAAAATAGTGTAAAAATATCTCTAATGATATTGCATATAAGTATACCTTATGATATGTTATAAGGTATACTTATAGTTGGTGATTTTACACTATATTATTATACCTTATTAAGGAGGTGAAGTAAATGATATATAATTGAAGAAAAAAGACTATCTAGTCCATCGCCAAACTTTCTAGATAGTCACTCACGAAAAGAGACATGTTTTTTATAATGCTCTTTCAAAGAGAATTATATCAAACAAAATGTCTCCTTTCAAACCAAATTTTAAGAAAGGAGTTTTTATATGCCGATAACTCAAAAAGAATTATTAGAAAAAGAGTTTAAATCTGAGGGTGTTAATCTATTCGGTGGGTTGCTTAGACCAGGATTATATGTTTTAGCAGGAACGAGTAAAGTAGGAAAATCAATGGTTGCAACAACAATGGCGAATTGTGTAGCACAAGGTATTGATTTTTTGGGTAAACCAATGGAGAAGGGGAAAGTGATTTATTTCGATAATGATAATTATGATTTTGAAACAAAGAGTCGAATTATTTCCTTAAATCTTTCAGGCACAAATGAAATCTTGTATGAGTTCAATGATTCAAAATCAATATATGATATTAACGAAAGATTAAATCAAATAGAAGATATTGAAAAATATAAACTTGTTATTATTGACTCATATGTTGGTTTGGATGAGGTTATTACCTCTAATGATAATTATTTTGATGTTTATCCTATTTTAAAGGAATTAAGAGATATTGTTGTTAAGAAAAATCTTATATGTATTCTCATTCATCATATAAAGAAAAGTAGGGAAAGAATAGATCAAGATAATTTAATAGGTTCAAAAGCTCTTTCCGGAGCTACGACAGGAACTTTGTTACTTTCTGTGAAAAATGAATTTGATACTCATGGAGAATTGAAACTCATATTAAGAAATAATAAATCTATCATTAAAATTAAAAAAGATGAAAAAAAGATAAATTGGGTTTTAGATACTGATGAACAAGCATTAACTGAAGAAATACCAAAAAATATTCTTTTGTTAATCAACACAGTAGTAAGTTTGGAAAAACATGAATTGGTTGGAACTTGTCAAGAAATCGTTCAAAAAACAAAGATGGAACTTAATCCTAATTATCTAACAAAATATCTTAAACAAAATAAACATTATCTAGATGAAAATCACATTACATTTAGCAATGATAGAAATGGTCAAAGAAGAATAATAAGAATCGTTTATCATGGTAACGATAATGAAAAAATGACAGAATGACAGATGAATTTGGTGTGAAAACAACTGTCATACTGTCACAAATTAAGAACATTGAAAACAGAATATAAAGCCTATCGGCAATCTTCAAAAGAAAGACCAAAAACATTGGTCTAGGCAAGTTATACCAAAAAGCTAAAGCATTTTGGAAACTTGCCCTGCCGGGGGCTTTTTGAAAGGATGAAATCATATGGCTCATGCCCAAAAAATAAAGAAACAAGGTGTCATTGGTTTGATTATACATTGTGAAAGACGAGAGGGTTGCGAGTTATCCAATCAGGATATAGATCAAAGTAGAACTCATCTTAATTATAATTTCGCATGTGATATTCAGCCTATGAAACCTGAACAGTTTTTAAAGAAAAGAATCAATGAAGTGAAACATATAAACAGAAATGATGTTGTTTATATGGTAGATTGGATTGTTACACTTCCAAAAGATGTACCACCCGAAGATACAGAACGTTTCTTTGAAATCACATATCAGTTTTTAGAGAACAAGTATAAAAAAGAAAATGTTGTATCGGCTTGGGTGCATAATGATGAAACAACACCACATTTACATTTTTCATTTATTCCCATTGTAGAAATTGATGGTATTGAAAGATTAAAATGTAAGGACGTGCTCACAAAGAAAGAACTCAAGCGATTTCACCCCGATTTAGGGGCGTATTTGGAACAATCATTAGGCTATATGCCATCCATCCAAAACAACGCTACAATCAACGGAAATCGCACAGTACAGGAACTCAAACAAGAAGAAGATTTGAGTTTGAAAAAGACTCTCCATAATCTTCATAAAAGTATTGAAGTCAATCAAGCAATCATAGATGAATCTCATAACATTGATTTCAATCCATCAGGATTATTAGAAAAAACAAGAACACTTAAAAAATGCAATGATGTTATTGATAAACTCAAGCATAGCAATAAGCAATATCAAAAAGATGTTCTCAATTTATCTCGAATTGTTACAGTGCAAAAACAAGAATTAGATGCTTATAGACAAATGCCTTTAGCGAAACAACTTAAAGAAAGAGAACAAGTTATCAACAATCTCTATCAATCCATAGATTCATTAGAAAATCAAATTTATGACTATGAAAAAGATAATCAAATATTAAGAGATAATAATCATTGTTTAGATAATAAAGTTGATAAATTAAAAAATGATCTATCAATATTTCAAACATTTATTTCATGGTTAGGTTTAGAAAAGATATTTCAAAAATTCAAAAAAATGCTTATTCATAATGATTATGAAATAGATATTAAGTCTTTTAAAGACATTGGAATAATGGTTTTACAGAAAGTGTCTAAGAAAGTTGAAAGCATAACAAATAGAATAGCGTTTTTAGAAAGTCTAAATAAACCAACAAATGAAATGATGAAACAAAATGATGATAGTCATACAATCAAAAATATAATACGTTAGGAGTGATATATAATATGGAAGAATTAAAAATGTTGACAAGAGAAGAAGTTGCAGAATTTTTACATGTTCACGTAAATACAGTATCAATGTTACGAGAAGTAGGGATAATAGATGGTATTAAAACAGGTAAAAACTATATGTTTCCTCAAAAAGTAATTCGCGCTTTCCAAGATGACTATATTGGATTAGATGTTAGTAATAAAAATAAAGCTATTATAAGTAAGCAGACTGTTGAAAAACGCAAACGAGATAACATTAATAAAATAAAATATCATAATGCTGTGGTAGGAGTCGTGTGATGGCTCAACAAAAGGAAAGTAATGGAACATGGTCATTTTATGGAAAATTGCCTAAAGATGAGAATGGAAAAAGAAAGAATTATAAACGTAGAGGATTTAAAAGCAAAAAAGCTGCAAAATTAGCTGAAGCAGAATTTTTGAAACAAAATAATCATATTTTACCAACACGTTTAAAATTGAATGATTTGATTGTGGAGTATCATAAAGATGCTCCCAATCGTATTAAGTTATCTACTATCAAGGCTTATAAAAGATTTGAAAAATATGTCATATCTCCTAGTTTTGGTAATCGTTATATTGATGATATTACAACATTAGAAATTACACGTTGGATTAATGATATTTCACAAAATGGATATAATAATAGAATTTATGGTGAATCATCTACACGCAATATTTTATTACATCTATCAGGCTTATTCACATATGCAGTTGATCATGATTGGCTACAAAAGAATCCATGCCATAAAGTTAAACCACCTAAAGATCCCAATAAGGTTATAAAAAAACAATCTTGTGAAGAAAACTTTTGGGAGATTGAAGAATATCATAAATTTATTAATACAGTTGAAGATGAATACAAAAGGGACATTTATGAATTTATGTTTCTTACAGGTTTGCGTATTGGTGAATTTTGTGCTTTGCAATGGAAAGATGTTGATTTAATTAATAATAAATTAAGAATATCTAAGTCATTAAGTGCGATTACGACAAGGATAACATCTCCTAAAACTCCACGTTCAAATAGAACAATTCAACTACCAAATAGATTGGTAAAAAAATTAAAACAAAGATATATTATTGTTTCTCAGTTAGAGGGATTTAATGATGATTACTATTTGTATAAAGATCAAACTTATATCTCAATAGCTACACTGAGAAGATGGTTTAATGAAGATGTAGAAAAATCAGGAGTTAAAAGAGTAACGGTGCATGGATTAAGACATTCACATGCAAGTTATTTGTTATCAAATCCAATGATTTCAGAATTGTTAATTGCTGATAGATTAGGACATAGTGTTGAAATGTTAAGAAGTACCTATGCACATATTTATGAAAAAAGTAGAAAAAATTTAATCGAATATATTGACCAGCTATAATGTAAAAAGGCATATTAAATAGCAGAATTACCCTTTTAATATGCCTTTTATTAATTAAAAATCAACAATTAAATTATCTCTAAAAAACATTATTTCATTTCCTATCCTTTTATTTTGAACAGTATATGATAATTCATATTCTTTGCCCTTACAAAATGAATACATGTCTATTATTTCATCTACACAATCATATGTTAATACCCAAGGTACTGAAAGTTTTTTTATTCTTCTAGATATTTTCTTATGTTCTTTAGGTGTAAATGAATTTTCATATAGTTCTGCTCCTTTATTGTAATATGGTGGATCTATAAATAAAAATGAATCTGGCTTAAATCTTCTTTTTAAAAAAATCATAGCATCTTGATTATAAATTTTTATTTTTTTACGATTTTCATATATCTTTACTATTCGATTGATTAAATTTTCCTTGTTAAATCGACAATCTATTAAATATTTAGACTTTTGTTCTTGCCCTCCTATTGGACCACCTTTGATTATTCCAGATCTATTAGTTCTATTTAAATAAAAAGTAGCAAAGCCTAATTTTAATAAATCGTTTTTTTCATTAATATATATTTCTTTTTGTTTTTCACGCTCACTTAATGAAACTTCTATATTCTTAATCATTTCAATAAACTCTGGAGCATGATTTAAAACAGAATACCAAAATGCATATATAGCTAAATCATAATCATTTAAAACTATTTTTTTTACTTTTCCTTTGAAAAGTAAGTTCAAGGCCAAGTTAGAACCACCCGCAAATGGTTCAATATATGTACATCCTATTAAATTATTTTCTTCAAGTATTTTTACAGTTTGATTGTACATTTTTCCCTTTCCACCAGGATAACGTAATGGTGAATAATTTGCCATATATATCAACTCCGTTCTTATATCATATATTAACAAATCTTATAGTGTTTGGGTATATTTTTTATAATTCTCTCAAAGATTTTTCTCTTCTCTTTTGATTTATGGCATCAATAACATTATTTTTAAATTCGGTAAATGAATCTTTTTCAAAATTGACATACTGAGTTAAACATTTATTAAATAAATTTTTATTGTTGTCTGTCCAATTTTTAAAGACATCAATCTTTCTTTCTTTTACTTTGATATCATCATCAAGGAAATTAAGTCTAGCCGATGTGAAATCAGCAATAAAACTTGCTTTTTCTTTCCCAATTGTTTTAAAAAAAGGATGTCCAGCATCTAAATCATAAATCCATTTTACAATTCTTCTTTCTATAGCATAATTATCCTTATCATAAAATTTAAAATATGGTATTGCATGAGTTTCAATATCATCAATATCTACATCTGCATCAAATATTATTATCGAATCTTCAAGCAAAAAAGTTCCTTTTTTTATAAGTTTTTTTAGAAATGTATAAGTATTTCCTACATCACTTTCTGCTAAATCGGTAACCAAATTTATATTATTTAATATATCTTTATTTTTTATTACTTTTTTAAATAAAATACCAGCAACTTTGTCTTCCACTATAATATTAGGTTTATATAATACTAAATCATCTTTATTTTTAAATGTTAACTCTTTATATGCGGTTTTATAGTCAGGGTTATGCACAACTCTAAATTTTCCTTCTGAAACATACTGGGTACTTAAAATATTAATAGATATTCCTTGTTTACCCATCACTTGTTGATTAATAATGTGCTGTATCAAATATAAAGAATGTGTTGTAAAAACTATTTGTACTTTGTATTGTTTTGCAAATGAATAAAGAATATCAAATAATTTTTCTTGTGCAATTGGATGCATACTTGCTTCAATTTCATCTATACATAATATACCGTTTAAGTTTCCATCTGTATAAATTCTATTTTTTTTAAATGCTAATAATTTAATTAATATATGTCCTAAGTTGTCCTCCCCAGATGAAATACTATTAAAATCATAATATGTATTGCTTGGTCCTAATGTATCCTTCATATTATCTTGTGAAACAACTTTTGCATTTTGAAATGTAGTACGCTGAAATATAGATCGATACTGCTCAAAAATAAATCTAGCATCATCTTCACTTACGGTAATGTTTTCTTTTTCTTTTGCTTTAGTATCAATTATTGGAAACAATCGTTTCAAATTAATATAACATGTATTTAATAAGAAATTGCCAACATTTTTAATGTTTTTTTCACCTACAAATACTCTAAATCTATTACCATTTTGATAATACCAAACTCTAATCATCTCTTTAAGTTGTTCATTATTTGAGGTCGTCAAACATAAATTATAAGAGTATCTGGCATTGTCTTTTTCAGAGCTTAATCTAAAAACGTCTGATAAATTTGTTTTTAAAGTATGCCCTAAAATATCTTTAGCATTATTGGGAGAAGTAAAGGGATGTGCTATTAAACCAAGCATCGTCGATTTCATTGTTCCATTTTTACCTGCAAGCACGGTTATATAATTTCCCAATTCTATTGTTTCATTTTCAATTCCTCTAAAATTAATTAATTCAATACCATCAATTTTTTTAATTATTACATTTTTTGTCCCTTCATATCCTATTTCTTTTGTTGATTTATATGTTTGTGTTTCCAAATTAATCACCCTTCCTATAACTAGGATTATATCAATATATGACAAAATTTTACATAAATTTTAAAAAATATAATTATATTTTTTACTTTTTTATAATATTCTTTTAGTAAATGCTTTTATATATAATAATTTAATTGTATTATTTTTTTGTGTATGCCATTTGTATGCCAAAACCATAAATCTTGCTATGAGAGTTAAAAAAAGCATAATAATAAACTCAATATCATTTCATTTATTGAAGTGATTATAGTTTAAATTATGCTTTTTATTTTATTGCTTATTTAACTTGAAAAAATTTCAAATTATCTTGATTTTATCGCTATTTATTGCGTGGTTTCATCTGAGGGAACAAGATAACTTCTTGGATAGATTCTTGTCCAGTTAATAACATAACAAGTCTATCAATTCCCATACCCATTCCACCTGTTGGTGGTAATCCATATTCCAATGCTTCTACATAATCTAAATCCATTTCATTAGCTTCATCATTACCTAATTCTTTTTCTTTTAACTGATTAGCAAATCTTTCATACTGATCAATTGGATCATTTAATTCAGTAAATGCATTAGCATATTCATTACCACAGATAAATAATTCAAAACGTTGTGTAAAACGTGGATCATCTAAATTCTTCTTTGCCAGTGGTGAAATCTCAATTGGATGACCATAGACAAATGTCGGTTCAATAATTGTTTCTTCAACATATTTTTCAAAGAATTCATTGATAATATGACCATAGCCAAAATGAGGTTCTACCTCAATATGATGCTCTTCTGCTAATTTCTTAGCATCATCAAAGCTTAATTGATCAGCAAAATCAATTCCTGTTTTTTCTTTAATTGCATCTGTCATTGAAATACGTTTAAATCCTGGTGCTAAAGAAATCTTATTTCCCTTATATTCTAACTCATATGTACCACAAACTTCATTAGCTGCATTTGAAATAATTCCTTCAGTTAAATCCATCATCCCTTCAAGGTCACTAAAGGCTTTATAAACTTCAATTGTTGTAAATTCAGGATTATGTGTTCTATCCATTCCTTCATTTCTGAATAAACGTCCAATTTCATAAACCGCATCCATACCACCAACAATTAATCTCTTTAATCCTAATTCAGTTGCAATACGTAAATAAAAATTCATATCCAAAGCATTATGATGAGTAACAAAAGGTCTCGCACTGGCACCACCTAAAATTGGATTTAATACAGGTGTTTCTACCTCAACATAGCCTTGATTATCTAGATAATGTTGAATAGAACGAATTATTTTTGGTCTTGCAAAAGCAATTTTACGAGCTTCTTCATTCATGATTAAATCAACATATCTTCTTCTATAACGTTCTTCAACATCACTTAATCCATGATATTTTTCTGGTAAAGGACGTAAAGCCTTAGTTAAATGAGTATACTCTTCAACCTTAATAGAACATTCCCCTGTATTTGTCATAAATACGGTTCCTTTTACACCAACGATATCTCCAATATCACCTTTTTTGATAATTTCATAAACATCTTCACCGACTGCATCCTTACGTACATATAACTGGATTTGACCATCTCGATCTTGAATATGCATGAAGCACACTTTCCCTTTGCGACGCTTTGTCATAATTCTTCCAGCGACTTTAACCTCAACAGCCATTTCTTCTAATTCTTCATGCGTCTTATCACCGTAAGTTTCCTTAATTTCTTTTGAATATGCAGTAACATCAAACCGTTGTCCAAAAGGATCAATTCCCTTATCTACTAGCTCTTGTAATTTTTCACGGCGAACTAACTCTTGTTCGCTAAACTTTCTTTCTTCCATTTTTTCCTCCTAAAATATAAAAAACTCTCATCCGCTAAAGGGACGAGAGTATCGTGGTACCACCCTAATTCGTTAATAAGTCACCTTATTAACCTCAACAACTATCAAATAATAGTTTTGCCTGTAACGTGGCTCACGTTATCTAATCAACCTTAATATCCTAGATACAGCTCCTAGTCTTTTTTCATTATATCCTGTGTTATCCCATTCCACCAGCCGAGACTCTCTTAAACACATAAAATACAATTACTCCTCTATTCATCGCCTTTATTCATCTTTGTAATCTTAACTTATCTTCCAATTATTGTCAATATCAATCTTTCCAAATCCACCATTTTAACTTTTTGGGATCTGGATTTTTACTACTTGCATAATATACTACCATACGGTACATATAAAGTTGGCAGCGATCTACCATTTGTCCTCTAACATCACATTCTTTTTGATACATTTCTTCTGGGTCAGCGCCTTTTAAAGAAGCTATCGTTTCATAACCAATTAAATTCAATGATGCAGCAGTTGCTTTACCAACATAAGGTATTTTAGTTAACTCACTCATAATGATCACCTCAATTACATTATAAGCCACTAATAACTTAAAAGCTATCCTCTGGGATAGCTTTTGGTCAATAGAAATTTTAAGCAACAACAATTTCTAGTTATATTATTGACGTATTTTTATTTTTTATACATGGTCAAATGCATTTTCGATATCTTCTAACAAATCATCTATATGCTCTAAACCAATTGACAATCTAATAGTGTTAGCTTTAATTCCAGATGCTGCTAATTCAGCTTCATTCATTTGTGAATGCGTTGTTGAAGCAGGATGAATTACTAATGATTTCGCATCAGCTACATTTGCTAATAAAGAAAAAATTTCTAAATTATCTATAAATTTCTTAGCATCATTTTCGTCACCAGCAATTTCAAAAGTAAAAATTGATCCAGCTCCATGTGAGAAATATCGTTGATATAATTCATGATAAGGACTATTATTTAGTGATGGATGATTAACTTTTGCAACTTTAGGATGTCTACTTAAATAATCAACCACTTTTAAAGCATTTTCTACATGACGCTCTACTCGTAGTGATAATGTCTCCAATCCTTGTAATAAAAGAAAAGCATTGAACGGAGAAATAGTCGCTCCCTTATCACGTAATACTACTGCTCTAATTCTAGTTACAAAGGCGGCAGCTCCAGCAGCTTCAGTAAAAATAACACCGTGATAACTTGGATCAGGTTTACTTAATTGTGGGAACTTCCCTGAAGCCTGCCAATCAAACTTTCCAGAATCGACAATTACACCGCCTAAAGTAGTTCCATGCCCGCCAATAAACTTAGTTGCTGAATGCACAACAATATCTGCTCCATGTTCAATTGGCCTAAATAAATATGGTGTTCCAAATGTATTATCAATAATTAATGGAATACCATGCTCATGAGCAATTTTACTAACTGCCTCAACATCAACTAAACTTGAATTAGGATTTCCTAATGACTCTATAAAAATCGCTTTGGTATTTTCTTGTAACGCTAATTTAAAATTCTCGGGATCATCACTATCAACAAATGTTGTATTAACACCATAATTTGTCAATGTGTGAGCTAATAAATTATATGTCCCCCCATAAATTTGTTTAGCTGCCACAATATGATCACCACTTCGTGTAATACTTTCAATCGCATAAGTCACTGCAGCCGCTCCTGAAGCTACTGCTAATGCTGCTACCCCACCTTCTAAAGCTGCCATTCTTTGTTCAAAAACATCTTCAGTTGGATTAGTTAAGCGTCCATAAATATTACCAGCATCACTTAATCCAAAACGTGCTGCCGCATGATCACAATTATCAAATACATAAGCTGCTGTCTGGTAAATAGGCACTGCTCTTGCTCCGGTAGGATCAGTTATTTCTTGTCCTACATGTAACTGTTTAGTTTCAAATCTTAAATTGTCTTTACTCATTTTATTTTCCTCTTTCCTTAATGTTTGTTATCTATGATTTATAAAAAACAATACATTCGTCCATTCCGAAAATTATTTCTGAGCTGTTGTAGTAGTTCAAAATTCATTTTTCTTCCCCTTATCCTACTATTATAGTATGAATAGAGTATACTAAACTATTTCCTACCTGTCAATAGGGAAATAAAAAGTCATGTTATAAATTTATATGTATCTATTGTCAAACGGTCAAAAATAATTAACTTACTAGATATAAACTAGCATTTTATGGGGTAGCAATAGTCTTATATTATTAATGATTCCCTTTCTTTAATTTTTGTTCTTTCTAAAACTTAAATATATTGCTATACCTTTCAATTTTTTCCATAATAAAAATATCACTTCTATAGTCTTGGTAAGATTATATTATCACATCTATCTACTTTGGCGAGATTATATCTAATTATTTAAAAGTTTTTATTAATGTGTTTTACGATGTCTATAATAGTATTGTATTGAAATTCCTAATAATGATAAACCGCTTATGATCAACAATCCTGTCATATCGACACTATCGCCAGTTTTTACAGCAGCTGTTGAATTTGATTGGGGAGCAACATCGGCATCAGGATTAGATGGAGTTGAAACTACTGTTTCACGATCCCACAAATAATCTTTTACAAATTCACTGAACTGACTACGCCATACACCCCAGTCATGAGCTCCATTTTTCCATTCAAAAACTACATTAGCTCCGGCTTTTATCAATTCTTCATTAATTTGAACATTGACATTCCGCCTAACAAAAATATCAAAAATTCCTACACTCACATAGTATTGTGATACTTTGGGAAACGCTGCAACCATTTCCAGTGTTAATGTTTCTTCAACAAAATCTAATGTACGACTCGGTGAAAATACACCATAATAGCCAAATGTTTCATTACTATAGAACATTGCTTGAACTGTAACTGTAGCTCCACTAGACAGACCAGCTAGTACTTTATCTTGGGAATTTGCTGAAACACTATAATTCTTTTCAATGTAAAGCATAATGCATTCTGTAAGATTTTTTAGGCTATCACCCTTTTCAAAGTTAAAATATGTATTATCCTTAGTAACCACAATTGCGTCAGCCACTTCACCATCAGCAATTAGATTATCCATAATATTATTTGCTGAAGCGATATTCATCCACTCAACATCATTTCCCCCACCACCATGTGCAAGATAAATTGTCTTATAAGTTTTATTTGTATCATAGTCATGCGGTAAATATATACCTAACGGCTGGCTACTGCCATCAATGTTGTTATATTAGCCTCTATAAATGATAAACATAATAAGCTGATTATTCCTAATTTTAATCTTCTCATAAATCTAGCCTCCTTTTCTCTTTTCTATTAATATTTTATCACAACCTCATTTTGAAATTGCTTTTATTTGGCGTGGTTTCTATAATAAAGAAAATCATTGATAAATAATAAAAAGGGGCATATTTTGAACCTTACAAAGCATAAAAATTATAAATTTTCTCAAACAAACTACAAAGCTGATAAATTGCTTCACTAAAATTAATGTTATCATCAATTCTATAGCACTCATCAAGATTACGATTCCCCGTCGCAATCTTTCCTACATATAAATGATCAATCTTTTGTTCTTTAATAAAATGTTTCAATTCAAGATAGCCACTAAAAAATTCTGCCATTAAATCCAAATCACTTTTATATAGAGATACGACTATTATTAAGTCACTCCCAGTAAACTTTTTTTCAACTACCATCTGTCCATATGACTTTAATGATAATTGAATATCTAAATCTATCCCAATTTCATAAAACTTTTGTTTATATACAATTAGTGAGCTAACTGAGTAACTATCACCAATTACTATAAGTCTTTGTTTTTTTGCTAACTTATCTCTTAAATTTTTCTCAATAATTCTCTCTTTAAATATTTCTTGATGTTTTTTCTCTTTAGTAATCAAGTATTGAACGTCAGTGTAGTTTTTATAGCCTAATTTTTTTAAAAAACGTAATAAAGTTGATTTTGATACTTTTGTATCTTTTAAAATATCAACCATCTTGATTGATTCAATCTGATTACTTTTTTTGATCAGATACGCTGCTAAAAGATAATCATTACTATTATATGAAGAAGTACACAAAATTAAGTTTAGTTTACCTATTATCATAATAACCACCATAATAACAATAAGCTATATTTTGAAAATAGTTATCTAAAATCATATTTTCTAGCGTCTCATCTAGGTAACTAGGAATTTTTAAAAATAGGGCTTTTTCACAAAGAAAATTTTTATAGCCAACACAAATAAGATTGTTTTTCCCCACTAATAAATGTTCAATCAAAGTTGGTTTTAACTCCGCAATTCTTCCTGTCATTGAAAGCAAAATAATTAAATCATCCGCTTGAGGTTCGATATAATTATTATTATAAATAGTATTTTGAATCACAAGTTTTTGCATCATCACCATATCACCTTGAAAACGCAATAATGAATCCATCATCTCATTCGAACCGATTAAAATAACACGGCTACATTTTTTAATCATCTCACAGCACTGATTTATTAATCCTTGATCTGATACTGTCCAATAATCATCGTTATCTAATAGCGGTTTTAAAAGCTGATTAACTTGTTGATTATTTTTGCGAATCGAACGTTCCTCCAACTGACTTATTCGTGCCGCCGCATGGACTTGCATTAAATCTTTAATAATTGAAAATTTTTTAAATCCAAATATTCTAAAAAAGCGATTGAGAGTAGAAACAGAAACATAACATGCATCTGCAATTTCCTGAAGTGTCATTTCAAAAACATCATAATAGTGCAGTAATAAATAATAAGCAATATTATAATTAGTATCTTGAATATCCGGATTATTAATTATTTTTAATAATGAAGTAACAAAAACATTCATTTAAGTTTCTCCTTCCCTATGGTCTTATTATTAAGTTTACCACCATGATACTACACCTGTCAAAATAGAAAAATCCTGTCTAAAACAGGATTTTTACCTTACTATTTAAGATGTTCAATAATATGACGTGCTACGATGATTCCGTTTGCTCCTGCCTGAGCCAGCCCTCT
>OLPX01000216.1_pt1 | contig 65296 bp, 74 predicted proteins | sample 1672491 | NCBI WGS metagenome assembly OLPX01 (sample SAMEA3136692, study PRJEB25190) | human gut metagenome | biome: human gut; feature: human-associated habitat; material: faeces | place: Austria | collected 2013
GTTAGGTCAATTTGCAAAGAAAAAGAAATTATTTATCATTTTTTCCATTTCGTCTAACATTTCATGGTTCCGCCCTTTCTTTTTCCGTTTTTTTACCGCAGGCCGCCTGCCCTGTCCTTAAAAAACTCCGCCTTTCTGTTCTCTGCCCGGTTCCCGGTATCGCTGATCCCTTCCAGGGATGTCCTGTATTTGGACGGCGTGGTGTGGTAAACCTGCTTGAAGCTGCTAATGAAGGACCGGCTGTCCGCAAATCCACATTTCATGGATATCTCCAACAGGGTAAGGTCCGTGTGGATCAGCAGCTTATAGGCGTGGTACATCCTGGTTCTGGTCAGATGTTTCTTGAATGTGGTGCCCATGCACGTCCTGAATATCCTGGACAAGTGGTCTCTGGATATGTGGAATTCCTCCGACAGGCTTTCCAGGGAAATATCCTCGCTGTAATGTTCATCTATGTAATCCGTCAGGCTCTTACACCTTTCCTTATATTTCTCCGACCATATCTGGGTATCAAAGGAATCCTGGAAGCAGCCGGTAAACAGCGTGTATGCGATTTCACATACAACCCCATTGACGGCAAGCTGCGCATAGGGCGTATCCACCCTGTTTATAAATATGACGTATAGTTTTTCAAGCAGTTCCTTAAGTTTGTCATCCTCCTTCCCTGTCCGGGCCAGTTCAAAATAAATACGGTCGGATTTTGAAAAACAGCGCAGGAATTCCTCCGGAAATATAATGTTCATGGCCTCGCACGCCTGGGGCCTGTGGTCTATCTGGCAGCTGTGATAATCTCCTATATTAATCAGCACCACATCCCCCTTTTTGGCGGTGAAATGCTTACCGTTCACAGTGTAAAGCACTTCACCGTCCAATACCATGGTAAGCTCCAGCCCCTGGTGCCAGTGCCTCGACACCTTCCCAATCCTGTTTTCCGAAAAAAGGTAGGTCCACGCCAGAGCGCCCTCCGATACTTTAATGATTTCCTGGAAGTTCCCCATAGTCACTTTTCCTTTCTTTTCTCTATATATGTCCATTATAGTTATCAAAATGTTCCAAGTCCAATAGAAAATGTCGTATTTTTGATATAAATAAAGTCGCCTTTGTAATGAATCCGGGGCTGTTTTCCTGTAGTATATAGACAAGCAAACAGTTCAGTCCAGCTTAATATCCATATCAAGAAAGGATGTGTATTTAATGAAACAAAAAGGACGGGCCGGGGACCGTTTCCTCTTTCTCCTTCCCACTTCCCTTGTATTGCTGCTGATTATCGTGATTCCCTTCCTGCTCAGTTTTTATCTGTCGCTGACAAGCTGGAACGGTGTCTCACCCAGGCTGGAATTCGTTGGCCTTCAAAACTTCAAAGAGATACTGGCCAAGCCCGGTTTTTTCACTTCCCTGTCTTTCACATGCCGGATATCTGTGGTTGTGGTAATCCTGGTCAACACCATCGGAGTCCTCCTTGCCGCCCTTCTCACCAACGGTTTAAAGGGCAGCAGCTTCTTCCGGGCCGGTTACTATCTGCCCGGCACCATGGGCGGCATCGTGGTGGGTTTTATATGGCAGTTTATCTTAATACAGGGTTTTCCCGCCATAGGCCAGGCGTTCCATATCCCCTTTTTCAGCCAGCAATGGCTGGGAACCACAACAACCGCATTTTGGGGAATCGTAATGGTTTATTGCTGGCAGTCCATCGGGTTTGTCATGATTATCATGATAGCCGCACTGACCAGCGTTCCAAAGGATTACATAGAGGCAGCGGTGGTGGACGGAGCCGGCTACTGGAGGATCTTTCTTCAGATTAAGCTTCCCTCCTGCCTTCCCTACCTGTCCACCTGCCTGTTCTGGACCGTGTCGTCAGCCTTTAAGATGTTTGACCTTAACATGTCCCTGACCAGGGGCGGCCCCTTCGGCTCCACCACTTCACTGTCACAGCTCATTTACCAGGACGCCTTTACCGGAAACCGTTACGGCTTTGCAACCGCTGAGGCCCTGGTGCTTTTCATCATTGTATTCGGGATCACCACCATACAAAACCGGATGATGGACAAACAAAAATAACGTAAGGAGGCTATATTGTGAAAACTGGTAAATCTGCCGCTGCCGCCTGGATGCTCTATTTGCTTATGGTCATCATGCTGTTCCTGTTCCTGGCGCCCTTTGGCATTGTATTCTTCAATTCCCTGAAACCCTTAAATGAGATACTTCTTGACCCCTTAAGCCTGCCGGACCAGCTGCACTTTGAGAATTTCACCCAGGCATGGACTATCTTAAATGTCCCCAAAGCCCTTGGCAATACCGTGCTCATCACAGCCGTATCCGTGTTCTTTCTGGTATTCCTCACCGCCATGTCCTCCTACTGGATATCACGCCACCATGACGCATGGTCCGGGCTGATGGAAAAGATCATCATCGGCTCTGCCCTGATTCCCTTTTCCACCCTGATGCTTCCCCTGATCATGGTACTGCGAAAAGGCGGCATGATAAATACTTACACAGGCGGAATCCTGACTTATGTCGGCATAGGCTTTCCGCTGGCTTACCTGATAATGAAGGGGGCTGCCGTGGGCATACCTCTGGAGATGGATGAGGCTGCCATGATGGACGGGTGCAGGCCGTCCCAGACCTTTTTCAAGGTCATTTTCCCTCTTATGAAGCCCACGGTAGCGACCGTCGTCATATCCGACGTGTTCTGGATCTGGAATGAGTTCCAGATTGCACTGATACTTTTAAATACCCAGAAGCTGCAGACACTGCAGCTTGCCATCAACTCCATGTTCGGGGCTTATTCCACAAAATGGGACATTGCACTGCCCGGACTCATCATCAGCGTAGTCCCAATCATCGTCGTATTTTTACTGCTTCAAAAACATATCATCGCCGGAATGATAAACGGCGCTGTTAAAAGTTAAAGAAAAGGAGATAACACACTATGAAAAAATTGCTTTGCCTCTCTGTGGCCGCTGCCATGGCCTGTACTATGACTGCCTGTTCCGGCAGTTCATCCTCATCCCCCTCCCCTTCCTCCCGGAACCAGGATGCCGGTAATCCGGGCAGCCAGGAAAACGCAAATCAGGAGGCAGGAAACCAGGAGGCAGGAAACGCTGTGAACCTGGTCCTCTACAACAACAAGATAGAGACAGTGGAAGCACTGCAAAAGACAGCGGACGCCTTTCACCAATCCCATCCGGATATCAGCATAACCATTGAAACCACCCAATCCGAGCAGTACTCCACCTCCTTAAAAACCCGGTATGCCAGCGGGGAAGCCCCTGATATCTTCATGGTAACAGGAAAAGAAGACATGCTTCTGTGGCTGGATAACCTGGAGGATCTCTCTGACCAGAAGTGGACGGCGGACATGGTGGACATTTCCAAACCTGACATTACCCATGAAGGGCGCATATACGGCTTCCCGGTGGGCATTGAGGGGTACGGTTATATGTACCGGGCCGACCTGTTCAAACAGGCCGGAATCGAGACAGCACCCAAAAACCTGGATGAACTGAGAAACTGCGCCGGGCGGCTTAAGGACATGGGAGTAACGCCCTTTGTAAACACATGGGGCGCCTGGTACCAGGCCGGAATGTTCTATATGAACGCGGCCATTGCGCAGCAGGAGGATCCCTATGCCTTTATTGAGGGCCTCAACGCAGGTGAAAACCTGATAGAGGGAAACGAGGCCTTTATCCGCCTGGCAGAAATGATAAAGCTGGACTTTGACAACTGCGACTCTCCTTTAAACACAGACTTCGCGGCCCAGGTGTCAAAGTTCGGAAGCGGTACGGCGGCCATGGCCTGCGGCGGCACATGGAACCAGCCCTCCCTGGATGACGTGGACCCTGACATGGAAGCCGGCCTTATTCCCATGCCCTTCATGGAAAAGGATGAGGACAATGACGTTCTCTATGCCGGCGTCACCACCTACTGGGTCATCAATAAGGATTCCGCTGTAAAGGATGCTGCCAAGGAGTTCTTAAACTGGCTGGTATATGATGAGGAGGGACAGTCCTTCCTGGTGACAGAGCTTAAAAACATCCCCGCGTTTTCCAATATCACCACCGGCACCGACTCCATCGGCCCCCTTGGGCAGACCCTGCTCTCCTATCTGGAGGAAGGCAAGGTAAAGGGCATCTATAACTCCCGCTATCCCGCAGGCACTGTGCAGGCATTCGGCACCAGCATACAGAAATTTGCCGCAGGCAACATCTCACAGGAACAGCTTCTAAAAGAGCTGCAGGATACCTGGACAAGCAGCAGACGTTAATACCAAAGCCGTGCTGCATACCGGAATGCCGTCTCTGGCGGTAAAACGAGAGAAATGAGAGGTAACCATGGATATCCAAAGTATAATACATAAAATGACACTGGAACAGAAAATAAGCCTGTGCACCGGCGCGGACAGCTGGCATACCACTGCCATCGAAGAGCTCGCCGTACCGTCCCTGACCATGAGCGACGGCACAAACGGCGTCAGGTTCCAAAAGCCGCGCAGGCTTACTGCCCCGTGCAATCTCTACGATACAACCGTCAACTTCAGCTTTGACAATGAAGCTGCTCTTAAGAACACCTATGAGGCCACCTGCTATCCTTCGGGCTCCGCCCTTGCATGCAGCTGGTCCCCTGCCCTGGCCCGTGAAATCGGCGCGGCCGTTGCCGTGGAATGCAGAGCCCGGGGCATCGGCCTTTTGCTGGGACCCGGAATGAACATCCGGCGCCACCCCCTCACTGCCCGCAACTTTGAATATTATTCCGAAGACCCCTGTCTCTCAGGAGAAATGGCCGCAGGCATGATAAAGGGCATCCAGGGAGAAGGCGTGGGAGCCTGCGTCAAGCATTTTGCCTGCAATAACTCGGATACGCGCAGAACCCGTTTAAACTGTATGGTTGAGCCCAGGGCTCTTCACGAAATATACCTGGCCGGTTTTGAGAGGGCTATCAAAAAAGCCGCACCGGCCGCTGTTATGGGATCATATAACCAAATCAACGGGGAACAGGCCTGCGAGAGCCCCTGGCTTCTGAACCATGTGCTGCGGGAACTCTGGGGCTTTAAGGGGACCGTCCTCTCGGACTGGGGAGCTGTAAAGGACTCTGTAAAGGCAGTGAAGGCCGGCCTGGACCTCCAGATGCCCCACAGCATCCAATACATGGATTCTGTTAAAAAAGCGCTGGAAACAGGCGAACTGTCAAGCCAGGACCTGGATGAACACTGTGAGCGGATACTGTCGCTGGTATTCACCTACTCCATGGAGGGCAGGGAACGGCCAAAGGTGGACTGGGAATCCCACCACAGGCTGGCCCGGCGGGCTGCCTGCGAATGCGCGGTCCTCCTGAAAAACCAGGACTCCATACTGCCCATAAGCCCGGATACAGGCCAAACAATTGCGGTACTGGGACAGATAGCTGAGTCCCCGCTGTTCCAGGGAACCGGCTGTGCCATTGTCAATGCACGGCAGGCCGACATTCCCCTGGAGGAAATCAGGAAAATCGGAGGGGAATCCGTCCTCTACGCCAAAGGCTGTCTGGACGGGCAGACTACCACGGAGGAACTTCTGTCAGAAGCCGGCCGGACCGCAGAAAAGGCGGACCTTGCAGTGGTCCTGATGGGCACCTATCTTCCCGGCGAATCCGATGATTATGACCATAAAAACATGGACGCTGCCCCTGCCCACCGAAAGCTTCTGGAACGTGTGCTGGAGGTGCAGGACAATACCATTGTCATTCTCTTTAACGGCAATACAGTGGCAATGCCATGGGCCGGACGCGTGAAAGCCATCCTGCAGATGGGCTACGCAGGTGAAGGCGCCGGAAAGGCGCTGGCGGATCTGCTGTTCGGAACCGCCTGCCCCGGCGGGAAACTGGCCGCCACCATTCCTGAATCCCTGAAGGACACACCGGCTTACCTGGACTTCCCCCACGAAGGCGATGTCTGCCGTTACAGGGAAGGCATATTTGCAGGATACCGCTATTACGACAAACGAGGCCGCAGGGTGCTGTTTCCCTTTGGATACGGTCTCAGCTATACTACATTTACATGTTCCGACCTGGAAGCCAGCCGCCAGATTGACGCCGGGACCTACACGGTTTCCCTGACCGTCACAAATACGGGAGGCAGGGAGGGCAGCCAGGTAATCCAGCTCTATGTCTGCCCTCCTGCCGGCCCTCTGTTCCGTCCGGTAAAGGAGCTGAAATCCTTTGCAAAGGTTATGCTTAAACCCAATGAGAAGCGCAAGATTATTTTCATCCTGAATGACAGGGACCTGGCCTGTTATGACGAGCGCCTGGACCAGTGGGTTACTCTTCCCGGAATCTATACAATCAAAATCGGTTTCGACTCCGGGAACCTGCCGCAATCCATAGAGCTGTCCGTAGAAGGCAGCGTGGATGACAGCCCGCGCAGCCGGGAGCTGCTTAAACTAGATTCCCATTACAGCGATATCTTTGAAAACCAGGCTGCTACAGAGGAATTCTTCCGTTTTCTTGTGGAGCAGGGCCTTCTGGAACCGGAACAGGCCGGCAGTCCCCTCCTCATAAAAGAGCTAAAAAAGACATTTTGGGGATTTGCCCAGCACCTGGATATGAACGGTTCTGGACGCATCACGCCGGAACTGTCACAGGAACTGCTGGAGCGCATGAATCAGGCCATCCTAAGGAGCACACCCGGACCGGAAACAACATAAAAAAACCATAACCACACATCAAAGGCTGCCGCTTCCAATTTCTGATAGCGGCAGCCTCATTGTTTTTCCCCGATGAAATGCTATTTCCCCCTGGTCCCGGGAAACAGGAATCCCAGTACGGCCGCCATGGCCATGGTACACACGATAAGCCCGGAAAACCTGAGAAAATAAAAGTTCGTCAGACGTATAATCCCCGACAGGCCATGGTCCCTGACGCTCCCCATGACTCCGTCAAAAATGGAGGCCCCGGCCCCGTAAATCGTAACGGTAAACCCTTCCTGTCCGAATCCGATAACAGGCCCCAGTATCCCGGCCACATCCAGAGCCACCCCTGCTGCAATACAGACCATCAGGGTTTTCACCACGCCCAGCCCTGTTTTTGCCCACAATATTTCACCAAACATGCAGAACACTCCGCCTGCAATAAAAATCTTAACCAGTTCCATAATTAATTCCCCCATTTTCCAAATGGTAAGGCCGGCTAAATCCGGCCAGCCGCATACATCACAACAACGGACACAACAGCCGCCAGGTATCCTGCAAACAATATGAACAGCCCGTCCTTCACCCCCCGCCACAACGCCCGGCCCGCTCCCATGCCCTCTTTCCTGGCTCCGTGAACCGCGTCAGTGATGGCGGACGAGAAGCCTCCCATGGTAATCATGGCTCCCATTCCCCCAAAATCAGTAAGCTTTTGGTAATGGCCTGTTATGGTTGTGACAGAACCAACGGCCGCCAGTGTGAATACGGTTACACTGACAGCAAACAGTTCCGGCACGCCGGCCATGCGGTACGCCATTGTCAGGAAATGGCATAAAAAGCAGATAGCACCTCCTGTCAGAAATGCGCCTGCATAACGGTTTATCTTCATTTCCACCTCATTTCCTTCTGCTTTTCACAGCAGAAATCGTTCATAAAAGGTAACAGTTCTTGCATTTTCCCAAATCATTGCCTATAATTCCTATATCAGATGACGAATCAGGTTAAAGGAGGCTTCACCATGGAAGACAACACACAGGCCGTACAGGCTCTGAGCAAAAAGGACGAGGCTTATGTCCGGATTAAGGACCGCATCATATCCGGCGAATACAAGCCCGGTTCCCTTCTGGTGGAACGCACCCTCAGCGATTCCCTCAACATGAGCCGCACTCCCATACGCGCCGCCCTTATGGACCTGTGCCACACGGGCCTTGCCACCTTTGTCCCCGGCAAGGGCATCTATGTGTCTGTCATCGGACGCAGGGACATTGAGGAAATATATGAAATCCGTGCCCTTCTTGATCCGGCCGTTCTCCTGTCCTTCATGAAACAGGCCACCAGGGATCAGATTGCCATGCTCCGCACCTTTGCCGATAACATGCGGGACGCGGTGCGCATGGAAAACACGGGAATGCTCATTGAAAATGATGTTAATTTTCATCAGTATTATACGGATTACTGCGGCAATGCCAGGCTGGCCGACATCATCTGCTCCACCGTGGATCCATTCCACCGCTTCCGCTACATCACCTCGTCGTCCATGAAAATGAACCGCGTATTTGTGGAAGAACATCTTCTGATCATGAAGGCCATAGAGGATAACGACCAGGCAGAGGCAGAGCTTCAGATGAAGGCTCATTACAGTCATTTAAAACGCTATTTAATCCAAAAGCTTACATCGGAGGGGCAGCTTTGACAGGCTGCCCTTCCTTTCGTTTACCTGCATAATCCAGTACTGCGCGCTTAAGGGCCAGTTCCGCCATCATGGCGCAGTGCATGTATTCCGGTTCCAGCCCTCCAAGAGCCGTTGCAATGGCACTGCTGTCTATGGTGTAGGCTTCCAGTACAGGCCTTCCCCTGACCAGGGCTGCGGCTGTCTCGGCACACGCCTTGGACGGAAAACAGGATGTCTCCGTAATTGTGTAGGAGATGGAGGTTATAAGCTCTCTGTCCGCTGAGAAATAGTAGGTCAGCACATCCCTGCAGGAGGGGTCCTGGCAGGCCCCTGTCCCCATGCATGTTTGGGGCTTTCCCCTGTACTCACCCTTAAGGGCTGTTTCTGTTATGTATTCTTTATTCATCCTTCCCGCTCCAGTCCAGTGAACGCCGTACCAGTGTTTCGGCAACATCAATCTTGTAAGCGTTGCCTGAAAGGGGCAGCGCTCCCTCCAGTGCCAGCTTAGCGGCACCCAGTGCCGTCTCCCCGGAAGGTTTCCTTCCAATCAGGTACGCTTCCGCCTTTTTCCTTCTCATGGGAACAGGTGCAACAGCGCCCAGCGTCATCCTGGCATCTGTAATCACACCGTCATCCAGCACATACCTGTATGCCAGGGCCACCACTGCGAAATCAATGGATTTGCGCAGCCTGAATTTCTCGTATCCTGATATGGTGCCTGCTGCATCCCATGGAATCTGTATCTCCAGGATAAGCTCCCCCTTAAGCAGGGTGTCGGAAATGCGTGTATGGGAGGTCAGAAGCTCCTGCGCCCCCAGAGTCCGCAGGTTTGTGCGGATAACTGCATCCGATGCCAGAAGCGCGGTTGCCATGTCGCTGGGATTCACGGCCAGACAGCCGCAGTTCATGCACCGTCCCGCCTCGCTGTTCAACATGTTGTAAGAGTATCCCTTACGGTCTTCCCGGTTCACCCCACGCTCTCCGGCCGGCACCAGGTCCGGCTCATTGGAGCAGCTGATGTTCCCGCACTCCGGAAGGAAACCTGCCAGCCCCTGGCGGCATTCACCTGTCTCAACAGAAAGTGGCGCTCCCTCCATATGGCGGTTCATCATGACAGCCGCCTCACGGCCGCCGGCCAGTGCCCTAACAACCGTGGCCGGTCCTGTGGTCACATCGCCGGCGGCAAATATCCCCTCCTGGCTGGTGCTGTGGTCCTCACTGGCCTTTATTCTTCCCCGGTCCGTCTCAACCCTGCATACACTGTCCAGGAAGCTCAGGTCAGATCGCTGTCCCACTGCCATAAACACCACATCCGCCTTTTCTTCCATCTGTCTGGCTTCATCGTATACAGGTGCAAAGCGTCCTTCCCCGTCCAGTGTGGAGACACACGCCTTAAACCGGACGCCTGTTATCCTGTCCTCCTCAGACGATACGGATTCCTTAAGGATTTCCAAGGGGCCCCAGCCGTTCTTAATCTCAATCCCCTCTTCCAGGACCCGCTCTATCTCCTCCCTGCCCGCCGGCATCTGTTCCCTGGATTCCAGGCAGATCATGGTGACCTTTGGCACACCCAGACGCTTTGCCGTGACAGCCACGTCCACAGCCACATTGCCGCCGCCTACCACCACAACCTCAGAACCGGGCCGCTCATGGATATAGCTGTTTACCTCCACCAGGAAATCCAGGCCGAACCGTGTCAGCTCCTCACCTGAAATTCCGATTAACGGACGCTTCCATGCACCGGTATCCAGCAGCACACTGTCATTTTCACTGCGTATGGTCTCCAGCTCAATATTCTCTCCCACCTTTGTGTTAAACACAAAACGGACTCCCATACCTTCCAGGACGGATACAAACTTCTGCACGATTTCCTTTGGCAGGCGGTAGGCCGGGATGGCATAGGCCAGACATCCGCCGGCCTCCTTCATGCGCTCGTACACAGTGACTCCATAACCGCTCTCTCTCAGATAATAGGCTGCTGCCAGTCCAGCGGGACCGGATCCGACAATGGCGGCCCTCTTTCCATTTTCCTGTTTTGGCGCCTTCATGAACCGCTCATGGTGTTCCAGAATATAATCCCCCACATAGCGCTCCACCGCGCCTACATTGACACGCTCATCGTACTGCTCCCTGTTGCATTTTTCCTGACAGAAATGGGCGCATACCCGGCTGGTGATGGCCGGCATGGGATTGGCTCTCAGGATGATGCGGGCCGCCTCGTCCACATCTCCTTCCCTCAGCTTTTCCATATAGGCGGAGATGTCCGTATGGGCCGGACACCCCTGTGTGCACGGAGTCATGCACACCTTGGCTGCCCCAAAGATGGAATGGTACCGGTTCTCCCCCATCATGGCGGAGCAGAGATGTCCCTCTTTTCTGGCACAGTTCACCCGTCCGCCCAGGCTGTCCGGATACCGGTAGTACCAGCACCGCACATCCTGACACAGGTTGCCGCCTATGGTTGCGGTGTTTCTCAGGTTGGGGGATGCCACGCTTTCGGCTGCCTGGGCAATCATGGGATTCTTCTCCTTTACAAGGGCGGAACGTGCAATGGTATTCAGTGTGGTCATTGCCCCTATGAGCAGGCTGCCATGCTCCTCCCGTATATAGTCCAGGCCTTCTATTCCCTTAAGGCTGACCACCCGTTTTGGGTATTCCGGCAGAATTCGGTTTCTCATAAGGTCAATCAGGTCTGTCCCGCCGGCGCAGGCAGCCGTATGCTCCCCCTTTAACAGCTCACTGGCAAGGGTAACGGTTGACGGTTTTATATATTCAAAATTTTTCATTATGCCCTGTCCTCCTTTTCCTTTAACGCTGCAAGTACTTTTGCAGGCAGGTATGGGTATTCCTCCAGTTCAATGCCGCAGGCATTATAGACAGCCATGGTGATGGCCGGCCCGGACGGCGATATGATGGGTTCCCCGATTCCCATTGCCCCAAAGGGGAAGTCACTCTCCCGCCCCTTTGTGGACTCCAGGCACACATGGTCATGAGGCGGCGCCTCGTTGAAGGTTCTGGCCTTGTACTCAATCAGGTTGGGGTTGAGCACCTTATTGTCCCATTTATCCCAGACCGTCTCCTCCCGGATGGCCACGTCCAGCCCTGCGAAGAAGGAGGTCATCTGGTTATAGGCAGCCCTTGGGTTCATGATGGTCCCTGCGTCCGATCCTCCAAAATGGTCGGTTATCTCTATCAGTCCTGTCTCTGTATCCACCGCCACCTCAACGAACTGTACATGCATGATGGTGGCATTGTCGATGCCGGGCCAGTGTCCGGTTCCGCTTAAGCTGTCCGGATATATGAGAATTTCATGAAGGTCGTGTACCTCCTCCGGATTTGACAGGCGCTTAAGCATACCGTCCTTAAAGTCCCAGTCGGATGCCGGTATTCCCAGCCGTTCCTCTGCCAGTTGGAACAGGTTTTTCTTTAAATCCCTGGCTGCCCTCTGGGCGGAGATGCCGCCGGAGTAGGTGCTTCTGGAGGCAATGCTTCCAAAATCCAGAGGTGCCGCGCTGGTGTCCGAAATACTTACCCGCACCCGGTCCACCGGTATGCAAAGTTCCTCTGCCACGATCTTGCGGTATACGTCCCGGACCCCGCTGCCGAATTCCGTCATAACGGTCTGAATCATGACTCCCCCTGCGCTGGTCATGGTCACATTGGTATTGGAGGCCATGCCGCCGATATCCGAGTGTCCTGACAGTCCCATGCCCACGCCGTACCGCCTGCTTTTGTCAGCTCTGCTGGGAATGCCCCATCCCTTGAAACGATCCTTCCATCTGAATCCCTCTGCCGCAGCATGGATGGTGTCCTTCCAGTCAGGGGACGCATTGTACTGCCACGGTTCCTTCTGGTTCAATGCATTGTAATACCGCTCCCCGTGACGCAGCACATTCTTCTCATAATACACCACCGGGTCAAGCCCCAGGCCGATGCACGCCCTCATGATTGCCCTGTTTACCAGGGCAGAGGATTCCATGTATCCGTATCCCCTAAAGGATCCGGAGGGAACCTTGTTGGTCACTACCACAGTACCCTTGTACCGCTTGTTATCCGTCTTGCACAAGAGGGGCAGACTGGCCGTGCCCACAGATAGCATGTTTTCCTGGGTGGAGGCACAGACGCCTGCATCCGCATACTGGGTCATCTCAATGGCGGTTGCCAGCCCTTCCCGGTTCACCCCAAGCCTGACATGGGATTTGGTGCACATGCGCGTCTGGTGGCATGCAAAATGTTCTTCTTTTGTATAAGAAAACATCACTGGCCGTCCGGATGCCTTTGCCATGATGGCGGTCAGCACCGGCGGAACCACATTGCCCACAAAAAGCTTGGAACCAAAGCTTCCCCCCACGCAGGGAGCCACGATGCGAACCCTCTCATAGGGAATGTCCAGGGACGCAGCCACATAAGTCTGGCAGTTGGACGGTGCCGCGATGGAGCCGTAGATGGTCAGCATGTCATCATTCCACTGCGCAATACACACAGGGGCTTCCGCCGGCATGGCGTTCTGGCCGCTTTTAATCTCCCCGTCCATTTCCACAATGATATCCGCCCGGGCAAATCCTGCTTCCGGATCACCCACCTTAAAATCCAGGTCATCCAGTCCCGGAAAGATAGGGGGCGCTATATTGCCCGGAAACACGTCATAGAGCTGGGGTGCGTCCGGAGCCAGCGCTTCGTCAATGGTGAATACCGGAGGCAGTTCCTCATACTCCACTTCAATCAGTTCCATGGCATCCAATGCAATGTCCTCTGTATCCGCCACCACCAGGGCCACCGGGTCCCCCACAAACCGGACTGTTTCGTTCAACGGCCGGTAGTGGGGCGCCGGAGTCATTTGGTTTGTAATATAGATGTTGTCCGGTATGTCCTTGTATGTAACCACGGCATGGACCCCGTCACAGGCCTTTGCCCTGTCCACATCAATCCTGGTAATACGCGCATGGGGGTAAGGGCTTCTGAGCACCTTGCCGTAAACCATTCCTGTCACCCGCAGGTCATCCGTAAACACAGCCTTCCCGGTGACAATGTCATCTGCTATGATACGCTTGATTTCCCTGCCAACTACCTTGTAATCCTGGTTCATTCTTCACTCCTCCTTTTCTCCACATAAGCCATGATGCTCTCCACTGCCGTGTAATGGGTCCCGCAGCGGCAGTAATTTCCGGCCAGCGCATCCCGGACCTCCTCCTCAGTGGGGCAGGGCTTCTCATCTAACAGGGCCCTGGCTGTCATAATAATGCCCGATGTGCAGAATCCGCACTGGAATCCGCAATTGTCCACAAAAGCCTGCTGCAGCCCGGTTAAGTCCCCTGTCTCCGGGTCCGCCAGCCCTTCAATGGTGGTGATGCTGCTTCCGTCACAGTCCATGGTAAGCACCATGCAGGAAGTAACCGCACGGCCATCCATGATTACCGTACAGCAGCCGCAGGCCCCCTGCCCGCATCCCAGTTTCAGGCCCATAAGATGAAGCCGGTCCCTCAGTGTGTGGGCCAGGGTTTCAGACTGGGGCATATCCCCCCTGTTGTTTCCCACGGGTATCTCATATTCCCTGCGGTTCACCGTAAGCGTGATGAATTGTTGAAGCTTTTCTTTCATAGCTGCCTCCTTTATTTTTATGTGTTTCTTTTGGTATACCATTTATTTTGAATTTTTATCGTTTTTTCTCGATTATTTTTAAAAATATGCACTATGTTTATTTTATATCGTTGTACTATATGGTTATTTTTAATAATTTATGGTATACCAAGATACTATCATCCCTTTCAGCAAATGTCAATTGTACACTCCTCTGTTTCGATATACTACTTCAAACATAACGCATACGGTATACGGCAGTCCGGCCTGTGAACCGTATTTAACTGTTCTGCCTGATTTATGCCGGGTTACTGTCATAGGCATCTGTCACAAACAGTTGTTAAACAAAATTATTTATTATTTTTCCATTTCGTCTAACATTTCATAAATAAAAATTGAGATTTTCTGGCTTATATATTATAATAAAGGAAATGCGAGTGCAGACGACAGCTGCCTGCATATGACAAAGGAGGAAACAATCATGGGTTTGTTTCAGCATAAAAAAGAAAAAGGGTCAGCAGAGCTTCCGCCTACACCGCCTGTCCTTACCCCGACTGAACCGGATGCTGCCAGCGAGGGCCGCGCATCCTGCATGAACAGGCTGGAGTCCGTACTGGGCGCCCCTTCGTCCAAGGGAGTGGTTTTAAAGCTGTATCTGGAGAATTTTAAGAGTCTGAATAAGACGTTCGGATATGATTACTGTGAGGAGCTTCTTTCCCAGATAAAAAGCTATCTGAAGGAAGTGGCCGAGGGCAATATCTACCGTTACATAGGTGTGGAATTCATCATTATATTGGAACAGCTTTCAGAAGGGAAAGCCTGCGACCTGGCTGACGAGATTCTGGAACGCTTCGGAAACGTTTGGAAAATCCGCGGCGTGGACTGTCTTTGTTCCGCACAGATAGGCCTCTGCTCCTACCCCGGTCATGCCACCAGCACAGATGAGCTGCTTAAGCGCCTGGACCTGGCCGTGTCTGCTGCCTCTGACTGCGGACCCAACCAGATGGCAGTATATGACAGCAACATGCATACCCAGTTCGTCCGCCGCCAGGCTGTTGCCATGTACCTTCAGACAGCCCTGGAAAAGAATGAGCTGGAGGTCCGCTACCGTCCCACCTATAACCTGAAGGAAGGCCGCTTTACAAGGGCTGATTCCTATATGAGAATATTCATTCAGGGCATCGGGCTGGTGGGCGCAGCTGAGTTTATGCCCATAGCCGAGGATTCAGGCCAGATCAGGGCCATTGGCTACTACGCCCTGGACCATGCCGGCAGATGCATTAGCGAACTGATGAATACGGGAAGGGAATTTGACTCCATCTGTATCCCTGTTTCCCCGGTGCTTCTTGTACAGGAGGATTTTCTGGATCAGGTCACAAAGGTCCTTGAGACCTACCAGATACCCAAGGGCAAGCTGGCCCTGGAGGTGGACGACAGCGCCCTGTCCAATGTATATCTGAACGTAAACATCACCATGCAGGAGCTCTCCGACATGGGTGTGGAGCTGGTACTCAACAACTTTGGTTCCGGATGCGCTCCTGTCAGCAGTATCCTGGACCTTCCCATCAATACAGTAAAGCTGGAGCGCATGTTTGTATGGCAGCTGGAGACCAATCCAAAATCAGCCTCCATTGCAGGCGGACTGATTCAGATTGCCAGGGAACTGGGTATCCATATCATCGCTGAGGGTGTGGAGACAGAGAACCAGCTGAACGCACTGAACAACTATCAGTGCGAGTATCAGCAGGGCTTCTACTACGCTCCCACCATGGAGCAGGACGTGCTCATAAAGGTCATGGGAACTACGCTGGATGAGTCCAGGGTTACCATTGAGGAAGAGAAGCTTAAAATGAAGATGTAACAATAATCCTTGCAGGAAATAAATGCAAGAAAAATATGCAAGAAAACGCAGGTTCCGTTTTAACGGTTCCTGCGTTTTGCGTTGTTATTGTTATCATTATCAGATATTGTATTACGGCTTCCACTGGGCATAAATGGATTCATTGATTCCTGAATGTATGGTCAGCTCACTGTGTCCATCCTTCACCAGCTTAACTCTCCTGTTGCCATACAGGAAGCAGCGCTCCTGCACTATCTGGTTCATATTGGCAAACAACTCCTCATAGATATCCGTAATTTCTCCACCTATGTAAATGTATTCAGGGTCCATCATGGTAATCAGAACAGAAATCAATCTGCCCAAATATCCGGCGGTCTCGTGAATCAGATGAACGGCCTTTTCATCCTCTTTCTTTGCGTCTGCAACCAGCTGATTCCAGGCCCCCAGGACATCCTCCTGTTCCTCTCCCCAATATTCCGCCACGATATCAGGAATGGCAAGTTCATTCTCAATACATCCGTACGCCCCGCATTCAGAACAGTATTTACGGGGATTTCCCAGCGGTGTATGGGCCACCTCACCTCCATACCCGTGATGCCCCCTTAACAGAGAACCTTCGCATATAATTCCGACGCCCACTCCCTCAGAGATATGGAGGTAGACAAGATTCCTGCACTCCGCAATGGTATGCTTAAGGCTTAAGGCACAGAGATTGGCCTCATTATCAACATAGCCCGGAAGCTGGAAGGCTTTCTCTACAATGGCTTTGAGCGGTACGCCCTCATACATCTTTACCGCACAGTTTACAAGTGTCTGGGTAGCCAAATCAAAGATTCCTGAAACAGCCACCCCCACACCGATGTACACGCGATTGGAGTTTTCCCTTGCAATCTCATCAAATCTTTTCCTGGCGTAGTCAATAACCTCCTCGGGGGCGTCCAAACCAGATATATCATATTTTTGATGGAATACAATCTCATTTCTGATATTCAGCACCGCAATTCCCAGCACACCTTTCATCTGCAGGTTCAGACACACCGTACAGAACCTGTTATATGCCAGATTAACCGTGGATGGAGTCCTTCCTACCGACATGGAGTTTTTTTTAACGATTTCAACAATTCCTCTCTCCAATAACTCATTGCACAGATTGGAAACCGTGGCAAAGCTCAATGCTGTTCTGTCAGCTATATCACGCTTTGTAAGACCGCTCTCCCCTGCTGAAAACCTCAGCACATTCACAATACTCTTAACATTGTGCTGTTTAATATCCATTACGTCCAAAGATTCCATCGTTTTCTCCATCTATCCTCTTAATTTACTGCTGGAGGATTCTGATATTTTGCCAATACGGCCTCGTCCTTTAACATCTCACCTGTCAGCAATGAGCTGCCTCCGTAGATGATAGGAGGAACATGTCCAAATGGCGGATTTGCTGATGGGATTTCTGTGGGATGTGCCGCAGCATATGCCAGCATCATCGCCTCATACCCAATCAGATACGGGTCATCCACGATTGTCCCTTCAATATCCCCAGCCTGCAGCAGTTCAATGACCGCTGAACTGTAATCACTTCCAATTATAACAATATTTTCTAAAATATTCAATGTTCTAGCTGCCGCTGCCGCTCCTGGCGCCCCATATCCATGGGTACTGAATATTCCCTTAATCTGAGGGTTGGCCTGGAACAGAGCCGCGCATACGGTTTCCGACTTTGCAACGTCTCCCTCATCGTTTAATTCGGATACAACCTGAACCCCCGGCGCATTCTCAGCCAGCCATTCCTTAAAACCTGCTGCCCTCTCTTCCTGGGCAATGGAGCCCGGAACCAGACATATGGCGACCTGCCCCTCTCCTCCAATCATCTCAGACATGGCTTTTGCTGCATTGGCTCCAAAATCATAGTTATCTGTGCCCACATAGGACAGCCTGCCGCTGTCAGCAGCATCACTGTCAAAACCAATCACAGGTACTCCGGCACTTAGTGCTTTTCCTATGGCAGAATTCAAGGTTGTCTCATCTGCCGCGGATACCAGTATTCCTGCTGGCTTCTTGGCCGTCACCTGTTCCACTGCCCTTGCTTCCAGCGACGCATCCCACTCCGCAGGTCCCTGAAGCTCCACTGTTATATGACTTCCAAGCAGCTTTGCCGCATCCTTCATACCTGCGTAGCACCAGTTGAAATATTCCGCTCCCTTTGTAAAGACCACCATGGAGTACAGTTCATTTTCCCTGGCAGCAGATGAATCCGGTCCGGCCGGCGCCGCTGCTTTTGATGTTTCGCTGCTGCATCCCGCTACACTTGCCAGCATAATTCCAGCCATACACAATGCGATTATTTTCTTCATGTAATTCTCCTCCTTTTATGAATGCCTCTTTTTTAATATGTTCATCCCCTCGCTCATCAGCACTGCCGCAATCAGAAACGCTCCCGTCACCACATCCTGATAATACGTAGAAATCCCGCTCATGACAAATGCATTGTTAATCATGGCCATGAACAGTGTCCCCAGCAAGGTTCCTGTAACCGATCCATATCCTCCGTGGGTCAGGCTTGTCCCGCCTATTGCCACTGTTGTGATTACTCTCAGGTCCGCATTGGTGCCATAGCTGTAGCTTGCGCTGCTGTAGGTCATGGCTGTCAGGATTCCGGCTGCCGCTGCCAGAACAGCAGATATAATGTATACATTCCGGTATACCCCTTCCACCTTTATTCCGGACAGACGGGCCGCCTCTTCATTTCCGCCCACAAAATATATCTGCTGGAATGATTTTTTGTTTTTAGAAAAGTAAATAAAAACAGCTGCCAGCAGGATGTACACAATCCAGCTCAAAGGCATTCCTGCTATCCTGCGTGTACTCCAGGCTGAAAATCCTTCTGAAAAATTAGAAATCGCGCTTCCGCCGGTAAGTGTCAGATTCAGTCCCTTTAAAACTGCCGCAATGGCCATTGTCACTACCATGGGATGCAGATTCAGCTTTTTTCTAAAAAGGTTTGTCAGGCAACCAATCCCCGCTGCCGCTGCCAGAACCAGCATTATAGCTGCCGCAAACGGAACTCCCTGTATCATGAACAGCGCAAGAATGATAGAAGAAAAGGGAAGGACACCTGCCACAGTCAGATCAATTCCCCCGGATATAATTACCAGGGTCATCCCCAAAGCCATGATTGCCTCCATGATGAAATTATCCACCAGTACACAAAGATTGGCTGCTGTAAAGAAATAAGGCGAACGAAACCCCATGAAAACCGCAAGAAGTACGATAAGGAAAATCAGTACCATATAATGAAGGTTGATTTTTTTAGCCATTTCCTTCCACCTCCTCCCGGAACGCCGCCTTCATCACAATCTCTTCTGTCAGATTGTCATTCTCCAATACGGCCTGGCATTTGCCCTCATGCATTACAATGACTTTATCCGATACTCCCAGGATTTCCGGCAGTTCAGACGAAATCATCCACACAGCCATCCCGCTGTCTGCCAGCCTTCGCAGAATTTCATGAATCATTGCCTTAGCGCCCACATCCACGCCTCTGGTAGGTTCATCCACAATCAGCAGCTTTGGATTGGCAGCAAGCCATTTTGCAAAGAGTACCTTCTGCTGATTACCCCCTGACAGATTGGATAATCTGTTTTCCATACACTGTGAAGGATGTATTTCCAGTTCTTCAATATACGTTTTTGTTATACTTCTGCTCTTATCCTCCTTTATGAACTGTATAGAACTGCATATGGATTTAAGACAGGCTGCAATCGTGTTCTCCCGTACAGTCATGTCAACAAACAGTCCGATTGCCTTGCGGTCCTCTGACAGGTAACACAAGCCCGCTTTGATTGCCTGAGCCGGATTGGAAAACCTTACTTCCTTATCCTCAAAAAACACCTTTCCCGAATCAATCTTGTCCGCCCCGAAAATCGAAAACGCACATTCTGTCCGTCCTGCCCCAACCAACCCAAACATTCCGGCAATTTCACCATATCGGATATCAAAGGAAACATGTTCAAATTTATCCTTTCTGCTGATACTCTCTGCCCTGAGAGCACATTTTCCGTTTCTGTCCTTTGCTTTCGGAGGATATAGATTATCAATATTGCGTCCTACCATCATCCTGATTATGGTCTGTACATCCATGTTATCCCTTGTCAGAGTCCCTGTGCATGTCCCGTCCCTCAGTACCGATACCTTATCGGAAATCCTTGTGATTTCATTTAATTTGTGACTTATGAAAATAATCAGCTTTCCTTTTTCCCTCAAGTCAAATAACAGACGGAACAGGTTCTCGATTTCTTTGTCAGAAAGAGCGCTGGTAGGTTCATCCAAAATCAGTATGTTAACGTCCTTTGACAATACCTTCGTAATTTCTATCATCTGCTGCAGGCCGACGCTCAAGGTTCCGGCCTGAACCCTTGGATTGATGTTAGCACCGATTTTCTGGAACTCTTCCTCTGTATTTTTATAGAGACGGTCCCAATCTATAAACCCCAGCCTGTTGACAGGTTCATGATTGACAAATACATTCTGGGCCACGGTCATATTCCCTGCAATGCTTAATTCCTGATGTACGATTCCTATTCCATGGGCATAAGCCTCCACCGGATTCCTCATGGTTATGTTCCGTCCGTCCAGGAGTACTTCTCCACTGTCAGCCTGGTATATACCTCCGATTATTTTCATCAGGGTCGATTTTCCTGCTCCGTTCTCACCGATAATAGAGTGAATCTCCCCTTTTTCAAAATCAATGGAGATATTTTCCAGTACTTTGTTATTTCCAAAAGACTTTACTACATTTTTTACTTGTAAATAACTCATACCCTTCTCCTATCTCGGTTTTCTTCTTCGGCGCAGGGCATCAAAAGCCACCGCCGCCAGAAGCATAAGGCCGCTTATTGCAGATGACCAGTTAGGCGAACCGTTAAACATGATAAATACGTTATTTACCAGGGCCACTAATATGACTCCGAGAGCAGTTCCCAGAAAGCTTCCTGCCCCGCCATGCATATCAGCGCCGCCTATAACTGCCGCGGAAATCGCCTTCATCTCAAAGGAAATGCCATAGCCTGCATGGCCCATACCCAGGCTGCTGGTCATCAGTATCGCAGCAATGCCTGCCATGAGGCCGCTAATCATGTAGCCCAGGATAATCGTAAGTCCAGACGGAATACCTGAAATAAATGCTGCCTGCCTGTTGCCTCCCACGTAAAACATGCTGCGCAGGGGTCTGAAACGTCTTGATAAAAGAGCCAGCAAAAGCATAATGGTGATTGATACCAATATCTTATTAGGTACTCCAAGCAGACTTCCTCTCCCTATATTAGTATAGGCGTCAGTCAGCCCTGCCACGAAATAACCGCTGGTCAGCACATAACAGGCTCCCCGGCAAATAGACTGACTTCCAAGAGTCGCCACAAAGGGAGCTACATTGGCTTTGGACACAAGAATACCATTGACCGCACCTATCGCACCCCCAAAAAGAATGCCCAGGCCTACTGCAAGCACTATGTTTATACCTTTTTGAATCATTAAGGTACAGATGATTCCAGACAGCGCAAGGACTGCTCCCACAGACAGGTCCACCCCGCCCAATATAATGACAAAGGTCATTCCGCAGGCCAGCAGCAAATCATAGGCAAGATTGGAAAATATGGCTTCAATGTTGCTTCTGGCATAGAAAAGTTCTCCTTTGAGAATACACATTGCAACAAAAATAACTGCAATTGTAATGATTAACGTTCCTTCCCTGTTATTGACAGACAGTTTCATTTTGTCTTTCATTCACATCACATCCCTCTGCCTACCAGCTCCTGAACATCCACCGGCATATCAGAACACTTGACAGCAGTTCTTCCCCGCTTTATATATGCGTCCTCAACACAGCCTCCGGCAATCTCGGTATTTGGATAACCGTAACATCCAAGATCCAGCATAATACCTACGTTCTCACCATACGGTTCTTCCTTGTCCGGGGTGATGACCATTGGTTCCAAACACTCCGTCAGTCCGGTTCCATGACATGTACTATAAAAATGAAACTGCTTCATATTACGCCCTCCGATTTCCTGTGAGGCAAAATAATTCCTGGCCGCCAGGTCAATGCGGTTGGAAGGAAGATTCCCCTGGCAAACATGATAGATTTCCTGTTCCGCCCTTCGGTAAGCTTCATTCATGCAGTCAAAATATGCTTTCTGAAGTTCGCTTCTCTTTCCCATAACAAAAGACCTTCTGCATACGCCCTTATAACCCTCAAAGCTGGGACTGCAGCCAATCTGCACGATTTCTCCTTCCTCTATCACTTTGTTTGAGGCTGGTCCAATCACGGTTTTGCACCGGTCACCTGAATTTACAATTGTATCAAACCCAAATCCGGTTCCCCCAAGGGATTTGACTGTAAAGTCTCCTACTGCCGCCACTTCGCTTTCCCTGATTCCCGGCCTGACAACTGCCAGCATGGCTCTTACTGCTGCGCAGGCAATGATATCTGCCTGTTCCATACACTTAAACTCATTCTCTGATTTTTCATACCGGAGGTCAGACAGGATATCGGAAGCATCCACCACTTCCACTTTTCCAAAACTCGTATGGAGGAATTCCATGAATTTTGCCGGAATGATATCATCACTTGTCATATAACCGATTCGTTTGATTTCGTGTCCTATGTAACGGGCAATGACTTCATTCAGCTCATCCCTGTCCACTCCTTCATAATATTCATCGGGTATGCTGAATTCGTTTACAAAACGGGTGTCCAATCCCAATCCGGATTCTTTTGAAAGGATACCGGATTCAGGTCCGGCCAGAAGAAGAGGACGTTTTCCGGGAGCAATCACCCCGCTGGCTCTTTCGATGGTTGGGTTATATCCAGTCAGATAAATACCATCCCCCGGCATCTCTCTGTACCAGAAGAAAAATCCCATATCAATTTTTTTCTCATCCAGCTTCTTCCATACATTCTGATACCGCTCCTCATATTCTTTCTGCGGAATCTTAAAATCCTTATCAATGCGCCCCTCATACGCCCTCACGATTCCCATAACCCTCTCAAAATCCATTGCGCTAATACCCATAACTACCTCCTTCATTTATTTGTGCATTTTTTATATTAAACTAATTATTATAATACTTATTATAATTATTATATAAATATTTGTCAATACTGCGGGGGGATTAGAACATGATTTCCGTAATTTTTCATAAATCCCGGCGGAAAACAGCAAAAAATAAAAAAGCCTGCTTGGATTTTTTCCAAAACAGACTTTTTCCTGTTATTTTTCTACCTCTCCATCGGATAAACCAACCCCCACTGTCTGCGAAGCTCATCCATCCACCCCATCATGCGCAGGGTTTCCTCATGAGGCATTTCCGGGCACTCCAAAGCTCCCTCTTTGATCGCCCGCAGGCACGCCTCCACCTCGTACTCATACCCGCTGATCTGCTTAGGTGTATCGTAGGAGGCAATCATGTTCCTGGAGCGGTCATAGACCCGGATGCCCTCACAGTTGTTGATGTTCTCCACCTCAATAAATCCATTGTCACCGTAGATGATGCCCCGGCGGTCGCTGAGTCCCATAGCGCTGCTGCACAATGCCGCCATCTTTCCATCCTTATAGGTAATGGTGATGCTGTTCTGAGCATCCACGCCGGTCTCTGTCATCACCGCGGTCCCGGTGATGGAGTCCACCTCATCCCCAAACACCATGGATGCAAAATTGAGCGGATAGATTCCCACATCCAAAAGGGCTCCTCCTGCCAGCTCAGGGCGCATGATGCGCTCTTTGCCGCTGATAATATAGCCCAGATTGGCTGTGAGCATATAGGGCCGTCCTATGATGCCGCTTGACAGCACGCTGTCCAGGGTTTTCCTCATGGGCATATACCGGGTCCAGATGGCCTCTGTCAGAAGCAGCTTTTTTTCTCTGGCCAGCGCAAGCACTTCCCTGGCCTGGGATTCATTGACTGTGAAGGACTTTTCACACAGCACATGCTTTCCGTGGTTCAGGCATAATTTAATGTGCTCATAGTGGTGTGAATGAGGCGTGGCAATGTATACAAGCTCCACCCCGGCATCCTCCACCAGTTCCTCGTAAGATCCATAGGCTTTTTCAAAACCATACGTTTGCGCAAATTCAGCTGCCCTTCCATAATCCCTGGCAGCCACCGCGTAATTTTGCGCACAGTCCATCTCTCTAATGGTCCCTGCCATGGTTCCTGCAATTGCCCCGGCTCCAATTATACCTACCTTCATCTTAGTAACCCTCCTTTAATGCTTTTTTATTCTTCTATTGTTCCTCTGTTATTCCATTTTGTTCCAATTCTTTCTCTGAGCTTCCGGTAACTACATGGACATGCCTGTATGGAATGGAGATACCCACGGCATCAAAATTCTTCTTAATGAGGCGGCGTATATCGCTGCAGGCAGTAAAATTGTCGTCAATGTTCTTAGTCCAGACCGTGGATTTAAGGATGATTCCGTCATCTCCCAGTTCCTTAACCGCCACATTGACCTTATTTCCCTCCGACGGATCCGGGCGGATGTCAACTACCAGCGGATAAGAGGCAATGGTCTCCCGCATCACCTCGATTGCCTGTTCCAGATTGCTTTCATAGCTGACGGAGACTTCCATGTAATTGCCTATATAATCATTGTTATAATTGCTGTTTTCCACAATTGCCTTATTGATGACGCTGTTGGGAATAATCATGCGGCTGTTATGGTAGGTCCGGATTACGGTATGGCGCACCGTCATATCCTCCACGATTCCGGAAATGCCCAGACTGCTTATGTTCACCTTCTCTCCCAGATTAAAGGGACGGGACCAGCTGAGCATGACGCCGCTTATGACGTCCGCCAGAACCTGCTGGGCAGCAAAACCCACGATGGCTACTAAAAGAGAGGAGCTGGTAAGCAAAGTAGCACTCAGCGCCTTAGTGGTATTAAAAAGTCCGCTGATGCAGATAAAGGCTATGATTGTCAGCACGACCTTGGACATACTCCGTAGGAATTTAATATGAATCTGTTCCTTCCGCTTCAGAATCATCCCGAATATCTTATTGAGCGCAAACATTCCCCCGCTCCAGAATACTACAATCACCGCTATCTTAATCAATAAAATCTGCATTCAAATATATCCTTTCATATTTATGTCGTTCCTATTATGCTGTTCTTTAATACAGTTCCTTTCAGTACCAGTCATGTTATGTACCGCAGGCTGCATTAGTAGTCTACCATACCGGCCCCCTTCTTGCAATCTCCATATTCATACCAGCTCCCGTGTCTGCTCCGTGCCTGCTCCCGTGTCTGCTCCGTGCCTGCTCCCGTATCTGCATCCTTTATCCGCAGCCTTTATCCCCCGTCCCTATACGTATTCCTCCTATCATCAAAACTCCCTGATTACCAGCTCCGTAATTCCCTGATTGTCTCCCATCTCAATTCGTTTTACCGCCGGCTCCCTTCCGTAACCGTATTCCTCACGGAGCATGCTCCGAATCCGCGTGCCGCCGTTATATCCGTGTATGACACGAATCCGGTAAATGCTTTTTCCCGCAGCATGTATCTGCATATTGATTGCCTTTTTCGCTTCCTCTGTGTTTTTTCCGTGTACGTCTATCTCTATGATTCCGCCCGTCATCTGTCCTTCATTCCTCGCTTCTTTTGTTGTCAAACATACTGTCCGTATGATAATACATCACGCCATAAATTTTAAATCAAACACGATGGCCCTTGCCAGCTCCTCAGGCACCGCCTCGGCCTCCTCAGCCAATACCTGATTAATGAAAGCAGCCTGCTTCCTGTCCACCCTTGCATAGAGACTTCTGATTTGCAGCGCACCCAGCAATTTATCCCTGTATTCCTTCAGAGACTCATCCTTCAGCAGGAAAATCAGATAGGGCAGGCGGTCCCAGGAATTCTCCTGTATGAGAAGGAGTATCAGGTATCTTCTGATGTGACAGACAGAATCCTGGGACTTTCCCGCAGTCTCATCTGATTTCCTCCATTCTTCCTGCTCCCTGTAAAGCAGAGCTGCGCCGGGATGTATCCCGTTTTTCCGGATGCACTGATAAGCGGCCTTGGATATACAGGGCCTGGTATCAAGGAGATACTTCCAGTAAATTTCTTCCCCTTCTGCCCCCATCAGCATACCCACGGCTTCCAAAGCGCCCCTGACCACCTTTTCAGATTCGTGCTCCAGATACGGAAGAACAAGGTCCGCCAATCCATTCCTGTCATCCAGCGCCCTTCCCTGTTCCCCGATTCCCAAAATAGCCGGCACCGGGACAGGCTCCTTCAGATGCTTCTCATAAAATGCCAGGATATCCAATTGGCTGTGCTTTTTAAGTATGTAGGCCGCCAGATCCCGTATGCCGCAGTTGGCATCCAGCAGCAAATCCTCCACACCCGGCCAGGCGCATTTCAGAACATGATATTTATACTCCATGGCCTTTCTCCTGACAAAAGAGCTGCGGTGCAGCAAATAACAGTCAGCCATTTCCATGGAGCACGGGTAATATGTAAGCAGCCCTGTCCATATGACGGACTGGCAATAGCTGTGTTTTTCCTGGTTGAGAAATAGTTCTGCCGTCTCCTGGTCCAGCCTTCTGCCGCTGAACAGGAATCGGTATATACTCTTTCTCACCTCATAATCCATGGACAGAACGGATGGCACTGACAGGGAACCTGCCTCCTGATCCAGCCGTTCTGCCATGATTGTTCCAATGTGTTCCACGGTCCGGCCGTCCTTTCTCCCGGAGCGCTTTACCTTATCCAGGGCCATCATGGCCGCAAACACTTCATCCAGGGGACATGTCTCCAGGCGTTTGGCTGCTGCCCGTGCAGCAGCCAAACGCACTTCGCCCACCCAGTCATTAAGGCGGAGCACAAGAAAGGGGAGCGCGCCAGGATAACCAGCCATCTCCTCCAGACAGGCCTGGCGGTAATAGCCATTGGGATGGAAGCTGCCCAGGGCCAATATCCAAAAGTAATCCCTATCTGACCGGAACCAGTCTTTCTTCTGCCTTATATCCACATTTTTCCAGTCAATATCCCATTCCATAGAGGTATACTGCCGGAAATGTTCGCTGAGCCGTATCACCTGCCTCATGGTCATCCCCTCCATGACCATCCCTATGGCCCTTCCCCCGCTTCGTATCAACTCCCGGTCCTCTGTTGCCACCGCACAGTACACCTGGGAAAGACCGGAAATATCCATTGCTTCCAGTCCGGATATAGCCTGGGACATCCTGGCACGGTATGCCCTTTTCAGCCGTTCCTTCTCAACTTTTGTCCAAAACATGGAAAACCTCCCTTCTGCCCGGCAAAAACTTCCGTTTCTGCACTGTGCCCGGCTACAGAACCTCCATCTCCTGGGCCTTTTCCAGCCATTCCATACAGGCCCTGTGCCATTCCTCCCAGGCCTGTTCCAGACGCAGGCACCGGTCCTCATATTCATTCATCCGATCCCAGGCACCTCCGTTCCAATACGCCTCTGACCCATGCCACATGGCCCGCAGTTCCCTCACCTGCTCCGTCAGATATTCCACTGCATTCCCGGCAGGTTCCAGATGTTGGGCGGCCAGACCCATGTTCCATTCCCGGTATGCCTCATCCTCCGGTATTTCCCTTAGCCGGTGGCGTTCCGCTTTGGGCACGGCGCGCATACCTGCTATCAGCGCCTGCTCCTCAGCCCTGATCTGTGCTGCCATGGAACCGCCCTGGTTCTCCCTGGCCTTTCGCTCCAGATAGTGCTCATATCCAAAGGGATAATACATTACGGTTTGATTTTCAAATATCATCACCGCATCTGCCACCTGCCGGATAAAATATCTGTCATGGGACACAAACAGAATCGTCCCTTTATAGGCCCGGAACGCGGATTCCAGTGTTTCCTTGGCCTGGATATCCATATGGTTGGTGGGCTCGTCCAGAACCAGAAAATTGGGACGGCTCTGCAAAAGCTCAGCCAGCACCAGCCTCGCCTTTTCTCCGCCGGACAGAGAACTGACCTTCTTCTGCGCGTCCCTTCCCCCGAACAGATATGCACCAAGGATACTTCTGGCCTCCTTCTCTGTCAGAGCAGGGAATTGGGCCGTAAAATGCTCCAGCACGGTCTGCTCCGACTGGATGGCCCCGCTGTGCTGGTCAAAATAACCAATGGTGGTCTGATTTCCAAGGGAATAGCTCCCTTCCAGAGAGGGCAGGAAACCGGCAATGGTCTTTAAAAATGTGGTCTTACCCGCTCCGTTTGGTCCCAGTAGCGCAATCTTCTGTCCGCGCCGTATACGCATGGTGATTTCAAGCAGCGGCTTTTCATATCCGATTTTCAGGTGCTCTGAAGTGAACACCCACTTGCTGCCGGGCAGAAGAGGATTAATCTCACCTGTAAAGATATGAGCATCATCCTCCTGAGGTTTTTCCACACGCTCCATATGCTCCATGGTCTTACGCTTTGCCCTGGCAAATGCAGCCTTATTTGGTTTGTGCTTAAACCGTTCCACCAGATTTTCCAAACGGGCCAGCTCCTCCTGCTGGCGCTCATATGCCTTCTTCTGAAGCCGAATCTGTTTCAGCTTTTCTTCCCTGTAATGGGTATAATTGCCCGGATACCGCCTCAGTCCTTTTCCTGTCAGCTCATACACAACATCCGCGGTCTGGTCCAGAAAAAAACGGTCATGGGATACCATTACCACCGCGTTTTTATAATGTTTCATATACTGTTCCAGCCATCCGGCTGTCTCCATATCCAGATGGTTGGTAGGCTCGTCCAAGAGCAGTATATCCGGCTTTTCAAGAAGCAGGCGGATTAAAGCTATCTTGGTCTGTTCCCCGCCGGAAAACTGGCTTATCCGCTTTTTCTTATCCTCCTTCGGAAATCCGAAACCAGTAAAAAGCGTGTCGTACTCACGCTCATATTCAAACCGTTCCCTTTCAAAGGTATCCCGGCAGGGACATGCCTCCAGAAGCTCCTCCTCCACGGTCCGGTTCCCGTCCTTAAAGGCCTGCTGGGAAAGCATCCCAACGGTGAGCCGGCGCGAACACCGTATCCCCGCCCCTTCGCGTCTGTCATCCCGGTCCAGAGAAAGCTTCCCTGCCACAAGATTTAACAGAGTGGTTTTGCCTGCTCCGTTCTTACCCACCACTGCTATCTTTTCATTGCCGCGAATCTCAAAATCAATGTGGGATAAAATCAGCTCGCCGCCCACTGATACGGTCCCGTTTGAAATCTGGTATAACATGACTGTGTCCTCTGTCTGTGATAATATAGTTAAATCTTTCTGGTGATGTGATTATCCTGCCATTTTCTCTGGCTGTTATCTGTATTATATCATGACGCGCCTGATTGTAGTATCAAATACTTTATCTTCCTTTCCCGGACTGCGTTTTGCGGATTTAACCATATAGGTCCGGGAACCAGAATCATGTTGCCATGAGTCAAAAAAGAGAGGTCAGGCAAGCCCTCCTCTCTCTGTCCGTCATACCAGCTGGTTATTTCTTTTTATCTCTGTCATTAAATGATTTAAGCACCATCTGCGCCGGATAACAATAGGCATAAATACAGCTCTTCATAAGCTCCTGCTCCTGCTGGTTCTTACATACGCTGAGAATCATCTCTTTCTCATCCGCCTGCAGGTATGCTTCTGCGCTGTTGCCTCCGATTTCCCGTATCTCCTTGTAAATCCGATATTTCTTGTAATAATCCAAACCGCCGAAATACTTTGCCTTAACCGGCTCAGGTACAATATTCAGTTTATACTTGTCAGACATCCTTGCCAGTATATTATGTATCTTCTCACAGTTTTCCCTGGTATTGTTCAAATCAGGCATGCAGTACAAATAGTCCATATGGAACCCCTTCTTCTGTAAACAAATTCTGATGATATTATGACAGATTTTTCCTTTGTATGCAAGGGGTTTTTTAAGCCGTGTCAAGGAGCATCGGCATAACCGGCTTTTGGTTCCGTTTTTTCCCGGAGCCTGGCGGTAATGGTGTGTTTTATTGTCCGGCCGCCTTGGGCTTGTCCAAAACGCCTGCAAACCGGAATTACCCTAACGATATTTTTCGTATCCGCACTGTTCTTTTACTTCTTTTCCTAAAAGCGTAATTGCCTGTTCAGGACAACGGCTGATACACCGGTAGCACATTGTACACCTTTTACCCGCAGCTGCTTTTCCGTTTTTCATAGAGATATTTTCCATTGGGCATAAGGAGACACAAAGCCCGCAGCCAATGCAGCTTTTATTGATTTTCAGCTTATCCGTGTAATCTGCTGTTTTTCCGTAAAACCAAAGACGCTGCCCCAAAAGACCTGCCAAATGGGAAATGAACGTTATACCGTCTTTTGGATATATCCCCTGTTTTATAAGCAGCGCGGCAGATTCTATCTTTTTATCAGCCTGAATAATGATTTCTCTGTTTTGTTTAAGCGTCTTTTTCAGAAGCTTACTGTCGCATACTGAGTCCGGCATACGGATATGAAGTCCGCCCAGAATAACTGCACCATATTTTCTGAGTAATCTTGCGGTACAGCCAGCGCCGTCACCGCTGAACGCACCCATTGTTGAAACACATAACAGCTTTTTTCCCTTCCACAGACCGGCATTTCTGTGTATAAAATCCCTGACCATATAAGGTGCGTTTGAAAACTGCGTAGGATATCCCAGTATAATCGTATCATTATTTCGTATTGCCTCAACGGTCCCCCGGCTTTCTAAAGGCATGGATTCTGCGGAGGAATCCAGTAGTCCTGTTAATTTTTCAATGCAATGCCTGGTGTTTCCCGTACCGCTCAGATATATTCCGATCAATTCTATCCACCTCGTAATGTTCGATTTCACATTCTGCTTTCTATCATTTGGCCGTTCATTATATCAGGGATTATGCCATCCCGCTTTCTCCGGTAAATTATACCATATTGGGGTGCCTCCGGCAATCGGCATATCAAAACGGAAACAGCTGTGGAAAACAGGGCGCCAGACTAAATCAAATTTTGAGAATTTATTTGAAGTATCCTCAGAGGGGCAGATATTATTTCATGCTATAAAATAATTGACAATATGATTGAAGAAGCGATCCCCTTTAAATATCTGGTCACAAAGGAACAGAGCTGGGCCCAGGCAAAGCAGATAGTAAAAATCGTCGGTTTGATTTTTCTGGTACTCATTTTGCTGGCGGTTGTAATTGGTTTTGTTTTAATAAATACCCTTGGCTAAACATGGTTCTTATTTAATCGGATGCCTGATAACCGTTTTCCATTTCTCTGGCGCAGTCTTTCTTGCATCTGTCATATATATCTCATGATGAAGCCGTTTACTGTTCATATCATTTACATAACCTTTTTCCTGTATGAATTTATCCATAACGGCCACAGATGCAGGCTCGTCATCAAATGCACCCAAATGCATCATCTGAACGCACAGCCCCTCCTCAATGGTTAAAAATTCTGCTGATGAACATTCTAACTTTTTCTTTTTTTCCGCTGTCTCTTTTGCCCAATCAAGATCCTTTTTCGTTACAAAGTCCGGCAACCGAATAGCGGAAATCCACTGAAAGGAAGACTTATCCGAATAGTCCACCCCTTCCACATTATCCTGCCACCAAAATCCTTCAAGGGGCGGAACAACATATTCAAAAAATCCTTCCATTTTATAATCTGTCTTATAACTCATTTTCAAAGTATAGGCCACTGCATATAAAATCCCCAGCGCCTGCTGATATGCACCGCCCTCTTCATTTGGATTTCCTTTTCCCCGGACAGCTATATAATTTACCGGCGGTACGGTTATGATTTCAGGTTTATGTTTGGGCAAATAAAACTCTTTATATTCTTTCTTAAAATCAAAAGCCATGGCTCAGTTTCCTTTCTTTAAAATAAATACCGGTTTTACAAACAGTTCCAATATATGTCTCCTCCCATACATGTGCCGTATCCTCATACAATTACTCTCAGTATAACAAAAAAGCCGTTTGAAGGAAAGCATTGTATTTAAGTTAAAAGAGGAGCCTAAAAGGAGGAGCCGCTCCCCCTCTCTTGTTGATTTTATTCAGCTCACCGTATACAATTAGAGAAGCGGTGTTTGAAAGGGAATACGATTACGATGTTAAGATACAACAGCTGATTGACGGCTGGACCTTAAGGGAAAGGAACCGATAACAGATGAAAAGACTTTTTTTGCTGGAAGATGATTTGAGTTTAATCAGCGGGCTTTCCTTTGCTGTAAAAAAGCAGGGATATGAAATAGATGCTGCCCGTACCATACTGGAGGCTGACACATTATGGGCAAATGGTTCCTATGATTTGGCTATTCTGGATGTAAGTCTCCCCGATGGTTCCGGTTTTGATTTTTGCAGGAAGATTCGCCGTATGTCAAAAGTACCTGTCATGTTTCTTACTGCTGCCGACGAAGAAACAGATATTATCATGGGACTTGATATGGGGGGTGATGATTATATTACAAAGCCCTTTAAGCTGGCTGTATTTTTATCAAGAATTAACGCACTTCTTCGCAGGAGCGAAAATTTTAATACAGCTGCTGCAGAAATCAGCTCCAACGGCATCCATATTCAGCTTCTGAAAGGAACGGTATATAAAAACGGAAAACGGCTCGACCTGACAGCCAGTGAATATAAATTGTTATGCCTGTTCATGGAGCATCCTGACCAGATACTTTCCCCAGACCAGATATTAAGCAAATTATGGGATTGCAGCGAACAATATATAGATAACAGCTCCCTTACGGTGTACATCCGCAGACTCCGCACAAAAATCGAGGACAACCCCGGAGCGCCGGAAAGGATAATCACGGTCCGCGGCATGGGGTATAAATGGAATACAGCAGACTGAGGTGTTATGATGAAACTATTTGCCAACCGAAAAATCAAATTTCTTTTTGCCGGTATTTTGTGGTCCATCTTAGCTTTTACATTGATTTCAGCGCTGTTAGCAGGCTTTGAGGTCAGGAATGCGTCGTATTGCATCCTATTTAGCAGCCTGTGTATGGGGGCTGTAATATTAACGCTCTGTTTCCGGTATTTCAGAGAGCAGCATACAATCATGGAAAACGCCATATCACAGATAAAGGAATCTATTTCCGGCAACAAAGATGTTACCATTGAGTGTAATGACGAGGGCGAACTATACAGACTGTTCCATGAAGTAAACTCTTTGGTCTCTATCTTGAATGCCCATGCTGTAAATGAAACAAGCTCAAAGAAATTTCTGCAAAATACCATTTCAGATATTTCACACCAACTAAAGACACCCCTTGCCGCCCTGAATATTTACAACGGCATTATACAGGACGAAGGAAAAAATTCTCCGGTTATTCAGGAATTCAGCCTGCTTTCCGAACAGGAGCTGGATCGCATAGAAACACTGGTGCAGAATCTTTTGAAAATCACAAAGCTGGACGCAGGTACGATTATTTTAGAGAAGTCTTTAGAACATGTGTCCGAACTCGCGGAAAACGTAAAACAACATTTCCTGTTTCGCGCCCAAAGGGAGGGAAAAGAAATCTGCTTATCCGGCAGTGGAGAAATTACACTATTATGTGACCGTACCTGGATCATCGAAGCTATCAGCAATCTTGTCAAAAATGCCCTTGACCACACTGAAAAAGGCAGTTTTGTCCGTATCGAATGGCAGGCGTTTGCTTCTGTTGTCCAGATTACCATAAAGGACAATGGATGCGGCATTCATCCCGAAGATTTGCACCATATTTTCAAACGGTTTTATCGAAGCCGGTTTTCCAAGGATACACAAGGAATCGGTCTTGGTCTGCCGTTAGCAAAAGCGATTGTGGAAGCCCATAACGGTACAATTGAAGCAGACAGCACATTAGGCAGCGGCACCTCCTTTACAATAAATTTTCTAATTCCTTCCAAATTCTAATTCCTACAAAATTGTAGGCTTACAGTCATATTGGCGTAGGATTGCTCTGTTATATTGGGATTATCAAAACAGAAAGAGGCGTTTATACCATGAACTTATTAGAAATCAATCATATCTGTAAAACCTACGGAAACGGTGACGCCGCTGTGCATGCACTCAGGAATGTAAGTTTTTCCATTCCCAAAGGCGAGCATGTGGCTATCGTCGGAGAATCCGGATCCGGAAAAAGCACGCTTCTCAATATGATAGGCGCTCTTGATACACCCACATCCGGCAAAGTAATGATTTGCGGCAACGATATCTTTTCCATGAGCGACCGCAAACGTACCATATTCCGACGAAGAAATATAGGTTTCATCTTTCAGGCCTTCAACCTCATACCGGAACTGACCGTTGAGCAGAATATTATCTTTCCGGTGCTGCTTGATTACCAGAAACCTGACAAGCAGTATTTAGAAGAACTGCTTACAATACTCAATCTGAAAGAACGCCGCAATCACTTGCCCAGCCAGTTATCCGGCGGGCAGCAGCAGCGCGCTGCAATCGGACGCGCCCTTATTACGCGTCCTGCGTTAATTCTGGCTGACGAGCCAACCGGAAATCTCGACACACAAAACAGCAGCGAAGTAATCGCGCTCCTGAAAGAAGCGTCAAAAAAATATGAACAGACCATTATTATGATTACTCATAGCCGCAGTATTGCGCAAACCGCAGACAGGGTATTACAGGTATCAGACGGAGTCCTTACTGATTTTGGGAGGTGCCGCCAATGAAAAGCTATCTAAGTCTTATCCCTATCTCCGCAAAGGTAAGAAAACGGCAAAACTGCATGACACTTTTATGCATTGTATTTGCTGTCTTTTTGGTAACGGCTGTTTTCAGCATGGCTGATATGGGTGTCAAAATGGAGCAGACCCGATTGCTGGAGAAGCATGGAAGCCTGACTCTTCAGGACCTGCTAACTAATACAATGACCCAAACCCTTTTTCTGGCAGCAGGTGTATTGTTTGTGCTGATATTGACAGCGGCCGTATTGATGATTTCCAGCAGCATGAACAGCAATATAACCCAGAGAACAAAGTTTTTCGGAATGATGCGCTGTCTTGGTATGAGCCGGCAGCAAATAATCCGTTTTGTGAGACTGGAAGCCCTGAACTGGTGCAAAACTGCTATTCCCGCAGGCGTTGCGCTTGGGATTGCAGTCACATGGTGCCTGTGCGCTGCCCTGCGTTTTTTTGTCGGTGAAGAATTCTCCGGCATCCCTCTATTCGGCATCAGCATGCCCGGTATTGTCAGCGGAATCGTTGTGGGTATCGTTACAGTATTACTCGCCGCAGGAGCTCCCGCAAAACGGGCTGCAAAAGTATCTCCTGTCACAGCAGTTTCAGGCAATTCACAAAATGATGGTAATGTACACCACACAGTAAATACACACCTGTTCAAAGTTGAGACAGCGCTCGGCATTCATCATGCCCTGTCTGCAGCAAAAAACCTGATACTTATGACAGGTTCATTTGCCCTCAGTATTATTTTATTCTTAAGTTTTTCTGTTCTGATCGATTTTGTCGGCTATATTATGCCGCAGTCAGCCGGCACATCTGATTTGAACATTACAAGTATTGACGGTTCAAATACACTCAGCAGTGATTTGCCTGATACAATCATTGGAATGCATGGGGTAAAACGCGTTTACGGACGCCGAAGCAGTTTTGATGTTTCCGCAGTATTACATTCAGATGGGGTTAAGATTGATATTGTCTCTTACGATGACTTTGATTTGGACTGCCTTGTAAAAGACGGTATGCTGAAAAAGGGCAGTAATATTTCAAATGTATACGGAAACAGCAAATATGTGCTTGCGGTCTGGGATAAGGACAGCCCATTGGTAATCGGAGATAAAATAGATGTTGGTAATGAAGAGCTTGAAATCGCAGGCTTATTAAAATATAACCCTTTCAGCAGCAACGGTCTTACAAATGGAGAAATAACCCTTATTACCTCCGGCGCTGCATTTACCCGCCTGACCGGCATCACTGACTACTCTCTCATCATGATACAGACAGCAAAGGATGTGACAGATGAAGATGTAACAGCAATCCGCTGCATATTAGACCAAAACTGCGTATTAAAGGACCTGCGCGGCCAGCACAATTCCGGCACTTATTTTGCATTTGTATTCTGTATATACGCGTTTTTAGCAATCATTACGCTGGTTACGGTGTTGAATATCGTAAACAGTATTTCCATGAGCGTATCCTCCAGAATAAAATCATACGGAGCAATGCGGGCGGTTGGGATGGACCAATATCAGATTACGAAAATGATTGCGGCCGAAGCCTTTACCTATGCTTTAACCGGCGGCCTTGTGGGCTGTGCAGCCGGTTTGCTGATTTATAAGCTTTTATATGACATTCTCATAATCTCTCACTTCAGCTACGCTGCCCTAAGTCTGCCTGCCGCCTCTTTACTGATAATCCTTTTCTTTGTTTGTACGGCAGCGATTGCAGCCGTTTATGCCCCTGCAAAGCGAATGAGAAACATGGAAATAACAGAAATCATAAATGAATTGTAGCTGCGTTATTCCTGGGTTAAGTCCGGGATTGGCCGGTGCAAAGGCTGCGAAACAGGGAAACCATTTTCCGTAAGTTTCGCAGCTTCCTGCCTCGACCTCCTGTACCAAACCATATCATATAGTTTTATCTTTCGCCTTTGCCGTTCCCGGTTTTGTGTTCTGCGAATTTGTCAATCAATTCAACCTTAGACGTTCTCCCCATCCACTCATAATATTGACGCCACAACGCCAATCCCTGTAAAGGGACACGCTCTTTGCCTATGGTGATATACTCAGTAATTTGGTCAGGTTTAAGAGAGCAATCGTGTTCCATGCCGTTATCTACTATAACAAATCCAGCTATCACATCTATTTCCACTTCATCCACGGTAAACTCTATAAAGGTCCTGGTCTTATATTGAGGATCAGGGCTGGCAGCACCCATAGTTCCCATGTTCAAAAGAATGTTTTTACATCGTTCAACATCTTTTTCATCAACCATGATGTCGATGTCATGAAACACCTCTGCCACTCCTTTAAAATACAAAAGCAATGATGCGCCGATAGCCCATAAAAGATTATCTTTGTTAAACTCTGCTGCTATTTTTTGTAATACATCCATCTTTTTCTGAAGATCATTCACGTTTAACCTCCCCTTGCAGATTATTCTTAATCTGCCCTCTGCAATCTGCCCTCTGCAATCTATTCCCTCAATCCTCTCTCAGTCTTTCCTTTCCATCCTTCAATATTGCTCATGGTTTCGTAACCATGTTTTGTCTCCTTAAATAAATTATATCATATGGCGGGTGTATGCAGCAACAGACAGATAGGGACGTTGCGGAATCCAGGCGGCCATGCTATACTTTTGTTGAAGCCAGGCGTTCAGGCAGTGCGGCTGATGACCGCCACCAAACGTATGCAAATCCGTTGTGGAAATACAAGCTATTTATGATAGGGTATACCCATGACTGAATCACATTTGAAAAGAGGAACCATATGCCCGTATTAATGAAAGACAAATATTATAATTACGATTCGCTTCACGATTTGGCTTCACGTATTAAAGCTGTCTTTCCCTCATTCCAGGAAAATGATTTTGTGGACCATATTATGAACGAAACATGGGATGCATTGGAACTGAAGGCCCGTATGCGGCAAATCACTATTAATTTAGGAAAATATCTGCCGCCAGACTATAAACAGGCACTGGGTATTATCGATCAGGTCGTTGCCGGGTATCCTTCAGGGTATAACGATTATGCACTCATATACTTTCCGGATTTTGTTGAAGTCTATGGACAGGATGAATGCCATTGGGACTTGTCAATGGCCGCCATAGAACGATATACCCCGCTTTCAACTGCGGAGTTTGCCGTAAGACCGTTTATTATAAAGCAAGAAGCGCGCATGATGCAGCAGATGGCTGTCTGGGCCAGGCATGATAACGAGCATGTGCGGCGGCTTGCCAGCGAGGGCTGCCGTCCCGCCCTCCCCTGGGGCCAGGCATTGACCAGCTTCAAAAAAGACCCGTCGCCGGTACTTCCTATTTTGGAGCAGCTGAACACGGACCCATCACTGTATGTCCGCAAAAGCGTGGCCAATCATTTAAATGATATTTCAAAAACACATCCTGACCTGGTAACAAAAATCGCAGGAGATTGGTATGGCAGGCATGAGTATACGGATTGGATTGTAAAACATGGATGCCGGACACTGCTTAAAAAAGGGAATCGGGAGGTGCTGGATATCTTCGGGTACCACAATGCCGGTTCCGTGGATATCGCTGATTTTACGTTAGGCGCTGCGTCTATTTCACTCGGAGAAAATATGACGTTTTCGTTTACAGTTTCGGCAAAAGAAACAACAAAGGTACGGCTGGAGTATGCTATGGGCTATGTAAAAGCAGATGGAAGGCAGAGCCGGAAAATATTCCAGATATCGGAGATTTTGTTAAAGGCAAACAAGAAAAAGACATACATAAAAAAACATTCCTTCTCAGATTTAAGAACAAGGAAACATTATCCGGGAACACATTCCGTCACGCTTATTGTCAATGGCGCTGAGCAGGATACCTTGGATTTTGAATTGACAATATAGGTATGGGCTTTATTTATTACCGCAGCATAATGCTTGATAAATTCAGATTTTCGGAGGTAAATATGATACTTGAAACAGAGAGATTATATCTGCGCGAGATGAATCAGTCAGATTTTGACTCTTTATGCAGCATCTTACAGGACGAGGATACCATGTATGCATATGAGGGTGCATTCAGCGATGATGAAGTCCAGGAATGGCTGGATAAACAAATTTTCCGTTATCAAAAATGGAACTTTGGTTTATGGGCAGTCATTCTAAAAGAAACCAATGAAATGATAGGTCAGTGCGGACTTACAAAGCAGCCGTGGAAAGATAAGGAAGTGCTTGAAATAGGTTATCTTCTTGCGCGGCCGTACTGGCATAAAGGGTATGCCATCGAAGCAGCAAAGGCGTGTAAAACGTATGCTTTTGAAATATTAAAGGCAGATGAAGTCTGCTCTATCATCCGGGATACAAACATAGCTTCCCAAAACGTAGCCATAAGAAACGGTATGACAATGACCGGCACATGGACAAAACATTACAGAGGTGTGGATATGCCTCATTACCGTTATGTGGTATCACGATGATATAAGCCAAAATTGCGGAAGGCAGGCCGGCAAGATTTCCATGAAAGAACAGACAGTAATATTGAACAAATCGGATTAGCAATTGGTATCTTTAGCCCGGCTTTATGAGGGATAATAGCGCCTCCTGTCCCAAATATCCGTTGAAACCGCAAGACCGTGGAAACCGTTGTGGAATTCAGGGGTCCATGCTATACTTTTATAAGTGGAAAATGTTTATAAAAAAATCGTAATTCGGAGGAAATACTTAATGAAAAATGTGCTTATTATTTCAGGTAGTCCCAGAAAAAAGGGGAATTCTCAAAGGTTATGTGAAGAATTTAAAAAGGGAGCTGAGGATAAAGGAAATTCTGTGGAACTGATTCGGTTAGCAGAAAAGAAAATAGGATTTTGTAAGGCATGCGATGTTTGTATGAAAAATAATGGCACTTGTGTTCAGAAGGACGATATGGCTGAAGTTCTGGAATCTTTTAAAAAAGCAGATGTTCTGGTATTAGCGACACCTGTATATTTCTACGGTATCTGCGCTCAAATGAAAACATTTATTGATAGGACATATCCTATATGGCAGCATTTAGGAGAAAAAGAAGTTTATTATATTATTTCCGCCGGTCTGGGCGAAGACATAGTAAAACGTTCATTAGGTGATTTGGACGGTTTTGTCGAGCATCTAGAAAAGTATGAGATAAAAGGACGTATTTATGCAACGGATGTTATGGATGCAGGAAAAGTCTGCGGAACGCCTTACATAAATATAGCTTATCAAATGGGCTACCATATATAAGCAGATGATTTCTTGCTCGCAGAGACAGATTTAAGCCCCATGCTGGAGGCCGGATTTGGTTCCCGTGATGAATGTCATTACCTGATTGGCATATGGGACTATAGCGAACTTGGAAATCATGAAATGGACTTGGAGTGAATGATATGGGGATTTTTAAGAAAACTTTAAGGATGATTTTTAAGAAAAATAATGGTAGTGAGAAGAAACATAATAATACGCTTCAAGAGGATATTCATTTGGCGTCAGATTGGGTGGTTAAAGCGCTAAATTCATCCGGCTACAAGGCAGACTATTCTTTAGAAAGCATGAAAGAAATCGACAGATTTTTTGATGAGCAGAGTTCGGAAACAGGGCTGCTTTCAAAAAAACGTGGAGAAATTTTATTTGGTTTAGCTTCATATATTGGAGAATCAGCTATCAGATTATATGGTGGAGAATGGAATACTGATGATAGCGACCCACAGGGAGAGATACATATTTCTGTCAAGTTAGCGAACGGAACTGTCATTTGGCCTGTTATCAGATGTATGAAACGATATGAACATGGGTCTGAAGAAAGTATTTATGCCTATCTTTTTGTTCTAAATAGTTAATCTGTCGGAACGTCAGCTTCAGCTTCCCCCCAAACGTAAAGCCCTCCGCTTCTATTGGCAGGGACGGGGATAAAGAAGCAGACGCCAACGTGATTGAACGCCCCTTGGATGCCTTCAATGACATAGAGGATGCCGCTATCTGCATCACAAAACAAAGCTTGTATCGGAGGACAGATTATGAAACGAATGGGTAAAATTATTATGGCTGGACTTTGTTTGGGACTGCCGTTACTCTTTGTAAAAATAGTATTTCATATCCCCGATGACGTATTTTGGAAGTATTATCTGATTTGCGGAGGAATCGCAGTTGTTGGCACAACAGCATTCAACATTCTCTACAACCGGCGTTATCTGAAAAAGATGCAAGCAGCCGCACATCTGTTGGAATCCAACCGCGCAGAGGAATACATCACAGAAGTGGAGTCAATGCGCCGTCTCGCCAAAGGTCGCTTTGCAAACTGCATGCTAACAATCAATTTGTCAGCAGGATACTGCAAACTCAAACAATATGACAAGGCTGCCGAACTATTGGAAAGCGTATCAAATGTGAAACTGTCCGGTGATATTGAATTGGTTCACCGTCTCAATCTCTGCCTTTGTTACTTCTATCAAAAACAAACAGGCCGTGCAATGACGTTGTACGAAAGCAGCCAAAGGATATTTAATCCATATCGGAACAGCAAGTTATATGGGGGAAATATTGCTGTACTCGATATTTATGCAGCAATCGGCCATAAAGATTATGCCCGTGCCGCAAAATTGCTGCAAACAGCCAGGAGCACATGGGATAATCCTCGTTTCTTAGATGACTATTGCTATTTGGAAGAAATCATTCATCAGCCCCAATGACATTGAATACAGTAACAGGTGACGGTACGGTGAAGGAAATACATATCATCAGCGAATTTTCAGATAGATAATATGGTATCCTTTAAAACTGGCGTGGCCTCGGAAGCTGTGAAAGGACTATCAGGAATAGGGAATTTAACCAGATGCTGTATTTTGGCGCACCGCCGGGAGCTGAATTATTCTATGAAAAGTACGGTTGTCAAAGGAACCTGCAATCCTTCCCAATAAAAGGTAAAAATGACCCATTATACATTTGAAGAGATAAAAAGATTGTTATTATAAAGCATCCAAGAACATGATTTTGAATCGGAATTAAGCTTGTACTTTAATGACAACCCAAATAAATACATAATTATAATTTGTGAAGACCACTGCCCCTTTCAACGGTGCGGCACCCCATAAGAAGTAAACGGCGAGTATAATTATGAATCATTGGATGAATTATATAAAGCCCAGCAGATTGATGGTATTGTTTTGTTACTGGATGTGAATAAGACGGAATACATTATAAAATTTACGAGGAACTATTATACCGCAGCCGGCAATGCCATCATCCAAGCCGGCTACTCTTCTATCATCAATATACCCGCAGGCATGGCCGGGGCGCGGCGTTGGGCGTAACAGCATCTGCATTGCAGAAACATATAAAAGCATCGTTTGCTGACGGAACATTTTGTCCTGGAAAATGGAAACATTACGACGTATATACGCAAAGCCGCATAATAATAATAGATGTAGTGTCGTTAGCTGCGCCCAAGGTATTGCGCAAATAACCTTGGCCCCAGGAAACCGTTTCATACGGGATATGTTATTTTATGAAGGGAATCACACAATATGGGAACGTTCAGAAAAAAACAGCACATATATAACAGAAATCAGCCTCCCGGCCCTCTGTCTCCTGCTTTTAATTGCCGGATTAAGAAAACCACACCGGAAGGACAGCTTGCGAAAAAGCGGCAGAAACGCCGTCGTTTTTCATGTTCTTGTATGTTGAACCGACAAGAAATAATCCCATGTACAATAGGTATCGTCATGTTCTACCTGGATTGAATAACCTGCCCCCGCCAGGCACTGGTTGCAAAGTTCAATTTTTTCTTCCAGGTTATCCCTTTTATCTATATCTACATATAGATCTTGGAGATATGCTGCAATGCTTTGGAATTCAGCTTTCGGCAGTTTTTTCTGCAGGAAAGCCGTAACCTTTTCAGTAGCATCTTCCTCATATCCGCCTATCTCTAAAAAATCACCCTGTATGACTGAATAATACAGCCAGAAAGGGGCCTCCTCTAAGGAATCTTCCTCTTCCAGAAAGTCCTCAAACTCCCACTGCTCTTCAATCCCAAGCATCAGGTCAATCGTTGGCTTCTGGATACGGTAGAGTTCCATATAATCCTTTGCTGTAAAAAGAGCCTGAATGCACTGTTTTTCAACCATATCCATCTTTATCCTCCATAATCCATGGCAGATAGCCTGGATTTTGTATGCCCTTGTATATTTAGAATCCTGGGTCAAACACCAAAATGTATCATATATTTCTCCTTACAAATTGCCTCGCCTATTTTATCGGCCAGGGCTACCAACTGCTCATCCCTGTTCATCCTTCCATCCGCCATCACTATCTCCTGGAATGCAGGGAGTGATTCCGGCGGTATCAGGGTAATCCCCCACCTTGCCAGCCCAAAATCCGGACGGCTAAGGTTATGGAAATATGTCTTCAAAAGGACCAGCTTATCCCACCAGTCCTCTATGTAAACCTCGTCATCTATTGGAACACAATGGTATTTTCCCGGATTGTACATATACTCCCTTGTTTCCGTAATATCTTCAATGATTCCGAATTCCGCCTTTGCCATGCCAGTACCTTCCCTATATACTCTGTTTATGTGTCCTGTTCCTCTTTTATCCATATGGATATTCAGGCTCGATTTCATGATGCACATCAAACGGCTTAAGTCTGCCGAGCATTTTCCATATATCATAGGCACTCCCGGCCGCAATCAGGTTCCGCTTCTGCGTCAATGCCCCTTTTGCCTGGAGATAATTCACATTCATGACCTTTGCATATGCCTTGATTTCCTCCAGGCTGCAGCCATCACCCCTTAAAACCAGATATAAATGGTATTCTGTCGTATCTGAGTGAATCGGGCTGAAGGAAGTGACAGCCTCACCCAGATTTTCAAAACAGGAAAGGAAAACAGCTTCTGGTAATGTAATTGTTTCCCTCAGGTTGTCCGTTACCTTCCTTGCGTCAATTATGTAATCAAATGCGTAATCCAATCCAACTGTGAAATTCCCATATGGAGGCAGCTGGCGGCAAGTACACATCGGGCAACGGACACATTCAAATAAAGACTTGCCCTCGTACCTCATATGCGTACCTCATACGCATGCTTCACATGCAGTACATGGATGGCAGAAAAATCCTCAACATCCATCCGGTTATGCCCTAATAAATCCCTGATATGTTCCGGCAGCCTCTCATATTCCAATGGCCTCAGCGGGGCGGAACGTTTTGTGTAATACTCATGGAGTGTTGCAATCCCGAACCTTGTGCCGTCATCCGAATCAAAATAATACAGCCCTTTGTCAGAAAATTCCCTTGCGACCTGCTCTGCCCGTTCGATTGATTTGAAGAACAATGAGCTGTCTGTGATTTTTTCAACTGTGTCAAAATACTCCATCAGTTCTTCCGCCCTCTCCGCATCCTCACACACAAACTCCGGAAGATATCCTTCCCCAGCACTACAGAAAACAGCTATATTGCCATTCCTGTCAACACCGTACCATTCCATATCCATACAAAAGCATTCGCTTCTATCTATTCTTGCCATGTATTCCCCTTATCAATCTTTGTCGAACCACGCAACCAATTCCATTGTGTTTTTCGGCTTGGAGCCATCATAATAGTTCACATCCTCTGTCAGCCCGGTCAGCCGGATTTTCAGACGCTTCCCATCCACCTCAATAACCTCCATTTTATTATCCATGGTAGGCTGATGCTCCATATAATACAGGTTTCCGTCCACATCTTCCTCCTGGTTAGGCTGCTCCAGGCAGAATCCCGGCTCCAATGAATCTGCAGGGATTTTAAGCGAATAGAAGTTTACCTCCCATGACGGCTCCGCTTCCAGATATGCCGTATCCTCATGCAGGCCATCCCCCATGCCGAAATCTATTTCCAGGCACAGCATATCCGGGGCATCCTCTGTCCCATCGCCTTCTATGATATTCCATGTTGCTGTTTCCACTGGATACCGTTCCTTGCCACAAAAACGGGTTAAATATAAAACATTCTCTTCCACTTATATTCTCCTTTCTGCACTATCTTCAAACGAAATCAAATCTTTTTCAAAATATCGTTTGCTTTTAATTTTATCTCCAATCCTCATTCTGTAATAAAAACAATTAAGCTTAAAATGCCAGTAAATCCCCACCACAATACCATTTATATCAAAATGGTTATGAGGGACTATCTTTTCCCCATAACTGAATTGCGGGGGTGTCTGAAGCTCCCTTATATTTGATTTTTTCACATGAATCACAGTTACAGGAGACATGATAATCGCCATCTCACCTGCTTCGTCTGCTGTATACTGTACGACCGTTTGAAATAATCCAATATCATATGTATCAAAATCAAGACATACTCCCCACTTATATGGCGGCATATTATCATTTCCTTCCATCTGCCGATATTGCCCTTTTCAACCTATTTTACCACATATACGGACTTCTTGAAAGAATGTAGCTTATGAAACAGGAATACCTCAAGTATTCTGACATACTGGGAGTAAAGAAAGCAGGTGAAGTTCATGGAGTATTCCAACCGCTACAAAATTCCAAAGAAAATGGCGCCTCATATGAGCCATCGCCCCCTATCCCAGAATGCAGCGGATGTATGCAGGACCGCACCGGCATATGGGTTTCCCTATATGACCCGGTCAACTTACCCTTGACAGAAAAGCATAAGGCTCTGGAACATACGCTCCAGGGCCTTATTTTTCTTATATCCCTTCACCAACGCCTTCCAGGACAGACATCAGTCTTGCATATGAGGCTTCACCGGCCGCCCCATAAAGCATCTGCAGGTCCCCGTCTCTATGCAGTCCCCAGTCTCCACAGTCCATGACAGCCACCATATTGTCCGGCTCATTGCTATAGAGGGTAATACGCATGCCGCAAAGCCAGTTTGTCATTTCAAAAGGAAGCTTTGTGAGCTTAGACTGAATCAGCCCCAGCTCCTCCTCTGTCAGCCAGTAAAATTCTTCCGGATTGTATTCAAAGGTAAAGACACCCTCATAAGCCAGCGCGGCAGACAGGAACTCACTGGCCGTGGGCGCGCAAAGGGCCCAGTTTTTATCATCCTCCGTCACATAAACCGGAGGGTCCGGCAGCATCAAATCCTCCCTGCGGATTCCGGCCTGGCATACCCCCTGGTTCTCATTCAACAGAATCAAGTAATCCGGTTCCCTCAGCCATTCCCACTTCTGGAAATGTTCCGGCAGCATCCATGTGTCCTGGACACAGTGGAACGCCTTTGTCCGCCCAGCGGCACGGTAATAATCCTCCAGCACCCGTGGAAGGGCGCCGAACAGCTCCTTCAGATATGCAATTTCATTCTCCGTATATCCCTCCAATGTATACACTGCGTAAAGCGGTTTGAACATCTCCCAAAAAGCTGATATCATAATATCCTCCTCATTTTCTATCCATTGTCAGCTCCTGTACGCCAAAATAAGAGCCCCCTCTTCCCCTCGGTTATGGGCTGGATATCATACATGGAACCTTCATAGCAGGCCCTTGAGCCCTCCACGATGGCAAAAGGCCAGGCGTTCGGGCACCCCCGTGCCAGTCTGACAAGGCCGACTGTTGCATCCGCACTCTCCGTTCTTTTATAGGATAAATTATATCATATGGCAGGTTTGTACGGCAACTGGCAGATAGGCGGGGAAACCGTTGTGGAATCCGAATGTACATGCTATACTTTTATAAGCTGATAGCGCCATATAAACAAATCGACTGATGAGGTAGTTATGAAGTTTATATTTGATACGAAATATTCAGAAACAGAATTGGAATTTTTGAGTCGTCATAATTGTAAAATGATATCCGAAATAAAACTATCAAAAATGGATTTATCAGAACATGAAATACCGCGCCGAATGTTCAAATACGGTAGTGAGTATATTGGGGAAATCCTCGATGATGAGAGTAATAAACTTGTATGGGCCGTTTTAAGCAAATGGAAAGGTGTTTATTATTTTTCAACTTACTATGAGGAATTAGATGCGTTGGAACAAGGCTTGTAATTTCCGGTTTGCCGGGAAGCTGAACAACACAAAAAACCCAAATAAGACAGGTAATGGAATGACCGAACGTCAGCAGCTAATCGCATATAAACAGGCCGTGCAGGCCGCAAATAATAAATTGAAACAAATACTCGGCATTAAAACGTTAGGAATTGTTGGGCTGAATGAAAACAATGAATATTTCTTTTTCTGTGGCATATGGTGCAGGATTAAGCTATTGGACTTACGGCTTGCCGTCCCTTCCCTATGGATGCATGATGGAAATACCAGGGGCTTCCTGCTCGCTGAGACAGATTTGAGCCGCATGCTGGAGGCCGGCTCTGATTCCCGGGATGAATATCATTACTTGATTGACATATGGGACTATAATGAACATAGGTAGCTTTTTAAATCGGAAGCTATGGGAGAATGACATGATGAGCAATAGAGCAATATTGATTGATAATATTGATAAAATACACACTACCGAAATGGGCGTTGACAGAATCAGACGGAATCTGAAATTAGAAAACGTTGACGTGGTTGAATATTGTAAGGACAAAATTATGGATGAAAATTGCCATATATACCGACAGGGCAAAAATTGGTATTGTGAAATTGACAGTGTAAAGATAACCGTCAACGTTTATAGTTATACGATTATTACTGCACACATCATAAAATAAATCTCCATTTTTCGCAAAAAATCGGGAAACAGATGCGATTCCGGGACATCTGCATTTCCCAATATTTTCCTATAGAAAGGATACAGCCATGCTGGTTACGATACAACAAACAAAATCAAATATTGAAAATTTATTTGAAGTTTCCTCCAACGGCCAACTCTTGTTCCAGGCAAAAGCCCCGTGGATGAAAATCTCCCTGCCGTTCAATGCAGAAGACTTACGGGAACTCACCTTTTCCAATCCTGCCGGGGAAATAGTTTATACTACCCGCTATAAATTCATCGACAACCTCGTGGAGGAGTCGATTCCCTTCAAATACCTGCTGACAAAGGGGCAGCGTTTCGGGCAGTTTGAAATCATCGGCAGGAATGGCAGTGAAGGGGCCTTCTATGTCATGCAGAACGGCTTGTTTGACAGCAAATTCTGCATTGAATGTTCAGGGAAGGTCTATCTGGGATACAGCCTTGATAAGGGAAGGAACAATTATGTGTCCATTTATGATGGTGTAAAGCAGATAGCTCAAATCACAAAACCTCTTACAGTCACAGACAACCTGGATGTCTATTTCTTTCATATAAAGGACGAGTATGCGTCAATCATTCCAGTCCTCTCCTTCTTCACCGTTTATTATGACTATCGGAAATACAATCACAGTGGGGAGCTTACCAAGAACACGGTTCAGATATCCAACAGCTATACCTATGGTAAGAACAACGACAAATATAACCCAAACTGGATTGCCAAGGAGTTCGGCCAGCAGGCTGCGGACGAATTGGAACAGAAATTAAGGAAAATAAGAGCACAAGGTTCGGCCCAGGCAAAGAAAATCGTGAAATTAGTGGGCCTGGCTTATCTGGTTCTTATCCTGCTGGCCATTGTACTGTTCGTGGTCTTAAAAAGTACCCTGGGATGATGAGGGATTTTATCATAATTTAATGGAGAAGTAGAGCAATGACTATGAGGATTTAGATGTGTTGGAACAAGGCTTGTAATTTCCAGCTTTTGAGAAAATTGAAAGATTCCGGTATGAACTGGAATTGGCTCTGTGACCCCACCGGACGCCCTACTCCAACCGCTTCGGTCGTGGCTCTCGGCGGGTGATTTTCTTCCTGCTGGGCGCAGTACTGATTGCGGTAAGTATTTGGGCATTTGTTATGGTGCTGTAAGTTTTGACAACATCGTAAAGGAGGATATATTTATGTTTGAAGCATTTTACGAGAAATATGCCCCAGAGGAGCAGGAAGTGGTCGCTCTAATCCGCAACTGCATCGGTGGTGGGTATAACAATAAAGGAGATTTTTGGGAGATGACTGCCATATCTTTAGGTATGGTGTTCTGCGCTACCGGGGAAAATAATATCCGGGAGGGGCGGCTGGAATGGCCCGTCACCGAGGAGGACCGAAACAGTGAAGAGGGCTGGGGACGATTTGGAAAAGAACAGATTTGCCGTATCAGAGTTCGGAAGCTGTTAGATGAATATGTGCCAAACCATACCACCCCGGAGAAATTCAACAGCTGGGCTGTCACCGGGGTGTTGGAACCGTCGGTATCCTGCCCGGAACTGGAAACGGTACTGGAAGAATATAACAAGCCTGTGGTCATTGAGGACAAAGTGCTGGGAACGCTGACCTTAAACCGGGAGTTCGATATGTTTGAGACTGATTTCTCATGGAATGGCAAGGAGGTTTCCCTCATGCTTGAGGTCAACCCGGAAAGCAAATCTTCATGGAGCCGTGCCCGTACTGCGGCAAAAAAGCTGGTTTCCGAACGGGAGGCATGGGACAAAGCTATGCGTGAATTTGCAGCAAAGAAGCTCACAGAGCTGGCCAACGAGTGGATGGCGGAGGATGAGGAAAACAAGGCTGCCGAGCCAATCACAGAGGAGACATTTGCGAAGCGCATTACTCTCTCAGAACTTACGATTACCTCCGGCGGCGGCTTCACCGCCTATTATAACGATGACGCCATGTTCTGGGGACATGCCGTAGAAGTTAGTGGCTCTTTGAAAAAAGGAATTACCTATACTAACCTTGCAGGATAACTTATGAATTCGGATAAGACGATAACTTCCAGTTTATCTAGGGAGTTAGAATACTGGAAACAATAAAACACCAGGCTGCCCTTCCATTGCGGAGGGTAGCCTGGTTTTATTATCCCATCTCCTGCTGGCAACGGTTCTGCCCTAAAGCAGATAAATAGAGATGGCAACGTGGACGAAATATCCGTATTATGATAGAATGGGATTAATATAAAAGTTGGTTTCTGATGGTTCAAAACGGAACCAACATTATTGCGTTGGATACGCACCAACATAAATTGGAATTTGGAGGTGACACAATTATGATAGAATTGGATGCGTTCAAAAAACTGATGGAGGAAAATGATGACCGCCTCCCTCTTTTGACACTTAATGAATTTTTTGAAGGGAATACTGCGGAGGATTCCATTGCACCAAACGAATGTGGCTTTGGACGTCCTTCGATTGCTGAAATTTGGGAACTGATGCGAAATCTTGAGAAAAGACCGGATATTGCCTGGATACGCATTGAACTGCACGATGACACAGAAATTGCAGAGTATGATGGGAAAGAGGTATTAGTTCTTGCAGGAGAATCACCTATTATCTGTACCTCTCTCCCAGCGATGGAATTGGAACGCTATGCAAGATGTGAATGGCTGCATTCTGGTGGGGCGGAGGAATGGGATATATCTTCGATGGACTCTTTGTTTTCCTGTAGGCCTCCTGTTCCAGAGGGCTTTTGTTGTTTTGCCATTGTGTGGGACTAAATAAAATATTAGAAAAGAACTTGTTTTGCTGCAAAATACCGGTTTGTCAAGGAACTGATTAAAGGAACAAATACACATACACCTTTATTATAATAATAGAACCTATCAGATAGGAAATGGAGTGTCAAATGAAAGAAGGCTTTTATTTTCACAGGAACCACCTTTATTATGGTTCATATAATGAGGAACAGGTTTCCGGACGGGTAAACATTTCAAAGGTTAAACCGCAACATATCCAGACAAATCATCCGATATCCGAAGATGAATGGGCCGTCCGGTTATGGGACAATCACAGCCTGCTTGAACCGGAGTATACGGATTTGCAGGAAATGTTCTTGAAAATGAGAGCGTTCATGAACCTCAGCACAGACCAGGAGGTTGATTTTTCTGCTGTGGAGAATCGGCTTGATATTTCTTTTCCCAGGGAACTAAAACAAGTCTATCAGGCCATCCAGAACCAGGAGGAATATTTTACAAGCACGGAACATTTCCTGCCCCTGGATGAAATTTATGTGGAGCAGGGAATCCTTGTTTTCTTCAAAAAGAAACGGACGCCCATTGCAGGTTATGATATAGAGAAAGGATGCCTTGCAGAGTATTACAAAAAAGAATGGCATAAAGAATGGGGAGGAATCTGCTGTTATCAGTTCTGTGTGGGCAGAATGCTTACAATCGCCATTGAGAATAAGCCCGTTTTCAAAAAGGGACGATGTAAGGGTAAATTTGTGACAACACTCAATATTGAACGGGAATTAGGAAATTTCTGCAATGAAAATTATCACCTTTTGTCAGAGTACCATGTGTATGGGATTGCAGTAATGTATTCAGACAATGGGCTTATCGCCTGGATTCGTAGCAATGGATTTTATGCGGACATTCATGCCGGGGCTAATGACGAGGTCCAACTGGAAGCCCTTGCTGAACATCTGGGCGCTATGGAGTGGAAATAAAGATTTTATAAAAGGAATGGGTGAGGGATAATAACATGCCAATACAGAATACGAAGATGTCTGCAAAAGAAAGACGCATTTTCAGATATACCCGGGCAGATGCATGGGAAACCACAATATCCCAGGTCGATGTGATGGAGGGTGTGGAAAAGGGGAATGTAAGGTGTCTATATTTTGTTACACCTAGATTGCATGCGAATACAATCGTTGATTCCTGCACTATCACTATCAGTCAAAACCATATTGATATGATTCGGGATGCCATGCTCACCCGCCTGAAGGTCTGCAAATATAAGGAAATTGAGTTCCCGGTGGTATTGGATGGATTCATCAATACCTTTGAGTTTGCACCTGAGGAATCCTTTTCCAACATAATTACTGTTTTCAACATTTCCGCATTTAGGGATGATGTTGATGTGGCTATCATTGGCAATCCCCCATACAGGGGAAAAGAGGTCCTTAAATTGTATGATGATATTTCCAAAATACTTTCAGATAATGGGGTGAGCCAGAAATATCTTGCGTTGGATTCCTCTATATTTCCGTAATAGCAAACCATCTGATTGCTGATAGAAGCTTACCAGAATTCATAGGAGGTTCTATATGAATATAAGACTGTTTTGGAAGGCAGTTTTGGAACAGGACAGGGCTGCAATAAAAGGATTCTTCCAAAATACCGCATATGTGAATTGGCATTGTACAAATGAATGTTTTACTGTGGATGAATTTATCCAGGCAAACTGCGAATATCCGGGAAATTGGGATGGAAAGGTTGAGCGTGTCGAATGTGTAGGGAACCTAATAATAACTACAGCGCATGTCTTTGCAAAAGACAGGTCCTCTTCATTTCATGTTGTATCATTTTTCCGAATAGAAGATGAAAAAATTGTGTCCGTTGATGAATACTGGTCTGATGATGGCGAAGTACCGCTATGGCGTAAGAAAATGTGTATAGGCAAGCCAATCAATTAGCCTATTGTGTTAAAAATCAAAAGTAAGCTGGTGATGGGATGGGAAAACAGATAAATTATTGGATGGATTATGATAACTTTTTGCTGGTCGCGCAAATGGCAGTTGACTTGGGCTGTACGGTTGTAAAAGAGGACCTTAAGATAGGCAAAGTCATTGAAAGCAAGGATGCCGGTATCATCCCCCCCTATGGAACATCCAATTATCCAGGCTACTACTTCCATCTTCCGGAGGCAGGAGCCATAGAGGTCCTTACCGTAAATGGCAAGGAATGTTTGGATTATGGCTATACTGCAACCGGGAATGCCCTCATTGAAGCCAGCTACTCTTCCATCGTCAATGAGCCCACAGGCGTTGCCGGGTCACGGCAGAAAAAGGAAATCCACAGGGCAAGAATCTATTGCATATCTGGATATTACGATGAAAATGAAAAGTATATACCAAGGCCGGACTGTCTGACCAAGGTGTATCACTCCCTGGTGAGATATGTGAAAAAGATAGCTCCTTATACGGAATTTACAGATATCCTGATAAGCACGAAGGACGAAAACTACGGGGAGGAATATGAATACAGGCATAAGGAATACATAACAAAAAACTGCCTGGATTTGATTAATAACAAAGGATACAAATTATGTTGAGGATATCGGTTACACTTTTAACAGCTTGAATTGCATGAGAAATCGAAAGTTGCAAAGGAGAGAAATTTATATGGCAAAGACAGCATGGATATTTTCATACAAGATTAAAAAGAATGTTACAGATGAGGAGTTCATCGAAAAAACAAAGAGCTTACATGATGAAGTTATTTCTAAAGCAAAAGGGGTTATTTCTTGGGAACATTATGTGCAAGAAAATACTTGGACTGATTTTGTACTATGGGAAAGTGAAGAAGATGCGAATAATGCTACAACGGTAGGGCAAGGTCATAAAGTGACCGAAGACTTCTATGCATGTATACAAATGAATACTTGTAGAGCATTGATTTCACATCTTGTCAAAAAATATTAGTAACAGACAAATTCCAGTTTGATGAGGTATCTGAGTGGAAAAAAATATATTCTTTTTTTTCATATTATGCATTTGGGCCGTTATTTATTTATGTTTGGCTGTATACATATGGTTTTCAAAAAAAGCAATTGGTTTCTGGGGAAATAAGAAAATGTTTGAGGTAACGGATATAAAAAAGTATAATCATACCATGTCCAAACTTTATGTTGCACATGGCATTGTATTTATTCTGTTCGGACTTCCTTTGCTTACAGGTCATTCCAAATGGATATTTTTCTCGGTTGCGGGAGTTGTAGTGGAAACTATTGTTTTAATAGCAGTTTATTCGTTGGTGATTAAGAAAAAATACAAAAAGTAATTTTGACAGGAGTATCGTTTGGGATGAAACTTAAAATTATAATCGGATTATATGCAGGAATCCTGTTATTCAGCGGTTGTGCTTCAAATACATCTGTTGTCGCCGGACAATCTGCTTCAGTGAATGCAGAATCCGCAACAAAAGGCATTAACAAAGAGGAACCGAATGTAAATGACGCACATTTAGATGATACCATTTATATCGGAGAATATCTGGATTCTGATGTCAATGAGCCTAATCTTGAAATTGCGAGAGGTGATGATAACAAATATATCGTACAGATAGGAATTTACCGCCTGACTTCGTTAAGTGATGGCATTGGGGAGTTGACGGCTGATGGTATGAACTTTACTGCGACCGATGCTGCAGGGAATCCAATCAGGGGTATCATTACAGCAGACGGCCAGGCAGCAACCGTCACTTTTACAGATTCCACCTGGGATTATCTGCAAAACGGTTCTGCTTTCCAGTACACGAAATCATCTGATACTCCAAATATCTGGAATGAATAGGCCGCTTATCGGGGATTGGGTTAAGTGATTCAAAATGGAATCTATATTTTACGTTAGATGCACGTCAACACACAGCAGAATATAAGAGAATGGAGAATTTTAATATGGGGCAGCTAATGAATGATATTGTCAGTACAGCGGACGCTTTTACATCTAATTTTAGTGACAAAGGGCCTTTTGATTATTCCATAGAAAGTCTTGTGTTAGTTGACAATTTGTTAGAAGAATTAAGTGATTACGAATGGGATGAAGATAATCTCTATAGTCTTGAATCTATGGTTGGATGTTATGTTTTTGAAACAGCCAGGAGGAACTATGGCGGAGAATACCGTTGGGCAGAAAAGGAACAACAACCCCTTTTGATAGCTGGATTGCCCGATTTCTTTGTATCAATTCGCGCATGGGAAAAGGTTAAAGGCCGCGTGATGAATGGCAAGGAAGACAACATTCCATTTTATATCGCCGGATACAAAGAACACATAGAACGCGGTAAAAATAAAAAAGGATACAGCGTTACAATCGTATAATGGAAAAGAATTTTTACAAAATGAACTGTGAAAATCGTAATTTATCTGGGGGTGCTTCATATGAAACGCTATGAAATTTACAAGCATATCGGTAATCTATCCCCATTAAATAATGGGTGGATAAAAGAACTAAATTTGATTTCGTGGGACAATAAAGAGCCTGTTTATGATATACGAACATGGAATAGCGAACATACGGAGTACGGAAAAGGGGTAACAATTACAGCGGGACAGATGGTTGTTTTAAAAAATCTGCTTAATGGAATGTCAATATTCTGATTTCCACCAGGATGCTTCCTACAGCTACATCGCCAACACAACAGCACCCAGGAATTAAAATAACAGGCTGCTCTCCTATCCTACTGAGGGCGGCCTGTATTTATTTCCCCATTCTCTAATGACAAAAGAACTTACTTCTGCAGCAGTAAGGAAACATGGACGGATTAGGCGGTATATGATAATATAAAAGTAATATTGAAACCAGCGAGGCAAATAAATGGATGAGTTCCAGTCAATGGTTGAAGAAACCAAAGCCCTTGTACAAAAGGAAATAAAAAATAAAGACAATGTCCCTGACTTTATTTTGGAGAAGCAGCTATATTTAATTTTAGAAGAATTGGATAAAATGGAGCGAATCAGAGACATCCATCTATTCCATCCATATTACCCAAAGGGGATTGCGGATAGCTGGGACTATTCAAATCCATTGGCGATCAGATTACTGGAATTATTAGAATCATATCGGGAGTTACAATAACGTTGAGGCAGCTTCCGGTTTACCGGGCTGACAATCGGAAGTTGAGGAGATACGAAGGGAATGACTGAACGCCAGAAACTAATTGCATATAAGCAGACCGTACAGGCTGCCAAAAACAAATTAAAACAAATGAGCGGTATCAGCATACTGGAAATTTTAGAGCAGAATGAAAATCCAGGCTTAAACGAAATGTTTTCCGCCTATACCACTACTTTTGGAAATGATATTGAACCATATAGCAAGTTATCATACCCATCCCCAGCAGAGACGTTTTATTCCTGGCTCATTGGTACTATGGAGTTGAAGGAAAACGATGAGTATTACTTTTACTGCGGCATATGGTGCAGGATTAAGCTATTGGATTTACGGCTTGCAATCCCCTCCCTGTGGTTACATAATGGAAATACCAAAGGCTTTCTGCTCGCTGAGACAGATTCAAGCCGTATGCTGGAGGCCGGCTTTGATTCCCGCGATGAAAATTATTACTTGATTGACATATGGAATTATAGTGAACAGCGAAATTATTAGATCGAAGTTTGAAGAAGGTAAAACAATATGAAATATAAAGTTAAAATAACTGTCATTGATAAAAAACTTTATCCTGAATTGCAACAACAATATTGCCATGACCCTAATTCGGGTATCTGTCCTTGCTATAATGTGGGAGATGAATTTGTATTTTACCGTGATGATGAAAGAGATGATTTCTGGCATATGGGTTTGAATACGTTAATTAAGACCAGTGGTAATGCAGATACAGTTGCAGGCGGACCTAAAATGCCATTTTGTTCCGAAGCATGGGACGCTATTTCACGTTATATTTATACCGGACTTCAAGGCGGCTCTATCATGAAAGGTTGGATGAGAGAAGAAAACACCATGATTACCTGCTGCTCGGACGGAACAAGGCCTGTAATTTTCAAAATTGAGCGAATTGACTACGAATAAAAATCTGGGACTTTCAGTTTATGCAACCGGAACACAGACCATTAGGAGGAAAAATGATTTTATACAGACCTGTTGGCTCAAAAGAATTGGAGCTGATAAAGAAAAGCAATTATCGCAGATTTCCACCGAGATTAACGGAACAGCCTATTTTTTATCCAGTCCTGAACGAACAGTACGCAACGGAGATTGCTTCCAGCTGGAATGTAAAATATAATGAAGACCACAGAGGTTATGTCACAAAGTTTGAGGTAGACGACCAATATTGCGGACAGTTTGAAGTCCATCAGGTCGGGGGCCCGCACCATAAGGAGTTATGGGTCCCAGCCGAAAAACTGGATGAATTTAATGAGCATATCATCGGAGAAATACATATCATCAGTGAATTTTCAGATAGATAATCTGTTATCTTGTAAAACCGGTGTGACCTCGGAAGCAATAAGAGGGCTATCAGGAATAGGGAGTTTAACCAGAAGGGAGGTCCAGAGAATCATTGGAATACAAAGTGAATGACCAGGGGCTTAACGCTTCCGTATTTATCCCTTTCGTCAATAAAGTATGGCCTGGAGATTATGATGAAGAGAAAACGCAGACAGCATTATCAAAAACACTGAACATAAGCGCTTACGAAAATAACGTACTTGTAGGCTGCCTGCGGATTCTTTCAGACGGCTATTTCTTTGGCACAATTACAGAACTGCTTGTTCTCCCCGAATATCAGAAACGTGGTATCGGCAGCAAGCTCCTCCAGCTTGCTAAGGATAATACGCCAACCATGCTGTATTTTGGCGCACAGCCGGGAGTTGAACCGTTCTATGAAAGGAACGGTTGCCAACGGAGCCTGCAATCCTACACAATAAGGGGCATAAAATGACCAATTACACATTTGAAGAGATAAAAGGATTGTTATTAAAAAGCATCCAGGAACATGATTTTGAATCAGAATTACGCTTATGCTTTCATGACAACCCGAATGAATACATGATTATAATTTATGACGACCACTGCTCTTTTCAGCGGTGCGGCAATCCAAAAGAGGCAAGCGGCAAGTACAACTACGAATCATTGGATGAGCTGTATAAAGCCCAACAGGTTGATGGGATTGTTTTGGAAAGGGACTGGGGGAAAATTAAAGAGTTGCAGTGTACGGATTTTGACATATTGGGCCTATGGGACTAATGGAGGGATAGCCATATGACAGCAGAAGAAGTCTTTTGCGAGTTAAGCGATAAATATGGTGATGATTTTAACTGGCATATGCTGCCACTCTCAAATCATACATTTACAGCGGAGCTAAAGAAAGAAATCGGCAATCGTCACTTCCTCTATCATAAACAGATATGGGCGGTAGCCAAATGTGATTCAAACGATGATGTATTGTATCTGGCTGATAGTGGCGAAGGCATAGACATATATTATATTTTCCATTTAACTTATTCTGAATGTAATGCGGATGGATTTCCCCGGTATAAAGAGTTTGAAGGGATAAATGCTGTAAAAGAATATATTGAACAATCAATATGACAAACCGAAATTACAGAAAGCGGGAAGAAACAATGAGCAAATATAACGCCCTATGGGAATATATACAGAAAAACGGAAGCCCCTCATTCAAGCTTACTTTTGAAGAAATACAGGAGATTGCAGGCATACCCATAGACCACTCTTTCTTGAATTATAAAAAGGAACTGACGGGCTATGGCTATCAGGTCGGCAAGATTTCCATGAAGGAACAGACGGTTATCTTCAACAAAGTAGATTGATAAACAGGATTCCAAGGAATGGCAAAATGAGATTAATACTGAAATATCTGAAGGGGAGATATTTTTATGGCAGTAGTTCCGATATACACTCACCTTATGGATTATTTTAATGATGATAACCGGAAAATAAGTCAAGTATTTATCAGCCTGACGGACAAAACAGAAAACAAAAGGCTTCAAATCAACCAAACATTTTGGAATAATCAAAATAACTCAATTGTAGAACGGCTTGATAGTGTTGATGGAGTTATCAGTTACCATGAATTCATTATTGAAACGCTCCTGCCAACTAAAATAACCGGAAACGCTGAAAACAATTATGAGATTTTACGGTTCTCACAAAAAAAGACGATATAAAATGTTGGTATCACGGCTTTATTCATTATAATACTGATGGAAGTCAAAGTGAGTTTTGCGTCGAACCTTCAAATCAACTTTAAGGATGTTATTCCTTGCATCCCATAAGCATTGATTGGCAGAATGCACGGGCTGCCAAAAGAGAGAAACTGGAATAAAACAACCGTCTGCCCTCCAATCATCCAAAGGGCAGACGGTACTCATTTCTTCAATTCTATTGTAACATTGCGTTTTTATCAGTGACCAGATGCATTGGCTTCACATATTTCTCATAAAATTGCCGCTTTTCGGCCTCAGACATGTTCACCCTAGTAACCCGGTACACCTCTTCCATCATGTCAATTACATTCAGCTGGAACAGGCTGTCCAGGTAATGGTGGACCGCCTTAATCAAGGCGCTGGTCTGCATCTCGCTCCCGCCGCCTGTATAGAAGCCATTCATATAGCAGTAGAATATATGGGAACTTGTAAGCACGTTCTTCATGCTGTATGCGCACTTCTCCCGCTCGACCAACAGCAGGAAGTCCGCATCTGTCAGGGACGAGATGAGCCCCCAGTAATCCGAGTCGCTGGATGCGATTATGAAGGAATCCACATGGTTCTGGTAATGCTCCCGGCAGGCCCCGGCGGTCAGCTGGATACCCACCAGGGATTTCTCCTGCTTCACCCGCTCTATCAGACGGTGTTCTACCGGTATCCTCGTGAACGTCTCAAGCATTTTTCAGGCCCAGGCGGTATGCACATCATTGAACAGGATGTTACCCTCATCTTCCGAAATCCAATTTATATACATCTGATAGGGGTAATATTGCCGCTTCCTATAATAGACTGCCGCCGCTGCCGCTGTCCCCTCTTCCGTATACCCGTCCGGCATGATGAAGATATCCTTTATATACTCCCAATTAATCCGCAGCGGGAAAAGCCCCCTGCAGTTATTCACCCTCTCGGAAATAAGCCTATTAATCACCACGATATGCTGATATAATTTCACACTTGAATTCTTTATCACAAATCATCCCTCACTGTCGAATATCCGGTGGCTGTGCAGCTCCAACGCCTCCTTGTGCAAATCAAAGCCATACCTTGGACAATGCATCTCTTCCCTGCACCATACCTCCAGCACCTCCAAGAATCACGTCTCCCCATGCAGCCCAATGACCTGTTCCGCCAGCTGATACCAGAGGTCCTCCCTGATGTCCCCGATTTGCGTCTGGACCCCCTTGTGCAAGGAACGCTTCTTGTACCTCACAAACCTGTCTGATTCACTTACCCCAGTCCCGTACATAAGCGGATGTCCTCAAAGCCAAGGGATGGGATGTCAATGCCCGAAAGCGAATTGATTTGCCGTCTGTCCATGAAAACCTCCTTTCTGTAATTTCTGCAATTAATTCAAACCCCATTTTCTTAATTAATTGCAGGATTTGCCAAGTTTAACACCTATTAATTGTGTAATTTGCCGAAAAATCCATTTTTACATGCAAAAACTGCAATTAATTATAATCTCAAATGCAAAAACTGTAATTAATTCACATTAGTTGCAGGGTCTATGTTGTTCTGCCATTTAAAATAGGCACATTCTCCCACAAAACAGCACATATATAACAGACAGCAACCGACCCTCTGCCTCCTGCTTTTGCATCCAGAATTTTTGCCCTATGGCACTCTCATAGCCCTTTCCTCTGGCCCCCTTCTTCCCCTCCCCTCCCCTCGCCCTCCAGCCCCAGGCAGCACCCCCACCCCACCCCCCAGCCAAAGCCTTTGTTTACAAGGGTTTCCAATCTTTTCTCTCCCCATTCTTTTCCCCTTTTTCAGCGGCAGAATGGCCCGGTGCCGGGCAAAACGGCCGATGGCCCCGGGGAATGCCTAGGGCAGTGGGGGGGCGGCGGGAGATTTCAAGCACGAAAACCTGCTAACAAAAGTCAAGACTTTTTAGCAGGTTTTTAAAATTATTTATATTTCTATATTTTCCCACGACAATTAGACCGGCATGACTCCGGTCAATCACTTTTGTATTTCCATCTTTCTACTGCTGGTACACCTCCATTACCCGCGCATAGTAAATTCTCAGAAACTTGTTTAATCCTGCTATTTTAGCCGCACGTTTTGATTTCCCCTCTTTTTCCTTCTTCAATATAAATTCATAAACCAGCGCATCCTTCGGCGCTTTATGTGTCTTTAAACAGCGCATAACCTCATAGCCTATTTTCCGCAGACTTGATGAACAACGCTTGGATATCTTTCGCTCTGTTCCGGTGAATTGACCAGACTGATATGGCGGGACATCTATCCCTACATGGGCTATCAGCGCCTTTCCACTATGGAAACGCCTTACGTCTCCGATTTCTGCTATCAGTTTCGGCGCCAGCACGTTCCCCACTCCTCCCATTGCCCGCACCACCGGATATTCCGGCAGGCTCTTGGCTATTGTCTGCATTTGTGTTAAAATCGTCATCAGAGTGTTATCGACTTCTCTTAATACCCTGACCGCTTCCTGCACCAGCATTTTGGTCGATGGGGTACTTGAAGAAACTGTAGGGATACCCTCCTTCGCCAGTGCATAGATTTTTATGGCTTTGTCCTGGCGGCGATGGTATCCCTTCCTTTCTGCCCATTCAAGATAACTGTCTGCAAACTCCTCCTCTGACTGTCTGGTTATGTTGTCGTAATGCCAGTATTCTTCTGAAAAGTCTGACAGCTTATCTTTCCCGTTCGTTTCATTCCAGCCTTTTAGAAGATTCTTGATCCCAGGCATCGTATAATCCAGCAGATGCGTCAGTTCCAATACGCTTTCTACCCGCATCCTCATATAGTGACGGTACTGCCGGCCCAACAGCTTCAGCTCCGCATATACGCTTTCTTCTGCTTCATAGTCCTTCAGACGATACCAATGGTCAATCCCATAGTTGGATATCGTAATGGCATCCTGTTTGTCTGTTTTCACAAACCTAAGCCCCTGGCAACGGTATTCTTTCATTTCAAACGGGTTGATCACTGCCACAAAGAATCCCTTTTCTTTCAGGTAACTCAATACTGGCAGATGGTAAATCCCTGTCGTTTCCATAATCACACGTACCTCATCATCCAGGCGCAGCAGCATGGTTGCCAGTTCAGACAGTTCCCTTGCCACATGGCAGACTTCAAAAGGTCTACCTATAATCTCGCCATACGGTTTCAGAATACATATGGTACTTTTCTCCTTTGATACATCAATCCCTACGCTTATCATCTATAACCTCCACAATTGATTTGTAATTGTTCCCAGTCACACTTATTACAACTCATTTTAGTTCGTTACACGAAAGCACCTTACGGGTTTCAACCTGCTTAAACGACTGTTTATAATAAGGGGTGGTTGACGGTTTTTGTGACGGATGTGGTTAATCCAAAAGAAGCCTCGCCAGACCAATTACTCCCTTATCATAAAAAAATAAGTGTAGAGGGTAAAGCACTAATAATATGCTTTATCTCTTACACTTATATGGTACTAAAAAGGACACAAAGTATAGTTTTCACATACCTTAGGTCCCTTATTTTTACATTTTTGTCTCAAATTGATGTCATTTTATGGGCCAATATGCCTATTTTAAGTGGCACATTAACAACAAATGTTATCGTTCTGCTAAAAATAAACCAACTTTCAGCAAAAACGAACACAAACAGTAAAAAAATAATGAAAATCCATATTCCATCTTTATGGATGCACTATTTTATATTATTCCGTATCGGAATCCGTCTCCGTAAGCAGGGACAGGTGCAGGTTCAGAAACAGATCTCTTTTTTTTCCGAAATTAACGTATTTCATTTTTCACTTATTTTTAGCTTACACCTCCCTCAGGCACTCTTTTTTTCATTCTTTTCTCAGTTTTATCAAAATGTCAGCTGAATGATTGGCTAAATCAGGGACGGATACGGAGGCGGAAACATATTGTGGCCATCTCGCCTTATCCTAAAAGCTCTGTTTCTGACTCTGATTCTGTTTCTAAACTAGCTCGCCCCTCTTCTATTCCATTCTTTTTCTTCCTTTTTTCGGCTTTTCAACACAATTCTTGGAACGGAAATCGGGCAGAGACGGATACGGAATCCTCAAAACACAGATTCTCATCTTTTTCTCTTGTTTAGGCCTATTTTTGATTTTTGGTTTCTACAGGCAAACAAAACGGCTACAGTCCTCTTATTCCAATTCTAATATTTATCGTGATAACAAGTATCTTCTACGCCCTTTTTATTTAAATTAGAAACTATCTTATCAAGTTTCGATTTCCAAAATCGCTTAAACCATTTTGTATCTCCAAACCATTTAACAAATGTAGGGCTTATTGCATAGTAGTATTTAATAAATGCTCTGCCATACCAACTTTCATCTAAAGTGTAATCTCTAAAACGTCTAAGTGTCCATACCTGTGGACAATCATATGAACCATACACAGATGTTGCAATATAACAACCTCCCTGTATTTCCTTATTTCGATTTATTGAATCAGGTTGATAATCTTCTTCAACTTCCTTGATTTTCTCACACATCTTATCGTATAATTCCATATACGTCTGATGCAACGATGCATTTGGCTTAATTTCTGACTTTACTTCAGATTCTAAAATTTGCCCAGGATTAACAATTCCAGATACATATTGTCTTTGCTTACATATTTCAACACAGCATATTACAATAAACTTCATTCCTTCTAAATAGCAAAATTTTCCTTCTTCTGATTGTCTGATATTATCTGGCTCTGTAAGTGATACCACATAAATAAATATTTTAACAACTTTTCCCAATCTGTTCCAATATTCTGGAGCAGAATTTTCTAATTTCCAATATTCATCATAATGTGTCTTTGATACTTGAAATACTACAGTTGCTGCTTGATATAGCGCTTTCGCAGATTCAACAATGAATTGATTCAAATCCTGTTTGGATATATTTTCTTCTTTCTTTTTATATTCTATCGCTTTAGAAATATAACCTATTAATTCATCAGATTTAATATCTCCTAAATTCGAACTATATAAAGCGCTAATTCCCTTACCAACAAGTGCATCACAGTTAGTAGGTTGAAGTTCTAGTACTTTTGAATAATAATTTTTTGCCTCATCATAATTACCAACCTCTTGCGCATTTTTTGCTAATACAATCAAGTTGTCAATATTAGCACCCATAACATTTATATTTGCTCCCGCAAAATTATTATTATTAGTTACATATGTATTATAATTGTTAATTGCTTTTTCAGTTACAAAAGCTGTACCACAAAATTTACATATCCCTGCTTCTTTAGTATCGTCAACTTCAATATTCGCCCCACATTGAGTACATTTTGCAGCTACAAATCCCATACAATCTACCTAACCTCTCATAAGTATTTTCTTTATTATACATCTAAAAATAATTATTTGCTATAAGTTTATCGCAACAACCTCTATATAAGCGAGACTGTATATAGCGAATTATTATATCTTAGATGCTGAGATATATATTCCAAAAGTACAATTTCATCTGGTGACTTCATCGTTGTTCGTTCCGCTATATAATCATTCGAAGATAGCCGAAACAAATATTGGATTCCCTAGGATTTAAAAAAATCGATAAATTTTATGGATGAGTACCTCGATCAAAGATTATAAGCATTGTCTGTTTCAATTTCATTTCTTTCAAATGACTCAAATTTTGTTTTGCCAGTTCGTTTTCACTAATAGAAATGTGTTCTATCTCAATATCCAGATAATACTGGTTCAGAACATCATACATACCACTTACTAAGTCCCAGATTTGGCCTACTTGTGTATGTTGGTTATTACTTTTGCCAAACCGTTCTCTATTTTCTTTTGAGTTAGATGCTTCTGCTTTGCTTACGTCAATCACAAGTAGTTAATATCCATTCCATATCTCTAACTCATTCAAACTATAAAAATTTTATAAATATTCAGAATTCAAACAGGAAAAGACTTCTGGATCTAAACGCTTTCTTTGTTATAAATATCCCTGTACGGATAGCAGCATAGGTAGCCAGGCCTCTTTCCGTTTAAAATAATCTCTCTGAGTTCAAAGACGATAATCAGCCCTTTTTAGAAAGGCAACACTGCAATATATCTTTTATGGCATTTTCCGATTTCTTATAAAGGTATTGCTGACTTTTTTCTTGCATGATTTGCAAGTTCAGGATCCGTTAACCATTTCAAAATTTCTGGAATCTCTCTATATAAGATTTTTCCATATACGTCCCTGCCTATATGTATCATAATAAAAGGAACCTATCTACTTTCAAACAGATTCCTTCAATCATCTCTTAAGTTTATGATGTTATGCGAAGCAGGTGGTTTTCTGTTTCGCACGTCTCTGTTTCTGAGGTCAGGAACGGAGACGCACTAAACTGGCTAAAGCCAGAACAAAAAAGGCCCCAAGATACGTTGAATTGTATCCTGGAACCTCTTTTTTATGATGAACTATCCTTTTTCAACCTTTTTTATGTCGATTATTACCGACAACAGGGCGATTTTTAATCAGACATCAACAACAAATTACATTCCCATCTGCTTAGCTACCTCAGCAGCAAAGTCCTCGCTCTTCTTCTCCAGACCTTCGCCGGTCTCGAAACGAATGAACTTCTTTACCTTGATGGATGCGCCGTTAGCCTTGGCTACAGCTGCAACATACTGGGAAACGCTCTGCTTGCCGTCTTCTGCCTTTACATAAACCTGGTCTAACAGACAAGTTTCTTTCAGCTCTTTGTTGATACGGCCCTTTACCATGCCCTCGATGATCTTGTCGTTGGCATCCGGCTTCTCATTCTTAGCTGCCGCTGTAAGGATTTCTGTCTCTTTTGCGATATAATCAGCGCTTACTTCGTCTCTGCTGGTGAACATTGGCTTTAAGGCTGCTGCCTGCATAGCCACGTTCTTAGCCATATCCTTGATGTCATCGTTAACAACATCTGTCTCTACGTCTACCAGGACGCCAATCTTTCCGCCTGCATGGATATAGGATGCAACAAAACCATTTGCCTCCTCAACCTGCTCAAAACGACGGATATTCATGTTCTCACCGATAATGGCAATCTGGGAAGCAAGTGCTTCCTTTACGGACAATGTCTCGTCCTTAGCCCATCTCTCCTCCATGAATGCATCTAAATCCTTAGCGGAAGTGGTAAGCGCCTGTGCTGCAACATCTGCAACATATGTCTGGAACTTCTCGTTCTTGGCAACAAAGTCAGTCTCAGCGTTAACCTCTACGATTACAGCCTTCTTCTCATCAGCAGCTACTGCTGTAGCTACGATGCCTTCTGCTGCAATACGTCCGGCCTTCTTGGCTGCTCCGGCA
>OLPX01000218.1_pt1 | contig 64523 bp, 65 predicted proteins | sample 1672491 | NCBI WGS metagenome assembly OLPX01 (sample SAMEA3136692, study PRJEB25190) | human gut metagenome | biome: human gut; feature: human-associated habitat; material: faeces | place: Austria | collected 2013
TTTTCAGGGCATAAAAAAGGAGCCGCTGCTCCATAGATGATTACTCATCTATTTTGCAACGGCTCCTTTATTTACAATTACAGCCTCTTTAACAACGCTTCCCGCGCTTCTTCATAGCCTGGCTTTCCAAGCAGAGCAAACATATTTTTCTTATAGCTCTCTACGCCAGGCTGATTAAACGGATTCACGCCTAAAATATAGCCGCTGATTCCGCATGCAAATTCAAAGAAATAGAAAAGCTGCCCCAGGCTGAATGCATCCTGTGCCGGGATCTTCACCATCAGGTTCGGCACGTTGCCGTCCGTGTGTGCCAGAATGGTGCCGTTCATGGCACTCTTGTTCACGAAATCCACATTCCTGCCAGCCAGATAGTTCATTCCGTCCGTATCCACTTCCTCTTCCTGCAATACAATTTCTGCCGGAGATTCTTCTACATTGAGAACTGTCTCAAACATGATACGCGCACCATCCTGGATAAACTGGCCCATGGAGTGCAGATCTGTTGTCAGGTCTACGGCTGCCGGGAAAATTCCGCGCTGGTCTTTTCCTTCACTTTCCCCATAAAGCTGTTTCCACCATTCAGAAACATAATGAAGGCTCGGCTCATAATTTGCTACGATTTCAACCTGCTTTCCTTTTCTAAGCAGGATATTGCGGACTGCCGCATACAAAAGGGCCGGATTCTCTTCATATTCTGCTTCCAATGCAATCGTTCTCGCGTGGGCTGCGCCTTCCATCAAGCCGTCAATGTCAGCTCCGCTGACTGCAATCGGCAGAAGTCCCACGGCCGTCAGAACAGAGAAACGGCCGCCCACGTCATCCGGTACGACAAAGGACTCATACCCTTCTTCCGTTGCCAGATTCTTAAGGGCCCCCTTTGCTTTATCCGTCGTCGCATAGATTCTCTTATTCGCCTCTTCTCTCCCATATTTGGAAATCAGCATTTCCTTAAATACACGGAAGGCGATGGCCGGCTCCGTCGTTGTGCCGGATTTTGAAATGATGTTGATGGAGAAATCTTTGCCCTCCAGCACATCCTGAAGATCACGCATATATTTGCTGCTGATGCTGTTGCCGACAAAATAGATTTCCGGAGTTTTTCTTCTGCTCTTAGGCAGCATATTATAAAAGCTGTGAGACAAGAACTCGATTGCTGCTCTGGCTCCCAAATAAGAACCGCCGATTCCGATTACCAGCAGCACATCGGAATCTTCCTGTATCTTTGCCGCCGCCTTTTTGATTCTGCTGAACTCTTCCTTGTCATAATCAACCGGCAGATCAATCCAGCCAAGGAAATCATTTCCTGCACCTGTTTTTTCTGTCAGAACTTTTTTGGCCTCCAGAACCGTGCCTTTCATATTGACAATTTCTTCTTCCCGGATAAAATCAGATGCCTTTGAATAATCAAAAATCAATTCTTTGCTCATCGCTACTTCTCCTTTTCTTGTGTCGAATTCCAACAGCTTTATTATACCATGTCCGCTGGGCGGCCATGGTGCCTCCGGCGGAACTTAGCGCCTGGATTTCTGCGGCAAGCGCAGAAACCAGAATGCGCAGGTATAATATTCTCGCTGTGAATATTATACCATCTGCCGCCGGGCATTACAATGCTGCCGGCCATTTTACTTCCTGCAAGATTAAGAAAAATACTCTTGCAGGATCTCGCCAAGCAATTTCAGTTCCTCCGGATGCAGCGTTCTCTTGGCCTTATCCCCCGACTGCTTGTCCTGGGTTTTCAGGCCGTCTTTCCTGTCGGCTTCCCGGCTTGCTGCAATCTGCTCCAGGCTCTCCTTCAAATAACGGATACTCTTCTCCAGCTCGTCCCCATTTTCCATGGCTGTCATTTCAGCATTTCCATTTGCTGATGCAAATTCCCGTTCTCCGTCTTTCTTCCGCGACAGCAGGGAGAATCTTCCGCCTGACCTTTCCGCCTGCTGCTTTCCGTCCTTTTTCTGTCCTGCTTTCTCCCGCTCGGACTGAAGAAGTCCTTTTCTTCCTTTGTCCTCATCTTCCGAATCCCCGTCTAAAAACGGTTCCGCTTCCCCGCTCATCCGCTCTATCTGTTCTTTTCCGGTCTTTCCTTCTTCCCGACGAATCTCACGCACTTTTGCTTTCGTTGGTTTCAATATGGAAAGCTTTTCTTTTTTCTCCGCTTCTGCCGCATCCTCTGCCCTGTCCACGGCTCTATAAAAATGAGGCGAATTTTCCACATAATCCACGAGACAATCAGAAAGCTGCTGGCGTTTCGCCGATACGTTCGCCCCGTTATCCACGAATATCATAAATAAACCAGAAAGGATTCCCATTGCTCCGTAAAGAACGATATAATAGGAATCGCATCGGTACCAGTAGGATGCAAACGCCGCGATCCCACCGGTCAGGAAACACAGGATCATCGCCTGCATGGAAAAATTATCCCAGCTATCAAGCGAAATTTTCAGGAAACGGAATCCATATATCTGTTTTTCTATGTAGGCAGTCGTATTGCGGATCCCGTGGTTAATAAGGAACACATTCTCGGTCTTTTGCTTCAGCGTTTTCAAATTCTTATTCTTTGTAAGCGCCATGTTGCCGGTTTCTTTAATCAATCTTTTGTAGAGGCTGCTCGTCAGTAGTTTGCTGATGATCCCTAGCGCGCAGATCGCCGCCAGTGCATACAGCACCTTTCCGGTTTGTAAAACTTGTAGCATATTAAGCTCCCCTTTCTTCTCCAGATTGTTCCAGATGATGATTCCCATTATAACCACCTCGAACTTTTTTGAGAAGATACAGAAGCCAAAAATCGTTCGTCAAATACCGGGGAAATTCGATTCTTAAGGGGTTCAGAATACAGCTCAGGCACCCTGCATTTTCCCGGCTTACAGCTTCTCCAGCATTGCTTCAACAAGCCGAACCGCATGTCTGATAGCGGCAGCTTCAAAAGTCTTATAATCTACGGCAACACTGTCGTCAGCCTTATCAGAGATCGCCCGGACGATCAGGAAAGGAACCTGATTTAAATACGCAGCCTGTGCGATGGCTGCCCCCTCCATTTCCGTGCAGTCCCCCTGAAACGTCTCCCGCAGCCATTTTTTCTTTTCCCCGCCGCCGATAAACTGATCGCCGCTCACGATCCGGCCGGAAAACGTCCGGATATCCGGATTTGCCTGCTGGCAGCATTCCAGACCGATCTGAAGAAGCCGCTCATCTGCCTTGAACGCTTTCGTGTCCATCTGCGGAATCTGACCCAGCTCATATCCAAAAGACAGTGCATCCACATCATGCTGGACTGCGTCCACGGACAGCACAATATCGCCAATGTTGATTTCCTCGTTCAGGGATCCTGCAATACCCGTATTCAGAATTCCCTCTACATGATAATGATCCACAAGAATCTGACTGCACACTGCTGCATTGACTTTTCCAACTCCAGAGCGCACAACGACAACATCTTTTCCCTTAATCTTCCCCTCACGGAACTTCATCCCGGCCACAGTCTTCACGGTCACCTCCGGCATCATGCCGCAGAGCTGCTCAATCTCGTTCTCCATTGCACCAATAATACCCAGCATCATTTTTCTCCTTTTTACCATGAAATTCTTTCGATTACTTTTTTTGCGGAGCACCGGCACTTTCGCCCCTTCCGCCCTCTATTATACATGAAGTCTTTCCCGGCGGGCAATGGCTTTTTTCCCCTTTTCATTGACCATTTGCGACTGCTTCTATAAAATCCGGCGGTGCCCCACGGATCCAGCATCCGGCCTGTATGCCTGTCCCTAAAAACCTCATTACGCAGACGAAGCAAAATTCCTTTGCCGCGCTTGACAAATCACACTTTTATTATGTATAATCCAGTGGATATTAGCTTAGAGTTGCGATAGGTTTCTGTCGCCTGGAATGGAGGAAAAGAAATGGTGTACCAGACACACGGAGTTTGTTCCCGTGAAATTACATTCGACGTTGTAGATCATAAATGCGTAAATGTTCGCTTTAAAGGCGGATGTTCCGGAAATACTCAGGGAGTTGCCAGACTTGCAGAAGGCATGGACATTGACGAGGTTCTCCAGAGAGTGGAAGGAATTAAATGCGGCGCACGCCCCACATCATGTCCCGACCAGCTTGCACGCGCTATCAGACAGTATAAAGAAGAAAACGGTCTGGCCTAATTTACGAATTTGTTTAGAGAGCCGTCGTCTCAGCAGAAAGATTTACTGAGACGTACGGCTCTTTCACTCTTTATTCTGTCATCCATTATAAAATTTTATTTCTGCATTCTTTACACATCCCGCACTATTTCATAAACCATCCCCTTTCCAAAGAATTTATATATAAAAGGCCTTTTTATATATCTGCTTTGCATTTTGGAGGAAACCGAATGCCATCCGGTCTGCCGGATGCACCGTCCAAAACTGTCTCATTTTAAAGGGCAGCTTATCCTCCTATAAATATAATCGTATTTTTTTCTGAATTGTGACAGATTTTTTTCAAAAATTGAAAATTTTCATTTCCCATATCCGTTCTTCCTGCCGTCAGTTTCATATCTTCCCTCAGGAATGGATACCTTTTATCAATTCCCCGCCTGCAATTTCGGGTTTGGGGTTGACAATTCTCCCTCAGCCGTTACTATTAAATTAGCCAGCACGCATGTGCAGATTCAGGGAGGCATATCAAATATGAAAACCATTATTCTAACCGGCGGCGGAACTGCCGGACATGTTACCCCAAACCTTGCCCTTCTCCCCGCGCTCAGAGAGAACGGTTATGACATCCGCTACATTGGTTCCTATAACGGCATCGAGCGAAAGCTGATTGAAAACGCCGGGATTCCTTATGACGGGATATCCTCCGGAAAGCTGCGCCGTTATTTTGATCTTAAGAACTTTTCTGACCCGGTTCGTGTCCTGAAGGGTTATTATGAGGCCAGAAGGCTTCTGAAAAAGTATAAGCCTGACGTCATTTTTTCAAAAGGCGGATTTGTTGCCGTACCCGTCGTCCTGGCCGCCAAACATTATAAAATTCCAACGATCATTCATGAATCCGACATGACACCGGGCCTTGCAAATAAGCTTTGCATCCCATCTGCCAGACAGGTGTGCTGCAATTTCCCGGAGACTATGAAGTACCTTCCCCAGGAAAAAGCAGTTTTAACCGGATCACCGATCCGTTCAGAGCTTTTAAAAGGCGACCGCCTTGCCGGACTTCAATATACGAATCTCTCTGCTGCCAAACCGATCCTTCTGGTTATCGGCGGCAGCTTAGGCTCCGTCAAAGTCAATCAAGCGGTTCGTCAGGTACTCCCCCGGCTTCTCGCAAAATTTCAGGTCATCCATATCTGCGGAAAAGGAAATCTGGATGAAACGCTGATCGGAACTTCAGGATATGTCCAGTATGAATATGTGGACAATCCCTTAAAACATTTATTTGCTGCTGCCGATCTGGTCATTTCCCGAGCCGGGGCTAACTCTATCTGCGAAATCCTCGCGCTCAGAAAGCCGAATATCCTGATCCCGCTTTCTGCCTCTGCAAGCCGCGGCGATCAAATCCTCAATGCCGCCTCATTCTCCAAGCAGGGCTTTTCAACGGTTCTGGAGGAAGAAAAGCTTTCTGATGAAACACTGTTGGATGCCATTCAGCATACCTTTGAAAACAGGCGGCAATTCATTCAGGCCATGGAAAAAAGTCCGCTTACAAATGCTGTTGATACGATTATTGATCTCATCAATCAGGCGGCGTCTGAAGGCTCTCAGTCTCGGAAATGATCCAGCCTTTCCCTCAGCATTTTTCTGGCCCTTGATATCCGGGAGCGGCACGCCGCTCCCGAAATTCCAAGCATTTCTGCGATTTCCGGTTCCTCATACCCTTCAATAAAATACATAAGTGCCGGTTCTCTCCAGACAGCTTTCATGCCCTCAATACGGTTCTGTACCATCTGATACTTCTCTTCATGCAGGATCATTTCCAGCGGATCCCTGCACGCCCGTTCTTCCCTCGTCAGGCTCTCCACCGGGTTTGACTCCAGACTTATCTTTTCATAATGACTGTTCTTCCTGTAAAAATCAATACTCCTCCGTTTTACGATACAAGCCAGCATCCTTTTTGCCTCTGCCTCATTCAGTTCCTGAAAATATCTGGAAGAATAATACGCCCAGAACGCTTCCATAACCACATCTTCCGCGTCGGCATAAGGGACGCCATTATCAAACGCTATTTTCATATACAGTTTTGCATATTTTTCAATCAGCATTTGCAGCAGCTCTTCATCTTCGCGCCGCATAAATTCTCCTTTGTAAACTATATTTCTAATGCTTCTTTAATTTTTTCAGCCGTCTCCGCAAGGATTTCCGGTGCCTCTTCTCCCGGCGTCCAAGTCACGATTTTAGGACCGCCTTCGTATCTCGGAATAATATGCACATGGAAATGAAAGACCGTCTGTCCGGCCGCCGCACCGTTATTCTGAACCAGGTTAAAGCCTGCACATCCTAAGGATTTCTTCATCGCCGTACCGATTTTGGCTCCCAGAGGAAGAACGCGGGCTGCTGTCTTTTCGTCCAGTTCACAGACATCCTTAAAATGCTCTTTCGGAAGAATCAGCGCATGCCCCTTTGCCGCAGGCCCCAGATCCAGAATCACACGGAAATCGTCGTCCTCATATATTGTTGAGGATGGAATCTCCCCATTTGCAATCTTACAAAAGATACAGTTATCGTCTCTCATAATCTATCTCTCCATTCCACTTTTTCTTACGGGGCTTCCGATACAGGATACCTCCAAAAAGAATTCCCAGAACAAGGCCTGATATGTGGGCGGCATTGTCGATACCAACACTGGTAAATCCAAAGTACAGGGAAAACGCAATCATAACCACCAACTGCCTGGTGCTTAGATCCTCTAATCTCCCTTTATTGACCGCCACTGCATAGAGCAGTCCCCCTATTACACCAAATATTGCTCCGGAGGCACCGGCCGATACCGTAAGCACATCCGGTTCCTGAAAATACAGGGAGATCCAGCCTGCCCCAATACCGCAGCAGAGGTATAAAATCAGATACTTCACATGACCCAGGGCCCTCTCCAGATTATCTCCAATCACGAACAGAACCAGCATATTGTTGATAAGGTGGTTAATACCGAAATGCATGAACATTGCAGTAAACAGGCGGTAGTATTCGTGATCTTTGAGAACTGCCGCGGCCTCCATCGCTCCTTTGTGATACATAAAAAACACATCACCCGTGGAACCTGCTGTCTCTAAATACAAAAAATACAGGACATTTACTGCAATCAATATGCCATTCACATATGCTTTTCTGTCGGAGGGATATTCCATGTTCTTCTGCCTCCTTTATTTTGCTATGAACAGTATAGCATATTTCTTCAAGCTTATCAATGGACAGTCATAACTGTTCTTTTTCTTTTCTTATCTGAATATATCTTATTCATACTTACATTTACTTTACATGAATTGAAATTGCAGTCCGGCAATTTCTATGGTTTCTCCGACTCTCAGTTCACAGGTCTCATTAGCCTCAAGCTTCCGTTCTCCAACCTTTGTCCCATTGGTCGAATTCAGATCCGTCAGGGAAAATCCATTTTCTGTTCTGTCGATTCTTAAGTGAAGCCGGCTTACCCCAGGGCTTTCCAGACAGTAATCCGCCAAATTTCCGTTTTTACCAATAATAAATGGGAAATAGCGTATTTTTATTTCCTCTCCTCCTTTTTTAGGGATCAAGCGCCGGATATCCTTATCTGCCTCTCCCTCCGATAATAGAACCGTTTGAAATTCGTCCTCCTGTTCCCTCTCTTCTTCGCATTTCCCATACTCTGCCATCAAGGCATTCTGGTATGGGAATTCTTCTCTTGTCTCCGGTTTTCTCTGCCGTCCCAAAATATCATCTGCCCTGCGTACAGCCGCATACCCCTGACGTTCTGTATCTGTCTCCAGTCCTCTGTCCTCGTCTTCCCAATATCTGACTTCCCAGCTTTCTTCTTTCCCGTTCTTCTTTTTTTCTTCAGTTCCTTCCCCGTCATCCCCGCCCCTCCGTTCTGCCGCCGCTGACACAGCGAAAGCAAGACCGCAGAGAAGAAGCACAGCCGCAAGCAGCATCGGCCAGAAATTTTGTACCGTATAGAGCAAATCCCCTTTCTGTATCCATACTGCGGCCGCTAAACCAACCAGGAGAACCACGAGAACCCCACTGTATATGTACTTCTTGCTGTGTCCGGTGTTTAGGACTTCTGTTTTTTTCGGAACCGCGGTTTCTTCGCGGATAATATCCCGCGTCCATTCCAAATCCCTGCTTTCACTTTTTCTATCTTCTTCTTGTTCTTCCTCTCCTTCTTCCTGATATTCCCCTGCGCGAATGACCTGTTCAATAGCATCCAGTCCAAAATTTTCTTTTCTGCTTTCCTGAAAAATCCCAAAGGCAAGAACAACCGCTTTTGTATCCCGATGGCTGATATGATTCAGCAGATATGTCGTCAGATTCCGAAACGCCTCCATAAAATCTGTACGGTATCCCGGAATCAGGCATAAAAAACACTGAAAAGATTCTGGTTCTACATAGATATATTCCGGTTCCAGGCACAGCCGGCTCTCATCCAGCAGATACCGCTCAAGCTGTTTTAACGTGTATAAAAGATCTGAAACAAGGCGGTATATCTCCTCCCCATTTAAGTTCCGGTATCCCAGAACCCGATCCAACGGCTGTTTTGAGGTAATATCATAATAAAACTGTGCCTGGCCGTCTACTCTCTTCACATGAAATGCAAGAAGTCCTGATATCACATTTTCAAGGAGCATTTTTTCTGTGTACCGTTCTGTTTTATTCTCCTCCGGTTTTATAATTAAATAATTCCGGTTCATCTCCCGCCTATATTCCGCCGTTATCTTCATTCTTTCCGTCCCTCTTTTCCAACAACGCCTGTACTTGCCTTAAAAAAGTTTCAGGACAGCTCTGTTTCATTTCAATTTGTTTTTCCCATTCCCCGGCAGCCGCGCGGCCGTTCACACTCTTATTCTCTATTTCCAACTCTGCATCATATGTGCCAAGCCATAAGCGAGGATTACCTCTTTTTTCGGCCAGCTCCGAAATATCCTGCGCTGCGCCCTCTTCTGCCCTAGTTCTGGCAACTTCCACCGCTTCCTGCAAAATCATTGTCCCAGTCACTTCATCATGAAGAATATAGGCCTCCTTTACCACAAAACCAAGCGTCCATAAAACAATTCCCATAACCAGGGCAGCTTCCACCGTAAAACTGGCCTCCATGCCTGTCTGCTTTACAAAAAAGTCAGACAGAGTCCGGCCGGCAGCAGAAATGGGAGAAACGGCAGCCGTTTCTTTCCCGCCTGGCCATTTCGCATCCTTGCGAAAACAATCCAGAATAAACTGTATATGCTGCACAAAATGAGGCCGGATAGCAGAAGCACCAGATTCTCTTCCAGTTTCAGATACAAACCTGCAACCGCGAAAAACCATCCGTCTCCTCTCCCAATCTCTCCTCCCGTTATTGTACTTAAGAAAAGCAGCATTCCACCAATTCCTGAAGACAGTATATAGCTCCATAACTCTTCTCCTGAACCAATTCGAAAGAAAATCCCTGTTACCCCGAAGAAAAGCAGACATCCCCGGCTGATACTGTGAAACCGCATATCCTGCCAAGCCGCCGACAGAAGGTACAGAAAAAATATGTTCATTTTCCGGTTTCTCCCCTCTCCCTGCACACAGAACAACAGCCAAGATACTCTACTTCCTCAAGCGGAACTTTTCTCACATAGGATATCATTGCACTGCAAGACATATCTGCGTGATAATGTTCACCTCCCTGGGTCACATAAACGACACCTGCCGCCGTATTTTTACAGCAGCGGACACACGGCTTATAATACCTGCCGGCAGAATTTTTCGTACTGTCTGCCGCCTCTGCGTCGATGGTTCTATATTCATTTGAAATGTAGTGGCAGTCCCGATATAAATGATATTTTCCCATCCCGCTTCCAACGTACACCATCTCCTCATCTCCTGTACCGCCCTGATTACTGTCCGCGGTACTCTCAAGCTTCCCTTCCGTCCCTATCCACACTCTCCTCAAAGCAGCCGCATGCATGGAGATCCCGGAATTTATAGCAGGAAAAAACGGGATTTTCTCACCATATTCAACATCCAGACAGACGTTGCCATCGGAATCCGGGACTTCCGCCTTCCGTACCCAAATACCGTTTGCCTCCGGAAAAACAGCTTTGATTTTTCCATACAGGACGGCACCAGAAGCCGCATCTCCCACTTTTCCCAGCCAGTCATAAGCTGCCCGAAGATCAGGATCCTCATCTCCTGGAGCCTCCGGAAGTTCGGTTCCTTTTTGCAGCAGATCTGCCGCAAAATAGTACCGGCTCAGCTCTCCGCAGAACTCCTCTGTCACTGTCTGGATCTGCCTCTGTCTGTCGAGCCAGCGTATTGGCTCCATCAGCGCCGCTGCCAGCATCAGAAATAAAGGAAGGCAGACGGCAGCCTCTATGGTCAAACTGCCTTCATACATTCTTTTTGAGAGCAAGGTGAATCGCAGTACCTTCTTTCCGTGGTGGATCCTGTGATTTAGGGGGAAATTACCAGGTACTTGGAGAGACTTAGTAACTTTCATGAGGTCTGGAGTTTTCAACAAAAAAAGACAAAAAATGTGTATGTTTATCATTTTGCGGAAAGAAGGCACCGCGATTCACCTCCCATCTCAATACTTTTTTTCTGCACTTACGACAGTCTGGTATTCACTTTTCAGCAGGAAAACATGTTTCTGGACTGCTGTTGTCTCTATTTTCAGTTGGTATATGCAGGCGCTAACTTCAAAATCCGGCTGGATTGTGCGCATATTCCACTGAATAATATCCAGCATGCGATAATTTTTTTCTGTCCGATTTTGGAGCAGCAGCAAAACCCTTATATATTCCTCGTAGCCATAGCCGGACTCGCTCTGCCCAGGATTCTCCTGTTCCAAAAATCCTAAGGTCAGCAGCTCCTCCATCCCAAGCTTCCAGCTCCTTTCATCTTTCCATACAGGAACCTTTCCGCCTGATAAAAGGCACCTTACATCCATTACCGCTTCCCCAAAAGCCCACAGCGTCAAAATAAAAAACGAAACCACAAACTGTACCGGCACAGCCCCGGCTGACACGGCGGCCGCCAGGGAATCTGCCTCCGCTTTTTTATCTGGAGACGCGAGAAGATAAAGCAGGTTCATGGCGCCTCTCACAGCGAGCATCTGTTCTGCGGCCGCCTTCAGATTGTCTCTGTCCGAGGCCTTTCCGCCAAGAAGATATTCCTGCTCATAGGAAAGTATGTGTTCTCCCTGGAGGCCCATCTCTTTAGTTTCCTCCAAAAAACTGTTAAAGTATAGGAATGCATATTCATTTATCAGAAGAACTTCCGGTGAAAATGAAATTGTTCCTTTGTCCTTTAACCGTTCCGATGGAATTCCGGACAAATCTGCCTCTTTTCCGGAAATCTCCGTTCCCGCAGGAAGCACCAGCGAAAGAAGATCAGCGTCCAGCAGTTTTTCCAGACGGTCTAATGCCTCAGACTTTTCTTTGTCCTCTTCTCCCTGCGCAGTTCCTTCCGGAATCTCCAATAAATTCCACAGACTTTCAATTTCCCCCCAGTCGTATTCTTCCTCTTCGTCCTCTCCTCCAATATCCGTATCCAAAACAGTAAGCGCCTCCTCTATACAGCCCATCTGCCCGTCTATGGCATCACACATATCACGATAATCCGCCAACGCTTCTGATGCTGGTCTTATGATTCCGGCATATGCCGTTTTCTCCTGTCCCATCCATCCCGCCGCTTCAGTGTCGTCCAGTGTCTCCTGTTTTTCCATGCTCTCACCGTATGCCTTAAGCTCTTCCAGCTCGTCTTCATACTGATCCACATATCCGGAAAACTTTTCCATCTCCGCCTTCAGTTTCCCCGCATTAGACCGAAATTTACTCTCCTGTTCTTTTCCTATTGCCGTACTGCCGTTTTCCCTCAGCTCCTCCATCTTTTGCAGGCTGTTTTCGATGCTGTTTCTTGCCTTTTCCAGCTTTCTCGTTTTTCTCCCCGCCTGCCGGCAGGTTTCCAAAAGACTTTTAAAATCACCTGCTTTTGCCGCCTCGTTGGCCGCTTCCGTAATTCCAGCCAGATTTGATGCCACATCTGGGAGCCGGTACATGATATATGCTAAAATTTCTTCTTCAAATGCGGCGGCAGCGTCGTCCTCCAGCATTCTTTTTTCGATGATCCGGCTCCCATCGTTTTTCATAGGATACAGATTTTCCTGCTCCATATAGAAATCGATATAACGATCATAAGATTCCATAACTGCCTCATCTGTATCTGCTTCAAGGAATAAAAGCCGGTACATATCCCATAAATTCCGGTTATATTGGCTGAACAGGGAAGCCGCCGCGGAGTCTGCCGCCATCTGAAGATACAAGCGGGCCCCGGCAGTCCGCGCGGATTCCAGAATTCCAAGCAGGAGAGAAATAACACAGACAAGGATCAGGCTTAGAAATACTGTGATTTCCCCCTTCTCTTTCACGCTTAATAAACCTCTTTCGACTGCTTGTTGATTTCCTTAAAAATATTTTCGAGCAGATCGTTGATCTGCTTTTTGAATATGATTACAAGTCCTATTAACACGACGAGTATGAGCACAACTTCAATCACGCCCACTCCATCTTCTTCCAAAAGAAACTCCCGAAATGTCCTCATAACTTCTCCTTTCATACCAGCGTTAAAAACGCCGGCGCAACTACCATTACCATTACAACACCCAGCATCAGAAACAGCGGAATCAAAAGCTTTGTTGACGCCTCTTCCCCAAGCCGTTTGGCGATATCTTTCCTCTGTTCAAATGCTTCTTCCATTTCAGACTCCAGAGTCTTCCTCAGATTCTTTCCTCCCGTTTGAAGGCTGCTTTGCAAAAGAGAAGAAAACCGTATATAGCAGCGCAGTCCGCATCTTCTGCCAAACTCTCCATAAGCCTGAATCTCACTGACTCCTGTCTCAATCTGGTTCATGGTGATCCGCATTTCCTGATAAACAGGATGCCGTTTCAGCCATTCCGCCTCCGCAGATTCTGGCACCATTTTCTTCCATGCCTGCCGGATCGTATGACCTGCTCCCGTTAAAACAATAAAGCGGGAAACCAGATCCGAATAGTCCAAAAGGAGCCTTTCTTCCCTTTTCTTTCTCTGTTCCTCCATATCCTGTTTTTCTTTTAATCGCAAACAGACAGCCGCAGCTATGCCAAGCAGCAGGATGATTTCATTTTCTCCCTCTTCGGCTGTACGGTAAGAGACGGTTCTCCCTTCGAATTCTTTCGGAAGCGTCACATACCCCTCTTCAGGCCTGCTGTTCATGACTGCCCAAAGCATGTCCTCAAATCGTTTCTCAAGGCTTGTTTCTTCCGGATAAAGCGTCACCGGAATTTCAATCTTCTCATCAAAGCTCCCGTTGGAAAGTTCCGCCTCCAGATATACGGTCGCTCCTTCCGGAGGTATCTCCTCTTCATATACCGTTCCGCTGCTGCTAAGCAGCTCCGGATTTTCTGATGTCCAGGAGACTGAGAGACCATACTCCTCGATTTCCCCTACCAGGTTTAAATTTTCTCTCACCTCCTCCAAAGAAGGGTTTTCTCCCAGGATCCTGGCATATAAAAGTTCCGTTACCTGTCCCAGAACCGAAATTCCCTCTTCCCTGGAAAGCTTCTGCTCCGGCACGGAGAGCTCGACGAAAACCGCATCTTCCTCCAGACCGTACACCTCAAGCGGGTACACAGCATCCCCCTCACCCCAGGAATTTCTTTCCAGCCTGTACGAATCCACGCCGCCGCTCTGAGAGGAAAATTCCATAAGAATATAAAGTCCTGCGCCTGCCATCATGCAGGCAATATATTTTCCTGCCTTTTTCCATTCTTCGCGCTTCATCACAGCCCCCTTATTTTTACATCTCAATATTGAGAAAAGCCGCGGAAAGCCGGTTCGCCAGACAATAAAAGCCCAGACAGCAGGTCATAATCACCCGTCCCATCATCGTTCCATACAGAATATCGAAAAATCCCGGCGACGTCCATTCAATATAAATCACCAGAAGAATTGGAATTGCAGACATGATTTTCTGCTCCATTCGCCTTGCCGATGTCATTGTGAGAATCTCTTCCCGCATACGGATCTTCTCGCCTATAATCTCCGCTGTCCGGGAAATGATTTTCATCAGCTCTCCGCCGCTCTTCCTGGCCGCCGTGAAAACCTCTGTAAAATTCCTGACATCTTCCAAACCGCTTCTGTCTGCAAAATTTTTCATCGCCTCCTCAATCGGATGATTCATTTTCACCTTTCTTAAGATCAGGCGGATTTCCCGAGAAATCATAGAATCTTCCCCATAGATCCGGTCAAGCTCGCCTGCGGAAGAAGCAAACGCATTTTCCACTGAATATCCGGCATTCAAAGCCGATGCAAGAATTAAAATGGCGTCTTTAAACTGGAGACTCAGCTTTTCCAGCCGCCGTTTTTGCAGCACATTCCTCATATAGACCGGATACAAAATACATGCTGGAAGCAGAAGCAAAAACAGCGCGGCGCTTCTGTAAAACACATAAACCATTACAGCCAGATATCCAGCTCCCTGTCCTGCATAGAGAAGCCATTCCGTCCTGCTCAGACGGTAATTTCTATAATCCGGTTCCGGACAGCCATAATTTTTCCCTGTGCTTAAGCTCTCCTGTTTTCTCAAGGCTCCCATGAAACTCGAAGATGGGATTGAGGATAATTTCACCATTTTCAAAGCGGTCCACCTCCTCTATGGAAACAACCTTTCGGCTTTTATCCCGCATTCTTGCCACATGAACCATAATGTCAATGGCCGATGCAATCTGGCTCCGGATTGCCGCCAGAGGAAGATCTGCCCCCATTAGCACCATGGTTTCCAGCCGCGCCAGCATATCTCTTGCACTGTTTCCGTGTCCCGTGGAAAAACTTCCGTCATGGCCTGTATTCATAGCCTGAAGCAGATCCAGAGCCTCTTTCCCTCTCACTTCTCCGATAAGGATCCTGTCCGGCCGCATACGCAGGGACGCCCGGATCAGCTCTCCGATCCCGATTGCACCTTCCCCTTCTGCATTCGCCTCCCTTGTCTCCATGCTGATCAGGTTTTCAATATGGCAGAGCTTCAGCTCCGCCGAATCCTCGATTGTGATCACCCGCTCATCCGAAGGGATAAATTCGGAAAGCGCATTTAAAAATGTCGTTTTTCCGGCCCCTGTACCGCCGCTGACAAAAATATTGTATTTGGCCGCCACAAGCGCCTTTAAAATATCGGCAGCTTCCTCAGACAGGCTTCCATATTCCAGAAGCCTGTCCATGGTAATTGCCTCCGGGAATTTCCGTATCGTAAGAATCGGGCCGTTTAAAGCCACCGGCTCCAGAACAATATGGACACGGGAGCCGTCCTCCAGGCGCGCATCCGCGATTGGAGAGGATGTGTTGACAATCCGGTTGACCTTTCCGACAATCTGCTGGATCAGATCCAAAAGCTGTTCTCTGGACTCAAAACCGTGTTCCCATCGCTCAACCCGGCCGTGGCGCTCGACAAAGACATGTTCCGGCCCGTTGACCATAATTTCCGTAATTTCCGGGTCATCTACAAGCTCCTGAAGGATATCCAGGCGCCGGAACGAATCAAACAGCTCACGCTGGAGCCGCATCCTTTCTTTCAGCGTCAGCGGCCGCTCCGAGGCGGCAGAAAAAATTTCTCCGTCAATCAGCTCCGAAAGCTCTTCATCCTCCATCTGCTTCTGGTAATTGATGGATTCCAAAAGCCGCTCTCTCAGCTCCTTTTTCAGGTCTCCCATAGGCTGCTCTGCCCCTTTAACATATTTCTGACAAAATCTCCCAGTTCTCCCCAGGCAAGCTCCTGCGGGAAATGTTCCATTCTCCTGTTTCCCATCACAGCCGGGACATGGAGCTTACGGATTTTATCCTGCATCGACTGGCTGCCCTGTTCTTCTATGTACTCTTCAAACTCACGTATCTTGGCCCTGGCCACTTCATCATCCTTGACCGGCATATATACGATCTGGCACAGATTTAAAAACGGGAGTACCTGCTTTCCGAATGCACCGATATCGAGAACCAGCGTTTCAAAATTCCCTTCTCCGGCGATTTCTTCAAACATTCCCACCAGCTCTTCTGCCGAAATCTGGCTGTAATCCTCCGGAAATCTCATGGGAGGCAGCCAGGCCATATCCCCGATAAAATGGAGAACGGTATTAAGCCTCATGGCATTGAGCCTTCCCTGTTTATAATAGTAAACCAAATCCGAAAGATCCCGTTTCCACCGCTCGCCCATCAAGCCGGAGAGGCCGCTGAATGCATCGAAGCTGGAAAACAGAACCCGCTCCTCCTTTGCCAGAATCTGACCTATGGAAAATGCAAGAAATGTCTTTCCGCATCTTCCCACCGGCGAGTACACCCCGATAACTCTCCGCATCCTGTGCATCCCGCTTCCATATCCTTCCGGAGTCCCCGGCATCTCACAATAGCATGCCATCACCTCCCGGATAATATCGTCTCCCGACTGATACTTATAAATTTCCCGCTTCTTTCCGCCGGGACCTTTTCTCTCCTCCGACAAAAAAATCGGCTGTCCATCGTATCTGCCTTCCAAAGTCCCAAGATCCGTATCCTCCCCCGCAAGCAGTACATCGACACCATGCTCCTTCATATACGCTTCCAGCTTTTCCTTTGATGTAAATGCCTGGGCCTGGAACATCCCTGTTTCTTTTCTGTTTACATAATCCGACAGCCGCTCCGCATAAAACGGATCCGAGTCGTAAACTGCCATCGTTTTTTTCATCGCCGCCCTCCTTTTTGTTCCCTGTTCTCAGGAAAACAGCAGATAAATACTGTATCCGGCCGCAAGAAACGGCCCAAGCGGAATGACATCCCTCCTGTAATTCCACTCACGATATACAGAAAGCCTGTGTTCCCGCCCTGTTCTGGCCGCAAACCGGCCAAGAAAACACAGACGCTCCCGAAAACTCCCGTCCTTGTACATCTTCCATGCAGAAGCTGCTGCCGCCAGCAAAAGCCCCGCAAAAACTGCAAAGATCCCGTCCCAGATACCCAGGGCGCCCACGCAAATCCCCATAAGCTTAATATCTCCGGCGCCGATCATCCTGCATACAAAAAACGGAAAGAACAGAATGCAGACAGCCGAAAGTCTTGCCAAAAATCCCGCTACTTCCAAAACCGCCGTTAAAAAATTTCCTCCTTTTCCGTATCCGACGGCGGCAAAATACAAAATTCCTGCGAAAATACCTGCAAAAACCTGCGTGTTATAAACCTTTCTCCTCCGACAGTCCGTAATGGCTGCCAGAATAAGGAACAGCAATAATCCAGTCCTTACAATAACATCACTCCCTCTCAAGAGCCAAAATAAAGGTCCTCTTCACCTGATAATATCTTTGGAATGCTGCCTGAAACAGGCTGTACCGGCATAGCGCCAAACTGAGACTAAAATGAAGAACTCATTTCTGAATGTGCCCTTATTATCCAGGATTCCAAACGAAAAGTCAATCTTCGTTTCGTAAAATACAGCCCCCTTTTTTCGTCAATTTTCAACAAAAATAATTATGTCAACAAGGTTTTTCATAGAAATTTGATACAATCCATTGACTCCGTCCGCGAATGATGGTAGAATACAATCAGTTTATATTTTTAAACCAAAGGAGGGCTTACATGGCTGAAGAAAAGCAGCTCGGAGAATATTTTTCCGAATGCGTCCCGCTCTTCATCGCCCTTGGAGACGTGACGCGGCTGACCATTATTCAATGCCTGTATGAGATAAGCCGTCAGAAAAACAGAAGAGAAATTCCTGGACTGAATGTCAAAGAAATTACGGAACAGACTAACCTTTCCCGCCCTGCGGTCTCGCATCATCTGAAAATCCTGAAGGAAGCAGGACTGATTGATGTACTCCAGAAAGGCGTCTGCAACTTCTATTATCTGAACAGCAATCAGGCGATTGAAAAACTGATCGGCTTCGGGAACGAATTACTTAAGAATTCCAGCAAATGAATATCTTGTAAAATGCCTGACAATACTACCATCAAAACCCTATAAAGGAGCGTGGCAGTATGATTTTCAGGAAAAAACCAACCGCATCGGATCGGGAACGCCAGAATGATCTGAGAGAGCTTGTGCGTGAGATCGAACTGAGCAAAGGGGCAATCCTCTCTGCCCAGAACCGTTTTGAACAGGTAGTGGATCCAACGCTTATCGACTGCTATATTTTTGAACTGAATGCAGCACAGCTCCGTTACCAGTTCCTTCTGCGCAACCTGAAAAGGCGGGAACTTCAGGAGGTCTGACATCATGCACACCTGGTATGAACAGGCTGTTTTCTACCATATATATCCCCTGGGGCTGACGGGGGCGCCAAAGGAAAACTGTGAAACTGCGGTATCCGACCGTTTTAGAGAGCTGTTTCGCTGGATCCCTCATATGAAATCTTTAAACATGACGGCACTCTACATCGGCCCTCTGTTTGAATCCACTCGCCATGGCTATGACACCAGGGATTACCGTCTCGTGGACCGCCGTTTGGGAACCAACGATGATTTCAAAAACTTCGTGGAACAATGTCACGCGGAAGGGGTTCGAGTTGTCGTTGACGGTGTGTTCAATCATACAGGAAGGGAATTCTTTGCCTTCCAGAGTCTTTTAAAGGATAGGGAAGCCTCGCCTTATAGAGACTGGTACCGCGGCATAAACTTCGGATGGGGGAGTCCGCTCGGGGATCCCTTTGGATATGAAGCGTGGCAGGGGCACTTTGAACTCCCATGCCTGAATCTCCAGAATCCCGAAGTCAGGAATTATCTGCTGGATACGGTTCGGTTCTGGGTGGAAACCTTTGACATCGACGGGATCCGGCTGGACTGCGCCGGGGATCTGAATTTTGCATTTATGGAAGAACTGCGTTCTTTCACTGCTTCCATAAAGGAAAACTTTTGGCTGATGGGAGAAGTCATCCACGGCCAGTATGCCCGTTTTGTGACGCCGTCCGCCCTTCATTCCGTCACCAACTATGAGCTCCACAAGGCCCTTTATTCCGGTCATAACGACCATAATTACTTTGAAATTGCCCATAATGTGAAGCGTCTCGAGGCAGTCGGGGCATCGCTCTATACTTTTGCCGACAACCACGATGAAAACCGGCTTGCCAGCAAGCTGAGAAAAAAGGAACATCTTTTCCCTGTTTATCAGCTTCTCTTTACGCTCCCCGGTATCCCTTCCATTTACTATGGAAGCGAGTGGGGAATGGAGGGGATCCGGTCTTCCACCTCTGACGACGCCCTTCGTCCTGCTGTCTCCATGGATCAGGAACCGTCTCTTCACTGCGGCCTTACCGACGCCATTTCCAGCCTGGCAGGGCTTCATGGATGTTTCGACGCATTCCACAGCGGGCAGTACGAAGAACTTCTTCTCACAAACCGGCAGTATGCATTTGCCCGCAGAGGAGAAACCAGCCTGATCCTTTCTGCCGTCAACAACGATGACACGCCGGCCGATGTAAAAATACGGCTTCCAAAGGGCGTATCCGGCAGCGCTTCGGCTGAGATTCTTTTTGAGTCGTGCGGAAACACAGAGCAATGTGCCCTGTTTCCATCGGAGAAAGAGCCATGCCTTGTCTCTGCCGAAAACGGTGCTTTTTCGGTGTCACTGCCTGCAAACGGCGGCGTGATTTATAAAATTGTGGAGGGGTAATTATGAGTACAAAAGCGAACAAAAAAGACCCGGCACCTGCGAAAAAGCCAAGGAAAAAGCAGGTTGGAACCGGCTTTATTACGGATCTGGACAGATATTTATTCGGACAGGGAACCCACTACGAGATTTATGAAAAGATGGGTGCCCATCCTAAAACATACAGAGGAAAGGACGGCATGTATTTTGCCGTGTGGGCCCCTCATGCCCAGGCCGTCAGCGTTGTGGGCGATTTCAACCGCTGGGATCCCGATGCCTCTCCAATGAAGCCCCTCGAAGATTCCGGGATCTACGAAATTTTTATCCCCGGACTGGGAGTCGGCGAGCTTTATAAATATGCCGTGACAACGGCCGAGGGGAAAATTTTGTTTAAGGCTGATCCCTATGCCTTCAGCGCCGAATTCCGCCCGGGAACAGCGTCCATTACCGCGGACATATCAGGCTTTTCCTGGGAAGACGAAAAATGGATGACAGAACGGCGGAAAAACGACCCTGAGAAGACGCCTTATGCCATTTATGAGGTGCACATCGGCTCCTGGAAAAAAGCCGCCAGAAAAGAAAAAGAAGGCTACTATACATATAAAGAAGCTGCAAAAGAGCTGGCTGATTATGTCCTCAAAATGGGATATACCCATGTAGAACTGATGGGTATTGCAGAACATCCCTTTGACGGTTCCTGGGGCTATCAGGTGACTGGTTATTATGCCCCCACCTCCCGCTATGGAACGCCGAAGGAGTTCATGTATTTTGTCAACTACATGCATAAAAAAGGAATTGGCGTGATCCTTGACTGGGTTCCGGCCCACTTCCCGCGAGACGCCCACGGCCTTGCTGATTTTGACGGCCAGCCGCTCTATGAGTATGCGGATCCCAGAAAAGGCGAGCATCCCGACTGGGGGACAAAAGTTTTCGATTACGGAAAAAATGAAGTCAAAAACTTCCTTATTGCGAATGCTATGTACTGGGTCGAAAAGTATCATGTGGACGGACTCCGCGTAGACGCTGTCGCTTCCATGCTGTATCTGGACTACGGCAGACAGGATGGAAACTGGGTTCCGAACCAGTACGGTGAAAACAAAAATCTCGAAGCCATTGAGTTTTTCCGCCACTTAAACAGTGTCCTGACCGGACATCTTACCGGAGCAGTCATGATTGCTGAGGAATCTACCGCATGGCCCGGAGTCACTGCAAAACCGGAAAACGGCGGCCTCGGCTTCACTTTTAAATGGAACATGGGCTGGATGCATGATTTCCTGGAATACATGAAGTTAGATCCATATTTCCGAAAATACAACCACAACAAGATGACCTTCGGCATCACTTACGCTTCCAGCGAAAATTTCATCCTGGTTCTTTCGCATGACGAGGTTGTACACCTGAAATGTTCCATGATTAACAAAATGCCTGGGATTTATGAAGATAAATTTGCCAATCTCAAGGTCGGCTATACCTTTATGATCGGACATCCCGGCAAGAAGCTCCTTTTTATGGGGCAGGATTTCGGCCAATTCCACGAATGGGATGAGAAGACGGCCCTCGACTGGTATCTGGCTGACGAGCCACTCCACAAAGACCTTCAGAAATATTACAGTGACCTGCTTCACATTTACCGGAAATATCCGGCACTGTACCGGCTGGACAACGATTGGAACGGCTTCCAGTGGATCAATGCCAACGACGGCGACCGCAGTATTTTCAGCTTCATACGCCGGGATGAGACAGGGAAGAAAAATCTTCTTTTCATCTGCAACTTCACCCCGATGGAGCGCCCGGACTATCGCGTCGGCGTACCAAAGTCCGGCACCTACTCGCTGATCCTGGACAGCCGCCACGGCCTTTACAAACGCGGCGATCATGCCCTCTCCGTGCGTTCCGTCAAAAAGGAATGCGACGGCCAGCCCTACTCCTTTGCCTACCCGCTTCCGGCTTACGGAACGGCAATTTTCCGCTTCAACTGATAACCGTCTGGTATTTTTTGAGAATCGTCAGGAAAACTTAATACGTTCACCGCACTTTTATGGTATAATAGCCGCAGAGCGGTTATTATACCTGCGCATTCTGGTTTCTGCGTTTACCGCAGAAAGCCAGGCGCTAAAATCCGCCGGAGGCACCATGGCCGCGGAGCGGACATGGTATAATGGCCGCAAAGTGGACATGGCATAATGACCGCAAAGTGCGGTGAACATCTTTTCATCTCTGCGGGCAGGCGTGCCAATCCCCGCAAATCTACCTTCCGCTTACAATACCTATCCTACATAAGGAGGCCATATTATGCAAACGATTCTTGTCTGCGATGATGATAAACAGATCGTGGAAGCGATCAATATTTACCTGACCGGTGAAGGCTTTGATGTAATCAAGGCTTATGACGGCTATGAAGCTCTGGAGCTTTTGGAAACCCATGACGTCAATCTGATGATTGTCGATGTTATGATGCCCGGGCTGGACGGGATCCGGACGACCTTAAAAGTCCGCGAAACCAGCAGCATCCCCATCATTATCCTGTCGGCAAAATCTGAAGATGCAGATAAAATCCTGGGGCTGAACATCGGCGCCGATGACTACATAACAAAACCATTCAACCCGCTCGAGCTGGTTGCCCGCGTAAAATCCCAGCTCCGCCGCTATACACAGCTTGGGAACCTGAACCAGCAGAACAATTCCCAGGTGTTCAAATGCGGCGGCCTTCAGATCAACGATGAGAATAAAGAAGTGACCGTGGACGGCGAACTGATTAAGCTGACGCCCATCGAGTACAACATTCTTCTCCTTCTCGTAAAAAATGCCGGGAAAGTTTTTTCCATCGACCAGATTTATGAAGAAATCTGGAACGAGGACGCCATCGGGGCCGACAATACGGTTGCCGTCCACATCCGCCATATCCGGGAGAAAATCGAAATCAATCCCCGGGAGCCCCGCTATCTGAAGGTGGTGTGGGGCGTTGGCTATAAAATTGAGAAGCAGCAGTAAAGGAGTGATCCGATGAAGCAGAATGCCGCGACTTCTTTTGTTAAGCGTTTTGGCGCCGTTCTGCATGTGATCTTTGCCTTCATCACCTTTTTAGGCATCGGTTTCATGTACCTGAACAGCAATTACGGCAGAGGCCTGGAGTGGCTCCAGGATGAAAGCTTTGAACAGTCTCCGGATTTTAATAAGAAGGTACAGTCTGATATCACAAGTATTTTCGACTATATCAATTATCAGGAATTTTTTGAGACCAACGGTTCCGTCGACTACTCCAAAGTAGTTCTGGAGACGACCTCCGGCCCCGGCGGGGAACAGAGCTATACGCTGAATGACATCATTACATACGGTAAATCGCTTGGCTATTATATGGATGAAACGGATAATTACATCTTAAAGGGCGGCCCGGAGGAACTCTCCGACGAGGACAATGAGCAGGTTTATGTCCGCTGGCGGTGCTACCAGTCGGAAGAAGAGCTTTCCGGCCCCGACCAGGCCTATTCCACGCTCCCGGAGCAGACTTATGAGATTTTGTCCCGGTTTGCGTCCTACTACTCGATTTACTCCAGGCTGATGTCGGATTTCACAAACTTCTATTTCCGCGTGGCGTACTATTCCAGAAATCCGTCCCTCTATGAAGTTCATACCAATGCCCCGGAAATGTCCGTGGAAGACATGATGGCCATGGGGAAATACATTTATTTTTCCGGAGATTCCAGCGATCTGAACGTCAAGACAAACTTTGACTCCACGTTCCCGAGCATCCCGGCGCTGCTGACGCAGAATAATCCGTACAACAGCACCAATTACTACATTGCCGTCGGGCTGGATACCTCCTATACGGCAAATGACGACTATGCCCAGGCTGTCGCCGCTTACAATTACTCCCTGGACTCTTTTGTAAAGGGAATTTATCTCGTGGGAATCGGCCTGCTCGGCTGTCTGCTTACGCTGTTATTTTTAATCATGGTGTCCGGCCATGAAGCGCTCGGAGACAAGGCCATCCGCCTGTTTCCTTTTGACAAGTTAAAGACTGAGGTCATGCTGATCATCATGTTCATCGTATCGGCCGCCAGCGTCCAGTTTGCCGCGCCGGTGCTCTCGAAAATCCTGCATCTTCTCGTTGTGCAGTCCTACTGGGATCGCGCCAACAGGATTGTGATGTTCGGCTGCCTTTATTTCTGCGGCCTCATCGCGTTTTTCAGCCTGGTAAGGCGCTATAAAGCCGAGACCCTCTGGAGCAACAGCTTCTTAAGCCAGCTTGTGAACGTTCTGTCGGAAAGGACTTTCAAGTTCCGGCTTGTGATCTGCTTCCTCCTCTATCTCGGCTGCAATATTCTGGCTGTTTCTGCGGGAACATATTTCTTTCTCCAGCTTGGACATGACATTTTCCGCTCCGTAGTGTTCCTCGTCCTGGCAATCCTGTGGGCTGTCGGAAACCTGCTGGTATTTTACTATCTGTACTGCAATTCCGTCCAGACTGACCGCATCCATGAGGCCATTGAAAAGCTGGCTTCCGGTGAAACCAGCTACAAGGTGGACATGTCCAAATTTTCCGGCCTCGAAGAGGAACTCGCCGAGGGCTTAAACCGCATCAGCGACGGTCTGGAAACGGCTCTGGCCGAACAGGTAAAAAGCGAGCGCCTGAAAGCCGACCTGATTACCAATGTCTCTCACGACATCAAAACGCCGCTGACTTCTATTATCAACTATATTGATCTGATAAAAAGGGAGCAGATTGACGATCCGACTATCCTGCGGTACTTAGAGGTTCTCGATCAGAAGTCGCAGCGTCTTAAGACGCTGACGGAAGACCTCGTAGAAGCCTCCAAAGTCAGCTCCGGAAACATCAAACTGGAGATTGCCGACATTGACATCGTAGAGCTTGTCCAGCAGACCAACGGTGAATTTGAGGAGAAGTATGAGCTTCGCCATCTGGAGATGGTCAGCACGCTCCCCAACGAGGTAATCGTCATCGAGGCCGACGGCCGGCGCTTATGGCGCGTACTGGAGAACCTTTACAACAATGCCTTTAAATATGCAATGGAAAACACCAGAGTTTATATCGGAATTGAGGATCTGGGAGAACGCGTCGTCTTTTCTATCAAGAATGTCTCCGCGTCCCCATTAAACATCCGGCCGGAGGAACTGACAGAGCGGTTCGTCCGCGGCGATGTATCCAGAACCACTGAGGGAAGCGGTCTTGGCCTTTCCATTGCCAAAGACCTCACCGAGCTTCAGGGCGGCAGCTTCCAGCTCACCATTGACGGTGACCTGTTTAAGGCTGAAGTTGCTTTTCCGATTAAAAACTGATGCTATTCAATTCTTACATATGAAAAACGGCGGAAGCAGCGCCTGTCTTCTGCTTCCGCCATCTTAATTTCTTAATTTTTCTTGATGACCTTCACCCGTTTCCACTTCCCCGTAAGATACCAGCCAAACGAGATCAGATAATTGGCCGCCCATCCCATCGGCACTGCCATCCAGGCTACCTGGATCCCGTAAATGGGAGCAAACACATTCGTCACAATCACACGGATGGACAAATTCACAAGATTGGCCGCCGTAAACGCCGCAACATCCCCGGCCCCGCGCAGAAGCCCGTCGGTCGTGGCTTTCAGACCGATAAAGGAGTAAAAGAACGCCAGAAAATGAACATAGGCCAGTCCGACCGAATACGCCTCGCTCGTTTTCTCTTCCAGGAAAAGGGATACGAATGCCCCGCCGAAAAGCTGGTACAGGATACAGAGGCCAACGCCGACGGTAAGTACGGTCGCATAGCACATTTTGTAGCCCTCTTTTACTCTCGAAAGCTGCCCGGCCCCGATGTTCTGCGCCGTAAACGTCGACATGGCATTTCCCATGGCCAGCATGGGCACAATGCTCAGGGACTCGATTTTCATGCCGGCCGAATAGCCCGCCAGAGAGGCCGAACCGAAGCTGTTGACTACCGACTGCACCAGAAGGATCCCGATCTGCACGATGGACTGCTGGAGCGTGGACGGAATCGCAATTTTTACCATGGAAACCATCATTTCCAGGTCATAAAACGCATAGGCTTCCGCCGTATCGTAGCCCTTAAGCTTCCGCATCAGAAGCCCGAAGGAAATGACCGCAGAAACGCCCTGGGCAATCAGCGTCGCAATGGCCACGCCGCGAACCCCCTGGCCGAAGCAGATGACGAAAACCAGATCCAGGACAATGTTTAAAAGCGAGGAAAACACCAGCAGATAAAGCGGTGTCCTGGAATCGCCAAGGGAGTTGAATACGGATGCCTGAACATTATACATGAACAAAAACGGCAGGCCCATAAAATAAATGGACAGATACACGGCTGCATCTGCGAATACGTCCTCCGGCGTATGGATCCATCCCAGAATCCGGTTATTTAACGTGATTCCGACAAGCGCCAGGAGCACGGAAATGGCAAAAAAGTTGATAAGCGTCGTGAATACGGCCGTTTTCATCTTCTCCATTTTCCCGGCCCCCAGGAACTGAGAAATAATAACGGAGCTCCCGATCCCGCCGCCGATTGCAATAGCGATGAAAACATTCGTGACGGCGTAGGAAGCGCCCACGGCCGCCAGCGCCTGCTCGCCCACAAAACGGCCGACGATGATGGAGTCCGTAATATTATAAAACTGCTGGAACAGGTTGCCGAAAATCATCGGAAGGGCAAAGAAAAGAAGCGCCTTTCCGGGAGGATCCGTCAGCATGTTGTATTTAGATTTCCGCGATGCCATTGGGTTTCTGTCCTTTCTGAACTACATATTATAAAGAAGGAATTTTTCTGCAAACAGATAAAATACCGGGACGGTCACGATGCTGAGAATCGTTGTCAGGCAGACCGTAACGACGGAAAGCCGGTAGTCCTTGTCATACTGTCTGGCAAAAATCGCAATGTTGGCGCCGACCGGCGTACAGCACGCAATCAGGACAACGGCTTTGATTTCCGTGGCTCCTGCCGGAAGCAGGCAAAAAACAATCAGCGTAACTGCCGGAATCACGATGAGGCGGATAAACGTGCACACATATGCGCTTTTTTCCTGAAACAGCTCTTTCCAGCTCATGTTCGCCAGGTAGGTTCCGAGAATAATCATAGCTAACGGCGTGTTCATGCTCCCGATGCTTCCCAGAGTGCTCACGATGATATCCGGAACCGGAACGCGAAGAACAAACAGAAGAATTCCTAAAAAGAATGCCAGCACAGCCGGATTCGTGACGATCACCTTTGCGCGGACAAACTCCCGGTTTCCTGTCATAATCAGGACGCCGTATGTCCACTGAAGAATGTTTAAAAGGGCAATGAACGCAGTAAGGTAAAAAACTGCCTCCTCGCCCATGACGGCCTGAACCAACGGGATTCCCATGAAGCCGACGTTGCAGAAAGAAGCGCCGAAGTTTTCAATCCCCCTGCGGGTTCCAAAGACCAGAAAAGAAACCGCCATGGAAATTCCAAGTGCTAAAAGCACCAGACCGACCGATATCGCCAGACCGGCAGCCTTTTCCGGTGTGTACTCCGTAATATAAGACTTAACGATAACGCACGGGATCACGACACGCAAAAGAATCGCGCCCAGATCCTTTCCGCCCTGTTCCGACAAATATCCTTTTTTCACAAGGAAAATGCCGACCAGAATCAGGAGGAACATGATGCAGATTTGTTTTAATAAGATAATCTCCATTTTGTCCTCCCGTTATAACGTGATAATGGAAGCCAGGGCCAGCTTTGCACGGGAAAACAGCGTGTCCACAACGGCATATTCATCCATGGAATGATTTTTGGCGCCTTTTACGCCCATCGAGCATACCACAGGAACGCCGCACGAAGCTGCCAGGCAGGAATCAGACCAGCCGCCTACGGTCTTTGTCCTGACCTCCCCGTAGCCGATCAGCTCTGCCGCCTGCTTCACATGTTCAAACAGATGCAGGTTTGCCTCCGACACCTCCATCACCGCGCTCGGCTTTGTCATGGCAATTTCCGCCTTCGTATCCGGCACATGGGACTTTGCTGCAATTTCGCGGAGCGCTTCGATAGTGGCATCCAGACGCTTTCTGTCCTCATACCGGATGTCAATCTGGATCTGGCAGTTGGCCGGAACCGCATTGACAACCGTTCCGCCTTCGATCAGTCCCACATTCACAAGAAGGCCATGGGCATAATCGTTGAGCGCCTGCACTTCAATAATTTTGTGTGCCATCTCAAGAATTGCGCTGCGCCCGCGCTCCGGATCATTTCCCGCATGAGCGGCTACACCGGTTACTGTCATGGTGACGCGGCAAGAGCCTTTTCTGCCCACCACGAGGCTGTCGTCCAGCAGGCCGGTTTCAAAGTTGAACGCCGCCATGCATCCGTCGGAGGCACGGAGAATTTCTGCCTCTGCTGTACTCTCCCGGTGGCCGTTTTCCTCATCTCCGGCAAAGACGACGCGGATTGGATGCCTGTCATATCCGCATGCCCGAAGCGCCCGTAGAACAAAGACTGCGATCACGAGCCCGCCCTTCATATCGAGGACTCCCGGGCCGTATGCCCTGCCGTCCTCAATGCGGAAAGGATTCTTTGCAAGCGTCCCTTTCGCAAATACGGTGTCCATATGGCCAATCAGAAGAATGGCTTCCTTTTCCCCGTCCGGCTGGAATTCTCCCCGCAGGAGATTTCCCTTTTTCTCCATGGGAATCGTTTCCGTTTCTGCGCCGGACGCCTTTAACTCCTGTTCCAGGATCGCACAGACCCGGTCGACACCTTCTTTGTCGGAGTTGCCGCTCTCTGTGGAAACCAGTGTTTCCCACAGTGCCATCATTTCCTCCCGATGCATATCAATGTACTCGGAAGCAGCTTCAATCATCTTTTTTTCGTCCATTCGTAACCTCCCCTTATTTTCTGCCTGCCGGCATGATTCCTAAAGCTACTTCCCATTATACACAGGACAGGGAAAATCTCCAATAGTTTCTGGCGGATAGAGCAGGAAAAATCGCAGAGTACACTTGATGTCTGACAGGATGAACCAGTTGAAATGTTGGTACCGGAATGTTATAGTATAGGAAATTCACCAAAGAAAGGGATTATCTATGGCTTTTGATTTTTCATGGTACAAACATTTTTTTGATGCCTATGCCGCCAAATACGACCAGCATGACGGCCGCGTAGCGCTCAAAATCCTGCATACATATTCCGTCACCGCAATCATGGAGCGCCTCTGCATCATGCGGCGCGTTCCTGCACATACAAAGGAGCTGGCCATGCTCTGCGCGCTGTTCCATGACATCGGCCGTTTTGAACAGCTCCGCCAGTACGATACTTTCCTCGATCATTTAAGCTGTAATCATGCGGAAATGAGCTGTCAGATTTTAAGGGAAGAGGCGATTCTCTCAGCGCTTTCCGCCAAAGATCAGGACATGGTTCTGACTGCCGTCCGCAGCCACAATCAATATGAAATTGATCCGGCCCTCTCTGAGAATCCCAATGCAGGCGAAACCCTGGAGCTCTGCCGGCTGATTCGGGACGCTGATAAATGCGACATTTTCCGGGTTTTTGCCTGCGAGGCCATGACAGACGTCGTCGGCGCCTCCGAGGAAACCATCGCCGCTGAAACCATCACGCCTGCCGTGCTTCAGGCATTTTTCGCCCATAAAAGCGTGGATAAGAAAATCCGGAAGACGTATCTGGATTACTGGGTCGGCTTTCTCGCCTTCTTTTTCGATTTTAATTACCCGGAAAGCATCAAAATTTCGTGCGAACAGGGTTACTACCGGATGCCCTTTGACCGCACCAGATTCGTTCATAAAGAAACAAGGGAGCAGATTGACAAAATGTTTAAAGAATTGGAAAATTATATGGAAAACCGGCTGGCAGAAAGCGATTTGAACGAAAAAGAGACTATCCCGGCCTCCCTCAAAACCTTTTTTCAAAATCACCGGCGGATTGCCCTGGCTTTTTCCGGCGGCACGGATTCGGCTTACCTTCTTTACGCCGCTTCGAGATGCGGCACAGAAATGCAGGCATACTATGTCTCCACGCCGTTCCAGCCCCAGTTTGAGCTTGAGGATGCCAGGCGGCTTGCGGACATGCTCCAGGTTCCGATGAAGGTTCTGCCTTTCGATGTCCTGTCGGTTCCTGAAGTACAGAAAAATCCGTCCGACCGCTGCTATTACTGCAAGAATGTGATCTTCCGCTCCATCCTGGAGGCGGCTGAGGCCGACGGCTTTACGGAAATCATGGATGGGACAAACGCCTCTGACGATGCCGGCGACCGTCCCGGCATGCGGGCTTTAAAGGAGCTCCATGTGCTTTCACCGCTCCGGGAATGCGGCGTCACAAAAGCAAGGCTTCGGGAACTTTCCAGAAATGCCGGTTTGTTTACATGGGATAAGCCGGCTTACGCCTGCCTGGCAACCAGAGTTCCGGCAAACGTCCCGATTACCGCCGATATTCTGAAAAAAACCGAACAGGCTGAGGCTCTGCTTTCTTCCATGGGATTTACGGATTTCCGCGTGCGCGTCATGCCGGAATATCCGTCTTCCGGTGATTCTTCCCCAGCCCGGTGGGCAGCCAGACTCCAGATTACTGAGCCGCAGCTTCCTCTCTTTCTCTCTGTCCGCAGCCAGATTCATGACCGGCTTAAGGAAAACTTCAGTGCCGTCCTTCTCGATCTGAATCTTCGGACGCCTTCTTTCTAGGCTTTTTTATATGGCGCGGCGCGCCGGCTTCTGTGCGCGCCGCTCTACCTACGCCTGCTCTCCGTCCTGCGTCCGGAATCGTTCCTCCGCCTGGCTGTTCAGCCATGAAACGGCGGACTGGAGCCCTTCGTGACTGAATTCAAAATCCTGAAACGTCTTTTTTTCATCCTCCGTAGCAGAGAAAATATACGGCCCCGGCCAGACGGCTGCCTGGATCCTGTCCTGACCGTCGATTTCCTGTTTGCGGATCAGATACCGCATTTTCCGGAAGCTTCCGGTAAAAACGGCCTTCTTTAAATATGGAATGGAGACCATCCCGTCCAGATCTATCATGAAATCTCTCCTTTTTGTATTCCCTGCGGCTTTCCTGCTGTTTGTGCCGGCGTAAGCCCATATTTACTGTTATTATACCATGTTCCGATTCCGCTTTCACCATCTTTTCCAGCCATAACCTCTGCCATTCTGTACAAAATTCCCGCCGCGGTATATTTTCCGGGCATCTCGATTTTACGTAACCGTTCAGCCATGCAGACACATATGACAAAATGCTGCGTGGGAGCTTGCTCACAGAGCAGAATTTTATCATATGTGGATATAGGGCGGACGCCCGACATGAATCATTTGACGGCCAATATCATTTCTTATTGGTCGATACAATAGAATCCGTCAAATTATGAATGGTATGGCTGAACTGTTACAACTTTTCAAAGCCTCTTGTAAATTTCCATTCACAAAGCTATACTGATGGGTAGCAAAAACAATCAGATCAGGAGATGATTTTATGTCCATAGAACGCGTTCGGAATTATTTTAAGACCTGGGATATGGAGGATCGGATTCTGGAATTTCCCGTTTCTTCCGCGACCGTGGAGCTGGCCGCCCAGGCGGTCGGCTGTGAACCTGCCAGGATTGCAAAAACCCTGTCCTTCCAGCTTCCCGACGGCCCGGTTCTCATCGTAACGGCCGGAGACGCCAAGGTCGACAATGCAAAATTCAAAGGATTTTTCCACACTAAGGCGAAAATGCTGTCGCCTGAAGAAGTATCTGAAAAAATCGGCCATTCCATTGGCGGTGTCTGCCCCTTCGGCATTGAGGACGGCATCCGTGTCTATCTGGATGTCTCCCTGCGCCGCTTTAACACAGTTTTCCCGGCATGCGGAAGCAGCAACAGCGCCATTGAACTGACGCCTGCCGAGCTGGAACAGTACTCCGCCTGTCTGGAATGGGTCGATCTCTGCAAAGGCTGGCAGCCGCCGGCGGCTGAATCCGTATGATTGCTGTTTTTCTGGCGCCCTTTTACCTGCTTTTGAATTACTATGTCCTCACATGGCTTCTTGCCTGGGCCAGGGCGTGCTGCTGCACCTTTGGTTCCCTCTGGTTTCGGATCCCGGTCATTCTTCTCTATTCTTTTCTGGCCCTCAGCCCGCTAAGCAGCTTTCTCATCACGGCTGCCCCGTGGCACCGGGCTCTGAAGGTTCTTGGGAACTACTGGCTCGGCACGTTTTCTTACATTTTGCTCACGATCCTGCTGTTTGATGCGGCAAGACGGCTGTTCCGCCTTCTGGGATGGGCCGATGTCCACCCCATCCGGCCGCTGTTTTCTTCCGCGCATGCATTTCCGGCCATTGGGTTCCTGACGGTTTTCTGCATCCTCGCTGTCAGTGCCTTCGGAATTCTCCATGCCAGGCGCCTCTATGTCCGTGAATATCCGATCTGCATCGAAAAAAGCTGCGGCCTTTCGGGCCTCCGGCTGGTTCTTGTTTCCGATCTCCACCTCGGGTACAATTCTTCCGTCCGGCAGGTTCAGGATTTGGCAGAAAAAATCAACGCCGCAGAACCGGATCTTGTCTGCATCGCCGGCGACATTTTCGACAACGAATTCGATGCCATCCCATCTCCGGATGAAACGGCAGACATCCTGGCCGGTCTTCAGAGCCGTTATGGTGTTTATGCATGCTATGGGAATCATGACGTGAGTGAGAAGGTACTGGCCGGCTTTACGTTTTCCAAAGAAGGGGCGCTGAAAGAAGATCCGCGCTTTCCGGCGTTTCTTAAACAGGCTGGAATCCATGTCCTTGAAGATGAGGTGATCTGTATCGATGGGGAGTTTTATCTGGCTGGCAGAAAGGATCCTTCCAAGTCAGAAAAGGAGGGGGAAACGCGCATGTCCTTTGCCGGACTGACCGAGGGGCTTGACCGCACCAGGCCCCTGATTGTCATGGACCATCAGCCCAAAGAGCTTTCCCAGGCCGCAGCGACCGGTGTGGATCTGGATCTCTCGGGACATACCCACGACGGCCAGATCTTTCCGGGAAACCTCATGCTCCGGCTGTTCTGGGAAAACCCGTGCGGGATTGTCCGAAAAGGTTCCATGTATTCCGTCGTCACCTCCGGCGCCGGGGTCTGGGGCCCTGCCATGCGCGTCGGCACCGACAGTGAAATCCTGGTTTTAGATATCAGCTTTCATTGACGGCCTTTATTCCAGAATACCCATTTCCATGGCCGCCTCTGTCCTGCTGTCAGGAAACAGCGCAGCGACGACCTTATTTTTCATGTCCGCCGGCGCTGCCGCCTCCCTGGCCCGGCGGATGGTTTCGCTTACGGCATCGCTTCCTGTCACCAGAGTAAAATAGCCGCGGTATGTATCGAAAAGCAGCCTCCGCTCATCGGTCATCTCCTCCGGATCCGCAATAAAAATCTTATAACCGCTTTCGGCGGCCAGCGCCATGCGGCCAATCTCCTTGTCGTCACGGATCATATGGAAAATAACGCCGTCCGTGTTTTCTGCCTGCCCATCTGCGCTGATGTCAAAAAGCTCTTTCTCCACCTGCTCCGTCATGCCGTCCGGGCGTACCGTGTATTCAATATCCTGTAAAACATTCTGCGGAATCTGTTCCTTTTTCATAATCATGTACCTCTTTTCTTTCCGCTTTCCTTAAAAACACCTGTATTATAGCTCTGCCATCCATGGCGTCAATTTTATGTTAATTTATTAACAATCAAACGATTTCCCGCTTTTTTATCGATCCTGTCGGAAAGTCAGGGTGTTTTAGGGCAAAACGCAGGAATTTTTTTTAATTTTCCCATTTCTTTCTCTTCTGCCGTCATAATTATGGCGATATCTCGTTGCATAATCCTGGGAAAATGTGTAAAATTATTTTATAACACCTGCCAATTTTTATCTCCAGGAGGTCACTATGTCGAATATGAAGCTCTTCCGGAAGGCAATGGACATCCTTCTGGTGCTCGTCGGAAACGTCCTCATGTCCATCGGTGTCGGTGCCTTTATTCTGCCGGCAGGACTGATGATCGGCGGCGCCACAGGAATCGGTCTCATTGTTTCCCATTATTGGGGGATTCCCGTCTCCTCTCTGGTGGCGGTCTACAACGCCGTCATGTTCCTGATCGGCGCCGTATTTCTCGGAAAACATTTTGCCGCAACCACTCTGATAAGCAGTTTCCTGTTCCCGTTCCTTTTAGGACAGATTGAGGCGGTCGTCCAGAGCCCGCTGACGTCTGATCTCCTGCTGTCTGTAATCCTGGGCGGCGTCCTGTCCGGCTTGGGAATCGGGATCGTCATCCGCGCCGGCTCTTCCACGGGCGGCAACGATATTCCGATGCTGCTTCTTAATAAAAAGCTCGGCGTCCCGATTTCTGCCGCCATGTACAGCCTGGATTTTATCATCCTCTGCCTTCAGCTTCCTTATTCCAGCCTGGAAATTGCTCTTTACAGCATCGTGCTCATCGCCACATATTCCATCATGGCAGACAAGGCCTCCACGCTTGGAAAGGGGCGGGTACAGGTACGCATCATCAGCAGCGAGCATAAGAAGATCAGCCGGGCCATTCAGGAGCAGATCGACCGCGGCGTAACGCTCTACCGAATCGAAGGCGGCTATACCAGCCAGGAGTCCTGCGAGGTCATGACGGTCGTTTCCGGGCGCGAGCTGAACCGCCTGAACCGGCTGATTATGGAAATCGACCCACAGGCATTCATCATGATTGCACATATCAATGAGGTGCGCGGGCGCGGATTTTCCTTTGGAAAAAGAGAACAGTAGACGCTTGGCCGGGCGTAAGGCTGCGGCTTTAAGGGGATTGACATTTTTTCTTTTTTGGTATAAGATAAGAGTATCCAAAAATTCAAGAAGTATCATGCATGAAAAAAGCCCCCCGCTGAGGTCTCAAACTCTGGGGGGCCTTTTTTAGGCTGGCTGCCTGACTACTTTCGATCCAGCCATTTGCAAATGTAGTATCCAGCTACACTCGCCATAATCGAAAGAAAAAATTCAAGAAGATGTACCATGCATGCACCTCCTTCCTGTTCCCAGTATAGAGGTAGGCAACGATATAATTATACAATAACTTGCCTAATTCGACAAGTTCGATTCCGTTTTGTGACTTATATAAAAGAAAAAACACCGTCCCCGCAGCTCCATGTCTGCAAAAACAGTGCTTTACCTGCGCCTTCAGGGACTCGAACCCTGGACAAATAGATTAAGAGTCTACTGCTCTACCAACTGAGCTAAAGGCGCAAACCTTATTGTTTTTTGTGTCCCTCATCTGTGACACGTCCATTATTATAGATCACAAGTCTCCAAAAGTCAACACTTATTTTCAATTTTTTTTAAACTTTTTTAAGATGAATTTTAGGAGCCGCGAAGGGCATGTATTTATGCCGGATTTCCGCGTTTCCGGCCGGCGGCCAGTTTCCGGTGGACGCTTTCCATCAGCCATGCTAAAATAGGAAAAACAGGAGGTCAGCCTATGGAAAATGAGAAAGTATATCAGATGCCCTTTGCAAAAATCTATCCCCTGCTGGTAAACAAGGCCGTGAAAAAAGGCAGGACGAAGGAAGAAGTGGACGAAATCATCCGCTGGCTGACGGGATACAGCCAGGAACAGCTGGACACCATGGCCGGCGGTTCCGTCACCTATTCCGACTTTTTCACCAACGCCCCTCAGCTCAACGAGAACCGGCGCCTCATCAAAGGCACCGTCTGCGGCGTCCGTGTAGAGTCCATAAAAGAGCCTCTCATGCAGGAAATCCGGTACCTGGATAAGCTGGTGGACGAGCTTGCTAAAGGAAAAGCCATGGAAAAAATCCTGCGGCAGCCAGATACAGATCCGGCCGGCGCCCGCTGATATCAGGGCACCGGCCGGACATACGCTTTTACAGCAGTTCCTTGATGGCGTTCTCAAGAACAGCCTTGTTCTGAACGCCGACCGTTTTCTTCACCGCCTCGCCATTCTTAAACAGAATGATGGTCGGGATTGACATGACGCCGTATTTCGCCGCGATGTCGCTGTTTTCATCCACGTCCAGCTTGCCGATCTTTACCTTGCCGTCGTACTCGGAAGCCAGCGTCTCGATGACCGGCGCCATCATCTTGCAGGGGCCGCACCAGGTGGCAAAAAAGTCTACCACAACCGGCATGTCGGATTTCAGAACTTCCGCATCAAAATTGGCGCTTGTAAATTTCATTTCCATCTTTTTTCTCCTTTACTTTTCTTTCTTTTTTCCGGAAGAGCCCAACGCCGCACTTGCTTCGTCGAACTTCTTCTTGTACTTCAAAATGGTTTGGTTAAGTTCCGTCTTATCACTGGTTGCACGGGAAAGCCCTTTTATGATTGTTTCCTTGATTCCCATGTAAGACTCCTCTGCGCGGAGCCGGATGGCTGCCGGCATTCTTTTTACTTATTATATGCAGGCGCTTCTTCCTTCATCCGGCGGGAAGCCGTCAGTTTGCAGATCGGCTTTCCCTCTGCCGCAAATTTTGTCTCATACTCGGTCATCACGTTCCCGGCCGCCATTTCACTGTGATGCAGGTCAAAGGTACACGCATCCACCGTCCAGCCAGCCGCGGGAATGGATTCCAGGGAATAGCGGAACAGATCCTGGTTGTCCGTCTTAAATTCGATGATTCCCTCCTGCTTTAAGATCTTATCATAAACTGCAAGGAACCGATCCGAAGTCAGACGGCGCTTCGCGTGACGGTCCTTGGGCCATGGATCGGAAAAGTTCAGATAAATCCTGTCCACCTCGCCGGGAGCAAAAATTTCCGCCATTTCCTGCGCGTCGATGCACATGAAAACGATGTTCGGGATCTCAAGCTCGGCCCGCTTCTGGAGCCCTCTTAACAGCACGCTGGAATAGCGCTCGATGCCGATGTAGTTGATATCCGGGTTTTTCATGGCAAGTTCCATGATGAATTTTCCCTTTCCCATTCCAACCTCAATGCGGATTGGATTGTGGTTTCCAAATACCTCATGCCAGCGCCCTTTTTGCTGCTCCGGCTCATGGATGACATAAGGGCTTGCCGCAATCTCTTCCTCTGCGCCCTTGATATGGCGTAATCTCATAATGGTTCCTCCTGGTGCTTCCTCTTGTGTGGTTTTATTCTAACATCATTGCCTTTTCTTTGCAAGAAGAGCTTTCCGCCCGCCAAGACCTCCCTGTTTCCGCCAAAAAACAGGCTCTTTCGCCCAAAAACGTCCCGCTTCGCCAGGAAAGTTTAATATTTTGTGAAATTTTGCAAAATGTTGATGCAAAATTTTACATCTTCTATTATAATAAAGATAGTGGCAGAAAATACTTTTTGGGAGGGAAACGTATGGCAAATGTAGAAAATACCAGCATTTGGGACAAGATACAGCGAAATGTCCAGGACGTAGAACGGCTTGTGGGACAGAAAAAATATAATCTGTCCATGTCCAAGGCCCGTCAGACCCTGGAATATATGGTAAAGCTTCAGTGTGATAAAGCCGGGATCGTGGAAGGCTCCCTCGAAAACATGATCCGGGAATTATATGAGACAAAATGCATTACCAAATCCACGGCCGAACATTATCTCCAAATTTTATCCATCGGCAATAAGGCCATAAAGGAGAATGACAACAGCGCATACAATGCCAACCAGGCATACCACATCCTCACGCAGGAGATCTATGCCTTTGCCAATGAAAAGGAAGCGACGCGAAGGCGTCCCGCCTCTTCCGGCAGCAGCCAGCGCCGCACTTCTGGAAGCAATGCTTCCAAGAGCCGCAGACGGCAGTCACGTTCCTCCCTGAACAGCCGGGATCTTTTAAAGCTTCTGATCCCCGTTGTCCTTGTGGTCGTTTTAATCGTGCTGATTATCACGCTCACGCCGAAAAAGGATCCCACGGATGAAACCACCACGGCGCCTACCACGACAGAGGCAGTGGAAACAGAGCCGATGCCGGCGGAGACTACCGAACCTGAGACGGTACCGGAAACCACAGCAGTCACATACAGAACCACCGATACGTTAAACGTCCGCAGCGGCCCGTCCACAACCAATGACCGGATCGGAAAGCTGGATCCTGGCGTCACTGTGGAATTTGTCCGCGACAACGGCGACGGCTGGGCCGTCATCCTGTACAATGGACAGGAAGCTTACGTTTCCATGGATTATCTCACATCCGAATAATATCTGAACCTTCAAGGCGCCGGCAAGCGAAGACCTGCCGGCGCCATTTTCGCCCTTCTTTCCAATCGCTGCCGCCTCTTACGCCGGCGCCCCCTTCTTAAAATTCTCACAGATATACTGATAAAACTCTTCAGCCACCGGCTTTTCGCCTGCCTGCCCATACAGTGTCACCAGGATATCCCGGCGGCAGGACGGAAACCGGATCGGGACAAGGGCCACCTTGCCTTCCGGCAGCATTCCCCAGGACTTTTTCGGCCAGAAGCCGATCCCAAATCCGGCGGCTATCAAATCGCGGACAGATTCCGGATTTCCACTCTCGAAAATATTCTGGGGCCTGATGCCCGCCCGGCGGCAGAAATCGTCGCAGATGCCGCGAAGCTGCCAGTTGTGGCTGATCCGGATATAGTTCTCCTCTCTCAGATCCCTTAAATCCACAGAATGCCTAGCTGCCAGCGGAGAATCCGGCGGGACGGCAAGATAGATTTCCTCCGTCATGATATCCTGGCGGATAATCCCCTCGGGAAGTTCTTCCCGGACACGGTTCCCGACTCCCGGCACCGACGGCTGCGAATAGACATGGATGTCGCACCCGCTGCCAAGCTCCTGTTGGGAAAGCTGGAATTTCACATCGGGATGGAGCCGCCGGTACGATATGATATTGCTCGTGATAAACGGCGACGCCGCGAAAAAGTTGATGCGGATGGTGCGCTCGGATGCATAAACAGACTCCCAAAGCTCATCCTTTAAATTATCAATGGTACCCATAATCACGGACAGGCGCTTTTCCAAAAGCCTTCCCTGCTCATTTAAAAGAATATGGTGGTTTTTCCTGTCAAAAAGGCGGACGCCAAGCTCGTCCTCCAGCCGGCGGATAGACTGGGAGAGCGCAGGCTGCGCCACATGAAGCTCCTCGGCAGCACGGGTCAGGTTTTCATAATGCGCTGCCTCCAAAAAATATCGAAACTGAAGTATTTCCATAGATGTCCTTTCCCTGCACCCGCAAAATAAGCCGGATGCCGATGTATATAACATCAATATTATAAGAATATAAATATTATATATTTGAAAATTATGAAGTTCAAGTTGTATATTAAAGACGGTCGTCATACATGACATCAAAAGGAAGGTTTTCTTATGAACAATATCATCAGACAGCTCTCCCAGATTGAGGCGGACACCGTGCAGATTTTAGAGCAGGGGACCGCGAGAAAGAAAGAGCTGGCGTCGGAATACGAAGAAAAAGCACGGCAGTTTGACGCGGCGCTGGAGCGGGAGACGGCAGACAGGATCGCCGCCCTGAAGGCATCCATGGAAGAAACCATGGAACACCAGCTTGAGAGCCAGAAAAAGGCGGCAGAGGACGCCGTTCGCAGGCTGGAATCCCATTATGAGTCCAGGCACCGCCGTTATACGGATCTGCTGTTTCAGAAAATAACCGAGGTATAGACCATGAAAAGCCTGTTGAATTACAGCGCAGTAACTGCAAAGGTAAAGGCCATGAAAAGCCGTTTCCTGACAGAAGAACAGTTTAAGGAGCTGGCGTTTCTGCCGGACGTGCCCTCTGCCGTGGAGTATCTGAGGAATTTTTCTGCCTACCGGGAAATATTCGAGGACTATCAGGGACAGGATCTGCACCGCGGGGACATCGAAAAGCTCTTAAACCTTTCCCTGTACCGGGATTTCGCCTCCCTGTACCGGTTTTCCGGCATCAGCCAGCGCCGGTTCTTAGATCTCTATTTCATGCATTTTGAAATTGACATCCTGAAAAAATGCCTGCGAAACGCCATGTCCAGCCGGAAATCCGAGCTGGATCTAAACATATTCGGAAACTTTTTTAAGCGGCATTCCCGGCTGGATCTTGTGGGGCTTTCCGAGGCCGCCTCGCTGCCGGAATTTGTCGAGGGATTAAGGGGATCCTATTTTTATGAACCGATGAAAGCCCTGGCTGAGACGGGGACAGCGTCCCTTTTTGACTGTGAGTCAGCCATGGACAGACTCTATTTTGTCCGGCTCTGGCGGAACCTGAAGCACGAGCTGGATGCGTCGGAACAGGATGCCGTTAGAACCTGCATCGGGGAAAAAATTGATCTTTTAAATCTGGAATGGATCGGCCGGGCGGCCAAAAACTACACGCTGCCGCCGGAAGTGCTCCGTTCCTTCCTGATCCCGGTTCACTGCCGGATCACGGAGGCCGAGCTCCTTAAAATGGCTACTGCCGGGAATGAGGCAGAGCTTCGTGAGCTTTTGGTGGCCACGCGGTACCGGAACCGGCTTTTCCGGGCCGAAGAAACCGCCGGGAACGCCTCCGGCTCGCGGTTAAAGCCCTTCTACCGCAGGCTTCTGGACTCCGTTTACAAGTCCTCGGGGCAGAAGAACCCGTACTCGGCAGCCATTCTCAACACGTACTTTTATTTTAAAGAGGAAGAAATCCGAAAGATCATCACAGCCATCGAAGGCATCCGATATCAGTTAGGCGGGAATGAAATCCTTTCCTGCCTGGCAGAAAGCTAGAAAGGGGGGATTTCGGGTGATTGAAAAAATGAAGTTTATCAGCATCTCCGGGCCGAAGGACGACTTAGACCGTATGGTAAACCAGAATCTCTCCCACTACGAGATCCAGTTTGAAAACGCCATGACGGAGCTGCGCTCTGTGGCAAAGCTTGTCCCGTATCCGGGGGAAAATCCATATAAAGAGCCGTTTGCAAGCGCAAAAAAGCTCCTTGCCCTCTATCCCGATTCCAAGGACTTCCATATAACCGGAAGCTTAAAAATTTCCGAGGCCATGGATATCATAACCGAGGCAAAAAAGGAGACGGAGAATTTTTCTTCGGAGGCGGAATCTCTGGAAAAACGCCGGAAAGAGCTTCAGGAACTGCTCGACCAGGTGCTTCTATTTAAGGAGCTGGATTTCAACATCCCGGTGATCTTAAAATTCCAGCACGTCAAGTTCCGTTTCGGCCGCATCCAGAGGGAGCTTTTCCCGCAGCTTGAGGCCTTTGCGGAAAACTCCGACGACACGATTCTCTGCAAATGCCATGAGACGGATCAGTATGTCTCGCTTTTATATTTTACGCCGTCCATCGTCTCCGAGCGCATCGACGCGGTGTTTTCCTCCATGCAGTTTGAGCGGATTTTCCTGCCGGATCAGTATGACGGGACGCCCACCGAGGAAATTTCCAGGCTGGAAAAAGAGCTTGCCGAGACGGACGCCGCCAAAAGGGAGCTGGGCAGCCGGCAAAACGCGTATCTGGCAGAGAAAAAGGACGCCTTGTTCCTTGCATTTCAGGTGTTGGAGTCCTATTATTCCAGCTTTAACGTGCGGAAGTTTGCGGCATGCACCCATGAACGGGAGCATCCGTTCTACATTCTCTGCGGCTGGATCCCGGAGAGCAGCGCCGAACGTCTCCGCGCCGAGTTAGAGCATGATCCCGACACCTTTTTTGTCATCGAAAACGACAAAGAGCACGTCACCAGCATCCCGCCGACAAAGCTCAAAAACCCGCCGTTATTCCGGCCCTTTGAGATGTTTGTGCGGATGTACGGGCTTCCGGCCTACAACGAATTTGATCCGACGCTCATCATTGCCGTCACTTACTCGATTTTCTTCGGCTTCATGTTCGGCGACCTGGGACAGGGGCTTCTGCTCTTTGCCGGCGGCCTCGCCCTTTATAAGTGGAAACGGATGGATCTGGCGGCTATCGTGTCCTGCTGCGGCTTCTTTTCCGCGATTTTCGGCCTCCTGTTCGGAAGCGTCTTCGGCTTTGAGGACATCATCGAACCGCTGTGGCTAAGACCCGCGGAGGCCATGACGAATCTTCCGTTCATCGGCCGCCTCAACACGGTCTTTATCGTCGCCATCGCCATCGGCATGGGGATCATCCTCTTTACAATGATCCTCAATATCATCAATAGCCTGCGGGCCCGCGACACGGAAAAAACCTGGTTTGACACCAACGGCCTGGCCGGGCTTATCTTCTACTTAAGCCTCGCGGTCACGGTCGTTCTCTACATGACCGGCCACGCGCTTCCGGCGACGGCGGTGTTAATCGTCATGTTTTTGGTTCCGCTGCTTTTGATCTTTTTCAAGGAGCCCCTCTCCGCAGCCGTGGAAAAACGGTCGGAAAAGGCCGCCGGTTCCTTCGGCATGTTTTTCGTCCAGGGCTTTTTCGAGCTGTTTGAAGTGCTCTTAAGCTACTTTTCCAACACGCTCTCCTTCGTCCGTGTGGGCGCTTTTGCGGTCAGCCACGCGGCCATGATGGAAGTGGTGCTGATGTTAGCCGGTGCGGAAACAGGCGACATGAGCCTGCCGGTCATCATCCTTGGAAACCTGTTTGTCTGCGGAATGGAAGGCCTGATCGTCGGCATCCAGGTTCTGCGTCTCGAATACTATGAGCTGTTCAGCCGGTTCTACCGCGGAAACGGCCGGGAATTCAAACCGTTTTATTCTGCCGGGAAAAACCGGAAATAAGGAGCAATGCGGCCGGCCTTTCCATGACCGGCACAGGAAGCTCTTACCATCCATTTAAAATACAACAACTTCAGGAGGTCATTACCATGACAGCAGCAGTAAAAATTCTTTTGGCAGCCGCTTTGATTTTAAGCATCGCAGTTCCCTTCGGCGCATTTGCCGCCGGGGAAAAGACAAAGGGCCGGTATAAGACGGCGCTCATCACAAACGCCTTCCTGTTCTTCGGGACTCTGGCCGTATCCACAGCCATCATGTTCAACGGCACGGCATTCGCCGCCGAGACGGCGGCAGCTTCCGCCGCAGGAAACACAGCCGGTTTCGGCTATCTGGCAGCCGCCCTTTCCACCGGTCTCGCCTGCATCGGCGGCGGCATTGCCGTATCCGCAGCCGCATCGGCAGCCCTCGGCGCCATCAGCGAGGACTCTTCCATCCTCGGTAAGTCCTTAATCTTCGTCGGCCTGGCCGAAGGTGTCTGCCTCTACGGCCTGATTATTTCCTTCATGATTTTAGGAAAGCTTTAATAAGGGGCTGGTTCCATGAAAATGTACTTAATCAGCGACAACATCGACACCATGACCGGTATGCGGTTAGCCGGCATCGAAGGCGTCGTCGTCCACGAAAAGGAAGAATTAAAGGCTGCTCTCCAAAATGCCCTGGCCGATAAGGAAATCGGGATTCTTCTCCTGACGGAAAAATTCGGGCGGGAATTCCCGGAAATCATCGACAACGTCCGCCTGGAACGGCGGCTTCCGCTCTTAATCGAGATTCCCGACCGCCACGGCACCGGCCGCCGGCCTGACTTTATCACATCCTATGTGAATGAAGCCATCGGCCTGAAACTGTAAAGAAAGAGGTGACTGACATGACAACAGAGGAAAAGCTCAAGCATTTTGAAGACGTCTGCACCGGCAATGCAAAAGGAAAATACGACCAGATGATCTGTGACTACACAGCGTCCTTAGAAAAGATCCAAAAAGAACACGAACAGAATTTAAAGCATCAGGCAGAGCTTGAGATCCAGGCGGAGACGGAAAAGCTCCGCCGCGACATCAACCGCCGCCTTTCCATCGCACAGATTGACATCAAGCGCCAATACAGCAAAAAGCAGGAGGAGCTGCGCGGGAAGATTTTTTCGGAGCTGCGCGACCGCCTGGCTGTCTTCATGGAATCCCCGGAATATATGGAAATGCTGGAGGCGCAGATTAAAAAGGCCAGGGACTTTGCAGACGGCGAGGAAATCCATATTTACATCGACCCGTCAGACAAATCAAAGCAGAATCTCCTTTCGCTTCACACGGGCTGCGACGTCCGCGTCAGCGAATATTCGTTCCTGGGCGGAACAAGAGCCGTGATCGCTTCCAAAAACATCCTGATCGACAATTCATTTGAAACACGGCTTAAGGAAGCAGAGGAAGGCTTCCAGTTTGTTTTAGGAGGAAACTGATATGGCAGCATCAGGACGTATTTTCGGAATCAACGGCCCCATCGTCTATCTCGCAGGCGACTTCGGCTTTCAGATGAACGAGATGGTTTATGTGGGCGAAAGCCGCCTGGTAGGCGAAGTCATCGGCCTGACATCGGCGCGCACGACGATTGAGGTTTATGAGGAAACCACCGGCTTAAAGCCGGGAGAGCCTGTCACCGGCACCGGTGCACCCGTATCCGTCACGCTGGCGCCCGGCATCATCACCAACATTTTCGACGGCATCGAGCGGCCCTTAAGCGCCATCCGCGCTTCGGGCGGCTTTTATATCGACCGCGGCGTCCATGTGTCCTCCCTCGATACGGAGAAAAAGTGGGACGCCCATATCACCGTAAAAAAAGGCGACTATGTCTACCCCGGCACCGTCATCGCCGAGGTACCGGAAACCAGGGCCATCATCCATAAGGTCATGGTTCCGCCATCCATGGAGGGCTATGTCCTCGATGCCGTAAGCGACGGCGCATACACCATAGAAGAACCGCTCATCACGCTCCAGAAAAAAGACGGGAGCGAGGTCAAAATCCCCATGGCACAGAAATGGCCGATCCGCGTCCCCAGGCCTGTGAGCCGCCGCTATCCGGCATCGCGCCCCCTTATCACCGGCCAGCGGATCATCGACACGCTGTTTCCCATGGCAAAAGGCGGGACGGCCGCCATCCCCGGCGGCTTCGGAACAGGAAAAACCATGATGCAGCACCAGATCGCCAAGTGGTCTGACGCCGACATCATTATCTATATCGGCTGCGGCGAGCGCGGAAACGAGATGACGCAGGTTCTTGAAGAATTCAGCGAGCTGGAGGACCCGAAGACGGGAAATCCGCTGATGGAGCGGACGACGCTCATCGCCAACACCTCCAACATGCCGGTGGCCGCCCGCGAGGCCAGCCTGTATTCCGGCCTGACTCTCGCCGAGTATTACCGGGACATGGGCTACCATGTGGCAATCATGGCCGACTCCACCTCCCGCTGGGCCGAGGCGTTAAGGGAGCTTTCCGGCCGCCTCGAGGAAATGCCGGCCGAAGAGGGCTTTCCGGCCTATCTGGCATCGCGGCTCTCCCAGTTTTACGAGCGCGCCGGCATGGTACAGAACTTAAACGGCAGCGAGGGCTCCGTCTCCATCATCGGCGCCGTTTCGCCCCAGGGCGGCGACTTCTCCGAGCCGGTGACGCAGAATACCAAGCGTTTCGTCCGCTGTTTCTGGGGACTCGACAAAAACCTGGCTTACGCAAGACATTTCCCCGCCATCCAGTGGCTTTCCAGCTATTCGGAGTATTTGAGCGATCTTGGAAGCTGGTACGCGGAACATGTGGATAAAAACTTCGTCAATTACCGGAACCAGCTTGTGATGCTTTTAAACCAGGAGAGCAGCCTCATGGAAATCGTAAAGCTCATCGGCTCCGACGTCCTGCCCGACGACCAGAAGCTTGTCCTGGAAATCGCAAAGGTCATCCGCCTTGGCTTTCTCCAGCAGAACGCCTTCCACGCCGAGGATACCTGCGTGCCCTTAAAAAAGCAGTTTAAGATGATGGAAATGATCCTTTACCTCTATAAAAAATGCCGCGCCCTCGTCGCCATGGGCATGCCGGTATCGGTACTGAAAGAAGAAAAGATTTTCGAGCATATCATCTCCATCAAATACGACGTCCCCAATGACAGGCTGGAGCTTTTCGACGATTACAGGAAAGAAATCGACGGATTCTATGACCGCGTCATAGAGCGGAACGCATAAGGAGGCAAAAGCTATGGCAGTTGAATATCTTGGACTTAGCTCCATAAACGGCCCCCTCGCCGTCTTAGAGGGCGTTTCCGGCGCCGCCTACGACGAAATCGTGGAGATGAGCGTCGGCGGGAAAGAAAAAAAGCTGGGGCGGATTATCGAGGTCTACGAGGACAAGGCCGTCATCCAGGTCTTTGAAAATACGGAAAACATGGCGCTTCGGAACACCCACACGCGGCTCACGGGGCACCCCATGGAAATCGGTGTGTCGCCGGACATGCTGGGGCGCACCTTCGACGGCATCGGAAACCCCATCGACGGTCTTGGGCCGATTCTCGCAGAAAAGAAGCTGGACGTAAACGGAAAGCCTTTAAATCCCGTTGCCAGGGAATATCCGAGAAACTACATCCGCACCGGCATTTCCGCCATCGACGGGCTCATGACCTTAATCCGCGGCCAGAAGCTCCCGATTTTTTCGGGAAACGGCCTGCCTCATGACCAGCTGGCGGCCCAGATCGTCATGCAGTCGTCTCTCGGCGATAATTCCGATGAAAAATTCGCCGTAGTCTTCGCGGCCATGGGCGTAAAATACGATGTGGCAGAATATTTCGAGCGCACCTTCCGGGAGAGCGGCGTCCTCGACCATGTGGCCATGTTTATAAACCTGGCAAATGATCCTGTGGTGGAACGTCTGATTACGCCGAAGGTGGCCCTGACCGTGGCCGAGTATCTGGCCTTTGAAAAAGGCATGCACATTCTCGTGATTTTAACCGACATGACCTCCTTTGCCGAGGCCATGCGCGAGGTTTCTTCTTCCAAGGGAGAAATCCCGTCGAGAAAGGGCTATCCCGGCTACCTTTACAGCGAGCTGGCGGCGCTTTATGAGCGGGCCGGGATTGTGGCCGGCCAGAACGGCTCCGTGACCCAGATCCCGATTTTAACCATGCCGAACGACGACATCACCCACCCGATCCCCGACCTGACCGGCTACATCACCGAGGGGCAGATCGTGCTCGACCGCGAGCTCCACGGCCAGTCCATCTATCCGCCCATCAGTGTCCTGCCGTCGCTTTCCCGTCTCATGAAGGACGGTATCGGCGAGGGCTTTACGAGGGAAGACCATCAAGACGTGGCAAACCAGCTTTTCTCCTGCTACGCCAAGGTGGGGGATGCCAGGGCGCTTGCTTCGGTCATCGGCGAGGATGAGCTTTCGCCTCTCGATAAGAAGTATCTGGCCTTCGGAAAAGAATTTGAACGCCGGTTCGTGGGACAGGACATCCACGACAACCGCACCATCCTCGATACCTTAAACATCGGCTGGGAGCTTTTGGGACTTCTTCCAAAAGAAGAGCTGGACAGGGTTGACACAAAGATCTTAGACAAGTATTATAAACCTGCAAGCCTTTCTTCTGAACAGGGACAGGAGGGGATCGCGTGAACTTAAATACGTTCCCGACAAAAGGAAATTTAATCCTTGCGAAAAATTCCCTGGCTCTTGCCACCCAGGGCTACAGCCTGATGGATAAAAAACGGAACATTCTTTTAAGGGAGCTCATGGGGCTCATCGAAGAAGCCAAAACCATCCAGTCGGAGATTGACGTGACCTACCAGGCGGCCTACAAGGCCCTCCAGAAGGCAAACATCGAGCTGGGAATCCGTTTCGTGGAAGAAATCGCAGATTCCATCCCTCCGGAGGACTCCGTAAAAATCAAGGTCCGCAGCATCATGGGGACGGAAATCCCGCTTGTGGAGTACGAAAAAAAGGCGCCGGATAAGCCCCTTTATTCCTTTTACAGCACAAGTGATTCCCTGGACGAGGCCGTGAAGGCGTTCCAGACCGTAAAAGAGCTGACCTTAAAGCTTTCCATGGTAGAAACCTCCGCTTACCGGCTTGCAAACAGCATCAAAAAAACGCAGAAACGTGCAAATGCGCTAAAGAACATTACGATTCCTTCCTACCAGACGCTTGTGAAGAACATTTCCGATGCCCTGGAGGAAAAGGATCGGGAAGAGTTTACAAGACTGAAAGTTATCAAACGGAGTGCCGAGCGATGAAAATTTTAAGAGATGGACTGGGTATCGTCTGCGCCTTCTGCCTCATGATCGTGTTCCTGATCACGTCGGTTGAGGCTGTGGCTTACTGGACGCCCGGATATTATGAAAACGAATACGAAAAATACGATGTCTTAAACAATCTGCCGGAGATGTCCATGGAAAATCTCCTCTATGTGACCGATGAGATGATGGATTATCTCCGCGGCGACAGGGACGATCTCCATGTTTTCACCACCATCGGCGGCGAGGAGCGGGAGTTTTTCAACGAGCGGGAAATCGCCCACATGGAGGACGTGCAAAACCTTTTTTTAGGCGGCATGGCGCTTCGGACGGTCTGCCTTTTGACTGCGGCGGCCTGTCTCATCGCACTGTTTTTCCTTGAGAAAAAGAACATGCTCCGGACAGTGCCCCGCGCTCTCTGCATCGGAACCGGCGTATTTTTCGCCGTCTGCCTTCTGATCGCAGGCATCATCGCCACGGACTTTTCCAGATATTTCGTAGTCTTCCACGAAATCTTTTTTAACAATGATCTCTGGCTTCTGGATCCCCGCACGGATCTTTTGATCAACATCGTGCCGGAACCGTTTTTCATGGATACGGCTCTGCGGATCGGCCTGACCTTTGCCGCGGCCGTGCTGGTGTTCTTTTTTATAAACCTTGGCCTCTGGATGAAATTCGGACGGAGAATGGGAGAATGATCCCTTTCCCCGTCTTTTTTTCTGCAAGAAAAACGTAAGAATATGACAAGGATTCGCTTCTTTACTTGTCCCGGAAAGTATCTTATAATGAGAATGGATTACAATCAGCTAATTTCAAATCTGTCAGTAAGGATGTTTATATATGAAAAAAATCTTAAGCTTCATTCTCAGTATCGCCCTGTTTGCCGGACTCTGCCCTGTTATGACGGCTTTCGCCATTGAAAGCTGGCCTTCGGGCGTCTCCATTTCCGCCGACGGCGGGATTGTCATGGACGTCGATTCCGGCGCGATCCTCTATGGAAAAAACTCAAATGAAACGTATTATCCCGCCAGTATCACGAAGATCCTGACGGCGCTTATTATCATCGAAAACTGTGACCTGGACGATACGGTGACGTTTTCCAACAACGCCGTAAACAACCTGGAACCTGGCGCTACCATTGTCGGCGCCAGGACAGGCGATCAGATGACCGTCCGGAACTGCCTCTATGCCCTGCTGCTCCAGTCGGCCAACGAGGTGGCGAACGCGCTGGCGGAGTATTATTCCGGCAGTATCGAGGCCTTTGCCGAGGTCATGAACCAGAAGGCCGCGTCCCTGGGCTGCTTAAACTCCCACTTTGCGAACCCCAGCGGCCTCAACAACGAAAACCATTATACGTCTGCCTATGACATGGCGTTAATCGCCAGGGCGGCCTTTGCGAACCCGACCTTCGTGGAGATTGATTCCACCCTTTACTACGATGTGGCTCCGGGCGAGCTTGTGCAGTATCCCGACGGATGGAGATATTACAACCACCACCGGATGATGAAGCAGAACGAGTCTGTTTATTACCAGGGAATCATCGGCGGAAAGACCGGTTATACCTCTCTGGCCGGAAACACGCTCGTCACCTGCGCGGAGCGGGACGGCATGCGGCTCGTGGCCGTCGTCTTAAACGGCCATCAGACCCATTATGAGGACACAAAGGCGCTCCTTGATTTCGGCTTTGAGAACTTCAAATCCCTGTCCGTGGCCGACCAGGACAGCACCTACCGAAACGTGGAAAACGACCTGTCCATCGGCGGCATCACGCCGCTCTCGGCCATCCGGATCGGCATCGACAAAGGAAGTACCGTCACCATCCCGGCGAACGGGAATTTTTCCGACGTGGTTTCCACGCTGAATTATGATCTTGGGAATTCTGCTCCGGATACGGCCATTGCGCGGATTGACTACATGTACGGCGACCAGAAGGTCGGACAGGCCTATTTGGAGGCCGTTCCTGTCATCACCCAGCTTCCGGAATATACCGGCACTGTTTCGTCTGAGGAATCTCCCGCAGGAGAGACGGACGCAGTTTCCGACGGGCAGGAGGCGTCTGCCACACCGGCCGCTTCAGAGCCAGACCAGGAGATAACAGAGCCGGAGAGCCAGAAAACGCCGGACGGCGAATCGGACGGCTTTTCTGTGTGGGGCATTGTAAAGAATGTGCTGATCGTTCTTGCGGTGATCGGCGCTGTGGGAGGCGCAGGCTTCGGCTTTTTAACCTACCGCCAGCATAAGGAAGAACAGGAACGGGTCAGAAGAATGGAGCGCAGGGAAAAACGCCTGAAGGAATGGGGTTATTCTTCCAGCGAGTTTGACCTGATTATGCAGCAGCACATGCGGGCAAAAAACCAGTTTAAGAAGCGAAGCTTCCGGGATAAGTTCCGTAAGCATTAAACAAAGAGGGCGAACACCTACGGCCGGCCGCCGTCGTGTTCGCCCTCTCTTTTACATCGCAGGGATTCCATGCCCTGTCTTTTTCTTCATTTTCTGCTTTTCTGCGCGGCGCACCTGCTCCGCTTCCTTTTTCTGGAAAACCAGCTCCGCACCGCTTTCATCGACGATTTTCTGTGTCCGCACGGCGAAGACCGTTCCGTCCTCCCGTTTCTTAATCCGGATTTTTCCCCTCACAAAACCGTGATCAGGGCAGACCGCCAGACAGAGATAAAACCGCTGCCCGCCGCAGGCAAACCAGCGGATTTTCTTTCTAAGCAGCCGCTTACACCGGCAGCAGCGCATGTCGGTGACGCTTTTGTCCTTCATGGCATCTTCCCTCGATTCAAAGACGCGGGAGACAAATTTCGTGTAATCCGGGAATTCCAGCAGGAACTCCTCGTCCCTGTTTTCCGGCACTCGGTAATAGTCCGTGGAAACATACGGCCCGACCTTTTCAAAATCCAGGCGCTCCATGATGGCCGCCGTGTAGCCGGCGTCGTCCAACGCGCGGTGAAACGGCACGTCTGTCTTTAAATGCAGGAAATCCACGGCCTCGTCCAGGGACTCTCTCGTCTTTCCATCGGAATACTCGATGCTGAAAAGCTTCTGGACATCGTAAAAAAGAAACGGCTTCGGAAAGGGGAGTTCCATGCCGTAGTACGACATGTTCCGCTGAAGCTCCGTGAGATCCATGCTGCCCCAGGTGCAGAAGAAAAAGTCCGTCCCGCACCAGTCCAGGAACTCTTCCATGACCGACCGGAAGGTGCCGCCGCAGGCCTCTAACTCCTCCATGGACACATGGGTCACCTCGGAGATGACGGGGTGCAGCTCCTTATAGACATTCGGTCGGATCAGCCCGTGAAATTCCGATATTTTTTTCCTGTTTTCATCCAGTTTGACCGCCCCGATCTCAAAAATTTCAAAGGGCAGGCGCTCTACGGAACTCTCTTTCCCGCAGGCGCACTGGTTCCATTCCAAATCCAAAACGATATAACTCTTCATAATATGCAAAGTATAGCACAGAATTCTGTTATCGTCGATTGTTATTTTACTGGGAAATGGGATGCGTGGAGATTTCGGCTGTAAATTCCAGTTGAGTTTCTCTTTCGGCGAGCTTATACTGTATGTATCAGAGAACTTTCCTATAAAAAGGAGGGAACCATGAACAGAATCACAATCGCGCACTTAAGCGATATCCACCATAATCCCGGCGATACGAGCCAGTTATCCACATTACTAAAAGAAAAACAGTTATTTGTGGAAAAACATCTGGAAATCTGTCTGCGCGTGCTGGCAGAGCGCCAGCCGGATCTCGTGGCTGTGACAGGGGATCTGACCCATGAAGGGTCTGCGGACGCCTATCGCTATCTGAGGGAACAGTTCGACCGCTTCCTGCCGGGCACACCGGTGCTTTGTTCCATGGGAAACCATGACATCCGCCGTGCTTTCCGCGAGGGTTTTCTTGGCGAGGCGGCTGACGGCCCGGAGGCAGATGCCCCGTATTTCGCTTCAGTTTCCGTCAGGGGCTTTCGCTTTATCTCTTTAGACAGCGCATGGAAGAACGGGCTGGAGGGCGTCCTAGACGATGATGCGTTGGATTATCTGGAAAGCCAGCTCGTAAAGCCGGCCGCCTGCGGTGCGTTTCTTCTGCTCCATCATCCCGTGATGGACGCCGCCAAATCCATGGGGCTTACCATGTCCGAGCGGCTGGCTGAGATTTTGCAGAGCGGAAAAATCCGCGGGATTTTCAACGGCCATGTACACGGAAGCTATACCGGCACCGTTTACGGCGTCCCGCAGTTTACTGCCGATTCCTTAAAAACCGGCTGCGACCTGCGCTCCGATACTCTGGCATACAACGACAGGGCCGGATATGAAATTGTGACCTTTGATGCGAAAGGGGACTGGCTTACCGAACGGTTCCTGATCCGGCCGGAGGCAGAAACCTTTTTTACAAAAGAATTTTAGGAAACCGTTCAGCCATGCAGACACATCTGATAAAATGCTGCGTGGGAGCTTGCTCACAGAGCAGAATTTTGTCAGATGTGGATATAGGGCGGATGCCCGACATGAATCATTTGACGGCCAATATCATTTTTCATTGGTTGATACAATAGAATCCGTCAAATTATGAATGGCATGGCTGAACGGTTACAATCTCAGAACTGCGAAAGGAGATATGACTGCAATGAAACATTTTACCGGACTTGCACATCTTGCACTTTACACGACGGATCTTGAGGGCACCATCCGCTTTTATGAGCTGCTCGGCGGACAGGTGACCGGGCGGGCCGAGGTGGAAAAACCGGCCGGCACGAACCGGCTCGCCATGGTGGCGCTCCCCGGCTTCAGCCTGGAAATCATCGAGCCCCACGACGGGAGCCCCGTCACGGCGGAGGGCGGCCTCTTCCCCCATGTCGCCATCCAGGTGGATGACATCGACGCGGCCGTTTCCGATTTAAAGGCCGCCGGGATCAGCACTTTCCGCGCAGAAGCGCCCATGGACATGCCTATTTTCGGCGGAATCCGCAACATCTTCTTCACCGGGCCCAACGGGGAGCTTCTCGAATTATTGCAGAAAACAGCATCTTAAAGACGATGCCATCCGCATGGGACATCATTCCATGAACAGGTACTCCTTCTGGAGCGCCTTCACCATTTTTACATACCGAAGCTTACATGCGCTTAAGTTTCCCAGCTCGATGTCCTTTAAGCACGGCGCAAGATATGTCTCCCATAGGCGGGGATAAATATGGCTGCCCTGGCCGCTGAGCTCCATTCGGCTCACGATGGCCGGGGCCGTCTCATAATATTCCCGGATGAGGACCGGCCCGTCCGGACACGATGCCAGATAGGTGTCGCGGAAATTCCGAAACATCGTCAGCTCGTATCCATCGTCCGGCTTCCCGAGATATCCGCAGACGGCCTGGGTGATGTAGCACTGATACCACTTCCTGTCGAAACCGGCAGAAATCATTTCTTCCGTGACGGTCTGATACGGCTGCTTCGGCCAGCGAAGAAGCCACTCTTCATGAAGAATCTCGTTGAATTTTTCGCTGATTCCCAGTTCCATCTTATAAACGGCCGGCGTCAGGTAGGTGACGATTACCATTTTATAAGTGTCAAGCTTAAGCGCCCGCTCGTTGAAGCGGCGGTATTTGTCCCTGGAGGACAGATCGTCTGAAACTGCGTCTAAGAGCGCGCCGCAGGCTGCCCGCAGGATTTCTTCTTCTTTCTCCGGGGCGGCGTCGCAGCACGCCTGGAGGCTGTCAAAAATCTCCCGGATTTCGTCGGTGTACCTGGCGAGGGAGGCAGAGTAGTTTTCTTTGGTGAAGTGATCGGTGGTGCGGCCTAAGACGGCGGTGGGGATGGAGGACAGGATGTGGGGGAGAGCTTTTTTGTTTTTCCATTCCCTGTTCTCCATCGACATCACCTTTTACCTTTCTTTTTTGTCTCTCTTTCAATTAACGACATAATCCAGCTCCCGGAACATTCCCGGCTTCCATGTGCCGGAAAGCATGCAATCCATGGCCGCACATGCCAGCTCTGCAAACTCCGGATCCAGGATATGCAGGTCGCATGGAATCATATCTACATTTCCGTTTCCTTTGTCAATCTGCTGCTCCAGAACCTTCCACATCTGGGTGGCCCGTTTCGACCACTGCGGCATCCTCTCGTCCGGCATCCAGACAGGCCCGTCGCCTTCCTCTGCCCATCCCATCTCCTTTGAGGCATGGGCGGCACTCTGGTCATAGGCCGACCACCCTTTCAATGGCAAAAGGAACAAGGCGGGGCCTCTGGCACGGTTCAGCCTCGACGCGATGATCTGGGAAAATTTTTTGTTCTCCTGGAGCGTTGTCGGCAGGATAATCATGGAAGAATTGTGATAGTATGGCATTCCTGTGTCCCGATATGTCTGGCGCTTTCCAGATGCAAACTCCTTTTTATACTCCTCCGGAAGAATCTGCCACATGCCGAAGGGAGATTCGTCAATACCTCCCGGCGCTGCCACCACCGGTATGCCCATATCAAAGGCAGCCGTAAATCGGACGCCCGTCCAGCTCTCCGGGTTATTCGTCTGGGACTGGAAATAGTTGTTCGTAAGTTCTCCTGGCGTCAGGTCGAAAACAGCCTTGATCTCTCCCGCCCGGATTAAGTCTTCCATAGCCGCGCCGGAGCCTACCTGATGGAAATACAGCGTATCCCAGCCTTTTTTTCTCATATGTTCATCACAGCGAATCGCCGCCGCTGTTGTTGTTCCGTACAGCGTCACCGCCGCCATGGGCCGCTCCGGCTCTGACTCAGCTTCGCTTCTCTCCACCCATTCCTTCGCCATGGCAACAACCGCACAGACGCCGTTATTGACGGTCATCTTCGTGAGTTTGTTGATGCCCTTTTCCGAGATCGGGTTGGAAATGTAAATATCTGAGACGCCCAGCCAGCGCCTTGTATTTCCCGAGGCGCCGGTTGCCAACATGACCTTCGGGACACCAAGCGGAAGCGCACGCATCAGGTGCGTCACCACGGTGGTTCCAATCCCGCCGGCCCACCCGATGATTCCATCTACCTGTCCCTGCCGGTACAGTTCCAGGATTTTCGCTGTCCCTGCCTTTGCCACAATGTCGATGGCCGCCGCCCGCGCCAGGATAAACACATCCTCCGGCGTATTCCCAGTCATCGCCAGGCTCTCTCTCAGCGTAATATCTGCCCAGTCGGACTCATGCCCCAGGCTCACATCCATAATCACGGGATTTCCGCCGCGTTTTTTTACCTGGCTCGCCAGGTAGCGGATTTCTTCGCCCTTTGTGTCAAGCATGCCGGCGCATATGATGTTGGGCTTTCTGTTCATAGAAAATCCCCCTTTTGCTGAATTTTCCGTCTTTTACGGCTATGTATTAAACCTCATATGGGTTGTCAGCCGCAAAAATGTCCATATTAACCGGCTGTGACTGAATTGTAGCACCGCAGTCCACAACGAGATTATGCCCGCTTGTACAGGAAGATTCATCGGATGCCAGATACAATGCTGCATACGCAATTGCTTTTGGATCCACTAGTTTTCCCATGGGGTTTCCGGACTTAAACAGCTCCAGCTTTGCCCTTCCCTGCTCTGTTTTCATATAGTCCTTCATAATCGGTGTGTTAGCCGCATATGGGGAAATGCAGTTGGCACGAATCCCAAATCTTCCATATTCATTTGCCGCCGCAATCGTCATGGCAATCACAGCTCCCTTGGCGGAACTATATGCCGGGCCGCCGTAGCATCCAAGCATTCCGGCAACGGAAGCTGTTGAAATGATGGAACCGCCGCCGTTTTTTACCATGTACGGCGCCGCATGGCGTATTCCGTAAAAAACCCCATTCACATCTACTTTAAGGACCTGATCAAAAATTTCTTCATCACAATGAGCAAAGTCATATTTTACGCCTCCGGTTATCCCCGCATTGTTGAAAATGATATCCAGTTTTCCCCATTTTTCAACTGCCGTTTCAACCATCCGTTTGCAGTCCTCGGATTTTGTAACATCTGTCTTTATAAAAACTGCAATTCCACCTTTTTCTTCAATTTCCTTGACAGTCTGCATACCGCCCTCTTCATTGCAGTCTGCAACAACCACTTTAGCCCCTTCTTCTGCAAACAACTTTGCGCTCAAAGCTCCAAAACCAGAACCGGCCCCTGTGATAACTGCGGTTTTTCCTTCCAGCCTTTTCATTATGATACCTCCTAGATTTCTCCTATTTTATTTTTGCATGTTTTCTCGTATCAAAGAACACTGCCAGCAGAATAATCAACCCTTTGATTACCATCTGCCAGTAATATGGAATCTCCAAAAGATTCAGCCCGTTTGCTACCACTCCGATAATCAGAATGCCGATGACCGTCCCGCCAATGGAGCCTCTTCCTCCCGTAAAGCTCGTGCCGCCAAGAACTGCTGCTGCGATTGCATCCGGCTCAAAGTTTGTACCGGAAGTCGGCTGCCCCGAATAAACACGGGATGCGACAATAATTCCCGCTAGGGCCGCTAGGAAACCAGAAATCATGTATGTCCTTACCTGAATTGATTTAATATTGATTCCCGAATATTCTGCTGCTTCTTTATTTCCTCCCACTGCAAACATTCTGCGTCCATAAACCGACCGCTCCAGAATGATGGACAAAATAATTCCCATGACTACAAAAATAATAACCGGAATTGGGATTCCAAGAACGTAGCCATTTCCAAAGTTGTAAAACTGATCGTTTGTCACCTTAATTGCCATGCCGCCTGCGACAAGATATGCAGCGCCTCTGAGAACATTCTGCATGGCTAATGTAACGATATATGGAGGAATCTGCGTTCTTGATACAATAAAACCGTTGATAAATCCACAGAATGCTCCCATTAGCAGCGCAACTGCCATAGCCGGGATAAATCCCATGTTAAAATTCACCATACAGTATGCAACCAAAACACCACTAAGTCCCACCTGGGATCCAACTGTCAAATCCATACACCCGATAATCAAACAGAACGTAATGGCAAATGCCAGGAGTGCATTGCTTGTAACCTGGCGCAGCACATTTGTGAAATTGATTTTTGTCAGAAAGTATGGTGATGCAATTGAAAGCACAACGACCAGCGTTAAAAGGCCGATCATAATACCCATATTGTTTCTTATGTATTTTGCGACAGGGTTCCTGCTGTCAGCAAAATGTTGTTTTATTCCTTTCATTCATTCGTCCCTCCCGCAATACACATCATGATCTTTTCCTGAGTTATATCTTCCTTTTCTTTGTCCATAATCCCAAGAAGCCGTCCTTCGTGCATAACTGCCACACGGCTGCTTAAGTTAATGACTTCCGGCAATTCGGAAGAAATTACGATGACAGACATCCCCTTATCTGCCAGTTCGCTGATCAAATGATAGATTTCTGCCTTCGCTCCGACATCAATCCCTCTCGTCGGTTCATCCAGAATCAAAACGTCCGCACCAGTTGCCAGCCATTTCGATATAACTACCTTCTGCTGGTTTCCTCCGCTTAAATTGATGCATTTTTGCTCTGGGCTGCTCATTTTAATGGATAGTTTATGGGCGTATTCGTCAATGATCTGCTGCTCTTTCTTATAATTGACATGGAATCTTTTTATAAACGTATCCACAATTGCCAGGGTTAGATTATAGGCAACGCTGTGCATCAGGACTAGACCCTGCTTTTTTCTGTCCTCCGGAACAAGTCCTATGCCAAGTTCAATGGCATCTTTGGGATTTTTACAGTTTATTTTTTCTCCCCTGAGCCATATTTCTCCCTCATCAATTCTGTCAATTCCAAAAATTGCTCTTGCAAGCTCCGTTCGCCCTGCTCCAACCAGACCGGCAAACCCAAGGATCTCTCCTTTTTTTAAAGAGAAACTGATGTCCTTCAGATAGTAATTCGACAGGTGCTTTATCTCCATGACGGTTTCCGTACCGTGATGTACTTTAGAATCGTACATATTTCCGAGCTCACGTCCTACCATCATGGACACAATTTTGTCGATGCTCACTTCTTTGATGACTTCTGTCCCAATATAATGCCCGTCGCGCAGAACCGTAATCCTGTCGCAGATTGCTTCAATTTCATCCATTTTATGAGAAATATAGACTACGGCAATATTCTGCTCTTTCAGCCTTCGGATCTGCTCAAACAGAACCTCCACCTCTCTGTTTGTAAGAGAAGAGGTCGGTTCGTCCATTACGATAATTTTCGCGTGAAATGACAATGCCCGGGCTATTTCAATCATCTGCTGCTGTGCAACACTGAGGAGTCCGACCTGCTGTTCGGCAGAAAGCTTGAGTCCCAGGGAATCCAATGTCCTCTGTGCTTTTTCGTTCATGGTTTTTTTATCCACAAACCCTCCTGCCATCGGCTCTACGCCCATGTAAATATTTTCAGCAATAGTCATATTTCCCGCCATCAGTATTTCCTGGTGCATGAAACTGATTCCATGGTCTCTGGCATCATTTGGACTGGAAATCGTCACTTTTTTTCCATCAATATAGATTTCTCCTGATGTCGCTTTATACACACCATTCAGGATTTTCATTAAAGTGGATTTTCCTGCCCCATTTTCCCCCATCAATGCATGGATTTCTCCAGGCCGCACAGAAAAATCAACATCATGCAGTACCTGTACATCAAAGAATGAAATATTGACATGCTTCATTTCAAGGACATTTTCCTGCTTCATAATCGTCCTCCCCAGTCTGAAACTCTTACTCTGCTTCCTTTAAATTTGCCTCATACTCTTCCAGATCCTCCGGCCATACGATTCCATAAGGCACTTCCACTGCCGGATCCATGGTCTCTCCGGCAACAGCCGAATAGCAGGCTTCCCCGATCATTGTTCCCATCACATATGGCTGCTGATCCACAAGGCAGTCCACTTTGCCTTCTTTCATAAAACCTCTCATGGTCTTACTTGGTTCAAGGCTGAACACTTTTACATTTTCCGCCTGTGCGCCTTCAATGGCAGACAGTGCACCTACGCTCTGCGTCTCGTTAATTCCAAGCCACCCGACGATATCCGGGTCCTTCTGAAGAAGGCTTTCTACGACAGGCAGAGTCGCATCGGCCAGTGCCGTTGCCGCTTCTCCTGTAATCAGCTCCATATCCGGATACTGGGCGATACAGTCTGTAAATCCGGATACACGTCCCTGAACAGAGACCGACGGAGTATTGACACACATTACTTTTCCCTTATAATCCAAGGCTTCTGCCAGATTTTCAGCCAGATAATACCCGATGTTGTAATCGTTTGTCTGGATCTGCGTATATACAAGATCCGTATCATTTGTTGCCTTGTCATAAACGACAACCGGAATTCCGGCATCATGTGCCTGCTGGAGTGCCGGACGAAGCCCCTCTTTATCAATGCAGGTAAGGACTATCGCATCAAATTGCTTGGTAATCATATCTTCTACCTGCTGAATGGCCTTCTGCACGTCATTCTCAGAGCTGTACAGCGTAACCGAGCCGCCTCTCGGCTCCACCACAGACTCCAGACCAGCCACCGTATCAAGCCAATACTGCGCCTCCAGATTCAACGTAATAATCCCCACCTTAATCTCCGGGTACTCCCCGGAATTTTCCGCATCCGCTGTTTCGGTTTCTGAATTTCCGGTCTGTTCTGCCGCTTCCGTTTCTGCGGACGTCGTCGTCGCTGCTGTCTCCGTCCCCTTCTGCTCAGTTCCGGAAGAGCATGCTGCCATCAACATAGATGCTGCTAAAATCAGGCTTAAAAATGCTCGTTTCCTCATATTCTTTTCCCCATTCTTTCTATAATTGCAATGATTTCACAGTTACCTTTTCAATTTTTCACGCCTCATTCCCTCATGCTCTTAAGTTCCAGTGCAATAGCGCTTCCGTCTTCATGTTCATAGTAATGTACCAGCAGATTCCCTGGAGTTGCCTCGAAAACACATTGGTATCCTCTTTCCTCCAGGATTCTGCACATGGCTTTATGCTGCCCGCTGTTCTCGAACGTCACAGCCAGATGGTGAAAGCTGTCCCCGTGTACCGCAAGATTTTTAGAAACATATGCCTCCGGGCAGTCTACCGGCTGAATTACCTCCACGTCGATTCCGCAAACCTCAATATGATAGATATCAATCTTTAATGCACTGCCGACCGTCACCAGCTCCTGCGGAAAATCCACGGTCTTTTTCACGAGGACTTTAGATCCTGGCACGGACAAAAGAAATTCCGCTGCCTTTTCCCTGTCGTAGGTCAGAAGCCCCACATGGTCAAAAATCGGCTTTACTTCTCCAAATTCCTGCATCAGTTCCTCAACAGATTTCTTAATCTCCATATTCCCTTCTCCTCCAATCTCACCTAAGCCTCAGACTCTTAAACCTCTCAATATTCTCCGCAATCGCCCTCTCAAGCGGCAGCCTCTCGATGCTGGACGCGCCGACAAACCCGTGTACATCCGTCCTGTTAAAGCATTCCTGAACTTCCTCGGGGCCCTCGAACGGCCCGCCATGGCATGTAAAGATGATGTCCGGATTCTCCTTCACTGCCGCCTCATACATCTCCTGCGTCCTTTTGCACGCCTCATCCATATCATAGGTGTCCTCAAAGCCGCAGGTACCGCCCGACGTGGCTCCCACATGGGCACTGACCACATCCGCACCGGCCTGGATCATAGCGCGTACCTCGTCCGGCGTGTAAGCGTATGCAACCGTGAAAATATCCTTTCTGCTGCATTTTTCCACCAACTTAATCTCCTCCGGATACCCAACACCTGCCGTGTCAATGCGATGGCGGAATCTCCCGTCGTAGGCACCTGCTGTCGGAACATTGGTGATTCCGGAAAATCCCATGCCCATCATCTCATCGATGAGCCGGTCAATGTCCCGGTACGGATCTCCTGCCCCGATTCCGGCAATCACCGGTGTGTTTTTCACCACAGGAAGAATCTGCCGCCCCAAATCCATCGTAATGGCATTGGAATCTCCGTAAGCCAGATACCCGACACAGGATGGATGCCCGTCCATGCGGAACGGCCCCGTGTTGTAGGCCATAATCAGGTCGATTCCCGAGCGATCTGCGATTTTTGCCACAAGTCCGATCCCGGCGCCGCCGATGATGATCGGTTCCTTCCTTGCGACTTTCTCCCGCAGGTCCCTCACAATCTCCTCCCGCGCAAACTGTCGAATCATAATATCCCTCCTCCAATTTCTTCTAACCTGATAAAAAGCAATTTCCATACCAAACTTTTTTATTTCCTGATTTTTTTATGCGAAAACTAATTTTTTTCGGCAAAAGCCGTTGTTTTCTGTTGTTTTTTATTGTATTATATTGTTCGACGAAGCTTTATATTTATTTTTTGTTGTTTCATTTATTTTTTCATCATTACATTTCATGTTTTCACATTTTGCCAAGTGTAATATGTGCACTGCATGGAAAAACTGAACCATAGACATCGGAAAGCAAAAAAGCTTTCGGAAAGAAAAAGAAGAGAGAGTATGACATGGCAAATGAAATAGTATGGCTGACGACCAGCCTGGCGAACCAAAATTATCTCAACACCTTTTTCCGCCACAACGGGATTTCGATGTCCGTTGTAAAAACAGATTATGATATCTGTCTCCAGACTGTGGGGGAGCTGGAGAAAAAAGGCACAAAGGTGATTATCTGCAAGGGGGAGCTGGAGCATATCATCTCCAACAACACCTCCTCCGTTGTGGTTCCCTTCCGGAACCCGCTGACGCAGTTTTACCGCGCCATCAAAACCGCCTGCCAGTTCTCCTATAAGGTGGCCCTGGTCGGCTGGTACAAAAACATCATCGGCTTAAAGGAATTCTGCGAAATCATCGATCCCGGCCTGCTCTATGTGGAATTAGAAGATTTCGATATCCAGTCCAGCCGCCAGAATGTAGACGAAATCGTCCTGTCCCTGGAAAATCAGGGCATCGACGCCATCGTCGGGAACGAGCTTGTCATAAACTCTGCCAAGCGCCTCGGCGTCCCGGCTTACAGCGTCGGCCTAAACCCCCAGGCGATCTTCGACACGGTGGCGGCCGCAGAGCGTCAGCTCGGCCTTTTAGAGGAACAGCAGCGGCGGTTCAATTTCATCAGCACCCTCGTAAATTCCGTGTCCGAGGGCATCATCACCATAAACCCGGACATGGAAATTACCAACATGAACCGGATTGCCGAGGACATTTTAAACATCCCGCAGGATTCCTGGCACGGCACGCTTTTAACAGAGTACCTGAACCTGAGCAACATCGACCGCACCATCTCCGAGGGATACAAGGTCGTAAACCAGATTCTTGTGAAGGATGGAACGCAGCTTCTTTTAAACATCTCGCCCATCAACGGCCCGGATGAAGGAAACGGCGCCGTCATCAATCTCCAGAAGATTGATAAGCTCCTTGGGCTGGAGCGCACCATCAGAAAGATGTCCATCGAGAAAAATCTGCTGGCGAAAAAGACCTTTGACGACATCATCGGATGCAGCGACGTCATCGAGGACACAAAGGAGACCGCGCGGCTTTATGCCCACACAAACAGCACTATCCTGATTACCGGTGAATCCGGCGTTGGAAAAGAAATTTTTGCCCAGAGCATCCACAACGAAAGCAGCCGGAAATCCGGCCCGTTCCTCGCCTTCAACTGCGGCGCCGTTTCGGAAAGCCTGCTGGAAAGCGAGCTGTTCGGCTATGTCAAAGGTGCCTTCACCGGTGCAAACGCCGAGGGAAAAATCGGGATCTTTGAACAGGCCCACCGCGGAACCTTATTCCTGGATGAGATCAGCGAACTGTCGCCGTCGGCTCAGATCCGTCTGCTCCGCGTTCTCCAGGAGCGGGAAATCACCAGGATCGGCGAGACGAAGGTGACGCCCATCGACGTCCGCATCATCGCCGCCTGCAACAAAAATCTTCTCGAGGAAGTGGAAAAAGGCCGCTTCCGCCGGGATTTATACTACCGGCTCTACGTGCTGCATCTGGACATCCCGCCGCTCAGGGCGCGCGACCAGGACATCATGGAGCTAATCTATTCTTATTTAAAGAGCCACCGCCAGAACGGCATTTCCTTTTCAGCCGGAGCCATCCACGTGCTGCTTTCCTACTCCTGGCCTGGAAATATCCGTGAGCTCAACAACTTTTCCGAGCGTGTTTCCGTCCTTTACTCCGGCCGGCTTTACACCCTGGAAAAAGAAGATGTCCTGCCGCTTCTCCAGATGGAGCATCACGACAGCGCCAGCACGAAGATCCCGCACGCCTATATCAAGCCGCGCCGTTCCCTGAGCCCGGAATACGTCCTGCGTGCGCTGGAAGAATGCAACGGAAACAAGACTGCCGCCGCCAAGCGCCTCGGCATCAGCACCACGACGCTCTGGAGAAAGCTGAAATGTCTGGATGAAAAATAAAAAATGGCTGCCCCGCCGGCTTCTTACGCATCGCATCAGAAAGCCGATGGGGCAGCCATCTCTTCTTTTCCCATCAGAAACCTGCCAGTTTTACTGAACCGGTTCCTTTAAAAACTTCTTTTCATAGGCATTGATCCTCTCCACCTTCGGAAGCGACCGTCCACCGGAAAACTCACTTTCCAGCCAGATATCCACAAGAACCTTCGCCAGTTCCACACCGATCACCCGCTCACCCATGCAGAGGATCTGAGCATCGTTGCTCATCCGCGCCCGCTGCGCCGAATAAGCGTCATGGCAGACGGCAGCCCGGACTCCCGGCACCTTGTTGGCCGTAATCGACATGCCGATTCCCGTGCCGCAGACGAGAATCGCCCGCTCAAACTCATGGCGCGCCACGGCCTCAGCCACCTGCACCGCCACATCCGGGTAGAGAACCGTCTCCCCCTCTGCCGCACCGAAATCCTGATATTCGATCCCCTTTTCGTCGAGATGATCCATAATCACCTTTTTCAGGCGGTACGCCGCCTCATCACATCCGATTGCCAGCTTCACAGATAATCCCTCCTCCATTGTATTCCTGTTCATTTTTATGCTTTTCTGTCGAAAATTATTGTTTTCAATCATATAATATTATATTTCTATCGTTTTATCAAGTACATTTTTCGTTTTTTAATTATTTATATTGATTTTTATCGAATTTTATTATAAAATACTCGTAAAGGAGGGAATGCCCATGAGACCCCGCTATTTTGGCACCAATTTAAAAATGTACAAGACGGCTCACGAAACGGCACAATTTCTCGGTGAACTGACACGGCTGTTTCATGATAAGAAAAAAGAAGCTCTCACACTCTTTGTCATTCCCTCCTCTCCTTCTCTGGAGACGGCGGCCGGCTGCCTGAAGGATTCGCAGATCCTTTTAGGCGCCCAAAACATGCACTGGGCCACAGAGGGGCAGTTCACCGGCGAGGTATCTGCAAAAATGCTGACCGAGCTTGGCGTATCCATGGTTATGCTGGGCCATTCCGAGCGCCGCCATATCTTCGGGGAAACCGACGGAGAATTAAATAAAAAAGTCCTGTCAGCCGTCCAAAACGCCCTGAGCCCGCTGTTATGCGTCGGTGAAACAGCAGCTCAGAAAAACGCCGGTGTAAGCGACGAGACGCTGCGGATGCAGTTAAAACAGGATCTTTACGGATATCCGAAAGAAGCCATTTCCATGCTCCGGATTGCCTACGAGCCGGTCTGGGCCATTGGCACTTCGGGTGTGCCCGCCGATGCCGGGTATGTGGGCGAGCGCCATCACGCCATGCGCCGCTGCCTGACAGAGCTGTTCGGTTCGGCCGGTGCAGACATCCCGCTCCTTTACGGAGGCAGCGTCAACCCTCAAAACGCCGCCGGCTATTTAAACCAGCCGGACGTGGACGGGCTTTTCGTGGGAAGAAGCGCCTGGGAGGCGAAAAATTTTTATCAGATGGTGGAGATGTTGTTTTAGATAGACAAACGAAATAAATCTTTCCTTCGGGAATACGAAAAGCCCCAGAGTCGCTGAACTGCTTCCCGTCAAGTAGACAATCAAAAAAATATAATTTTTTTCTGCCAG